>Ga0123357_10009281_pt1 | contig 12398 bp, 16 predicted proteins | sample TergutEmb28metaG_FD_89873 | JGI IMG/M metagenome (GOLD analysis project Ga0123357, IMG submission 89873) | Embiratermes neotenicus P4 segment gut microbial communities from Petit-Saut dam, French Guiana - Emb289 P4 | ecosystem: Host-associated > Arthropoda: Insects > Digestive system > Gut ... | reverse complement strand
CCAAATCGTGCCGTTTATGAGATAGTGTGGACAAATATGGTACAGCCCGACAGTCCATACTGATGACAATGTAACGTGACGCATGCGCTTTGCCTACTGGATAAATAAGGCTACAAACACATACTCACAATATGTAATACTTATTGCTTTCCCACTGTAACAATGGTTACACGAACACGCGTTATGTTACGTTGGTACGTACTTTGTTTGCATGTCTTGTTAATCATCATGCGCCGCACTCTACCAACTGCATTTCCAGTATTTCAAAGCACTTCCTTCGAGCGTCATAAACCAAACGATGTATCATGTGTCTGGCTGTACAGTGTGTTACGTGACAAGTGTGGTCTACTAGATACGCGACATTGTGTGGTCTAGCAAATACAAGACAGCATGTAGTCTAACAGATACACGACACTGTGGTCTAGTACATACATGACGTGGGGTCTACTAGATACACGACAGCGTGTGGTCTAGCAGATACACGACATCGTGTGGTCTAATAGATACGCGACATCGTGTGGTCTACTACATACGCGACATCGTGTGGCCTACTAGATACAAGAGAACGTGTGGCTACTAGACACACGACACTGTGTGGTCTAGTAGATACATGAAACTCTCTGGTCTAGCATATACACGACAGCGTGTGGTCTAGTAGATTCACGACAGCGTGTGGCCTATTAGTTACACGACACTGTGTGGTATACTAGATACACGACACTGTGGTCTAGTAGATACACGACAGCGTGTGGCCTTGTAGATACGTGACACTGTGTGGCCTAGTAGCTACATGATACTGTAGAGTCCAGCAGACACATGACACTGTGTAGTCCAGAAGACACATGACACTGTTTGGTCCGGTAGATACATGACACTATACAGTTGGGCACATACAGGGCACGGTGTAGTAGGTATATACGAATGTGAAATAAGAACCCACTCCAACCCCTCATACCGGGAAGATGGAAGCAGCATATTCCTCCTAAACGTCCGCACCGTTATGCCACGTCACACATCCTCAGTTGTAACAAGATGGGCAATGTACAGGGTGGCGCACGAAATGTCATACCATTTTATCGTCCCATTAAAATTGTAACATCATAATATCGATGTTCCAAACGTGCGAGTGAATGCTGTAGTTCATGGAAAATGCGACAGATGTCATAAACAGTCAGAATTGAAAGCCAACACACCAGTTGGTAAAATGGCGGACAACGGGCGGTTGACTGTATATAAAAAGGTGAAAGTTGTATTGTTTTATGCAGAAACAAAGAGTATAGTGGCGATTCAGAGACGTTTTCGTGCACACTTTGGTACGAGGTGGGCGCCTTGCAAACAGACAATTTACAGACTTTGCCAACAATTTGAAACTAATGGTTCTGTGTTGGAGAAGAAGCGGCCGCGTCCCGCCAGTGTCCGAACACCTGCAAACATCGAAGCGGTTCGCGTGGCTTTGACACGAAGTCCCAGCAAATCAACAAGGAGGGCTTCTGCTGAGTCAGGAATCTCTCATCGATCACTGCAAAGAATTCTTCATTCAGTTCTTCACTTTTTCCGATACAAAATGACCGTTTCGCATAAACTGAACGTCCTGAACGTCATGAGGGTGGCAAATTGTGGCCGCCTCATAGCCCGGATATTAATCCATGCGATTTATTTTTATGGGAATTTTTGAAAGAGAAAGTGTTCCAAAGGAGGCCAGAAAATGTAGCGCAGCTCAGGGTCCACATAGTGAAGTTGTGCTGCGCTCTTTCTGAAGACGTGTGTCGAAAAGTTGTGACAAATGCAAGGGTTCGTTTGCAAGAGGTTGTGAGCCAAAACGGTGGTCAGATTGAACATGTTCTTCATTAGGAACAATTTTCCAGCCCACGAGGATTAATTCTGAACCAGACGTCAAATGATTTTGTAATAATAAAAATGTGTTATTTGTACAATCAATGGTATGACATTTCGTGCGCCACCCTGTATGTATAAACGTAACAATGAGGCGCACTCGTGCAACCATTGCCGCAGTGGAAGAGCAATGAGTATAACAATCTGTGTGTGTGTGTGTGTGTAACTTTAGTTATCCAGCATGCAATGCACATGCGCCATATTGTCATCTGTGACGTGCCCTGCTCCACAATATTTTTCCACAGTATCTCATAAACGGCAAAATTTTCGGGGGGGGGGGAAAAAAAAATACTAAACACAAAATGTGTTTTAATTTTCCCTACATTTGTCTGAAACATTTTTCATTGTTAAGAAGAAATGAGCGAAATATGATAAAAATGCATATTGGTCTCTAAGTAAAGTGCCCGTTATTCTTGTACCATTGTAACGAAAACTTGAAATTTCTCGACTTTTTCGAAAAATATTCAAATATCAAATTTCATGAAAATCCGTTCAGTGGGAGCCGTGTTGTTCCATTCAGACGGACGGGCATGATGAAGCTAATATTCGTTTTTCGCAATTTTGCGAACGCGCCTAAAAGCCAACCGGTTAATGTCATACAGGAAGATAATCGCTGTTTGTTCTGAGATCACAACAAGACTGCAATCAGGCGCTCCGTAAAGCAACACACAGACTGAATCGAATCTCAGGCGATTAGTCGCTGGACTTTCACCGCGAAGGTCCGATTTCGATCCAAGTCGTTCTATGTGAGATATACGGTAGATGAAGTGTCTCTGGGACAGATTTTTCTCCGAGCAGTTCCATCCCCCCCCCCCACTCAAACATTACTCCACACTCCGCCCTCACCTGCACGTTGCTGGGAGCCTTACAAAAGGCAATGCGCTTTCGGATCGGGAACCACTGGATATTCAAGTACTTTCACTTAGTCTTCGAAGGGTTAAGAAAGCCCTACACGTACGGAAAGTTCGCTGCTCACAATTAACAACGGGTCACTATAAACATGTAATACACGTACTCGCCGAACCACGTGACCTCCTATCACGAACCCTCTGTGTGCCTGCAGAAATACATTACCCCAGTGCGAGAACCTCTAGATGAGAGACAGCACTTCTTGAACATGTTCGTTACCTCAGTCACAAAATCACACATTATGAACAGAATGCTGTACATCCTGATTGTAACCGAAAACTTACACATCGAAACACGATTTTTTGGACTCCAGTCCGCAACGTAGTCACTACATTGACTGAGCTATCCCGGGTGGACAGGATGATTAGTGAATTATGAATTGGCAAAGATGTGGAAAGAACTATCCGTGGCCTAATTTGTGGTACCATCGCGAAATGCCTGCAGAGACTAAGGTCACGGACGCCGGTGGCCGGACGGAGATGTGGGAATTCGAATGAGTGATACCGAGTGGACCGAAACGTCCGGCTAATTCGCACAGACAGACCACGTGTACACGTGCCATTCCTACGGCAAACACAAGTCCACCGACACGCTTTACTGAGACCAGGTATGTAAGCTTTGTCAAGAATGCTGCCCCACTGCCGGAACAGCAACTTGCGGACACCAAGCACAACTTTGTTGATGTGTGCTCCAAGGGCTTACGTAAGCAATCGCTAAAATTACTTACTGGCTGAATGAATAAGTACGTAACTACATGATAAGCTGATAGCTCCTCAATCAACCAAGAAATTCCCCTCATGTTATGGAACGCGACGATTCATTACCATTTTCACAACAGCCCGCCACTTGTCCCTCTCCTGAGTCAGATAAATCCAGTCTACGCTAATGGCATTTTAATACTGCCCCCCCCCCCCAATCAACACCTTGGTCTACACGTGGTCTCTTTCAGATTTTTACCACCAAAACCCCTGCAAGAATCTCTCCTCCCATATGCATGCAGTACGCTCCGCCCATCGTCATTCTTTCTCTTTTTCATCATAAAAATGTCTGGTGAAGAGTACAAATTACGACCACCTCATTCTAAACTAATATTACTGGCTCCTGCACACGACGCTGTGTACTTTACAATGATGTGCCAGTATTTCAAGAACCTACCACCCACCACATCTAAGGCGGTATGTTCCAAATGTTCCAACAAACTACACGGCGTCACATGCCACAAGACCACACTCTTAATATTCATGGCCGAGAAAACCCCAAGGATTGATGAAATCACAAGTGTCAGTACTGTAAAGACAACATCGCGATAGATAACTGTGGCAACTCGTCCTCAGATGCGACTACAAACTGAAGCGTTACTCTTTACCAAATCTTTAAAGTCCAGTGGTCACTATATGTATGGCCAGGTTTAACATTCACAAAATCTACGTTCTGCCCACACAGTGTATTTATATGCTTTGTGTGGATCTGAAAAAAAAAATAGCGATTATTTCCCTTACATTATTAAGTGGCTGGTTTTTGTAAGAGAGATTTAACCCTTTAAAGCCCAGTGGTTACTATAAGTACCACCAGTTTAACATTCACAAAATTACGTTCTGCCCACACAGTGGATTTTTTTTTGTGTGGATCTGAGAACAAACAGCCATTATTTACCTATACAGCATTAACTCACTGTTTTTATAAGAGATATAACCCTTTACAGCCCAGTGGTTACTATATGTACCACCAGTTTAACATTCAGCAATTCTACGTTCTGCCCACAGAGTGTAATTATGTGTTTTATGTGGATCTGAGAACCAACTGCGATTATTTCCCTATACAGCATTAAATGAATGGTTTGTGTAACCGAGACTGAGTGTTTACTACGCGGTACGAGCTGAGTATTCAAATATAACTCAAACTCTTCGCCTTCGAAACGCTTCTTAATTCCAGAACGCAACACACTACGCAAATTTCGGCACACGACAGATAACAACGCCTTGCGGCACCGCATTAGCGCTCTACAAGACACGGACACGTGCATAAAAATAAACTCTGTGACCAGTAGCATCAAGGTCCCCACATCCTTGCCACTAATAACATGCAGGACACGTGCAGAAGGGCTGAACTGCTAACAAACAACACCACAACTATTCATCCTTTGAAACTACATGACAGCCTTGCAGTCAACCAGGAAGGGAAGGTGAATTTATTCGCCAGCACGCTGCATAAAATCTTTACAAGAAACGCAGATATTCTAAGTCTACGGAGAAAAATGTTGATAACTTTCTGAGCTAATTCCACACAATCGATAAGGGACACAAATCGTCAAGAAACGGGATGGCGACAGGACACCTCAAATTACGCAAAGCAACCTTCTTTACCTGCCCTAGACCTCAGTGGCACCATTCACAACACATGTATCAGCATTACTTGCCAGCAGTGTGCCGAGTTGTCAAAATAATTTTGCTCCCAGAACTGGAAGAGGACCTCTCCAAAGAGCATCCAGTTTGTTAGACTCTTTTGCCAAGCCCTTTTAAGAACAATTAGAAAAAAATATTTAATTCTACATTCGAAGAATTAAACCTACTAACAGATGGCAAACATGGCTTTAAGCATGGTCAGATGCACACACGCACTGTTGCCACTCTCAGAACGCACTACCGACGTGTTCCACAATAACAAAGCAACAATGGCATCTTTCTAGACACACAGAGGGATATATACAAATTATCGATGACCGGGCTCACATCGGTACTTACACAAGCAGGAATTACAGCTCACTTCATATAAACGGTGCACAGTTATCTTTATAACAGATCCTTCACAATTCTGAGTCCAACAGACGGTCATCCTCAGGGCAGTCTTTTATTCAACATACCAAGCATACAGAATGTCACTGCACAACACTAGCAACGGTGCCACTACAGTGTCACAATCGCACTGAGACAATTGAAGGACCAAGACCAGCGTCACTACGTTCCGACATGCAATTCCCCGAACGGCGGAACCACAACCGCACCAATGCTCCCTCATATACACACGAATTGGGCAAAGCACCTCAAATACCTCAACTCTAAAGTCACATGCAGGAACCGCATAAGTAAATCACTGTGTAAAGCTAGCTACAGACTAAAGCTCCTCCATCCTATCCTTAACTGGCACTCCTGGCCCCATTCATCTACAAAGCGCTAACCAGGTCAACCCACGATAAGTGGATCCCTGTCACCAAGGCATAGCCCGTCCTCAGGTTAGATACGAAGGAATGGCCGGCATGGAACCTGCAAGAACTCAAGTTCTTAAGCTAGCTTCCGAAGTTTTACCCTAAAAGTGAGTTCAGTGATAACGCACAATGAACAAACGGAAGTGCGCAGTGTCTCACAACAGTGCACAGTGTCTCATCACAGTGCACAGTGTCCCATCACAATACAGTCTCACCACAATGCAGTGTCTCACCACAACGCATTGTCTCACCAGTGCACAGTGTTTCACCATAGTGCGCTGTTCAGTGTCTCACCACAACGCAGTACAATGAACAGTGTCTCACCACACTGCGCTGTATAATGTCTCACCATTGTGAAGTCTCTCTCCATAGTGCACTGTACTGTCTCACCACAACGCATAGTGTCTCACCACCATGCAGTGTCTCATCACAATGCTGTGTCTCACCACAACGCAGTGTCTCACCACAGTGCGCCGTACAGTCTCACCACACTGCGCTGCACAGCTGACGGTCTTTGCTACTCAGCATCTGTCGACCTGCGGTTTTTACGAAGTCACTAACCACATCAGCGGCACAGGCAACCGATTTATCGAACAAATCGCAATAGATCATATAAATATCACTCTAGTAATTCTTATATTTAAACTTAAAATATGACGTCATTTTATAATTCATTACAGATATAACTGGAAGGTATAGGATACTAGACAACGTGTGTACACAAACATACACACACCGGGAAACTAGATTTATAGCGAATACAGCAAAGGGAACAAAGTTTCTGCAAAACACTTTAACAGACGTTTTAATAACAAGCAACGCGGCGTAGTTGCAATAACAAAAAGATGCACAAAACACCTACGTAATAAACCAAAGTTACGACAGCGGCAAAACCTACGAAATCTCGCAAATACCAACATATTGTAATGCATTTCACTTGTACTTATTTCGTGCACTTTCATGCCTGAAGATGGTCATGCAGGCCGACACATGTAGCACTGCCGAATACGATAAATTGTCTTTGACGGTAAATACAAATTACCATTGATGAACTCCATTAAACACTAACCACTCCCTTTTTTTTAAGTTTTATTGCGCCTTCGGTGTATACAAGATGTACCAAGACAAATTACAAAATTGTTCCTGAAACCAATTTCAATAAATATTTACACTATGGTACAAGTGGAAATGAGTAATATGTATATTGATATGGGTGTAAATAACAGCAGTGAAAAATGAACAGGAAAAAACACTGCGGCAACCACTCCCTTAGCAACGAACTCAATAACGGCAAACACTACAGCAATGAAACAATGAAGCTCACAGCCACAAAGACGATCCTCTACAGCAAAATACCGCACGTCTGACATTACCAGTAAACTGAGAGCAACGCTGTCTTTAAATATCACACACAACGACAAGCATCTGGTGGAACAGTCGATAAAATGGTTACGGTCTGTGACAGCAAACATATGGCAAAATTACAAACAGGTTTAGACCAATTCATCTCTGATCAAACCGAATTCTCAACAAATCTACGTCGCGCTGTGGGCTGGCAGACACACCGACTGCAGCACAACGCACCAGGATCGTAATAAGACATACCGGCTCAAGTGTCCAGCTCTTTTTTCTGTGAAGCATGTGGCCCAGTGCGATCAGTTCATCCAGCGATGCAACCAGATCATATTTCTAACATAATGTCGAAGTGACACGCCAGTTCCTCAAGCACGTGAGCACACGAAATGTGTAACACCAGCACCAAACAACATTCTGCATTTAATAGCAACATCTGTACGAACACGGCCCACACAAAAACCACGGTAATGATTGCAACGCAATGATACCGTACGCTGTACAAGTGTGCTGTACGTGGCCCTTCTAGTGTACAAACAGCAGGTGACAGACAGAGACTGGAGAACTCATTTCTCCTTGACATCCAGTACAGTGGCTTTCACTCTGGTACACAGACGGTAAAGAGCGCCGTCCAACGAATTCAATTTCGCCGCACCACTTCTGCACCACTAATACCGCCACTACAGCGCACTAAGCCAACACCTGCCACTACCCAGTACTTACCCAATACTAAAGACAGAGCACGCGGTGTGGTGCGCTGAGTTGGGTGAGAGCCCAGGAGGGGGGGCATACTGTAACATCACTTCGTATCTGGCAGGTCTTCAAAACATTACCCTGTCAGCTTTATCTTAAAAGGACAGTTAATCTGCAACAAATCTGTACTGGTGTGGTCGGGCGGGCGACTTCCCTATCACAAGGCACTCAATGTCTCTCGATAGAAACTCACTTTATCTGCACAACCATGGAAAAGAAAAGAGGAATCACGGCGTGGCACAATGGACAAATATGACAAGACGTTTGATTTACCGTCCTAGTATGTCTGTTCATGTTTCATACAAACACTTCCTTTCAAACATGGTTAAACAAAACTATCCAGTGGCCACTGCTCATTCAGCAATAAACATACGTGCAACTACTTACACGACCAACAGCCCAGCCCAGCCTGCAGCGCGGAGCCCGCATTTCACGGGTCTTCGACGTTCCAACGCTTACGTTCGATCCTCACAAACTGTTTGCGTAAAAGCAGACAGTAGTAGTAGTAGTAGTAGTAGTAGTAGTAGTAGTAGTAGTAGTAGTAGTAGTAGTAGTAGTAGTAGTACACTACAGACTCAAGTACATACCTCCACGGGATGTGTCCTGCGGTTCACGTCACCTTAGGCCAATCATGACCTATCTATCACCTACTCTGTTCCAACCTTTTATTGCACCCCCATCCACTCTACGGTCTTTTCCGTTCAAGCTTTTCGACTGTTTTCAGGCATATCCCGCCTCTCCCCATGCGTGCCACACGTGCAAGAAAATATATATTTAACAGAAGTTCAAACGCTGAAAGGCAATAGTGTTACAGCATGTCGCAGATCCTGCAGGGTTACAAATTGAATGTATTAACATGCTTATGTAGATACAAAACGACATATGTGCACACTGACAGGCTTATGTAGACAGCACAAGACATCTGCGCACATTGACAGGCTTACGTAGATAGCATACTACTTCTGTGCACATTAACAGGCTTATGTAGACAGCACACGATTTCTGCATTCTTAACAGGCTTATATACACAGCACACGACTTCTGCGCACATTAACAGGCCTATGTAGAGAGCACACATCTGCGCACATTAACAGGCTTATGTCGACAATCGCAGGCTTATGTCGACAATCGCACCTCTGTTCTAACCAGCCGCTGTCAACTCCACTTACAATACAAGGCCCGACAAGACTGTTTTTCACACGTCTGAAACCATTACAGGGAGAAGTAACCACGCCACGGCAAAAGAAGTTCTTTTTTGCAACAATAGCAACATATAACACTTCTCCAAACGCGGCAGACAATGCGCCACCTACGCAGGCAACATCGACATACGAGTACTATCTCACAAATGCCGAGTGCTTCGTATGACTATTCACTCGAATGCCAACGCCGCCATCCTGATGTTGGGACAGGCAGTGACACTGTGAAATTACCAATGTCAAGTGCTGCACTTAATCACGTGAGCTGCTCTGCTGCATGAAAATAACAGCACAGTCCTGATGATCTGAGCTACGTTTTAACGGACGTCGGAACACTGTTAATTTAAGAAAATTAATTTTGAAACCACATTTTATCGACAATCAGCTCAGCACCTAAAGCAATAAACAGCACTCCTGCCAGCCACGTTCTTGTGTCCACGTGTATATTTGCACATTGTTTACACAACATGTGGATGTACACACAGTCAGTTGCTGTTGTGTGCTGACCGTACTACCGTCGATTGCAAAAGTGCAGCTACGTGTCAGTGTGTTGACAGCAGTTAGTAACTTCACGTACAGAAGTAATTTCTTTCATTAACATGTGAAATAACAGGAGAAAGAAAATGTATGTCTCCAAGGAACACGCGTGTGAGCCTTGCAAAAATCAGATAAATGAGAGACTAGGCAAAAAGTGGACGACAAAGGTACGCGCAGAACTGCTGATTGGCAGAGTCAAAGAAGCTAAATTGAAAACGGTGTTCTGCCGGACACTGAAATGAAGACCTGAAAGATGGGGAAAAAGGAAGAAACGACGTGATGAAACAGTATGAATATGAGAAGACGAGACGGTTAATGTCTGTGGTTCACACAAGAGAAGAGAAGAGGAGGAAAGAGAGGAAAGGATAAGAGAAGAGAGGAGAGAAGAGAACAGAAGAGAACAGAAGAGAAGAGAAGAGAGGAGAAGAGATGAGAAGAGAGGAGAAGAGAAGAGAAGAGAGGCGAAGAGAGGATAAGAGAAGAGAAGAGAAGAGAAGAGAAGAGAAGAGAAGAGAAGAGAAGAGAAGAGAAGAGAAGAGAAGAGAAGAGAAGAGAAGAGAAGAGGAAAATAAAGGCACACCAGCAATTGTGAAATTCTTGATGCGTAAAGTTCTCGCTATTTCCGAATGTAACAAACCCAGAAGAACCGAGGATACACAGAACCAAACATAACTTCATTCATGTGGAAAACCACAGAGAATTCAAACTCGTGGTTGGCGAGACAGCCGACATTAGGCAGTACTATACTACCACACAAACATAAACAAAGCAGGTAAACATCTCTCTTCACTTCGCCACCAGCAGCACAGTGGAACTTGTGCACCGAGAGCACACCACGTGCTGTGTGAATGACAACACTCAGTTTTAGCGTGTGATTCTGACGTGACGCTGCGTCGCTGGACTGGCGATTCCCGACGCGTCCAGGTATCCGCATGTTATCTTCAAACAAAGATGAAGAAATAACGTTTGTTCTAAACGTCCGGAAGCACTAAAACTGTCCGTGCAAATCTGCCAACGGTGCCACCGATGTGTGCTGCACGTCACAGCACGCGATCAGTTTCTCCCACCTCACTTTTCGGTCTCAGTTATTGCAGTGTTCTGCTGGCCTTCCGCGATATGAAGCGGTTTGCTCAGACACTGTTGTGACATTCAGAGTCCCCAGCTCCTTCCAGTCAGATGTTCTCCAGCCCTCGGTAAACGCAATTCTATTACAAAGCCCCTTCTCAGCCGTCCCTATCATTTTACTGTTCCAAACCTCATCAACAAAAGAAAAGGTACTAACTAAATTATCGGTCAGTCAAAACACAACAATATTGTGTTTTGATTGCATTATATTTAAGTTAGTACTAAAACACAACGGGCTGGATCCTATCAAAAAGAAAAACTGTTCCTGAACAAACCAATAGTGATGTTGCAAACTGGCACACTCAGCCTACATGGCGCAGTTCGATTCCCGGCAAAAGCACAACGTCCAGACCGACCGAAAGGTACTCCAGCGGCACCGGAAGCTGTTTGCTAGGGTAAATAGTCAAGCTGACCACCCCTTTACATTGCAGTGCAGGGGAAACGATGCGTACAGGAAGAAGACAAAGTGTTCCACCTGCTCGTGGACCATTTTCAGCCACACCTCATCTCCTCCATATGTCTGCACGGCGTGCTCATTAACTCAGCACAAGCACAACTCCGCCTTCTGTGTACAAGGCGCACACACTCCCGACACCATGCCATCCAATTTCACATACAGTCGCAACCTTAGTCAAGTGGAACCAATCACATTTAGCAGGTCCAAAAATGTGCCCTGTTGTAATTCATCGGTCTCCTGTTGCTCCTTTACAATCCACGAGATAACGTGCACAACAGCTTAGTGTAATTAACACCATCTGCAAGGTGACTGACTTCTCTTCCATTCCTTCTTTCAGGTAAGAAAACAAGACAGCTAAAAGTCAATGGGGTGCCGCCGTCAGTTGGTCTGAGTATTATTTACTGGCTGTGTACCAGTGACAATAGTGCTGTGCGTTGCTGCCAGATGCAAGCGCCGTCACTGAGTTACAGCAGACTGTTATAAGGTTTCTAGCTTCACCCTTTACAGACTAAGGCTAACCTGAATTACATTCAAAGATCTGGTCCGTACCGCGCAGTAAACACGTTCCGCCTCGGTTATAAAAACCACTCAATGTTGTGCAGGGAAATAATCGCTGTCTGTTCTCAGATCCACACAAAACACATAAATAATCTGTGTGGGCAGAACGTAGATTTGCTGAATGTTAAACTGGCGGTACATACAGTAACAACTGGGCTTTAAAGGGTTAAATCTCTCTTTTAAAAACCAGTGAGCTAATGCTGTATTGGGAAATAATCGCTGTTTGTTCTCAGATCCACACAAAACATATTACAATGTGTGGGCAGAACGCAGAATTTGTGAATGATAAACTGGTGATACATATAGTAACCACTGGGCTTTACATGGTTAAATCTCTCTTATAAAAACCAATCAGTTAATGCTGCATAGGGAAATAATCGCTGTTTGTTCTCAGACCCACACAAATACACTG
>Ga0123357_10009280_pt1 | contig 12398 bp, 11 predicted proteins | sample TergutEmb28metaG_FD_89873 | JGI IMG/M metagenome (GOLD analysis project Ga0123357, IMG submission 89873) | Embiratermes neotenicus P4 segment gut microbial communities from Petit-Saut dam, French Guiana - Emb289 P4 | ecosystem: Host-associated > Arthropoda: Insects > Digestive system > Gut ... | reverse complement strand
TATCCACTGCATTTTAGCCTGCTTCCTTTGATCCAAAAAAACCTAAACATTCTTCATCAAACCAGGGTTTATGCTGCTTCAATTCATGCAGACCTAGACTCTCTTTCGCTGAGGTCTGGATATTCTCTTTAATGTTCTCCCAAGTCCTATTTATGTCCTTGTAATCGTCCAAGTTCTCCAAAGTTGCAAACCTATTCGTAATCTCAATCTGATACTGTTTCCTAACCTCCAGTTCATTTAGCTTCCTCAGGTTAAATCTTTGCCTATCAAACCTTTGTGCGGCGTGTTTACCCACTGCTAATCTTTCCCTAACCCTTGCAATCACCAGATAGTGATCTGTATCACAGTCTGCTCCCTTAAAACTTCGCACATCCAGTACACTCGAATGCCATCTCCTATCTATCAATATGTGGCCAATCTGGTTGTGAGTCTTACCATCAGGGGAGGTCCAAGTGTATTTATGAATGTTCCGGTGAGGGAACATTGTGCTCGTAACCAGATTTTTTGATGTGGCAAAATTAACTATTCTAACCTCATTATCATTACTATCCTGATGGAGACTCTCCTGTCCAATTGTTGGCTTGAAAATATTCTCTCTCCCCACTTTTGCATTAAAGTCTCCTAGTAACATTTTCATATGATATTTCGGTAAGTGATTGAACACCTGCTCTACTTCCTCAGAAAAACTATCTTTTGGCCCATCACTTTTTTCCTCACTTGGTGCATGCATATTTACAACAATGATATTATGCCAGCGACCTCTCAACACTATACATGACAACCCATCCCTAAAAAACTCCCCCTTCTCCCCCCCCCATACTATTCCACCGGTTAACCCCCCCCCCCCCCCCCCCCCAAAAAAACAACAACTATTCCCTATTGATGATTTTAATTTCCTCTCCCGTAGAAAAATTTATAATCCCCTGCTCTTACTGTGTCCCTTTTGTCCCACCTGACCTCTTGCACACCCACTACATCTAATTTATACCGCGCTAATTCCCTCGCTGCTGCCATAAGGGACCCTGTCCTATAAAGACTCCTAATGTTCCAAGTACCTATTTTCATCTCTCTTTGTATGCTGCGCGATGCTTCCCCTAGACAACCCCCCCCCCCCGGAGATCCGAGTGGCGGAGTAGTTTACCTCCGGATTGTTTTGTCTCCAGAGGAATCATCCCGCATGTGAGTGTTTCTTAACAAATTGTTTTTACAGGGACTGTTTGTTAGCACCTCGCCCAACCCCCAAGCTAGAGGACCACCCCACGTCGGCTGTCCGCGACTGCTTATTCAATTTATTCGCAGCTACCCTCGTTATCGGAGGCCGTTCCTCTATCCACAACCTGAGAGCGCACCATGCCGTGGTGACAGGGACCCACTACATGGAACTTCAACCCATAGGATAACAAAAAATTCATTATGAACCCACCTATAGGAGGAGGGGGGGGGGGCGGCTGAATTAACTCGAAGGTCGTTATTTACAAACAAGTTACACTAAGAGTGCGGTTTAATTACCCGGTAGCAGGTCTTAGTAAACTTGACAAAACATAAAGAAATACTGGCTTACTGTGTGGTGTCTTTAAAAGTGATTAGTTTTGGGTTTTGAACTTTTTCTCTGCTAATAAAAGTGTTTATTATGCTCGTTAGCTGCTCCATAAGTTTTCAGCCTGTATAATAGGCGATACGTGGGCCGAAATAGCTCAGTCGGTATAGCAACTCGCTACGGGCTGGACGGTCCAGGAATCGAATCCCGATGGGGCCGAGATTTTCAGCAACTGTCCAGACCGGACCTGAGGCCCATCCAGCCTCCTATATAATGGGTACCTGGTCATTTCCGGGGGTAAAGCGGCCGGGGCGTGGTGTTGACCACCCACATCTGTCTAGGTCCCAAGGTTAAAGTAAGAGTATAACTATACCTCTATTCCCTCTCTGGGCCTTTGTGGTCTGTTCTAGGGTGCCCTTTGCCTCTTACCTTTATATTAGGTGATAAAAATGGACTTTTGTGCATAGCTGAACACAAACACTGAACAGTCAGAGAAAGTGGCAACAAACTCTCCAACAGTACTGCCAAAATCATGCCCTCCCCATGTTATCCTATGACATTTAGTCATATAAAATTGCTGCATTTAGTTCAAATTATATGCATAATCTGTTTAATGCATGGAACATGAATAATATTAAGATCCTATGACCTATTCCTCACACACCAACACACACCTTACACACTATCAATGTTACATTCACCAGCCCACTGATGGAGGCACCTTCACCCTTAAACTGTTGCACAACCCAATTAAACCTTAAATATAAGGTGCAGCTCATCACACCAAACAGGACAGCTCCAAGGTATTCCAATGTGTTCCACACATTTAGTACAGAGACCAATATATTATGTCACAGCAGACAGGAACACCACTGCTTAATGCTACTTCCTTCTTTCAAATTTGGCAATGCTGTTTCAGAATTCTGGTCATTAATCTGTGGCACAAGCCTTGGGGATGGGACAAAGGACAAGGTGGAAAATGAATGAAGCAATTCTGACTGCAGAATTATACATATTACTTTATGGGAATACAACTAACTAGCAATGGCCAATAAAACAACACTGGACTGTCAGCTACAAGGTTTGCATCAGAATAAAACAGAACCAATCAGTCTTTGTGTAACTACAGGACAGAAACTTCTCAAAAATTACATGGAATTAAAATTCAAATAGGATGCAAAATCAAATTTGACATTCAGAGGACCGTGCATTGTGATATATTCTTATAATAAAAACCAGTGAGATGCATTGTTTCTCAAATTTATTTTGGTATAGAACTCTACATGTTTCAGACAGGTTTACTGTCCATCATCAGGAGTCTAGTACTGTATACACAGCAATAGGTATTTGTCAGGATCCATCCTGATCTTGCTAGCAGACAGTCGGCATAACCTGTATGATAAATACCTATTGCTTTGTATACAATACTAGACACTTGTTGATGGACAGTAAACCTGTCCAAAACATGTAGAGTTCTATACCAAAATAAATTTCAGAAATAGTGCATCTTTTTGGCTTTTATTATAAGAAGATGCAAAGTCACTTCTATGTCCCACCTCAATGAACTCCTGAGACAACACTTTGTACCTCAGGCCTCTTTAGCTTATACAAACTTCTTTATAATGGCCTTAAGCATAAGAAGGGCTATGTATAGCCAAATTGGTCATTGTGCTTCCTACCATTGACTGCACATTTAATCTTTATTTCTCCATGCAACTAAACACAAAAAAATTGTCTCTCCTGCAATTATTCATACAGTACAATGAAGCATATCCAGTGATATGTAATCAGAAATACATAATGGAAAAATTCAACTCAAACATTACTACATAAAGTATGTGCATATCATTTGTGATGCTTTAAATAATAGTGATTTTTCACTGTGGATATCAGATCATAAAATGCGAATAACACCACACCAACTCAGCAGTTTTTGAACTTCTGTGATGAGACGCAAGTCTATTAAAGGCAACTCTTCTGAACTTATCTCTTTGTTATGGATTATTAGCACATGCAGAATAAAACTTTCATGTGTTGTCTAATGGGTCCACTTACATAGAATCTTAGTGAATACATTTGAGGTAATTCTGGTTATGTTGGAATAGAATGGATATAATTCAGAAAGCGGTAATGAACATGGTTCCACGAAACAGGATATTTCTTGATCTGTTGACTATCAACTTTTTAAGAAATGGGGTTTGATGGTCCCCATGTAGGACACTGGCTTCTTATCCAGAAGGGTCTGAATTTTGCCCCCTCATAAGTCTTTGTGAAGACTTTTCTGCTCACAGGTTGAAAACCTAACATCTACCAAAGACAGAATTCAGGTATGTGAAGTATCTCTGGCAGCCCTGTGGGTTCTTGTGATTGCTTTGATACTGGGTAACAGAATCTGTCACATGCTTGCCTTCACCTTAAAAATGGATTCTACCTAGTTGACTCTGTGGGTAGAGGACAGAAACAACATAACATATCCTATCAGCAGATACTGGACAAACAGGAACAACAATAACAATGAAGAGAACTATTTATGGAAGGCTCCATATCTTGAAGTTATGCATTTTTTTCCCACAGGAAACATGCTGTACCAGTAACTGAGCTAAAAACCAATCCATGTATATTTCCTGACATAACATACACTTTTTTTAATATATATATACAATAATATAAGATCATTTCAACACTACAAATGTGTAATAACTACAGAACTTTAAAAAAAAAGGCAGAAATATTTTACTCATAATCAAAATAGAATACCACAATGAATATTGTAAAATGTCTTTTAAAGATTTTGGTCTTTCGACATGTGACATTATGCAGTTTGGTAGATGTGTAACAATGTTTTGGAGGAACATATACCCCCCATCTTTAAGATAGAACAGTCATATATTAAGGCACTGGCATTAAGTTTCTCCGAAATTTTGCTACCTGCTTACCTAACTAAATCGCACATAATTACATCCCAGAATACCATACCTAATTTTAACTGCCATATGAATTTAATAATTTACAAAACAGTCATTATTGAAAAGTGTCTGTAAAAAAAGTTTGTAGAAGGAAGGTACATATAAATCCTAATTCACAGGGATATTTGACACTGAGAAATGGTATACAGACTTACTCTCCCTTAAAAACACACTAATATAAAAATATAACATTATATATGTCCCAACTTAAAGTACTAAGTTTCAGTATAATACATAAGTATTAAGGCACATGAATGCAGCAAGGGACAAAAACTTCCCACAAATTTATATAAATGTTTACACTTAAAATTGGTGTTCTTCAGTGCACTATACTGATCCTAAGGAAAGTACTGTAACAGACTGTACCTTAATTTCCTTTGCCATATGTGTCAACGCATTGACACATTGAAATACAGTTGTATGTTCTTTTCATTTTACTTTTATTCCTGTTGTTATTTTATATTATGCTGCCCTCTCTTTACAGTAGACATTGGGACTGGTTTTTCTTAAACTTTTCTAGCCTGAGGACCCTCTGTACTGGGGCACATTCTGATTCAGAGGTCAGATCCAGCACAAAGGTACACATTGCAGCATTATACTATTCCACTAGACCTTACCTCCAGATCAGGTTTAACTATTGCCTTTTCCCTGATGAAAGAAAATACTTAAAATGTGATTTAACAATTTAAAATTATGTAAATGAGTTCTAACAATATGTGTTACACAAGGATTTTATAATATTGGCATGTTTATAATTTAAAGTGGCCACTTCTTGTCACTGGGCTTGTACAGGGGTTCTCATTTTCTGTGGTCATTGGGGCCAGAAAAATACCATTTAAGTTGAATTCCTCTAAAGCAGGTAATTTTTGCCCATAAGAAAGAGTGTAAATATGGATTAATGATGACCATATTGGTGGGTATGGCACTTTTTACAAATAAATGATGCGCAAGGGCTTATATCATGACAGAAGTGGGAAAACACAGTGGATGGACACAAGGTAGACATTATTGTATCTTAGAAAATTTGTTGGCTGCAGATCTGATCCCTGGACATGTGGGGAATTTTTAACTATTATTCCTCAAACATTTGGTCCCACATACGCAGGAGCAAAGATATTACAGACTCCAATAGTAGGTACCACCTACATTATGCAGGATCATTCTTGTATCACTACACTGAACAGAGCAGCTTTATTGTACAGAAAGACAAAGTCCACTGGGACATTCTGTGACAACTGCAGTGCTGAGGACAATGATAAAAGAAATGTGATAATTTAAACCACTAGCATTTTTAAAACCTCACAGTTCACACTTGGGACAACAGTGACAAAGAATGGTAGTATGGTTCTTAGACACATATTGTTTTGGCATTATTTGGGTTACCATTTTAGCATTATTTGGACTAATGGAATTATATTCACAGATTCACAAGTGCTGGAGAGCAGCACATATTCTATGATCTAAACAATATATTTCTTATTATTCTTCCACAAATTTGGAAAACAAACAGTTGATTAATCTTAATCAAATACATCCCATTGTGTTGTGTGAACTGTACAGCTGATGGACAGTTATAGTCAAACACAACAAATGACTTATTGTAAAAACATCCAGTTTGTAAATAATATGCTATTTGTTTCAGCCATTATAGATTTTGCTTGATGATGGCCATACTGGCCGAAAAATGTGGCATAATTATGTAAGAACTGGATGTTTTTACCATAAATTGTTGCATTTATAATTGTCTATTAACTTGCAACACTTGTTTAACATCTACTACAAATGTAGACATAATGTACAGCACACGTCACCAGTTTGAATGTAAGATTAACACATGTTAAAACATACAAATTATATTATTTAGGATACTTAGCATGTGGTTTGAGTTAGAGAGGTGTGAAGATGATAATGAATGACGAATGGGTAAAGATTTGTGAGGAGTTGGTGTTTATCTATTTAGAGGTACTCTCCTGGCTGAGGAGAACAACAGAAATCTTCAGTCAGGCTATCTGGAAGTTGGCTAGGATTCATGCCAGACACCTCCCAAACATATGCTTATAGTGTTACCACCACACCAACCTGCTTCATTTAAACCTATAGAAATATATAAATATCATGGCCCGCAAAATGGATTGCAAATACCATTTTCATGTGTATGTTTGTGAATGGAGAAGTTTCAATCAAATAATTACAGTTTTTTTGTTGAAGAACTGAAGGTCAAGGATAGAGAATATATCAAAAGTAGGTCGATATAAAAGTGCACTTTTTAACTTTGGCAGTCAGAGTTTAGGCGTATCAAATACTAAAGCTGTTCCAACATCTAGGCATACACTACATTAACCACCTTCAGGGTAAATGAGGCAGAATGAGGAAGTGACTCAAAGTCTCACAGAAGAAGTAAGGCAGAATAGACTTTTGATACACGACTATGGAAACCTAAGGACATAAGGGCTTTTGAAATAGCACAGTCCATGAACTACAGGAACTAATTTACTGAAAAGCACACAGTAATATTTAGATATTTTAAACTAAAACTTAAAATCATTGCACCCAAACACACACACACACACACACTCACACAATATTTGATCCTGAAGACATTTTTGATTACATATTTGTACAGTACATATACCCAAATAAGAAAAAATGCCAGTTTAGAACAACTGTTCCTAAAGTACTAAATGAAGGTCACAGCAAGAATTTTCACTGATGGTACCTGGGGCTTCCATTACTTTGTCTGTAGTTGCATTTTTCTCCAGCCCTCTGTGGCAAACATCAGTCAGCCCAAATTGCTTCTGGCTAATGGCAGTTACTACATAGTTATCATTATTGATATTCCATACAAATGGATAGGATTATAATAACTTACATTGTAGGTGGAGTGGAGGGGAGTTAGTTCATGGGGTACCTTTCTGTAGCCTCAGTATAATACAGAGTAGAACTCCATTTATCCAGATTAAATGGAATGGTGAGCCATCTGGATAAACAGAAAATCTGGGTAATTGGATTTTTCTTTGAAAATAGGATACCTTGGCAATTTGAAGTTCGGCTGTAACTATTTACAGTATGTACCTATGTTTAAAACTTTTGACCATGCCTGATATGAAGTTCTAGTAGCTGTAACACTACTGTACTGGATCCAAGGACCAGTAATGTCAAGGCAAGTTAGTTTTGTAGAATTCTTGACAAAATTACATCAAGAGCCAAGCCGATCCAGATAACTATTCATACTACCAAATGAATTTGGAATGCGTCACCATACAAATTTCAGGAATTAAATTGTAAGTATTTGTCATTTTTGGCCCTCAAAATATTTTCTGCATCCACTTGTCCAGACTATTTAGACTAAAACTAAAAATGTAGTTCTAGGTAGTACCTGTTCATTATCTGCTGGGGGTGAGCAAGTGGAGTGTTTCTTCAATATTAAGTCAGCTCATTGACTCCTTATCCTCACATACACTATAAAACAACAGGTATTAAGATACTCTACCAATATTGCCTCAAAAAATTCTTCTACGCTTTGTTTCATCAGTGTAGTTGACTGCAAAATAATGAACATATTAATGAACTAATTCTTCAGTTTATGTCAATATACAATAAGTAGACATAATAGACAACAAAATTTGAAGTGTTTTTTTACATTAGTGCTGGGGTATAGATTCAACAGGACAGGTAATTAGAAAATGAAAAAGTTGATTACAGCTCTTCATATTGTCAATTTGGAGCCATATACCCATCATAACTTTCCTTCTACTTTTAAAGGTCTGCTACATTCCATGGTAATCATTTAATTGGTCTTGCCTGGAAAGATGCCAACTAGTCAGTCTTGTGGGGAACCTTCTAACTGTAGATTGATGGGGCAGGTCAGGTTATTGATGGAAATGAGTAAAAGAAGAAGGTGAGAGGAAAAACAATAAGTTTAATATTTTGTGTTATATCCATGCTTATACTGATCAGAAAATTATCATCCCACAGATTCAATTTTTTAAGTCTTGGTTCCAGATTATTTCTTTACTAAAACAAATGAAATGGACTTGTGGTACACACATATTAGGGCCTACAGTCTCTCATTACACCTACATGTTTTAGCTTACAATTATGCCATCATCATGGAGTTCACATAACTTGAAACTTGAGGGCAAAATTATATGCCAAAATATGGAGGAGTAATGAGAGACTGTAATATTGTGTATATCATTAGTGCATTTAGTTGGTTTTAGAAATGAACAGATTAATTAGATTGCATGGACTGAATAATTTCAAAACTGGTTACAGACATTTATTGCAATCATGCAAAGAAAAACTAAATTGATGCACAACTTATTCTTAGTATATTTCGTCAACCTCTACACGTTTTGGGTGTATCTAGGCCCATAATCAGGAAGTAAAACCATATGTACACAACAGTTGGTACTTATTATTCTTTTTAGATGACTGTCTGTTGTCCTGGTTGGATTCCAATTTCAACCTGTATAAAACAATTATGTTAGAAATAGTCCTTAATTAGTCTTCTTTCTTCTATAAACTATCTACTTTACTGACAATATGAAACCTGTTAGCAATGAAGTAATCCATAGTCATAACAGACCAGGTTACTGTCACATAGAATTCGAAGTTTTCACAGTTACCATGCGCAGTGAAGTTTTCTAGGCAATCAGGTACACGAAAGTGCAGTTTGTAACTAATGTTTTGGGACGTGACCTCCATCATCAAGTGTTCAAGTGAAAATTTATACAACTTTCCATTGTACAACAGCTGATCATCTGAGGTGACTTCATTTTACAAGTTAACTAATATTTTTCCTAGCTTAAACAAAAGTTACTGACCTGGTTGCCTCCTTCCTGAAGAGAATGTGTCATATGAAAACAATATCCTGTATAGACTGCCCAGCACTAATGTTAGCTTTCAGTCAGCCAAGAAATGGTGGAAGGGTCACAAAGTTCTGATTACTCTCTGCCTTAATGTCTTTGCTTGCACTGTTACCATTTGATGCACCTACATTAAATCCTCCATCTCCCTTATCATGTCCACCTAATATGTCATCCTGGTATTTCTGTGGACTCATATGACCAACATCAATGTAATCCATAGTTTTGTTTGCCTGAGTATCCTGTCTTGTTCCCATAGCTGATGTCAGCTGTTGATGAGTGGGAGATTGCTGGGAAATTACAATATTCTGATATTCTCTTAATGGTGGTGGTGGGCTGTGAGTATTGGTCATGTAATCTTGGTGAGAACGCAAAGAGTTCTGTGGGCTACTGTTACCAGTTCCTGTCACTGAGTAGTCCTGGTGTGTCCGTAGAGCACTGGGAGGGCTGTTTGTATTGCCTGTAACGTAATCTTGGTGTGTCCTCATGGGGGGGCTGTTGCTTCCATGGTAATCGCCATGAGTTCGCAATGAACTTGGTGGACTGTTATTGCCTGATGCAACAACATAATCCTGATGTGTACGCATGGAGCCTCCAGTGAAGATATTTGCTGCGGATGGGGCAGAGTCATGCTGTGGAAGCATGGTGGCATATGCTGATGTGTATGCAGCAGTGTTGTTTGCTGTTGAGAAGGATGTAGAATAGGGGGAGTTGGAAGGAGAGAGTAAATTTAAGTGGGTAGAGATGTCATATGCTGAGGAGTATGCCCATGAATCAGGTGTTGATGTGGCAGAAGGAGCTGGACTTGCAAATGGAGACAGTGTATTGTTCAGAGCACTGAATGTTGATCCAAGGGCTGAACTTGGTGATCCTGAAATAGAAAGGATTAGTAATTCATATAACAATATTTACTGACATCAATTTAATATTTTCCTGCTCTAAATGCTTGAAAATATTCCTATAAAATTATTTCTAACCTCAGCTTTTAAAAGTGTTCATGATTTCTTAGCAGGCCAATAACTAACTTAGAGACCCTGCTGGGTGACTATGACAGAAGTAAAGAGCTATATGGATGAGACTTGGGTAAGCTGTGTAAAACTTACCTGTATACACGTATATCAGGTCAGAATAAATCTAGTTTTCTTATGCAGATAACAAAAATATGACAGTCTCTGCGCCGATTTTCGCGGGAATCACAGATGCTTCCCAGCAGAGCAAGATTTTACTGAACTAAATTACAATGCTTACTGCAAGGGACATGCGCTGCAGTTCGTCTCGTCCTTTGTGTAACAGCATACGGTGTTCTGCCCACGTGTTGTGGTGGGGTGTGGTGCGTGTGCAAGTGGGCGAGAGCGCGCGCTCGCAAGCCGCAACTCAAATGTCCCTTACGTGCATTTTAACCATTCTAGTTACTTACCTGCTGTCATATAACCGGTTTTTCTTGGCGGTTCCCTCTTGCGCCATTTAGCGCGTCGGTTCTGGAACCACACCTGAACTCGAGACTCGCTCAAATTCAATTTAAGAGCCAGTTCTTCCCTGGCGAACACATCAGGGTAGGGCGCCCGTTCGAAAGCCCGTTCAAGCTCTTCCAGCTGATATGCGGTGAATGTTGTTCTGAAAGGTAAAGCACAAAACTTTTGATCCCCCAATTCCGCTGCCCATCGAGAATAAGAAGTCACTGATCTGTAACTTTTACATCCGTAATTCCTAATTTCTAAGAACGGGGTGGTGTAACAACGGGGCTACTTGACGTTCTTTACAAAGAAATAAACAAAGAAAGAAAAAGAACGCCGTGACTGTCTGTCTGTTTGTGACCTAGCATCAGCAACCTAAACCGTTGGACACATGTTTTTAATTCTACACAGCAGACTTTCAAAAAAGCCAACGGGAAATTTTGACGGGGTTTTATGATATTCACTTGTTTGTTTGAGGGTTATTTAAGGACGTTGTCGGGAGACTACCTACAGCTTGCTTACAGCGTCATAGTTAGATACTCGGCAGAGGCAAGGGATGTTTTTCCTTTCTCCAAAGCGTCCAGAATCATTCAATATGCAGTGGGTAGGGAGGGTTCTTTCCTAGGGGCAAAAAGGCCGGGACATGAAGCTGACCACTCACCTCCCAACCAGGGCCAAGGTCAAGAAACAGTGTAGGTATACCGACATTTCCCCATATGTTTTCGTAGTGTGGACAGGGACAATTTTGTTATTAGCTTACAGAGGCGAGTGGTAAGATTTTAACGCGCAATGAATTATAAAGCAGTGGAAGGAAGCAGTCAGGGGTGACCGGCATTTGGCCTGAAGAACTGAGGACATCTACGAGACACCTTAGCCAGGATGATAGTGCCCAACGCAAGATTAAAACGGGGCACCTCTAGAAGAAAACCATAAATGTTACCGCTTCAGTTCATTGACTTTGTCATGTTTCCTGTTTTTGAGTTCTTACTTGAAGGGAAGAATTGCAGGAACTTGAAAACAAAGTACTGAATCATCGAAAATTTTGGTCGACCTGTTTCATATCATATCATTTATTTTCCTTCCGTAAATCCGTACAGGATTACATAAACCATATGGATATGGAAATCGTCATATTTGTTGGGATTAAGAGGTGACATCAACACAGTGTGTACAGCAGTCACGTGGTTATGTAGTATAATAAGTATAATAAAATAGGACAGTACGAATTGTTTAGTGTCATAAAATAGACTAAGGATAAAAATAAAAATTAAAAGTAAAAATAAAAATAAAAATAGTGGGTTAAGTTAGAAGCAATTAGAGGTACTCTTTAAGTAGGAAATTTTCCTTCGTTACAGATAGTGGTTGGATATATACTGACATCACTTCAATTTATCAACCAACGAATGCACATATAATTTCACATAAAACAATTTTAAATCACTTTAAAACACTCCGACATGTTTCGATCTTGTCAGATCATCATCAGGGAGCTTTGTTCCTTGCTAAAGTTATATTCCAGTATTCACAATTCAATTCGTATTTGCAAACGAGGTGTTGTGGCAGCATATCATGT
>Ga0123357_10009278_pt1 | contig 12400 bp, 11 predicted proteins | sample TergutEmb28metaG_FD_89873 | JGI IMG/M metagenome (GOLD analysis project Ga0123357, IMG submission 89873) | Embiratermes neotenicus P4 segment gut microbial communities from Petit-Saut dam, French Guiana - Emb289 P4 | ecosystem: Host-associated > Arthropoda: Insects > Digestive system > Gut ... | reverse complement strand
TCACCAATACCAGAGGCCCCACCGGTGACGATGGCGACTTTACCTTCAAATGACATATTGACTCCTTCAGCTACTTTGCTTTGCCACACGCTTACGCGCACGCCGCCCCTGAGTTGGGACGACCACCCGCACAGGCCAACTGGCGTCCGGGTGTTCCAAAGCATACCAACCACCACTTCGCATTCGTCACGAATTAGGCGATGTCATCTTTGGGCGCAAACGTCGCTGACCGGGCTCAACTAAACTAGTGGGTATGGTTCAGCTGGCACCGGGTTCTCAGACCACCGTTTTAGAGCGCACCGAAACTTTCTACGAAGAAGGGGACGAAGAGCGTTTCAGCCATTATGTGCCCAAAGGCAAGTTGATGGAGGCGATGGTCAATGGCACGCCCGTTGTGGCGCTGTGCGGCAAAGTGTGGGTGCCAACCCATAACCCAGACAAGTACCCCGTCTGCCCAACATGCAAAGAGATCTGGCAGCACATGAAGCCTGGCAAGGACAAGGGCCCAGATCGCTAGTCTTTAGGCCTCAGAGCCGATCAAAGCCAACGCCCAGATAGGCCGCAATGTACAAGCCTTGCTGCAACAATGCAACGTGCCGCCCTACGGCGCCCGCTTGGGCATCGTCGTAGCACAGGCGGACGACGCGCAGCTGACGGGAATCGGCCACATTCTCAAGCATCACCCGGCTGCGCGCCCACGTTGCGTCGTCGTCACCGTCATCCAAGATCATCAAGGCGGGCTGTGACGTTTGTTCACCCAAGTCAGCGAAAGGATCATGGGGCTCGGCAGCCAACAGCAGCGGCGCCAAATCCGACGCTGGCGCCGCCAAAGCAGGCCGTCCAGTGGTACGGCGCACCTCTTCGACGATGCGACGGGCCGCCCGGGCCGCCAGCATCGAACCACCCCACACCAATGGCAGCGCGTCAGCCAAGGCGATGGCAGCGTCCTTGGCGTGGTTTACGGACAAATCTTTGTGCGGCGAGCACTGCTCGGCCACCATATCGGCGGCATCAGCTACGCTTTCAGCGTGCAGGGACGGGCCCAATCCGGCGCGCCATAGCACGTCAAGCAAGGCGACGACGGCAGCCACCGGGTCGTCAGTTGTGGTCTTGACAAGCGTCACCCCGCTGGTTGGTAGACGCTCAGCTACCGGGCCGGGCGCCGACGCCGCCACCAGCATGGCACAGCCGCGCCGGGCCGCTTCGAACACCGTCGTCATCAAAGCTTGGTCCGGGCTGCCACTGGCCTGGACGACGACAAGATCCAGCGGGCCAACCCAGCCGGGCAAACCTTCGTGCGGCCAGGCCACCAAAGGGGACGGGCATGTCGTCTCAATGACGGATCGTATCAGGCGCGATTCATGCCCAGCCAGCACAATGCCGCGGGGTCGCAGCCCGGCATCGAGCAGGTTTGCGCTTGCAGCCGCAGCCTCGACGCGAATGTGCGCCCCAGCCAAAGCCAGATTACGCAACACGCCGTCGTGACGAGCCAGCACAGCGCGGTCGTCCAAACGGGAGTCGTCGAACTCAAGCGGCGAAGCGGTCACCCGGCCACCGCCTCTTGGTTGCCGGGACGGCGTGCCTCATCAATCAGCAAAATAGGTATGCCGTCACGCACGGGGTAAATCAGCCCGCAGCCGGCGCTAGTGCACACCAGTGATTCGGCCTCATAGTCCATGGCCAGCTTGGCCCGGCAGGCCGGGCAGGCGGCCACCTCAAGGAAATGAGGTGACAGGCCCATACCGCGTGTACGGGCGTCTCCATAGCCAACAGACATGCTCATCGGCACTCCTTCAGTTGGTCACACAACTGTGTAACAACGGCCATGGTATCGCGCCAACCCGTCACTGGTATGGTTGCCACCCCAAGCTGCACAACAGGATAGTCATTGCCACCTGGTTCTGTGCGGTCGCCAACGAAAACCATGTCGTCAAGCGGCACACCTGTTTGCTGGCTCAGATGCTGCAAACCATATGCCTTGTCGACGCCGCGTCTTGTGATGTCAATCGACGTCGACCCGCCAGCGCCAACCGATAGATCTGGCACGTCGGCCGCCACAGCGGCAGCAAGGGCATGACGCTTGACGCCGCTGGGATCCCAAGCTCGCTTATACGCTGGCAAGGCCCGTTGACCCAACGCTGAATACGTGATCTGCGTGCCGCGATCCTCGATACGAGGCCCGCTGATCTTATCGTCGGGCTCCCAAGCCCCCACCTCGTGCGCCCGCACAAACAACGACCTGATGGCCCGCGACTTTTCGTCGTCCGTCAGGTTCTGGCTGTACAGCTCGCGCCAACCACCACCCTCATAGATCATGTAGCGTGTGCCGCAGGTGGGTAGCAGGTGCAGATTAGCCAGATTGGTGCCAGGGGGCAGATGGCCAAGCACCTGTTCGTCAAACTGTTTGAAATGCCCGCCCGATATGATGCAAACTAGCATGTCATCAAGCAAATGGGCCAGTGCTTGGGCCATTTCGGGTGTCATCGGCGACTTGGATTCAGCCAGGGTGTCGTCCAAATCAAAGGCGATCAAACGCACCCGCGCCAGATCGATGGTCATAAGCTGAGTCTACCGTGCGGACGGCGCGTCAGCGATGACCCTCAAATGCCCCCGGCGTGCTAGCTCAATCACGCTGGCCGGATCTGGTTCGACGCGAGCTGGCGGCTCGTCCCGCCAGCCGATGCGTCGCACCTCGTCAGCCAGGGACGCTAGCCAGGTGGCAGTTGCCATTTCGCCTCGGACGGGGTTGGCGACGCGTTCGAGGTGCCATCCGGCTGGCACCTGCATGTTGCGGGCATGTTCAAGACACAAGTCGTAGCCGCCTGGCTCATGCTCTGAGCTTAGCGGTCCGATGGTCGCCGTCGAATGCGCATAGTCGTATGTCAGCGTCGAAACGGGCGTTGCCCTACAACCCTGACGGTAGCAATGACGAGTCACATATCGAGGGTAATGCCAAAACCATGTTTCATCAAAGGATCGCACCATTTGGACGGCAATTGGCCACAATGTCACCCGAAAACGCGGGCGAATCTGTGGTTTGTGACACTACAATTGCCGCTATGGCCAGGAAACGAGACAGACACGGCCGCGGGTTGCGCGGGCCGTTGGCGATGGACAACCGGCTGACGGGGCATCCCGCCCCGTTGCGTTTGACGCCGTCGCGGGTCGACTATTTTCTTGATTGCCTAGACGACTCCATCGCCCGCATCGAGGCAACATGCCCAGAGGCTGTGCGTGGCGTGGACATCGGCATTGAGCCCGTCCCATCCGATGCAGCCATGTGGCAGGGAATGGTTGATCACAACGCCATTCCGTTGGCTGGCGCTATTGACGCCGCCAATAACGCGCCAGCCCGGGTCGTCTTGTACGAGCGCCCCATCGAACGCCGGGCCCTTGACCGCGACGACCTAGCCGCGCTTGTGCACCGCACGCTGGTTGAACAGTTGGCATCGCTGACGGGACGCAGCGCCTTAGACATCGATCCTCGCTTTGAGGATGACTGGTGATTACCGATTGGCGATCGGCTGCGCCTCAACCCACAGCGGTGTTACACCACTCCAGGCGGGGTCAGGCCCCAACCTAACAACACTCGTGCCGTTGGCAATATCGCCGCCTGGACGCAGCACCACGGACGCTACAACACCAGGTGTGGCATGCACTTGGATAGACCGCGCGCCGGCCGCAACATTGATCACCGTGGACGTGCCAGCAGCCAAGTTGACGGGCTGAACAGACGGATCGCCAGACGACGCCATAATAGTAACCGTGGCCTGAGCTGACGAAATGCCATTGTTAGCGATCACCAACTGGCCTGGGCCACTGATGGCACCAAGCAGATCCGGGCGTACCAACTGGCTCGCCGGCACACCTGGCGAACTGGCCGCATCTGTGCCAGCCTGCACGACAGCTGTGACGGCAATCGGCTGATCGGAGTGTATCCGCAGGGCGACCGTTTGGCCTTGCAGTGCGGCGGTCAGATCCAGGCTCATCGTTGTCCGCGCCTCAACTGCCACCTGCTCACCGCCGACGACGGTCAATGCGCCCTGATCGGTCAACGCCTGGACGGTGGCCTTGGCGCGAGTGATCGACGGATTGGTCAAAACCAAGTTGACGGTCGCATCGCCGGGCACCGCCGGGACAACAACATCAGATTCCGCTTTGGTCGGGCTGATCAGGTCAAGCCCAGCAGCATCAGAATCAACCAACACCCAAGCCACGACGCGCCCAACGGTGCTTTGCCAGGTGATACCAAGCGGCACAACACCAGAAGCGTAGTCACCAAGGGCAACACTGGTGGTTGAACCGGCGGCCACGGTCAAATCGATCAACCCTGATGCGTCGATCTCCCCGTCTGGGCCAAGCAGCGACACATTGATGATGGCATCCGCGTCGTCAATGTTTGTCAGCACCAAGGTGGCGTTTGCGGTGTTTGCCTGCAAAAAGCCTGTTGCCAGCGGCTGAGCGCAGGCGACGACCGCCGATGCTCCGTCCCTTGTGTACTGCATCGAGCCGGCCAGCGCCCCGTCACCTGACAACACTGAAGCTCCGCTGACAGCTGACCGCTGAAACACCGGCCCTTCAACCTCGGACGGCACACCTTGCGTCGATGTCCACTGGACGGCGTTGCTGGCGGCACCCGTCAACGTGCCAGACATGTCGCCAGCCGCCGGGCACGACATGTCAAGATGCGATGACACTTGCTGCGGCGCAGGCTGAGGGGTGGTGGTTGGCATCCAACGGCCGATGGCATAGGACGCACCAACCGCGACGACGACGGCCAGCAGCACGATTACCGCCTGCCTGATCCAACCCGACGGCAGGCGGGCGGACTTCACCCCAGCCGGCTTGCTGATTTTCACACGTTTCAGGCTGAACCGCGGTTGCTTGGCGGCAGACTCGTCCGGATCCGGTTCGCCCTTGTCGAGCCGATCGATCAGCAGCTGCCCAGTATCGGGTTCCCAGCCAGGCACAATCGGGAAAGTCGATGTTTCAACAATCAAAGGCCCAGATGGCATGCCAACAAACGACCCGCCAGGCGGGCCGCCATAGGCCGGAGCAGCGTAATGCGTCCCTGTGAAGGCGTTGCTACTGCCACTTGAGGGTTCGCGCGGGACAAAACCACCACTTGAAGCCGCCGGGAATGTGCCCGTCGAGCTGGCGTCCGCCGGCGGAATCCGCGACGACGGTTCGCGCGGGGCAAAACCACCAGAAGAAGCGGCCGGGAATGTGCCGGTTGAGCTGGCAGACGGAATGCGCCACGGCGATTCACGAGCGAAATAGCCACCGTCTGACGCGGCCGGGAATGTGCCGGTTGAGCTGGTGTCAGCCGATGGAATCCGCGACAAGGGCTCACGGGTACCATAACTACCGGATGGGGTGGCGCCATACGATCCGCCACTTGATGGAATCCGCGGGGACGATGAGCTTGTAGCCTGCGGTGCAGGCGCGTCACCGCCTTGCTCACCTCGTCGCTTGGCGCTCGCCGGATCTTCGCTTTCGGCCGGCTCGGCTGACCGACGGGCCCCCCGCCTTGGAAAATCCGCGCCACCCCAGTCAGGCCGCAAAACCGAATCGCCGCTCATGTCACCGCCCTCCTAGCCTCGGACGCCGCCAGCCTCTCGGCTGCTCTCGATGCCGGCATGGCCGCCCATATCAGCACAAACAACGCCACGATGTGCCACCACAACGCCCATTGCAGCAGCGGTAGCCACCACCGCAGCACACCACCAGCTGCTGGCACCTGAAACTGCGTTGAAGTCTCAGCTGGGCTCAGCTGCACCGAGTCAACGCTCACCCGCCACGGCAGATCACTTGGTTCAAGCAACAACAGCTCACGTCCATCACCACCAGCTGGCACGGTGCCTTCGGACAGCGGCGTGATGGTGCCGCCGTCCACCAGCAGCGCCCGGCTGGGCAAGCCGCCCACCGTCCAAACTGTGGTGTTGTCAATAGTCCCACCAGCCAAATCTGGCACGCCAGTCATAGCGTCGATTGCGGCTTGCGGCACGCCGATCACCACCACATGGCCGATACCGACACCGGCCAGGCGTGACGCCAAGTCATCGCTGGCGAAACCGTCTGCAAACTGTCCGGCCATGGCCACAACGGCGGCTTGATCTGCGGCACCCAGCCCAAATGGTGACTGCTCACCGCTACCCCACGTGGGCGACGTCGCATCGCGCAAACTGACGCTGGCTTGGCCATTGCTAACCGCCACAATCAAAGTACGGGTGGCTCTTGGTGACGACTCGGCGGCCATCACATAATCAGGCACAACAGATGATTGGCGCTGCAGTGGGCGACCTTCACCGCCCCACATCCACCAGGCCGCACCCAGGACGGCTCCGATCAGAACGATCGTCCCGATCATCAACCGACGTCCCTCACCAGCTGACGCGCTGGTGTCGGCACCGCCAGACTGGGACGACGCGGCCGGCGTCTCTGGACGCCAGCCAGCCGCCGTCGAACCGATCGCGATGATGGCAGCCACCAGCAGCCAGGGCAGTATGGCGGCCCGCACGGGTTCGCCCGCAATGGTGACGGTGACCCTTGACATCATCACAGCCAAGACGACCGCCAAAGCCATGCCACCCAACAGCCAAAAACGCCAGCGCTCCGACTCGAAAGATACCAGGCTGACAAGCCCGATCACCCAAACGGTTACCAGCACGGCACCGCCAAGCCACATGGGGGGTGACGCGCCCAATCCAACGCGGCCCAGCAGAATACCAAACACGTCCGGTGCAGGTATTAGACGCGTCAACGCCGGGTCGACGCCCGTCAGCACGCGCCCCGGCTCAGACAGCAGGCGCGGTATCCACGGGCCAAGCACCAGCAACGGCCCCAAGGCGCTGATCAACCAGCCGCGTAGGTCGCGCACGCGCCAAGCCACCAACCCGGCTGCCAAGACGCCAGCCACCCACAAAGCGGGCGTAACAATGGCGGCCAGCGTCAGCGATAGCGCCACAGCTGCCGGCGTCCGCAGGCCGACAAGGCCTTTAACAGGCTCCTTAGCCCAGCGGGTCAAGGCACAGGCCAGCCATGGCAAGGCGATGGCAATCATCACCCAACCCGGCGATCCGTCAGAGCTGGCCCCTGTGACCGGCAGCAGCACCGCCCACAGCAACGACAAGCCGATGCGCGTAGCTGTTGGGCCAATAAACACTCTGACAAAGCGGTACGCACTCCATGCCGCCAAGAACACGCCACCAAGCACCAGCACACTGGCCCACCAGCCAGGTTGGCCGCCCATCAGCGTCGATCCAAACGCCATGATCGCCAGCCAGGGGGCATTGGCACCCGCCTGCCCTGTTGGCTGCAGCCAGGCGCGCCAGGCGTCCCCCAAACTGCCCGGTGCGGGCGCCAAACCGTACGACGTCAATGGTGAAAAACCAAGCAGCATGCGGCAGGCCAACATCGTTGCGATCGCCAAAACGACCGCTGAGCCCAACCCAAGTAGGCTTTGACGACGCCGGGGCGCCGCCACCACTGTCTCTTCATCAGACGTCAAAACGTCAAGGCTGATCTCAGAATCACCATCGTCTTGACGAATGAACCGCCGCGAAAACGAGTCGAGGCCGTTTTTCAGGCCCCAAGACGCAGCAGGCAGCAGCGCCTTCGGCACGCGCCGTACAGGCTCCCGCTGCACGTCAGATGTCAACTCTGCTGTTTCCGCCCGTTCGCACCGGAACCGCTTCAGCGTCGCCGCCCGCAAATGCGCCTGATTGGAGTCTTTCGCCAGCCAAGCGCCTACCCAGACGACACGGTTGGCCACCCGGGCGCGCCAAGAGGCCCGATTCGGGTGCTCGGAATGCGAAATGGCCACACGCAGCCCGGCCACAAGGTCTTCGACTTCTGGATCAACTTGTTCAGCACCTAAACGCAAGCCAGTCAAACCGGCCTGCTGATGACGCAGTGTGGCGTCGGGGGCAGTTTTGACGGCCATTCCCGATTCATTGGCCCGCCAGCCCAGGTCGACGCCCGATCGGAAACCCGGCAGTTGCGGCGATAGGCCGCCAAGGGCCACCCAGGCGTCTCGACGCACCAGCAGCCCAGCGGTGGACGCCCCCAGTGCACGAGTCGATTCGTCTTGCTGTTGGTCGACGTCACCGGCCTCGGCGGCGACTACTCGCGCCCCGCCGATCGAGACAGCCTCGCCAACGCTTTGCACCTGATCCGGCCGGTGACGCAGCTTGGGACGCAGCAGCTTTGGAATCACGATAGCCGGGCCGGAAACCCCATCTGGGCTTGTGGCGACGCGCAGCAGCTCGGTGAGACAATCTGCGCGGGGCGCCGAGTCGTCATGCAGCAGCCAAACCCAACCGTCATCTGGCGGCAGCGACGCCACCATGTCGTTGACAACCCTTGTGAAGCCAAGCGCCGGCACTGTTGCCACACTGTCGATGACGTGTCGAGCCAGGCGACCTTTCGAGACGATGCCATTGTCATAAGCTTGTTGCAGCAGAGTGGCAGACTCGTCCGTTGACCCGGCGTTTATGACGATCAAACGCCCTGGCCGCTGATCAAGATCGGCCATCGATTTCAAAGTGGCAGGCAACCAGTCCTGCCCGTTGTGCACCACCAGGATTGCTGTAACCTTGGCATGGCCGACAACAGGAGGCGCGTCTTCGTCCTCACGACGCGCCCAAGCCCACTCATCGGCAGAGACACTCATTCTAAACAGCTTACCGTGATGGTCCAAGGCGCAAAAGAAAGGCCCTCTCCCAGGCCGATAAACGTCGCACCAAACGACGTGGTGACAAGTCGCGTCATATCCTTGCTTGCCGCAACATACTTCAGCAAATGCACATTCTCAGCATATATACCGAGTGGATCACGAAATCTGCCACATCTGGCACAACCTGTGCGGCGCATAGGAAATCACCCCGGCTGACGTATGACATTGCGACCACCGCAACCCGTCAGTCGGGATATCATCACTTCAGACAGTCATCAAATGCCACATGAGGACACCCGATGCCGCCTCATACGGCCTGCCGCCGCAGCCTGCGACGGTCACGCTCTGAAGTACCGCCCCAGATACCGAACCGCTCGTCATGGTTTAAAGCGTACTCAAGGCATGGTTGACGCACTTCGCACTTGGCACACACCCGCTTCGCTTCCCGAGTAGAGCCACCTTTCTCGGGGAAAAAAGCCTCGGGATCCGTCTGCGCGCACAAAGCCTTGTCCTGCCACGCCAGAACACCGTCCTCGTTCTCGTCAAACAGCAGCGTCAACATTGTTTACGCCTCCTACATCTGAATCCGACATATGAAATTACACTCTTGTGACGCCCTGTTCGTCAAGACGGGGGGTGACATTTTCGCCCTCCGCCAGATGACAACTTCAGTTCAGGGCCTCAACCTGGGCCGCCAGACGCTTCACTTTCTGGGCCTGGGCCAGCGGGACAACCAAAGTGGCGTCATTCGTGCGCACGACTGCCAAACCGCTGACACCAATCAAGGCCAGCGCACCGGGCCCTTGACTGAACGCCAAATTGCCGGCCGCGTCAAGGGTGTACACCTCGCCGACGGCAGCGTTGCCGGCGCGATCATGCGGCAATGCATCATACAGAGCGCTGTACGATCCAACGTCTGCCCACCGTATGGGCAGCGCTACAGCAAGCACATGGGCGCTGCCTTTGCCGCGCGACACTGGCTCCATAATGGCGTAGTCAACCGATATTCGCGTCAACGCGGGAAAAATCGTGCCAAGACGCTGCGGGTGCTCCGCCAATTCTGTGACGCCCTGATACGTCGTCGGCTGCAATAAACGCACCTGCTCAAGCAAAGTGGCAGCCTGCCACACAAACATTCCGGAGTTCCACCAGTAGCGTCCGGAAGCCACCCATTCGGTAGCTGTGACAATATCTGGTTTTTCTGTGAAACTCAGCACATGGGCCGCATCCGCAAATCCCGGGACGTCATCGCCCCGCTCCAAATACCCGAAACCGGTATGCGGTGTGACGGGCACCACCCCGAAAGTCACCAGAGCTGACGGGTCAGCCTCAGCCAGGGCGAACCCTTCGTCAAGCCGCTTCGCAAACAAGTTTTCGGGGCTGATAAGGTGATCTGCCGACAAAACCGCCATGACCGCCGATGGATCACGCAGCACCAGTTGAGCAGCCGGCCAAGCTACCGCGTTCAATGAATCGCGTCCTTCCGGCTCGCCTAACAAGTTTTCGGGCAGCAGGTTCGGCAGTTGGGCAGCCACGTCACTGGCGTAAGGGGCCCCTGTGCACACCAGCACGTGATCGGGCTGAACCACACGGACGGCGCGGTCCCACGCGATCTGCAACAGCGATCGCCCCTCAAACAGCGGCAGCAACTGCTTTGGGCTGCCTTGACGTGACAAAGGCCATAACCGGGTGCCGGAACCACCGGCGATGATGAGGACATAACGCATGATTCACTTTAACCGATGTTCGCTATCAGCTGCCGGTGTGTCAGTCACGAAATGCTCCTGCGACGGGCTTGCATGACCCTGTACGTCCTAGCTCTGGCGTCTGATCGACAACTGCCGCCGCCTCAGCTAGGGCATCTGCCGCCGCCTGCGGTGGGTCGACTGCCCGCACATGGGGGCCAAGACGCAGCAGCAGACCCGTCAACCAGCCAGGGTCGACGATCGACAAGACGATTCGCGCACCGCCATCTGGCAGCGCTGTGACGTCGCGAGTTGGGTAGTACTCAGCCACCCAAGCCGCCTCAGCGTCCACATCCAGTGTGACGATGTTCGCGTCGGATGCCCCATCAAACCAGCCCGCTATGCTGGGCGCTAGGCCGTGATCTTCGGCCGGGTGCCCCACCGCCGTCACGTCGGCAATGCGATCTAGGCGATAGGTACGCCAATCTTGACGTTCCAAGGCCCAGGCCACCAGGTAAGACGCACCGTCTCGTACCTCGATACGCACCGGGTCGACGGTGGGTGACGTTGTTTCGCGTCTTGCCACACCGTCGTATGTCAAACGCAGCCGCTGATTTTGCTCGATGGCGTTAGCCACCTGGTCGCGTACGGCGTCGTCGCCCGCGTCGACGGTGATGCTGACTGGCGGAGTCCCATCACCCACCAGATCCGTCAACTTGTCAAGCACACGCTGCGCCGCCTGCGCTGTGGCGGCGTCGGCTACCTCGCGCACCGCTTCGACGGCGACAATCAAACTGGTGGCCTCGTCACGCGTGAAACGCAGTGGACGCAAATCGGGAGCGTTGCGCAGGTTGACGACGCCTTCGTCGCGCGCCACCTCAAGATCAACCTCGATCAGGTCATCAGGCAGCCCACCCGGCAACCCGCACATCACGAGCACTTCAAGATCAGCTAAGACCTGCTCTTTGGTGACGTGAAAATCTTCTGCCACGTCCGCCAGATCAACCCATTGGCGCTGCTGCAAATAGGGCACCAGCGTCAACAACCGCGCCACCTGAGCCGCAGATCTCATGACGTCACCCCTAGTCGTTCAAGTAAACCAGCATGGTGTGATGCCACAGCCGCGCCCAGCTCTGCTGGCTCAACCACGCGGACGTCGGCACCAGCCATGGCCAAGTCGTCGACCGATGTTGTTTGCACCCGCCAGCGTCGCCAGCCGGGCACATCAGCTTCACCAACCAACGTGGCGCGGCGGGTCATCCAGGGGGCCCGTCCGTTGCGAACGTCAACCACCGCGCCAGACTGCGACCGCGCGGCGGTCAAGCCGGCGAACAGGTCGCCCGCTGGTATGTCTGGCACCTGGTAGGCATCTGGGCCGCCAACAGCTGTGACAGCGCCCCTCAACCGGGCCAATTTGAACAAACGTGCACCATCGCGGGTTTCGTCAAAACCAGCCATGTACCAGGCGCCGCCCCGCCAGGTCAGACGCCAAGGTTGGACGATGCGCTGCTGGCCGCGATAGCAAAACTGCACCTTTTGACGAACCTGGACGGCCTCCCACAGCGGTTGCCAAGCGGGCTCGCGGGCGCTGACGTGGGGCCGCAAGGCGGCTAGCCGGTTTGTGTCGGGCTCCGTGCCGCCAGCCCACAGCTTGGCCAGCGCCGCCACCGTCGTCTCGGCTGTTGCCGCCTGCTGCCACACCTGGGCCGCGCACACCAGCACGCCCACCTCTTCTGCGTCAAAAGCGACACTCGGCAGCTCAAAGGTGTCACGACGGATACGGTAGCCCGGCTCGTCATCGAAATATCGCTCATCGGTGCCCGTCTCCACTGGCACACCCAGGTCACGCAATGTCTGCTTGTCACGCTCAAAAAGCCTGTCAAACGCCACATCAGAAAGGTCGCGGTAGCCCTCGACCATCTCGCGCAACCTGGTGCGCGGCAAAAACCGGCGAGCCGTCAGCAGCGCAATCGTCAGATTGACCAGCCGCTCGGATGTCCGACGTTGCATCACTGCCTCCTGCTTGGAAGGCTACCAG
>Ga0123357_10009276_pt1 | contig 12403 bp, 3 predicted proteins | sample TergutEmb28metaG_FD_89873 | JGI IMG/M metagenome (GOLD analysis project Ga0123357, IMG submission 89873) | Embiratermes neotenicus P4 segment gut microbial communities from Petit-Saut dam, French Guiana - Emb289 P4 | ecosystem: Host-associated > Arthropoda: Insects > Digestive system > Gut ... | reverse complement strand
TGGGCAGAAGCGTGCATACTATAAAGAAAAACACAGAGGCTTTAGTAATTGCTAGTAAGGAGAATGGTCTAGAAGTAAATGCTGATAAAAGTAGGTACATGGTCATGTCTCGAGATCAGAATGAAGGACGAAATCACGATATGAAGATTGATAACAGTTGCTTTTAAAGGGTGGAACAATTCAGATATTTTGGAACAAACCCAACGAATCAAAATTCCATTCAGAAAGAAAATACGAGGGAAAGTCATTAAATAACAGGAATTTTATTCTAAAGTGCATGGAAAAGTATGCACAACGAAAAATCTTATTTCGGGACACAAAATGGCTCCTTAGCAATGTGTCATATAGGGGTCGTGACGTTCAAGCAGTTTGAGCCTGCGCAGTAGGCCGTACAACATGGCAGCTCCACTGTCAACTTGCACCGTGGAAGAGCAACGAAGCGTTTATTTTTTGTGGTCAGAGGGTGTGAAACCTGAAATCTACAGAAGAATGAAGGTTCAGTATGGCGCCATCGGACTTTCACTTGTTTGGACCTATGATAGAACATTTGCGGGGCCAGAAGTTTGCAGATGACGACGAGGTAATGGAGGCGTTGCAAAGTTGGTTAAAGGCCACGCCAAAAAGCTTTTTTCTAGAGGGCATCCGCACGCTTGTGGACAGGTGGACCAGGTGTGTTGCGAAGCAGGGGCACTATGTCGAAAAATAAGACACAAACAATTTCTGTAAGTACTCTTGTAAAAAAGTTATTACGAGTATAAAATTTCCTGTTATTTAAAGACTTACCCTCGTAAGTGTAGATTGAAGTCACAGAATGCCTGCAATCATTCGGTGCAGAATACAATTTATAAAACTGCCCATTTAAAAGTATTTTACAGACTACTGGATGTATCCACTGTCGCTTTTTGCGTCGATCTTTCGTTATTCTAAGCAGAAGAGCACACACACATGCTGTCTGTGTGAAGTCCATTCTGTACTGAAAGAAAAAAGTTGCCAGTACAAGCAACTGTTTAGTTGCAGTGCGCAAACGGTCACAGCAACTGTTGCATCACCGCAACAATTCAGTTGCTAGTGCGCTCCTAGCCTCAGGGTACTTGTTCGGCCAGGTACTTCGGATGCGGCAAGTAAGTGCAAGACTTTGGTGGTATTAATTAACATAATTCGGTTACGAATATACAGATTTATTAAGTAAAATGACTGAGATATACAGGTGTTCCTGCATAAAGCAGATGATGATAATAACACTCATAATTGATGGTATTTGAGCCTGACGCTTCACTGTAAATCACTGATCTCTGGAGCGATCGGATTTTTAATGATAAACTAGCCAAAAGAAAGTAATAGCAATACGCAGCATTAAACCACAGAGACAAAAGAGAACCCAAAATAGAGCTTGTGTCAAAAATCCCCAAAGGAAATTAGCGCGAAGAGCCCGAAAGAGAACTTGCGGTAAAAAGGCCAAAAACAAGCTCGTGGCTAAGAGCCCGAAAAAGAACTTGTGGTAAAAAGTCTAAACGAAAGCTCGCGGAAAAGAGCCCAAAGGACAGCGTGCGGCAAAAACCCAAAAGGAGGATCGTGGTGAAGAGTGGAAAGGGTAACTGTCACCGCAGTGCCTCGCTCGTAGACGTGCAACACTTGGTAGAAATTTGATCCTGGCCTTACAAAATTCCGTAAGCTTCGTATGGCAATGATTTGTTTGTTTTTGAGACAACTGTCACACCATTAAATTAATTATAAACTTAAAATGTAATCAAGGCAGTCGATTGGCTGAAAAAGTGTTACGGTTCCAGTGCAACCTCAGGGACGTCATTTTCTAGAACCTGTGTAATGTCACGGAACACGCAGCAGTGAAGGTAACTTTGCTGTTCTGCTAAGGTTTAAAGAAGGAGAACGAGAATTACGTACGTAGTAGCGAACAGACGGCTCAACAAATCCTTCTGAGGGAATAACTGCGCCATTTAGTTGCTCCCACCTGGTGACGCTCGGGATTAAATTACTTATAGTTTAATATTAGGATTTCCCACAGGAATGGTCCTTTATAGCACCACGCTGACATCAGTGATACTAAATTTTCTTGTAGGAAAAGAAATGGTGTTCAGTTGTTTAACACCCGTATGACAATCAGATTGGAATTAAAATTCTAAAATAGTTGTATATCATGTGGGCCTATATAGAATTAGTCCTTACTTACTAGTAGTATAGGGTCTATGTTTTGGCCCGGGTAGCTCAGTCGGCATAGCCACTGACTGTGGGCTGGTCGGTCCGGGATCGAATCCCGGGGGGGACGAAATTTTCCTCCCGTCCAGCCAGCCTTCTGTAAAATGGGTACCGGGTCTTTCCCGGGAGTAAAGTGCGGCCAGGGCGTGCTGCTGACCACTCACCCCCTTCTAGTGCTGCGGTCATGGAAGAGTAGAGCTATACCTCTACCCACACTCTGGGCCACACCGGATCTGTCACGGGATCACTTTACCTTTTACCTTTTATAGGCTGTATGTTGACTACGGGCTGGACGCTCCGGGATCGAATCCCGGTGGGGACGAGATTTTCCACCCGTCCAAACCGGCCCTGGGAGCCACCCAGCCTCCTGTAAAATAGGTACCGGGTCTTTCCCGGGGGTAAAGTGCGGCCGGGGCGTGCTGCTGACCACTAACCCCCTTCTAGTGCCGCGGTCATGGAAGAGTAGAGCTATACCTCTACACACCCCCTGGGCCACACCGGGCCTGTAACGGGATCACTTTACCTTTACCTTTTTATAGGCTCTATGTTGCACAGTCGTATTCGCCTGGAACACTGCGTCAGAAGTAAAATAAATCTAGTTAAAATATATTCTAACCTGAAGTAAGACTTCATTTTTATAGCAGACAGGGCTGGCCTGTGTTAAAAATACCATTGATTGTTAGAACCCTACATAATATTTCCCGAATTTGTTGACTTTGCGGGACGCTGTGCGTGTTAATGCCCTGTACAGAACACCTAGACGTTATGGTGCGGTCTACGGAACGACATCAAAAGTGATTTAAGCTATATTGTTGTCCCATTTGAACTAGCAGCACGTGAGGTCTTAGTATAACTGCTGATCCGATTGGATGGAGGGATTTTGCAATATATGAAGTTAGAAATTTATGGACATATATGTACATTATTATTTTTTTTTTTTAACTTGTAGTAGACCGCCATCACTCGATTTCAGAGGCGGAAAGCCGCTTGGCAGCTCACGAAACGCCGGTATTAAACGGCAGAATAATTTAGGAACCGTAACTTGAAGAGCACTGTACTCCGGCATTTGACGTCACACGTTCTGACAGTGGGACTGAAACGCTAGATCTTCATATAACTTACTGTGAAGCTGGAGACACAATGAGCCTCTGAAATTCCGCTAAATTTATATCAGACTACACGTCGCCACATCCGAGTAGACCGCACCCTTCGCACTGTCAAAACTTCAGACGTCGCCGTCACAAAAACTTGATTCTATTTAATTATGCCGAAGAGCGTAAAGCCGTGAGTCTTATAGAAATTATTGCCTGTAAAACATTAGCTACAATACGCGGTGTAAGTAGCCGTCTACAGTTTTCTTCCAAACACTTTTCTCTTCTATAAGCATTAAGCTAGTTACGTTTGAGACATGCCCAGATGTACGTACACACATTCATGTAACGTAACCGTCAAACTCTTTGAAGTAACCAGAAAAAGCGGTAAGCTGAAATTTGGTGGGTGACCCTAATTATTGTTAACAATTGCTGTGACGCTGTAACGAATTATTATTAGGAATACACTTTTTACAATTTCATTCTATTATTTTAAAAGATGATAATTGATATAATTGTTATAAAAGAGTTATCGTGATTAATTGCACTTTCTAATAATATTTTTGATACTTACACTCAGGTTTTCAAGTCCCAGTAATACTTGTACTAATAATGGACAAAAGTAATGTTCTCAATGGAAATACGTAGTTAAAACTGTGCAATACTTCAGGCTTCCGCCGCGGTGTAAATGAGATATTCGCCTTTGTGGAATGTAAAGTACTTTTTGTGAAAGTATTTTTTTTGAACACAGATTACGTGTTTTCTTCAAACTGTAACCTCTTACTTCCATTCCTAGAATCTGTGTCAAATCTGAGAAAATTCAAGAAAATTTTAAATTTGTCATTGCTCATTGAAGCTCTAAAATATGCCTAACACCAGGTGTCTTCAGGAGGAAAATGGCCTTTTTTTAACACTCGACGCAGACAAAGTAACCAGAAAGGAGCACACTATTTCACTGCTGTTGCGTTCATCATGTAAGTCCAGCAGTAATCGACGTATCTCACATCCTGCATGTAATAACGACAGACATCATAGTTTATAAGCTTACAATTTTACCTGTAATATTAAAAGTCAAAGGATACGGCACCACGAAAAAATAAATAAGGCACTTTGGAAGAATAAGCAAGACGCAAGACACTGTGGGGTTGTGTAAGGCCTGAAATCTGAATTCACACACAAAGGCTTCTGAAAAGAAGCTGCTAACATTTTGACAGAATTCTGCGAATGTGCTCAACGTGAATTACAGTATTCAGCATTACTGGCGACCCCACAGTATCTTATAATGTTATAACTGTCCGAGTGAAATAAACAAGCTTCATACCTTTTCTTAAAATTCTCCAATGTAAAGTATGAAAATTCATCTAGCGTTTCTCCAGTTGTGACGTATGTACAGGCGGATAGTCAGACGGATAGACAGTACTATTTTATTGGGCCCTACGCGAGGAAGCGAACACGTCCAAAGAAGTACGGAAAGTTTTGGACAAGAATTTGTTTTGAAGTCAAGAAATTTCGTGCACTTGTCTGTGAACATTTCTGGCAGTTTCATTTGTCTTGCAGCTGCTGGACAGCCCAGGCTTTCCTTTGATATGATGTTGCCTCTGTATAAAAACGCAGCGGGAACTGTCCACTCCATTTGGTTGTTTTGCTTGTATACAAGACGCAAAGACTTCAGCACAAGAAAAAGAACAAGTAGTCAGTTTCTACTTGACAAATGAAGTGACACTGCTGTCAGTACCAAAGTGTTGTAAGTGTACTATGGTGTAAGTACAACTCTTCATGCACCAGGTTTGACAGAATTAGATTGTTCATAGTGTAGACATTATTAATTTGTGAAACCCGTTTTAACCTCGTAGGTTGTGTAGTGCTACGTAGGTTGGGACGACCCTCCATCTCTTCCGTGGGCAAGCCATGTCTCCCTTTGCGACGTGTTCGTAAAATAAATCTTGATGTTTTGGGGCAACAGACGACATCCTGGTTACATATCGTACCCATTTTTATGATTATCTGTGATTAACTTCGCCATATTTTTCCCAATAACATATTTGAGATATATAGGCTTAATTAATTTGGATATTGAATAAATATTTTACTTCAGTTTCCGTTTTAATGTCCATGAATGAACTACCTCCACGAGTCACTGTTACATTTAGGAAGCTTACTAATATTTTCTTTAATCTCCTATATAGGTTCTATAGATCATAAATCAGATACGCAACTAAACACACAGTCTTCTCTCACGACCTGATAGAAGGGACTTCCTTCATCCACTAAAGGAAATTAATGCGAACGCAGTTCAAAATACTGCAAGTTACCCTACATTTCTAACCTAATTAATTCTCAGTTCATTACTAACCTTCATTCATCACTGTCGCCATTACATAGAAAGAGGGGGTGTAACTTAAAACCAAGCGGATAAACAAAAAGGCGAACTTTTTTCCAAGAAACATGAGTTTTGTAGCTGTTGTCTTCGTGTTTCTAATGTATAAATAAAGGACCAGAAGCACGGCTTCTACGGTCCGTATCCGGTTCCTTCCCAATGCCGTCACTGTCTTCTTCCACTCTTATTTCACATTTTTCGAAAGCTCCCCGGTATGGCGGACAGCAAAATAATCCACTGATCCACTGAGATTTAGAAAGAAGCGTTGTTTAGTTACTTTATTTTCATAATGAAAGCCATTTGTGGGGGGACTGTGACATCTGACTGTAGTAAACCCACCTAGTGTCCTGGCAGATTTAGTGCCGTACATCGCAGTACATTACTCTACTAAACTGGTCGTTTAACCCTATATATTACAATAGATTTGTAATTTAGGTGGATGTGGAAAAAACTGTCGTATGAGATGTAACTCCGAGTAAACTGCCTGACGTTTATCGGCATTGTATATACCTCGATGCAGGCAACGGTTATCTCTGAAATGTCGTTGCATATCTATCATACTATACGGCGTCACGTCTCAGATGGCAGTTCGTCGAATGTGTAATTCGTTATGTTTGTCTGCGTGATTGAAAGTGGATGGAATCTTGAGAGTCAACGATGGTGCTTAACCTAACCCCCTTCATTATGACTTGCATTTTTATGAACGTTTTGTGTAATTGTTAAAAGAATGTTATGTTACCGAATAATTTATTGCGTAAGTTAGGCCTGTAGGTTACTACGCGTCGTCATATTAGCGTTGACTGGCATCTCGGGTTCTGTCGGTGTTTGTGTGTTCAGACGCGGTCGGGCATCTGCCAGGCGCTGACCTGCGTCAGCTGTTGTAAGGCAGGCCTATCGCTTGCCACTGCATCATCACCATGAACACATTGTTCAGTGCGGCACTCAGCATGTTTTCAAGCTATGCACTTGGATTCGCGGTGAAATATTTAAACGAGACAGGTCTCTCACACAAGTACAACTGACGGAAACTGTAGCGTAGTCATTTGAACGATAAACTCGTGAGTTTAAGCAGCTTGCAGTGATTTTAGTTTTCCCCTGTGTTTTACTTCTAGTACGATCTCTTTCCTGGGTGACCATATGATATGACTGACGTTCAAAAGCGATATATGTCCGTTATTGTTTCGTTGCTTGGTAACCCTTTATTTCAATAAAGCGGTTAGTCTGTGAAGACGTTATGGCAAATAAAGCTAAAATTTTTTCAGTGCAGCTGATCTTAGAAAAGTCCTGATGGAAGGATCATGTCTTGGCCAGTTTTAAGTAAATGAGTAGCGGGATATAAGAAGGCAAAATCGCAGTGCCACTAGTAAAGAAGGTACTGAGCCAGTTTATTTCCGCAAATAGTTTGTGCTGTAAATTCTGCAGCAGTCAATGACATAGTCGTGCTCGAAGAGGAATTCAGTGCCACTGGAAACAATCGGCCTGTCACACTGTGGCAGCACGTAGGCAGGGCGGTCAGTACTATCCGTGCAGAAAAACATTGACCGTCTCTGAAACGCTAGTTGTCCGCCGTAACGTGGTGCAGTTATGTATACCTGGCTTCTCGTCAGTTTCTACTGTGTCGAAAATAAATCACGTTTATAAGCGCTCTGTGCTCTGTAACACAGAAATACGATGAAAGAACTTTGAAAATTTGTTTCTTATTCCCTTGTTTGTGTTTTTTTCGCGTTTCTGTCTTTGTTTTTTACTAACTCACACCTCCACTGGTACTCTGTATCATTTACACAGAAAGTTTTAGGTCAGTATGCTAAGTAGCGTATATAACACGCTCGCGTCTGCCATTCACATCCCGACATATTTGGTATCAATCATGGTTAAGAATTTGAAAGATACACAAGTGTGATAATGCGTAATGACATACTCCTATGAAAACCTTTCAGTTCAGTGACACTTTATAATTTAGTAGGTTACTCACACAAACGAGACTATTACCATAAGCTTACTTTATTTTCTGAAAATTAAGCTAAAACTTATAGGTTGGGTTTAATATACGAGTAAATAGAGGCGTTTCAGCCTCGCCAGTTACAACAGAGTTTGTATCCATCTCAGCTTCATCTGCAGAATTCAACGCGGCAACTGGCGTGGCTCTGTTCTGCTATTAAATTAAGTGTTAGGTGCTGAGAACATTAACCCTTTCAACGCCAATTTTCATCTAACTAATATTTAGAACTACAGTCCCAACGCTCAAGCGGTAATGATTGTGAGTTGCGTGTATGAAGCACTCTTTGCGAGTCTGGGCTGGGACAGTGGCTAGTCTGTGAATGGGACTTTGTCCTTCCGTTCAGGAGAATGTCAGGATAGTATTTCAAATTAGAACAGATTGCTACCTTTTACATCTTTCCAGTGAACTGTTCAGTAGCCATGTTGCTATTCGATTCTGATAAAGAGACCTTCAGTAAATCGTAAGCGAACAAACGAATGTTTCTTACCTCATGAATAACATACCGGATCTCCACTAAAAATCTGATCCGTTAATGTTGTTTTGGAAAATATTTGATGCTTATTAAGAGAAGCCTTTTAGAGATGAAAAGTAATCTGCTTTATATATGGAATCAGTCAGTACCGCGCTGTAAACACTTTCCACCACGGTTATAAAAACCAATCAGTTAATTACGTACAAAGCAAAGGTCGCTGTCTGTTCTGAGATCCGTACACAACATTCAACGCAAAGCGAGCACCATGTAGAATTTTTGAATGTTAAACCTTGTGGTACGTAAAGAAACCGCTAGACTGTAAATGTTTAATACTGTGTGCGTGTGTGAGTGAAATGCAGAGATTTTGGATGTTACAGAAGCTGTTATTTTATTAATCACTGTGATGTAAAGGAGTGAAAGGCCCTGAGTTTTTCTTTTTTCGTTTAGACTCCTCTGTCGTCGAAGTGAGTTTCGAGTTTAGACTTCCTTTTAAGATCATACCTGAGCAGTGAGTTTTCCTCATAAATTTGAGGTTCCATTAAAAGCTTGATGTTTTGATATCCAGCTTGAACTTTCTCATTTTAAAAATCGTTTGCAGCAAGTGCCAGTCGATGGGACCTAAAGCGGGGACAAATTGAATTCTGCCGGCCTTTCAGAGCACGCGAGGCTAATTCTCATTCATATTCATGTCATCATGACCTCGTTTTTGTCACAATTATTGACGATATAAATTTAAATTCTGCGCCATGACATTAGTGCTATTGTGCGGAAAGTAGAAAATGTTTAATTCTAAACGCATTGAGAATGTATTTTCCAGTCAGCACACGCAGTTTTTCCCAGTACTGTTGTATATACGTAGTAGGTCAATTGAAAAGTTATAAATACAAGTCAGAGTGGAGAGTGAATATGCTTTATGGGAGAGTGCTCTGTTTCCGTAGCAGTAAACACGTCTGCACAAATATTTGAAAGTGAACGCAAAAATCCTTTTCTCTCTTACGTTTTCGAAACTACTCCGTTAACAAGGTTTGATTGTTTGAACCGTGACAACGCGCTGCAAAATGTTTGCCCTTCACCGAAAATTTTTAGCTTTTTAAGAAATAAATCAGGAAGTTTAGCGGAAAATCTAGCAAGTATGAGAGAGATAAGAGATGAATGCAAAATTTTAGTTGGAAAATCTGCTGACAGCCAATTACTTGGAAGAGCTAGTCACCGAAGGGAGAATAATAGTAAAATTCGAGACCATAGTCTGTATTTATTGTCAGTGCGAACACAACTTTCAGAACACTATACATTAAAATGTAATCTACTTCATGTTTTGGCCATTTGGCCATCATCAGGTAGATTTTACAACATACACAGAAAAGAATACCGAGAGGAAGGCCTCGACCTTGATTTTCTTTTCCATGTATGTTGCCGGAAAGTCCATCTAATGTTGGAAAAATGGCCAAAACCTGAAGTAGATTACAATTGAATGTACATTGTTCTAAACGTTGTGTTCGAACTAACAGTAAATACAGACGTTGATTTACAAACACAACGGAGTGACGCTACCAAAATTTGCGAGACCAAAGGTTCTCTACAGGGTAAAAGTGAAGACTACTGTCTTCTGGAACCTGTTACATTCACATTGACGGTAAGCACATTTCTACCATAAGATGTCTTAAGAAATTTGGTGAATAGCTACCAGATTGCACGTCGTTACATCTCAGAATACAGGAATCAATATTAGAGTTGCGGAATTAAGACGACAGATTATACTGGATGCAGCTGGCTCACTCTAAGGAAAAATGCCGGATTCTTGTAAACAGAGTAATAGAGCGTTGGGTTCCGTAAGATATAGGCAGTGTTTATACTAGTTGAGCAAGTGCTTACCCCATGAAGATAGTTTATGTGTTTAAGAATGGTCTATCAACATAGTTTACTGTGAGTAACATACGTGCTTTTTATCGGGCGAAAATTCAGTTACACTGGGGACAGTAGGACTTGAGTGTACGTTGTGAAAGGCAATAAAATATTAACCAGAACAAAACAAAAAGATCAGTCAGGGCAACTGTGTTTTATTGGAACCACTCGATTAGTCATCAGGTGTGTACAGATATAGTGCAACGTGGCAGTCGAACAAGACAGTTTTCATTACATAAAATGTTATTTTAGGGCGACATGTTTCGACTCCTTCTGAATCATTTTCAGGCTCTCTTAAAGTATAGATCCAAGGTTAACAACGATCATAGTGCATTCTGGCATCCCAAACGCTTACATTAAGTAGACTTGTTGTAAAAGTACTTGTACATTAGGAAGTATACTTGTAGAAGTACTTTTACAACATGTATACTTCCTAAAGTAAGCGTTGGGATCCAAGAATGCACTATGATCTTTGTTAACCTTGTACTTTAAGAGGGCCTGAAGATGACTCAGAGGGAGTCGAAACATGTCGCCCTAAAATAACATTTTATGTAATGAAAACTGTTGCTTTTGACTGATACATTGTACTATATGTGTATAGATTGACACATCGGGATGGCTAATATTAAGAAAAAGGTGTATACAGACTTGAAATTTATAGACAAATGCAACTGATAACTTTCCATTCTTAATGCCTGTGAGATCACACATTACATAAAGTGTTAAAATAAAATTGGGATATGTAAGCCAATGATAAAATAATTTAGAAGATTAGGATAAAAATCTTTTGTTAAGGTGTTTAAAATATTGTTAAAATCTAAGGTCGAATAGGCCAAAATGTTCAATATGGAGTCTGTAGGTTCTGCAGGATTGAACCTGTACACGTAGTGTGGTTGCCATACGAGCAATATAATTGTGTTTATTTCACCGTGCACCTGGTTTATTCAATATGATTCCAAGTGCTATAAGGGGAATGCAGCTGTGGGGTATTTTAAATCACATTCTGTTTCCGTAAAATGTAAGTTGCTCGTGTGAAAGTGCACCTATGTTGCTGCAGAAGATACGGTCCCCACAGCTGCAGTGCCGCACGTCGCAGTGCAGCAAGTAGCCCCCATTTCATAACTCGGTCCTCAGATCAGCTGTCCGAGGAATTTCCATTCCTCTTTCCAGTACTATTTTTGGACAATATCTGAAATTAGGCCTCCACCACTTCCTCACATATCTTTCCCATTACGTATTCAGTAATTACGTTGACTGGTATAGCGCAGACGGCATAGTGACTCGCTACGGGCTGGACGATCCGGGGATCGAATCCCGATGGGGGGCGAGATTTTCTGCACTCGTCCATACCGCCTCTGGGGCCCATTCATCCTTCTGTATAACGGGTACCGGATCATTCCCGGGGGTAAAGCGACCGGGCCGTGGCGTTTACCACTCACCCCATCTATTGCCGAGGTTAAAGAAAGAGCAGAGCTATAACTCTACTCCCGCTCTGGACCTTCATGGCATCCTCTAGGGTGAACTTCTATCCTTGTATTCGCTGGTTACTGTATCATTCGATCTTGTGCAGTCCGAGATGATATTAACACTGCTTTAAATGAACCGGAAGTACGTAAAAGAAGTAAAAACCAAACCTCTCCGCAGTGTTGTGTTATAGACACGAAGCAGTGAATTCTTATGTCTAGCTTCTAACAAGGCTTTGTTTGGTTAAGGTGCAATAAAGTTTATAACAGAACTTTTATTACACGTCTCCTGAGTCCGTAGCATGTCTTTGTGAAAACACTTAAACAAAAGCACGAAAGATACGTGGCTATAAGGAAGTTAACCTTCAGAAAATAGGTAGAACGTAGTTATGTAAATACGTAAGCATAGACCGTGTTAATTAAGGAAGGATGAGATGGTGTAAATGGGCATGGAGGGGAGGTCAGATGGTTCTACAGACATTCGAATATCTGACAAAGCTAACATTCAAAATTAGAATATGTCTGAAGATTCACACTAAAACATTAGCACTTTGAGAAGTGAAGAGGACTGGGAAGTCAAGCGGACTTATTTCAGTAAGCTTGTCTATTGAAATATGTAAAAATCCCGTTCCTGCCGCACGATACATCCACAGGGTCACGTGCTTTGTTTGAAGTTCTCACGACGATCCAGCTGAAGATTCACGTTTTCTGAAATATTACGCCGTTTAGACTTGTAAATAATGAAAACGTTTCTAAGGATCGTAGTAACTCCATCTTCAGGCGTTTATAATTTTGATGTATGGTTGACCGTGCATCGTAGTTCAATGTGGATAAAGAGACCAACTAGATGTCACTTTTAGTATTATGTTTATTTCTCCTTTATAG
>Ga0123357_10009275_pt1 | contig 12403 bp, 10 predicted proteins | sample TergutEmb28metaG_FD_89873 | JGI IMG/M metagenome (GOLD analysis project Ga0123357, IMG submission 89873) | Embiratermes neotenicus P4 segment gut microbial communities from Petit-Saut dam, French Guiana - Emb289 P4 | ecosystem: Host-associated > Arthropoda: Insects > Digestive system > Gut ... | reverse complement strand
ACGGCTCGACAGCCCCAGTGGGCCTAGACTTCCTCATTGTCGAGATTTCGAGATCACATTCAGACACACCACAATAAGTAGGACTCCTCTGGACGAGTGATCGGTCAGTCGCAGAGACCTCTACCTGACAACACACAACAATCACGAGAGACAAACGTTCATGCCCCTGGCGATATCCGAACCCACAATCCCAGCAAGCGTGCGGCCGAAGACCCACGCCTTAAGGCTGATTCACACTACACGTTCCGTTTCCGTTTTGCCGCGGAACGTCACCGTTCAGTAAAATTTTCTCGTGTGTATTTAAACGGATATGTTCACACCGTCAATTCTCAGTTCCGTTCCGTCGCTGTCGCCGTCGCCAAGCGAGAATGTTTGCCGGGACGGCACGGGTCCCAACCAGTCTGGGAACCTGCTCGATTCTGATTTTGAGATCCATTACTGTCTCCTCCAGTATGCTTCGAGTGTTTGCTTGCAACGAGTGCTGCGTGGTTTTTCTTCGGAAATGGATGAAAAATTAATAGACTTGTTGCGTAAATGTATACAGGAGTATAGTGACAGTGTATGGAAAGTAAAATTGTGGGGACAAATAGGCGAAGAGTTGAAAAACACAGGTAAGTTCCAACTGCGCATATTGAAGTTACTATCATTCCATTATCACCGAAGTTATAATAATTAACAAATAATGGAAAATGCATTCCGTGGCAGTTACAAGAATAGAATAGAATAGAATAGAATAGAATTGAATTGAAAGAATAGAAAATTATCTGTTGTTATATTTCACACAGATTATAAGACAATTTTTCAGGAAAAAATCCAACTTAGTTGAATATAATAGATTAACCTGACATTACACTCTTTTATTCTGCCAAGTTGTCCGGGTAGGGGTTGGCATAACTTCATGCTTTAAGTGTTTTATAACAGATTTGCACACATCTTGAAAAACACTCTGTACAGTTGAGTGTCCCTGGCGAAAACTGAATGAAATAGTTCGAAAACTATCTCCTGTAGCAAGATACCTGAAAGAAATGTGATGGAATTAGTTTGCAAGTTTATTGATAACATAATAAGTAAGAAGTATTTTTCGAAAACAAAATCAATTACGCGAACACATAAATGACGGGAAATGTTTGAGCTGAAATAACAGATCCACCACTGTAAGTGATTAGTAAATTAAATGAGGCAAAATGAATAACTTATCCGTTTATTCATAGGTTCAGAGTGTGAGCAGAGATGGACTTCGTTGCGGGACTAGTATAGAAAGTATTTGAAGAATATAAGATTTTTTCGAGGGACACATAAACGCCCTAGGTATCAACCTGAGACGGCATCCGCAGTACTTATGAAATATTTGGTTGAAAGTGATAAGGTAAGACAAGCAGAACCACCTGTTGATCCCATTGACGTATGTTTCAAAAGTATTGCAGCAACAGTAAAAGCGTTTTCTCCTAATCATCAAAACATTTGCAAGTCAAGAATATTTGCGACTGTATCTGAAGTGGAAATGACAGAAATTTTACAAGAAACCAAGTCTATGCATTCATCCGAATATTTTTCAGGCTCTCAAGATGACCCTGGGATACTACAAAACCGCGTTTGTGATGCAAATTCTGCTTCAGCCCGGGCGTCAGAATCTGCGCAACTGAATTCATCTACATCGTCCAATATGGCTACATATTAACGGCAGTTTATTTCTCAATTAAATATGTAATAAATTTTGTATTATTGCTTGCAGCAGTCTGTGTTGTTTTTGTAACTTCAATAAATGTTTTTGAGTAAGATTACATTACCTTGAAGTGCACTTACCGTAGACAAGTTGCTAGTTTCTCCACAGGTTCGCACTGTCCGTTGTGTTCGGTCACCTTCCGGCTCTGCCGGAAGGTGACCGAACACAACGGACAGTGCGAACACAGACCAATCTGATGGAACAAAGAGGAACGGTGACGGAACGGAAACGTGACGTGTAGTATGAATCGGCCTTAGACAGCAGCCTGGCCACCAAGATCGGCCAAATGTTGTATACTTCAAACATAAATCCACGGCAGATGTCCGGTGTCTAATGCAAGGCAGGTGTAGTGAATCAATCACCGTCACTAATCACAGCGACTCCGCACCGGACTGACAACTGATGAACTGTACTTTGACTTCGGGTAGCGACAAAAGATTTTTCCTTCGCCGGTGTCCAAACAACTCTCCGGCCCATCAAACCATCTACTCAATGGGTACCAGAAGATCTCTCCTCGAAGTTAAGGCGGTCGGAGCGTGAATCTGACCAGTCACTCCCATATAAATACGAAAGAGTGGAGTTACACGTATGTTTCTTGAAGTTGCAGCTGCGACAAATTGCAGTGAAGCCTTGGTGGACTGACAGTCGCGTTAGGTTGTTTAAATCAGCAAACGATTTGGGCTGGTTTAAACAACCTGAGCGAATGTCAGCCCAAAAAGATTTTATTGCCTGAGCGGAGTTATACCTCCACTCCTTGATATGTCTCCATGGCGTGTACAGGGACAAATGCACTTTTACTTTACCGACACTAACCTTCGGAGAATTACGACTGCTTGCTGCTGTAGTCCCTAATTCATAACTGTCTTGTTATATTCTTTTGAAACATTTAAACGCCATCTCATGCTCCAGCACTCAGTACGTCGGGCGTTTCAGTCAGAAAGGTCCAAGTCATACAACACTCACTCTAGTTCTGTTTCATGTATTCATGACACAAATATTATTGTCGTCGCTCACTCTATAATCATTTAATATTTCGTCTGCGAACAGAATGTTCTTTCCGTTCAAGTGGCGAAACCGAACTTATCGAGCCACATTTTGAAACAAGAGAGACAAAAATAAATTTCATAGCACAATGAAATTTTATTTTAGGGCTGGGCTTTATAGAAGTTTGAAAGGGATTACAATTTCTAAGCGTCAGTGGTTAGAGTCACGGTCATACACAGAGCATCCAACAGGAATGTGTGAGAAGCAATAAATATACTCATTACATCTCTCTTGTCTCCGTGAAAGACGACGATGCAATCACGGCGACCCATGTCACAGCTTGCAAAGACGACCTTTGGCTACTTGCTGAAGAGATCTGACGGAGAAGTTGCAGCAAAATCACAGCCAACGGCAATACGGAATTTCAAGTTTGCCGAATGAAAATTTGTGTAGTGGTAATGTTGATTGAATATAAATATCTCCCACAATTAAACCGAATTCAATTCCTAATAAATAAATGCACACAATTGCGTGTATTTATTGGCTTGAATTGTAATAATTAATTGTAATGAATGGAATAGACTATACGAAGCCCGAATTTAATTTTCGTAAATGGCAGACATAATTTTTATTCATAAAAGTATGTTTCCCCGCCCTTCATAAAAGTCATTTTTGTCTTGGAGAGTTCGACCGACGACACCACGGCGCCCTATACCCAGCATTGCGTTTAAATCATTGTATAACTTGTTGTTCATTACGACAGTATATGCCATTGTTTTCATATCAACATTTGTTTTGGTGCTACACAGGCTTGGGCCAGCTAACAGACAACAACACGCCCCCAGTAATCTACCTTGACAGGAACTGGGTCGTCCATGACACGGACCCTGTGGGAGAAGTCATCACCAGGGTGAAGGCAGAAGACCCAGAGAATGACCATCTTGAATACGGACTGGAGGCGAAGGATTACGGAGGAGGAGGTTCGACAGAGAGACCTCTGCCCTTCACCATCAACAGCACCACTGGGGTAGTCAAGATCAACGAATCGCTTATCAACAGGGTTAGTTGCTGGACTGGATTAGACAATAAAGTGACAATATTTCCGTTACTTTCCATGCATTTGGAGTAAAAGTGTAGTTTGTTTGGGGGTCTCAGGCTTCTAAGTAACTGAAAGCCTCCATTTTCAGAATAGAAGTTGAATTCTACGTACTGTGTCACAGTTTTGTTGTCATGCGCCAAACCCGGTTTCCCCATTCGTGAAATAACTACTGGCCAGTCCAAACAAATTCTGTCGGACACTTTAAAAAGAGCGATTTATTTATGGTTTATTTAACGATTATATGAGCGCAGAGGGGTTGGGTTACAGCAAATAATTAACTGGTAAGGACTTGGTAGATCGCAGTCGTGGAGCAGTTAGAGCTACTAATCCAGCACTCGCCTGGAAGTTACTATGGCCATCCACGGAAGCCTCTGATTAGTCAGTTTGCCGTTCGAGATTCAAACCAAACACGTCAGCATGCAAGTCAGAGTCATTACCACCACAGGCAAGTCCTCTGTAACAACATGTACGTTGTCCTTGTGACTTAAATGTACTGTAACAGATTGTAATAAATACAAAGAAACTGCAAGCACTTGAGTCTGTGGAAAAAAAAAACCACAAATGGAAATAATGGAATAAATACATAAGAGTTCAGTTGGGGATAAATAGAACCGTCTGTCACAACTCACAGGGATGTGTACACTAAACATAAAGTTCAGTTCATACTTTGCACGAAACACTAATGAAGTTAATCTGGCTATTGGCGCCGAGGAAAATTATCATTGTTTACTTTGTGAACCAACCGGAATTCTTTGGGCGAAATATCCTGTTCTTTTAACTACAAACCAGACAGTGCGCTCACATATGAACACCACTGGCCACTAAACAGTTAACAAAGCCTGCCAACATATCGCACTGGCAAAAAGGTTTGGCAGCTGCTGAGTGTAACAAGACACTGGCTGAACCAAACATGCATCAACTGAAATCTTACATTACTTTGTAGTGTCAACGACGATTTTATGAACGACATACAAACGCTGAATGACACATATTGAACATCCACCCATTGCATTAGGTAAAGACAGAATCGCTTTTGGCATAGCACAAATAATTTCCGTAAAGAAGTAAAACAGGATTCCAGTCCTCTAGGATCTCAGGCAGTACAATCGCGTGACTGGATCCCGCAGTTTAGAAGGACCTTTTTGTAGTCATCTTCAAGATGTTAGCAATGTAATAAGAAATTCTTTGCGTCTAGAAGTCCAAGAATAAACCTTTTCTGACTGCTTACCCTCGAAGATCAAAACAAAAGAACTTTTGGAGTGTTGGGAACCACTCAGCCAACAGGACAGTACCACTTACGAGAAGACTGGGATCCTCAATCATAGCTCTGTAAAAACTTCAAATCTCGCAAGTAAAAACTGTCTTACAAAGGTGCTGGCAATAATAAAACTCTGCTGACATTATCATAATTGCATGTAGCAATCATCCGTATCACTCTGAACAAACTAATAAAAATGGCACAATCTTTGCTTATTTTAGGACTGAAAAATTCAAAGAATGTTTCCTAAATCCCTCTTGTGTATTTTACTACCAGGTAAAACCAGGAAATTTAGTTCTGCAACGTATGTAACTGCTTCTTAAATATCGTCAGGACAATTAGGATCTAACTGACCATTACATCAGTTATTACGGTGACCCATAGCTAAAAGACGAAAACGTTGTCTGCGTCTGACGTCATCGGGTATGAAAATCAAGCAGACAGAAGTAACAGTGGGTGAAAGACAGGCACTTTACAGCACTGCAAAAAATATATATGTCTCAGCAGAAACGTGAAAAAGCACCCAGATGTGAAACAGCATGCTTTTGATTTTCTTCAAAATGTCCCAATAAAAACGGCTACAAGTTAATTGGGTGTTCCTGTTTGACTCAACAGACAACATTTCTGTCTCAGTTCCAACACAAAGTGTATTGACAAAATTGCACAGTGAATTTTACATAGCATTCAATCAACACAGCATCATTCTGTCTACAGAATATGAAGACTTGAATGAAAGTAAATGCACTGCATGTCACCTATAGCTTTCATTAAATCAGTAATAATTAAATGGAAGTTAATTACATGTGAACGTATAAGCTCCCGTACGAGAAAATCTAAAGTGAAAATTAATATATATTTCATCTGTGTTCATTTATTTCCTTCAGGTCCGGCATTTAGAGAAGGCATTACGCATCCGCCATCTATAATGTACAACTCCTACAGCTAATGCAACTTTGCACAGTATAAAATAACGCTTTCATAAACAAATTTCCGTACTCACCGTTAATCCCGGAGTGTAACACGAGAGGAGGCAACATAATGCAGGGCGAAATGTCTCCCAGTGTACTGCACCAACATCCAGTTTGATATGTAGGCCTCTCTAGTGCATAGAAAATATTTCATAATACGGTGACCACAGTAGCTGAACGAAGGTTACTGTGTTACTACAACGAATATATAATGTAACTTACAGCCTATCAAATCCCCACCCGTGTCAATGAATTTAATGTTCGGTAAATATGGCTGCTAACCCGAAAACAAATTATTCTTTCTCTTACACTGTAGGACACTATCACCTCAGTCTGGTGATGTCTGCACTGAATCATGTAATGCCAACGACGAATATGAACGTTAGTATTCGTCGACAAGCTGCAAAGCTCCACAGAACACATTAGAATATAAAACACAAAACACATGCATTACATTCCCTCTAAATTCACAACGCCAAGACTGATCCGCACACACAATGTCGCCATTCACCAATATACCACTCACACTAACCCCTACACCACGGCTGTTCAGAAAGACGAATTATGCAATGTGTTCGCTGCTCAGGTTTCTGCAGCGGGTGCTTTCATTGCACCGTTAGCGAAACGTGGTCTCAAGTTTCACTGTAAAGGGTTGATGATTCATGTGGAATGAAAAAGGTAAATGGCAATGCACATGCCATACGCAACAAATAAAACTAGTCACACGGTTGCACGGATTGCACATTTTAATTTAAGAATGAATTGTGTACTCATGTTACAGTGTTTTGTGGGGTAATATGGGACAGACAAGGCCAAGACGCAATTTAACGTACCCAAAAACCCACAACACTGCTGCCAACTTATGCGAACAAATCACCGCAACAGTTTTTGGCATTCTTAACGAACCACAAAAACGCCCAATGTGGAGACCATGTCCGTCCGCCCCTCTGGCTTTCAGTCTGTTACCTAGCATCAGTGACCAAACCGTTTGTCGGAGATTCACAAATTCGGTATTGTGATGTTCTTTAAGAGAAGTTGTGCAAACATTCATGACATCGGGGCAATGAAGGCTATACTTTTCTAGGGATGTGAACGAATTTCTTTCTGTACTTACCACATTTATTATCCATATGGGTGAAATTCGGAATAACGGATATGCACATAATACTGTTCAGGAATTGTGAATTTTGGAGAAATCGGCGCAGGAAAGGCTCTACTTTTCTTACGAGCGTAAGTGAAATTACTCTCTGCGGGTGCCATATAAACGTACGATATTTTGAAAGTAAAGAACGTGTTGGTAAAGTTTGTGAATTACGTCACGGACACACCATCTGCAATGCTGTTATTAGAAACGGATGAGGCAGAGTTATCTGAATTGGTCTGAATTATATTGACAGTAAAACACTGTTCCAAATATTTTTGAAAAACCACGGAACCTACTTAGGCATACCCGTAAAGCAGTACTAATCTGTCTTAAGTAACCGCCTGACAATGCTGCTTGTTGAATGCACTTCTCTTCATAGTCACGTTGTAATAGTTATTCGATGTGGACAAAGTAAGCGGAAATTGAGTTCGGAGGGGGGGGGGGGGGAGCTCGCCACTTGAAATACCGTCTATTTCCCCCCAAAAGAAACGCTTTATTATAAGCCTGTTTTTACCTGGTGCAATAGCTTATAAAAACTGTGCTTTTCGGAACTAGTTTCATATTGGAAGTAACAACGCAATCCCTGACGTCCATAATGTGGATTTTCGAGGCTGACAAATCATTACTGCCATTAGGACATGCAACGCACCTACTTCAATGATACGAAGTCTACCTTGAGCAAAATAACGTTTAGTCAACTGACAAATGTTATGAAACTCGACCAATTATTGGGACAGTCCCCATTGTACCCTATTCCGAGCCACTTCGTGGCTTTATGGTATAAGACACCGTGTAGTTTGGAGGACGATTTTCAACGTCTTGAAAAAATATAAAGTCCCTGTTGGTTTGCAATCAATTTCAGCGAAGTCTTGCCGAGTCTCAACAAAAATGGACTCACCTACTATGGTAGAAGCAGAGTAAAAGGGGAGATTTTTACAGTATTTGTATTCCCCTCCATCAGATCCCAAAATCTCAACCAGCGCCTACTTTCTTTTGCTTATTCTTTCGTGTGAAAGTCAGTTCGTATGCAACAGACGGGCACTTACTTCACTTTGACGAACAGTTAACAAACTGAAACGAAGTTTACTTATGCTTTCACGTTTAGGAAATGACCTCAACTGCCTGAAGTGGTTCAAAAGTATCATTTTTTATTCGCTGTAATGAGATTTCTCGACATAAAATTTCAACAGAATAATTTCGAAACGCTACTCATCATATATCACTGGTGAACAGGCACAATTTTTTGCTTTCTTGTAATGATACGGCTAAGAAGGTAACTAATCATCGGACCAGACACTTTATGACTTTCAGAGGTGTAGTCTCAAGACGCCATGTTTCTAGCTCTGAATTTCTTAGCACAAGAACCAACTATCTTGAATAGTCCCCCCCCCGGGAAATAAGGTCAACTTCATTGCAACGACAAACATGCTCTCAGTTTCTTGTGCTCTTTCAGGGTGGCGATCAACTGTTCCTCTACGTCACTGTGTATGACGGTAAGGTGACGAGCAAGACCGAGGTGTGGGCACGAATTCTCAACTCCTCGGCCGCCACCAACTCCACGGCACTCAGTCATGAGAGGCCGCAGCCAGGAGCTACGGCCTTCCTCCCGAACTTTCGCCCTTCGTTCCCAAAAGGAGATAGTTCCGGAAGCGGTAACATTCCGCCTTCTTTCATTCCGCCACCTTCGCCTCTTCCAGAGATAAGTCAGAAGCCTAGACCGCCGACGCCCCCACCGCCGCCTCCTCTATCGCTAGAGCAGACAACGCTGAGGATTCCTTACACGTCCACGACGCAGAAACCAACGAGAGGTTCGTACCATTTATCATCACTAAATGTGACCATGATATTGGTGCCGGTGAAATAGCGTATGTACTGTTTCACTATACCTCAGTCGGTACAGTGACCATGCTACGGACTGGACGTCCGAGGAATTGTTGTTCCACTGTCAGCAATGGCAAGAGATGGCAAGAAACTGGTCCCGAGGCTAAAGCAATTATAGCATGGATCTGACCACTCCCCTCATCTAGTGCCGGGCTTAAGAACGAGTGGAGCTATTCCTGCACTCCCCCAGTACGCCTTCATGGCGTGCGCAGGGACAAATATACCGGTACTCTTACCTTAATATATTTTTTTCAGCAACAACGACTACAGAAACAGTTGTGACGCCACCCCCTGGAAGTGGCAGCGTACACCACAATGTGAGCACCGCAGAAGGAACAGTGACGTCAGTTCTTGACCTCAAGGCAACTTTGATACCTATTTCTGCTGTGTGTGGGATGTTCATTTTGGGAGGAGCAGCCGCTTGGTTCTTCCGCCGCAAGTTCTGTAGTTACCGTAATAAGGGCAACAAGGATGACATGGCAAGTGCACACACTGTGGTATCCATGGATATTACATGCTGTAGTTGTCTAAATATTCCTTGACAGCAAAGCCTAGTGTGCAACATCCCCTCTTATTTATTTTACTTAACACAGGAAGTATCCACAACCAAGACTGTCTGAAACCCCAGTGTGATGAAAAGAATAATCTAAGTTGGACTTCTTGTGTCCAGAAATTTTAAATATCTGGGGCCTTAATTTTTAAGCTCTAATTAGGATAAAGTAAACTTTTTTAAAATTTAAATGACATAACAGAAAAAACATAAACCATTCTTCATCACAGAAATATATAGTGCTAAAAAAAGAGTAATTACAGCAGTATCTGAATCACTGCAGATGGATGTTCATGATAATATAATGGTATCAAGAGTTACCTAATTTATAAGGGATGTGTTTATTTTACAGACTACATGCATTACAATAAAGCACGCAGGCCATGGACATACCTGAACAGATGAATGTTAAAATCTCATTGCTTTATTAAGCTGTATGTGTTGTGACAAAGTGTGTGGTAAACTGAAGTTACAGGCACTGTGTTCAAATCACAGATGTAGTGACACATTTTGGAGATTCAGTAATCAATCACCTGGTGTCTATAACCTGAAGGCTACTGGAATCTTTAGATAATGTGCCATTGTGAAAATTTTTAATTTCATGGGGCATTCCTGTGAGTTTCCAAGTTTCTTTATATGTGTCTAACAGTGTCTGTCATCCACAGGTCAGGTCTAGTGGAAGTGTAACTCATAGGCATTATGTACCTTTCTATTAGACCTGACCTCCAGATCAGGATTTGCCATTCTAGCAGTACACACCTCACAGAAAGTGTGACCTGAAAAGAAAAATAAGATCACATAGAATCAGTACAAAAGTCATCGTGTTGGCATGAAGACACATAGGCACACAGTTAATATAAAGCCTACACAAATAAGTGAATTCAGTATTAACTTTGGTTTTTGTAGCACAAGGATCCATCTGGTGGCATTGTGCTGGAGGAACCCATGGCACTACAGCACTGGCGAGGCCCACGTGCTCACAGCAATCGTTATGAGGGGTGGGACCGTGACTCAAACCTGCAGGTTGGTACAAAGTAAATGCAGATTACTGTGCCTCCTGCCTCAGTCTAGCAGAACTGTTTTCTTACTGACATCAGTCCACCGAACAAACAACAATGACCTTTTAAAATGATCTATTATTCATTCCTATACCTTATTATCCCATTATAAAATGACAGTTCTATCCTCATACATCATCAAAATTGGAAGCAGGTTGCCTTATGATACTGCACACAGTTAAACACATTCTGCATACACATTTTCCTGAAAACTGAAGACTGAGAAGGAGGGCTGTCTTATATGTGGAGTCATCTTATTTGTGGATAAATGTGGTAGTCATTTGTGAGAGTTATGGAACAGTGTTACTGTACACTAAATGCATCTGACAAGTTTTACATACTTAATGACATTTTAAGGCACACAGCAATTTAATGCATGAAAAACAGGATTCCTTATTTGGGGCTTTTCTTTCTGCTGATTGCACTATTGAAATATTTCAGCAGCCAACACCAGGATCCGGAAACACCAAGTCCGATGATCGGTGGGAGTTCCCTCGGCACCACCTCAAGGTGTTCAACATTCTGGGAGAAGGTTGCTTTGGGCAGGTGTGGCGTTGTGAGGCCCTAGACATTGATGGTAAATATAAGAACTAGCTGAGATATGTGCCATCACAACTGCATTTTAGGAAATTTTTTAGTCCCCCTAGACAATGCAGGGATATTTTCATCATTAGTGGCAAACAAATTTCATCTAACTATTTAAAATACCAATATTTAAATGTGTCAAGGATTTGTGCAATCTGAGAAATGAAGTGTTAGTCTACACTCAGCTGGGCCTACTTTTTATGTAAATAAAACATTGTTGATGTAAGTGAATTTTAATTAACACAATTAAGAGGAACTTCATATGATAGATGGTAAAATATTTCACTTAAACCCATTCCAAAAAACAAGAGGTAAAACTTTTTCACTTGCTAAGGTACTTACATTTTGAAGCTTCTTCAATTAAATAGTTTAATTAGAAGTATGACTGCAGCATTCCCTTTGGCAAGTATGCTGAAAATTTTACATCTGCACAGACATGAAATGGCATGAAGCATATAGGTACAATAATTGGTTAACCAACAAACCAATCAACCAGTATATTATGGTGTCTGTCTATTCAGTCACCATGTAACAGAAAACCGCTCAGATTATCCACTGTCATCTGAGACACATTAAGATGGTTAAGAAAATCATATGGCAGGTAAGAGCAATGGCCAATTTGGAAGTCTTATCACAATGGACTGTGGTAAACTAAACGATAAGAGGTTGAGTTCTAATACAAAGAAAACATAAGTGTTGCAGCATGTTTTGATACCTCACAAATTTAATAAACAATTATTTCATTGTTTTAATCAACATCCATCATTAAACAACGTGATCTATTTTTGTACATATGCCATTCCTCTGTTAATAAATTAGGAAATGTTTTCCCAGTGAATTCCTTTGTATGGAAAAAAGTTTTTGTTGCAGCAGCTTACCATAACTCTTATTATCATTCTCTAACAATAATGTAATATTTCTAAACAAACAGTTTCCAGTTCCTGGCAGCAGTGGCATACCCAGGAATTTTGTTTGGGGGGGGGTTCAACAAATTCAGTTGAGGACAGAGACAATGGGGATCTGGGGATGGTAGCACCCTAGTCAAGGGTCCTGGAGGCAGCTGTAATTTGGTACAAGAAATTCCATTTCATATAGTAAAATTTTCTTAATTTTTGGTACTTTAAGACTATTTATGATGACCACCAATTTATTT
>Ga0123357_10009274_pt1 | contig 12404 bp, 18 predicted proteins | sample TergutEmb28metaG_FD_89873 | JGI IMG/M metagenome (GOLD analysis project Ga0123357, IMG submission 89873) | Embiratermes neotenicus P4 segment gut microbial communities from Petit-Saut dam, French Guiana - Emb289 P4 | ecosystem: Host-associated > Arthropoda: Insects > Digestive system > Gut ... | reverse complement strand
TTCTCCCATTGAGACGCCCGTCAGGACCACCCTGGCGGGCGTTTTAATGTAGCAGAATCAAAAGCGTTGCCTATGCTCCCGCTGCCGGCGATTTAAGTTTTGGAAAAATTCGCTGAACGCGAAACTCAACATCGTTCCGGCGTTCTGCGGCGGCCTCTCGCCTTTCACCGAATCCCACGTCAGGTTGCGCGCCACCAGCCGCGGCCTGATCCACTCGACCCAGCACCAGTGCGCGAGCACGAGCGCCGACATCAGATCGTCGCCCTCGCCCGTGTCGGGGCCCGCGCCGATCCAGCCCTGGTCCTCGACGATCGCCTGCATCTGCTGGACGAGCCGGATCGAGCGCATCTCGATGCGGTTGAGCATGAGCGAATCGCGCAGGCTCGAGTAGATCATCGACTTGTTGTCGCTGTTCGACTTCCAGTTGATGAGATTGCCCGGCCCGCTCATCGTGTCCTGCCGGCGGAACAGGAACCACCTGACCGAGCCGATCATCGCGAGGATCGGGTTGTCGAAGCCCGGTACCGCGTTCATCAGGCCGATGTCGGCGAGCTGCTTGAGGTTGCGCAACTCGGGCATGATCGCCGAGCCGATGCCGGAGACCTCGAGATTGCACATGTGATCGCGGTAGGCACCGCAGAGATGCGCGAGCACCCAGGCGGTCTGATAGGTCTGCGGCTTGTTCGACTGGAACTCCGCGACCTGGATACAGCGGTCGGCGTAGCAGCGGAAGATCTGCACCGCGCTGTCGTTGGCGTCCCCGCCCCCTCCCCCGCTCGGGTCGCAGCCGATCGCGTAGACGCCGCCCGGTTCGGGGGGTTCCCAGATGCGCAGCATCGCCTCGTCGCTCGACTTGGTTTGGTCGATGCGGCTTTCGAGGAAACGGTCGGTGAACTCGTAGGCGTATGCCTGGTAGGGCGGCCCGGCGGCCAGCGCCTCGCCGATGTCGAGGGTGCGCTGCGCGGGAAAGAAGCCCGAGCCCGATGCGATGAAGCACTCGCGTTCGGTCCAAGGGTAGTGGCGATCCATGTACTCGTCGGCGCGAAATTCGCTCTCGCGACGGTGCCAAGCGATCTGCTCCGGTTTCACGGTGTACCCATAGTTCTCCTTCACGTAGCGAGCGCGCCTGATTTCTTCTTCCGTCAGTCTCCCGCCATCCCAGTAGGTCCGATAATCGGGATCGGTTTTAGGTAAACTGTAATCGGGCTGCGCCCAAAAACCGACGAATATCGCGCGCATATGACGGTCCTGCTTCGCCTGCTGCCATTGCGCGTGCCACCAATTAAAACCGGAGGCGATGCTCTCCCACAGAAACAAACGGTTGGGATTGCGCCTTGCCAGAGACGCTTTGAGGCTTTCCACTCCCGCCAAGGACTTCCATTGCGCGCACTCAGTCATGTGGCACATGTTAAGTGCGCGACTCGCCCCGAGATCGGGATTGGAAGCGGCGGCCAATAAGTCGATAACGCTGCCGTTCTGGAAAGCCATCCCGTTGCGGTTGTTCTGGGTCAGCCGGTGGTCGGGTCCACGCCACTCCGCGGGCAGCGTTTCTAGGAATGACGCGAAGATTCGCCGCAAGCGTTCCAGATTGTCAGTCCGGTCACAAATTATCGCTCCCTGCATGTTGGCATTTGCCAGCGCCCAGAATAGTTGAATGATCGAGCAGGTTGTGGTTGCTGCCACCTGCCTGCATTTTAATATGCAGAACTCGTGGACATCCTCAGACAGGCCCTTTGCTACGCCGTCTATTATCATCCTCTGGGACAGCCACGGCTCGACGCGCGTGCGACCCTGCTCTTTCGTTGGGATCTCCACAGCCGACAGAAGCTGATATAGTCCCTGCCTTATCGTCGGCATCAAGCCTGCCCCAATTTCGGCCGTGTTTGGCGTTGTGGATAGTCGTCGGAGAGACGCCGTACAGGATCGCGAGCTGCTTCATGGTTAACTTGCTCTCGCGAATTTCTCTGACGGCTTCTTCGGTCAGCTTCGCGCGGTAATGCCGCTCCCCGTACCGAACCCTGCCGTTCCTTATGGCGTCCTCGTAGTTCTGTGAGTACGTGCCGTAGTGTAGATTGCTTAAGTGATTGTTTTTTCCATTGTCGTCCCAATGGCGCACGATCAGTCCAGACGGTCTCGGCCCGCGAAATGCCAACATCACCAGCACATGGACATCTGTGGCGGCATCGTGCTGGCCGAGTTTCACCCGTAGGTAAGCGCCACACGGAACCATTTTCAGCATCCGCCCCCGAAAGTGGCGCCACCCGTACTGCCCCCATCGGTTCCTGAGCCATAGTCGCTTGTCGATCGAGCGGATGCGCCCGTGATCGGATGCTTCGTAACCGGGATGTCCCGGTATCGCCTTCCAAACCTCGTTCAGAGGGACAAAATGCAGGCCAGCCATGATCTGCTCCCCGAAAGCAGTTGATGGTCAGGCATCGCGAGGCGGTTGCAGCCGCTCGCGGTGCCGCTAAGAATCTAGCATCTTCAGCAAGATACGCCACTACTCGTCCACCGCCTTCGCCGCGGCCCGCCAGTGCTCGAGCCAATCGACCCAGATCGAGCCGTCGCGCTCGGCCTGGAACACGGCGACCGTCTCCCCGGTGCCGACCTCCCTGCCCTCGCAGATCAGCCGGTAAATCTCGCCCTTCCAGCGGTAGCGTTTCGTACCGGGCCGTAGCGTTCTGTCCGATTCCCTCGCCGAGTCGCGGGTCGATTCCCTCACCGCCGCATCCCCCACCACCGCTCGACGCAGTCCGCGCAGAACTCCGCCGCCCACCCGTCGGGGCGCCACAAAATCAAGGGGATGTCCTTGACACCGAAGGGTTCGTCGCAATAGGCGCAGCGCGTCGCCCGCACCGAGTTGGGCGCGTCCCAGGAGACCTGCATCCAGTTGAACCCGGTGCGCGGCGCGAGCGCAGTCACGGGCGCAGCTCCGTGATCACAGCGTCGGCCCACAACCAGTTGCCCGGCCAGTCTTTTTCCCGCGGTTTGCCTGGTCGCCATAACCGCAAGTATTGCTGCCAGCCGACGGCGCCGTTGATGGGCACCGGCTCGCGCTCGGTCAGCACGAGCAGCCGGGCGATGCCGGCGGCGAGGATGTCATGCCCCTCGATGGCGCGGTACACCGCAGGGGCGTTGCGCGCGACGTGGCAGCGCTCGGCGAGCTTGGCCGCAAGTGCGGCGCTGGCCCCGTGGTTCATCACCCCGAGCACGCCGGACAGCTCGAACTGCCACCAGCCTTTGGCGGGCGCGGCGACCTCGGCGGGGTGGCCCTGGTAGCGGGCGGAAAGGGTTGGGCCGTTTTCCTGCAGCGCGATGGCAAGCAGGAACCGCTCGACGGCGTTCGTGACCTGGGGCCCGCCGAGATGGCGGAGCTGCACGAGCCCGGGGTTCAGCATGTGGCGCAGGAAGTTCTCGGGCGTCACGGGCGACGCTCCGCGCGGCCCTGTGGCTGCGCCTGGGGGTGGGTGATCGGCGTCCGCGGCAGATGGTGCTGATCGGGGGCCCGCGGCTCGGCAGGCGGCTCGGCAGCCGCCTCGGCGGCGCGGCCGGCCGGGAGGGCCGGCAGATAGCGCTGGGCGAGGTAGAGCGCCCAGGCGATCAGGAGCGGGATCACCAGGTCGAGCAGCGCGGACGCGAGATGGTTGAGACCATCGGCGAGCGTATCGAACGCGGACATAGCGGGAGCACCTGTCCGGGGAGCGGCCTGAAGCTAACCGATTTCTGCGGGTCGGGAAAAGCCGTTAAAATGACAACCCCCCCCGTGGCAAGCCGCCGTCGGGCGGGGCTGGCGAGCCTCCGACCACCCCACCATCGACCGTCGGGCCGGCGTGAGCGAAAGCACTCGGTCCACTGCGCCTTTTGGTAAAAAGGTTTTGGGGGTTTTCAGAAACTCAGCCCGTTTCCGCGATTTTCTTTTTCAACATTTCCAGCCGCAGGAGGGCGGCGCGGTCTCCCTCGCGGGCCAGTTTTTCGTAGGTCGCGAGCAGATGACCGTCGCTCAGATGGCCGGGGAGGGACTGTCCGGCGACCGGGATCGCCCTGAGAGCCGGAGGATTGGGCGGCTGCAGCTCGGCGGCGACACGGCGCACCCGCTCGCGGTTCCGCGCCATCTGTTCCTCGCTGACGATCTCGCGCTCGGGCGGCGCTGGCGGCGGGGGCAGGGCAGGGGGCGTCGGGCGATGCTCCTTCCACCAGGCCCCGAGCAGTTGGGCGACCTCGCCGTAGGACGGGAAGAACCGGCACTGGCCAGCGACGTGCTCGAGGGTCGCGCGGGTGAACACGGTCTCGTTCGGGAAGTTGTCGGCCAGCAGCCCCGCGTACGCGGCGATTCTTTCGTCCGCGTCGGCGGGGGGAGCGCTGCCGGCGGTCAATCGGGTGAGGTCATTCAGCCAGCGGGTGACGTTGCGCAGATGGGATGCGGTGGTCATCGGGAGCCTCGGGTTCGATGTTGGGAGCAAGCAGGGTGCCAAGGTTCCAGCGCTGCTCGCGGTTGTCGGCCGCGGAGCGCGTCGGCAGGTCGGGCTGATCCCTCCAGCGCTCGGCATTGAGCCAGGTCGCAGGATGGGGGCGGTATTGCGGGTCGGAACTGAACTGATGCCGCTCGAGGCCGGTCAGGATCTCCGCTTGCGTCGCGCCGCGGTTGAGCGCTTGGCCGTACGCCTTCGCGGCTGGCCGTCGGGCGACCTTGCGGGGGTATCGCTCGTAGAACTCAGCGAACCCTTCCGGCTCGGTCAGCGAATGCGATCGACCGTTGGCGCGGGTATGTACTTCCGAACGAAGTGAGGAAGTACTTGGTGGATTCTTCTTAGTGGATTCCGTAGTTGGATTTTGCACCCTTTTCGATGACGATTTTGCACCCTTTACGGCCGGCAAAGGATGAACCTGATGCACCCTTTTTTGCACCCTTTTCCCGTTAAAGGATGAACCTGATGCACCCTTTTCCAACCGCGCCAGGAGACGGTAGACCGTCGTGTGGCCGCGACCGTCGCCAGGGGTGATCGCAAGCAGCCCATCGTCGCGGTACTGCCGCAGGGCGAGTTGGACACATCGCCGGGACGCTCCTGTGTCGTCGGTCAAGCAGTCGAGGGAGGGCCACGCTTCCCAGCGACCTTCGGCGCTTGGACGCAGGCGGTTGGCGAGTGCCACGAGAATCCAGCGAAACATTGCCGGGTAATGACGCGAGCGGCCTTCATTGATTGCCCAAACGACGGGCATTAAGGGTTTCTCGGACATGATTATTCCCCCTCGGGAGCCGGGGTTTTTGCGGGAGCTGGTCTGGGAGCGGGCAGGGGAGCGGGGAGGCGGGGCATCAGCGAAACTCCGTTGTTTCGCCGTCCTTCCGCCAAGGGGCTTTGCAGCCGAGTCGAGGATTGCTAGATAGGCAGACATCGGCGCCGGCGCGCTCCGATAGTGGTGGCCTCGTTGTGATTCCTTGGCGGGAAAAAACAGCGAGGCCACTTTCCATTTCAGGAGCGTGACTGGCAAGCCCCGACGCCGTTGTAACCGCGCCGTAATCTGCGCGCGGGAGTTGCCGAAGCCGTGAGACCAACGGGTAACTCGGTCCTTGTGCGGCGCGACGTGAAACGCTTAACTTGGACACAGCCGGTCCCTCCACGGGAGAACGGGGCGACTCGGGTGGCCTCCGGGGCGGTCAGTTTTTCCTTTTGGTCGGTACGGCGGCATTCCTTCGCGGGGAATGCATGTTCGGAAGGGGTCTCGTTGTGTCAGACGAACCCCGCTCGCTTGGCGGGGGGCCGTCGTCGGTCGGGAGCCCGAGGGCGGTCCTCACGCTATCCCGCTGTTACCGTCAGGGGAACGCCCGCCGTTACGCCTGACTGTCACGGCTTTGTGCAGGGGAATTTTGACGCATGCTTGACGGGTTTTTACCGAAGGACCGGCTCGACCGTCCCAAATACATCGCGCCCAAGCCGTTGCGCCCCGAACTTATCGCCGACGATCAGCGCGTCATGCTCGCCGACCCGGACGGCAACATCATCGGCTTTGACACCAACTGGGGCCGCGGCGGCCCGCTCGCCCGCGTGCTCTACGCGCAACGCTCGGCCACGCGCGATTTGTAAGCCGCAAGAACAGGATCATCGCTGCGGTTGATCACGCGCCGTGCTAGGCTCGGCGCATGTCAATCAGTTCCCGATATGAGCCCCCTCATCCGCCAGGCGAGAGCATATCGTTCGCGCTCGACTACGCGCCCGTCCTGCCGCCCGGCGTGGCGCTTGTCGCGGGCTCCCTTGAGATCGTCGTCAACACCAACCCCGTGCAGGCACAGTCCGACTGGACGCAAGGCCCGGTGGTGCCGATCGGGCGGCGGCTCTACTGCGACCTCGAGGGCGGCGTCGCCGGCACCGATTATCAGTTGAGATGGACCGGCGTAGACAATCTCGGCAATACGTGGCCACGCACCTGTTTCGTACTTTGCGCGGAGACCTCGTGAGAAGCGTTTGAGAATCTAACATAACCCCGACAGATCGCGGAGTGCTCCCGTGAGCGATCTTCTGGTCAATATCCGGCAGGTCGGCAGTTACCCGGCCAAGCCGGCGGCCGATCCGACCGACCTGGTTCTCCTGCAAGAGCAGGGGCTTGGCGGCCCCTACGTGAGTGCGACGACGCTCGCGCTGGTGCGCGGGGCACTTGCCGACGCGGATCTCGACATCGGCGGCATCCTCGGCGTGGACGGCGTGCTGTTGCCGCCCGGCGGCCCGGTCGCCTTCGACGGCGCGACGCTCACCTACCAGGCGCCGCGGGGGCTGACCTTCGCCAACCCGACGGAGATCCTGCAGCTCACCCCGGCCGGCGATCTGAAACTGCCGCGCGGTACGCTGACCGTCGCGCGTGATCCGGCGGGCAACCTCGACGTGGCGACGGCCCAGTGGGTGCGCCGTAACACCGTCGCCTCGTTCAACGGGCGCCAGGGCCCGGTGCGGCTCAACGCGCACGATGTGTACCGCGCCCTCGACCTCGACCCCAAAGACCCGTTCATCACGGCGAGCGAAACCGACGCCGCGATCTGCCGCGCCATTCAGGAACTGCTGCGCACCTACCCCGCCGTGTGGACCTTCAACGGGCGCCTGGGCGACGTGTGGCTGCAATGGAGCGATCTGGCCCGGCTCGGCGCGGTGAACCAAGACGCGCTGCACGACCTACAGGTCGCGTTCCTCGACAGCCCCGATTTCACCGGCACGCCCACCGCGCCCACGCCAGCGCCCGGCGCGCCGCCCAACCAGATCGTCAACGTCCAATACGTCCTGAACCAGATCGCCCAGAGCCGCGCCAACAGCGTCACCGCCTTCAATGGCCGCGTGGGCAACGTCGCGCTCACGCTACAGGACGGCACCGGCGTCGGGCTGGCACCCATTACCTCACCCGATTTCCTCGGCCTGCCCACGGCACCCACCGCCAATCCTCTTACCGCGACCGCGCAGATCGCCACCACGGCGTTTGTCACGCAGGGCATCAGCGTCGCCTATCAGGACCTGCTCGGCCAGATCGTGGACGCAACCACGGGCGTCGTCACGTGGAACGGGCGCGCGGGCACGGTCACGCTCCAGAACGGCGACATCAGCGCGCTCAACACATGGGCACCCTTGGCGGGCCCGGCCTTCTCGGGCAACCCCACCGCGCCCACGCCAGCGCAGGGCGACGACAGCACGTCCATCGCCACCACCGCCTTCGTGATGCGCGAGATCAGCGCCATGACGGCGGGCGTCTCGTCCTTCAATGGCCGATCCGGCACGGTGAACTTCACCATTGGCGACGGCACGGGCGTCGGCTTGGCACCCATCGCATCGCCAGCCTTCTCGGGCACGCCCACAGCCGTCACAGCAACGGCAGGCACGGCGACCACGCAGCTTGCCACCACGGCCTTCGTGCAGGCGGCGGTGAGTGCGCTCAACACGGGCGTCACGACATTCAATGGCCGCACCGGGCCAATCACCCTTAGCGCCAACGACGTGACCGCAGCGGGGGGCCTCGCCAACCCGGCACCCATCCTCACCAGCCTCGTCAACGCGGGGGTGACGACCTACCCCACATCGCCCACGCCCACCCCCGGCAACAACACGCAGGCCATCGCCACCACGGCGTTCGTGCAACAGGCGCTCTCGCAAGTGCCGCCGGGTATCACGGTGGCGAGCACAGCGCCCGCCAGTCCCGTAGCGGGGCAGGGCTGGCTCTACACGGGCGATTGGCAGACCCGCATCTGGACCGGAAGCACATGGGTCGTGGCGGTCAATCCGCCGATGCCGGACGTGGCGGGCGCAATTGCCAACCAGAACCAGCCCACCATCAACCAGCCGACGATCAACCAGCCGACGATCATGGGGGTGACGGACGGCAGCGACGCGGGGCCGGGAGAGGTTGGGGAGTATATCATCACCTTTGTCCCCTCAATTCAGAACATGCCGCCGAATGTTTGGAATACGCTTGTCGGCATCAATCTGACAGCAGGCGATTGGGAAATAAGCGGCGGCATATCTCTCTCCGCCATTGATAATGCCAATTATCCGGCATTGTTCGCCGGATGCTGCGTTTCAAAAACTGCTGGCTCTATCTCGGCTGCCGATGTCATGGCCCCTGCCACTGTCTTATGGATGAACGCCACCTCTGTTAGCAGTGGCACCTTGCAGCAATATCAGTTTCCGGTATTCCCGCAGCGATGGAACGTCGCTGCACCCATAACGCTTTACTTGTTAGGTAGTCACAACACGTTAGCCGGAGTGGGGGCCTTCGGTTATTCAGGCTTCATCGCGGCAAGGCGCGTGCGATGAGCGGCACGCAATTCCCCGCCAACCCATCGGACGGCCAGCTATTCACCACGGCGGGCGCGACATGGCGCTACAACGCGGCGACGCAGACATGGGTGAACGCGAATACGGGCGGGAGTTTCGTCGCCACCGACAACGGCGTGGCGAACCAGCCGACGCTCAACCAGCCGGTGGTGATGGGGGTGACAGACGGTTCTAATGCGGGGCCGGGGGAGGTAGGGGAGACGTTATATGCCGCTACGGCGGGCACTACAGAAAGTTCGCTTGGCACGATTACGGTATCTAATGCCACCACCACAGTCATTGTTAGTATTTCGTTGCCGCCGGGAGATTGGCAACTATCTGGCATCGCCCGGGTTGATAGCTCCGGTTACACCTTCAACTATAATTTTCTATTCGCTGTTAACAATAACCAAATCTCCCAATCCGTTGGAGGCTCGGGGAACGGTTCCGTACAAGCCGCCGTTGCGTCGCTTCCTATCTCAGTAGCGACGACAACAAGCGTTTCCCTGATGACGCTTGGATCAACAACGTGGGCAGGCGGCTACTTTAATTCGGGCGGTGAAATCCGGGCAAGGCGCGTGCGATGAGAGACGTTCTAGCCAACACGCACAAATGCAAACCAAAGAGGTAACGCCATGAGCGAAGCCGAAACCAACATCACCCCGATGCACCACATCCATCACTGGAAGCCGCCCGCAAGGCCGACGCCGCAGCCGCCCTCCTGCTTCTCCGAACTCGCGCGGCTCAACCAGTGCTATGACGACGTGCAGGCGATGAAGCAGATTCTGAGCAAGGTCATCAGTGATCTGATGGCTAACGATCCGGCTGTTGTTCAGAGCATTATCGACGCGATCCAGAGCCACACAGGCGGTGCCACGGTGCCGCTCGTCGGCTCTACCGATGGTTCGCTGGCGCAGCCCGGTCAGGTTGGCGAGTTTATCTTGCAGACCAGCACCGGCAGCCTGACGGTCGATACCGGCACGCAGACGGTCGGCCTTTCCGCTATGGTGCTGCCGCCCGGCGACTTTGATGTGCAGGCATGGGTCGATTACGGCACGACTTGCAACGGCGGATATTTCAGCCCGATCAACACCGGAACCGCAATCGTTCAGGGCAATCTTGGTGCGTGGTCGGTGGCCGGGACGCCGCAAGTAGGAATCCTCATTTCCTCGGCAATCGCTCAGGTCGTCACCAAGGAGCCGACGCTTCTGGTGTGGAACCTGTCGTCTGTCAACGTGACAAACGCTGGCCCGTTCACCTTTGAATGTTGCGCCCGACGTATGCGATGAACGCCATCACCAAATGCTGTGACGATTGCGGATGCAACCCGTGCCGGTGCTCGGGCATAAGCGACTGCTGGAACGCGACCATAGATTTCGAGAACCTAGTCACCCGCACCATTCAACAGCTACTTTCTTCCTCCCCCACGGTGCAGAACGCCATCGCGCAAAGCGTGGTGAACATGTTTATCCGCGATCCGCACCTACAGGCGATGTTCGCGCCGATCATCGAGCAGCAGATCGCCAACAGCATCGCCATTCACAACACGCTCAAGCAGATCATCGACCAGCTTCTGCCCCAGGTTATAACCGCGCCCAACGTGGGCCTCGATCCGCCGATCCTCGGCTACACCAACATGCAGGACTTGCTAGAGGCGTTGCAGATCGTGATCGTCGGCGGCGGGATTATAGTGACGGGTGATGTGTCGGCCATCATCATCGGAAACTTGCAGTCCGCAACTGCAACTTTGTCGGGCGACCTCTCAGGTTCCGCGACCGACACACAAGGCGACGCGGACACGATAGAATTTACCGGCGACGTGGAGAACACGCCATGAGGATAGCGTTATACGAATTTCTCACAGCTCCGGCCCACGGCTGGATATGGCTGTGTGCGCGTCTGCTCGGCTACCGATATATTTTAGAGCGTTCAGTAGAGGGCGAACCATGAGCGGATCGCAATTACAAATCCCCGCCACCGTGCGCGGCCTCAACGGGCGCGGGCTTTCGCCGACGCCGCCCTCTGACGGGCAGTTGCTGCGGTATAACGCGAGCACGCAGTTGTGGGAGCCTTATACGCCGGGGCCGGTGTTGGGAGTGACGGATGGGAGTGATGCTGAGCCGGGGGAGGTTGGGGAGGTAATACAATGGTCCTCTGTCGCCAACATCAATATGACTACCTCAGTGTGGGTTCAAGTTCCAGGGGCTCAAATGACATTAACCCCCGGTGATTGGGATATAACAGGTCAAATTTATTGGTTCACAACAAGCACAGGCGCATCAACTGGCAATGCCGCTTATGGTGCATTGGTGATCTCGCCGGAAACAGGACAACAGAACTTATATACTGTCGGCCACAGGGCTAACGGCGTTACCGGCCAAGTCGGCCTCTCGCTTCCTGCTCGTAGAGTCTCCACGCCTTCTGGCGTTACGGTTCAGATTTGGGGATTTGGAGATGGAAGTGGTCCATACATTTCAGCCGTTTCTATGCGCGCAAGGCGCATCCGATGAAGCACCACCACAAACCCCGCTCCCACCGCCACGCGCTGCCCTTAACAACCGGTCGTGTGGGGTTATCGCAAACGACCGGCCTGATCGAGTTTCAGGACGGCAACCCGCGCGGCACCGGCAACACGATACGCGCCGGGCAATTCGTGCCGTGGCCCAAGCGACCGGAGCCGCCGAGATGGAAGCGTCCATCGTTTTCGTGTCGGTCTTGGTCTGGGTGTTCGTCGTGTGGCGGCTCCTGCGGTAGCTGCTTCAATAACACCCGCATGTTCGCGGCCATGCTGACCGACAGCCGGTGGTGGGATACCGCATGAGCAACGTAGAGACACTAAGGATCGCTCAGCCTACCCATCAGGACCGTATCGAGGAAATGCTACGCGAACTTCTGGCAATGAACATGCGCGGCGAAATTCTCGGCCTTATGGTTACATCGGTGCATCCTGACCAAGAATACAAGAGTTGGACCGTGGGTAATGTCCCTATTGCCGAGCGCATCGGCTATATGATGTGTCAGGTGGACAGCCTGATACGCGGATCGCGGGGAGAGTGACATGCCAGTGAGCACTATGGGCGTGGGCCTGGACCAGCGCACCGACAAGTTCCAGCAATACATCCCGCCGAACGTGGTCACGTCCAGCGAGGAAGCGCCGCCGCCTGCCATCGAGGTCGGGCCGATGGAGACGGCACCCAATGCGATGTATCTCCCCGCCGGTCGCTTCGTCGTGGTGTCCACCGGGGCCAACGATGTCAACATCAACACTGGCACCGAATACTACGAGGTAACGTCATGGCCGCCATAACGGTTGGAAATCTCTTTGGCGTTGACCAGCTTTCCGGCGCGGTCTGGCAATACGTTCCGCCGGATGTGGTGCTGGTCGGCGAGGAAGGCGGCGTATCGTCGCCCGGCACCGGCCTCATGCCTGCCCCGGTCCTGCCCACGCCGCATCTCGGCACGCCGATACAGGACCCGACGCCGATGGGATTGCCGGTAGGCTGGTATGTCGTGGTGCCAAATCCGGCGAGTGCATCCACCATATCGCTGCAACACATTACCGGCGGTGCCGGTTCCCCCGCGCAGTTCGACGGTTACTACATACCGCTGACATTCACATAG
>Ga0123357_10009273_pt1 | contig 12404 bp, 8 predicted proteins | sample TergutEmb28metaG_FD_89873 | JGI IMG/M metagenome (GOLD analysis project Ga0123357, IMG submission 89873) | Embiratermes neotenicus P4 segment gut microbial communities from Petit-Saut dam, French Guiana - Emb289 P4 | ecosystem: Host-associated > Arthropoda: Insects > Digestive system > Gut ... | reverse complement strand
CATAGTAATGCTTGAAACATGTTGAGCCTATAAGAAATACAATAAAATATCAAGTGGCATCTATTTGGTTTTTTGATTCTTCAGATATATATATATATATATATATATATATATATACGTAGTATATACCTGTTGCAGAAGAATTTAACGCCAGGCCTCAGATCTCATAACGGTGATTAAAAGATAACCGCCTCCTCGAATGTGACGCCGTGTACCCTAATAAAAATACGTTACTGAAATATCGGAAAAATGTGCCGTATTCAACTTCGGGGTATACAATAAACTAACACGAAGACAGAGGCAGCAAGACTTTCCAAACGTCCGTAAATTTATAGCAGACTATACGGCGTCGCATCCCACAAATTGAAACATTCGATGGAAAGCCACTCAGAAACTAGTGCATTGCATAACTTAATCCCGCTACTTCAGATTATCAGTGTGTCTGGCACTCGCAATTATTCACACTCGGAGGGAAAATTACGGTTTTATACGAAACAAATGAAGTTTGGTTTGCCCGCTGATGGCGGAAGGAGGGGACCACACTGCAAGCAAACCGATGCTTCTTATTTAGATATGCGTTTAATTTTAAACAGTATCTTTGTCGTACTGAAGCAAGCGAGATAAGAATGCATCGTACTGAGTTCATCGACCTGACAAGGACCTGCTGAATAGCACACAGTGCTCTAGCCTGGGGATCACTGGTTCAAGTACCAGTCTTCACGATTTTCAGACCGTCTGACAGCTGCATCACAATCCTCTTCCAACAAGGTACGGGAAGCGAAAGCGTATGAGAGAATTCGGTTCCTTCCTACTGTCAGGTTGGTCCATTTTTAAATTGCGGAAAGGATTTCAATAGTAATTTGTATTGGCGGTAAGGTGGACACTGCTTGAACACAGATTCATGTATAAGCATGGGGTAAAACGTAAGTTGATCATGTGCTTAATTAAGTACCAAGCTTATACGAAGGGTGGAAATATAGCGCCACAAATTCTTAATTTCTGAATTAGAAAAAGGTGGCTGCCCATTAAACAGGGGTTGTCTCAGCTGCAGTTCCGCTACAGATGCACTGATGACATCTACGACAACAACAAAATTCTGTCCGTGCGGAGAATCCGGCTCCGTTAGTCCAGAAAGGAGCTTGATAGTACGTAACTGTACTGACTGGACTACTCCGGCGCCAAGAAATAATGATGAACGGGGTTAAAGTTTCCAAGTATGCTTAACCCTTAAAGTCCAGGGGTTACTGAACGTAGCAGTGCATTCAACATTCCACAGCTCTGCATTGCCCCGCAAAATGTACACAGTGTTTATAAGTTCCGTCTGTTTCTCGGAATAAACAGCAATTATTTCCCCATGCAACATGAAATGTCTGGGCTTTAAAATGGAGAATAAGGGTTTAATGTCTGTTAGGAAATGAATATATGTCTAATACCATATAAGGCCTAATACAAGGCGGTTCCGAATATAAGGCGACTCCCTCTTTCCGACTTGAGTGTTTTGAGGAAAAACTCGGTATATGTAAAAATGTAATAAAAGATAATAAACGGCAAAGGGGCATACCACACTACAAATAATACGTATTGATCTTTATTGTTGCACTGAATTTTGTACAATCACTTTAATTATCACAACAACTAATGCACTTACATAAAATTTCATATTAAAACACTTAAAATCGCTCCAACATGTTTCGATCCTTAGATCATCCTCAGGGAGCTACGTTGTTCCTTGCTAAAGTCATTTTAAAAACGCTCGTTAATTAATTCCCTTATATTAGTAGGGTGCTGTGGCAGCATATCGTGTTGTGTAAGGGTACGTCGTTGAGAATGCGCCTGACTGTAGGTGTGCGTAGTATGCATAGCTACAGTCAGGCGCATTCTCAACGACATACCCTTACACAACACGATATGCTGCCACAGCACCCTACTAATATAAGGGAATTATTTAATGAGCATTTTTAAAATGACTTTAGCAAGGAACAACGTAGCTCCCTGAGGATGATCTAAGGATCGAAACATGTTGGAGCGATTTTAAGTGTTTTAATAGAAATTTTATGTAAGTGCATTAGTTGGTGTGATAATTAAAGTGATACGTATTGAGTTTTGGTTTAACCCTCCAATTGACTGCATTAGTGATGAAGAAAGAACATCGGTACAAATGCCTTATCGTACTGTACTTACTGAAAAAAATGCCGCGGCCTGACCTATTGTGGAACACCGTAAGGGCAAGCTTGTGAGGCCACGTCTAAGTTTTCGTACGGCTACTTCCGGAAAAAAATCCTAGGCTTTTATTCAGGCATTTATTACATACCTTAATTTTAAGCCCATAATTTATGAAGTCTGGCACTACATGGAAGACAGCAATAAGCTTCACGATTCAAAACGGAAGGATCACCCTGTAACCTTTCCGTAAGACACTGTGTTCTCCGGAACGGTGTTGAAAGTGGATGCAAAAGAAAACAATCTTTGCAACTTCACGAACAGTCCGACCCGCAGCCACTCATGTATGCTAAGCCAGTGCGCCTCACGTCAGGGCCTGTAAGTACGTATAATGTTGGTAGGTTAAGGGCGGGACGTCGCAGGAGTGTGGGTTCGATTCCCGGCATGGGAACAGAAGAGTTCTTCTTGCACAAAGACGAAACCGTCTCCGGCACGTATTCCGCCTCCTATTTAACCCTTCAGAGCCTATCGGTTATTATACACGAGTATACCGCCAGGTTTAGCAGCAAAAACTCTGCCTTCTATCCGCACAACTTAGTGATGTATTACAAATGATTCTTTAAACAAATGACCATCATTCTGTGCACACCATCAGCGTATTAGTTTTCCAATGGAAGCACAGTGTTCTATTAAAAAAAAACGTTTATATACAATACAGACCTCTTCATCTAGTAAGGCCTACCGAGTTGACGAATACCTGGCATTATACCTTCACTGCTCCCATACATTTTCGTGGCATGCTGTTTATGCCTGGGGCGAACATCGGCTGTTTCTGACCCTTACCGTAAAGTGCTGTTAAGACAGTACCAATTTCATTTCATATCCGGCTAGTATAACCGGTAATTTGCACCATAATCCAAAACAAACATTTTCTATTTTCTAAAAACCTGTTAAAGTTGTAGAAAAATCGGAATGCCCACATGATATAAAACAAAGATATCTGTTAGACCAAAAGCTTAATCTTCAAAATCATTTTCCGCAGTCTGTCGACAGCAAAGCAAATGTGATACCTCAAGAAGACACCTACGGCAGAGAAAGTTTTTTAGTTATCTACTAGCATGTGCAAGCAGTGAGCATCAGAGCAGTGAAGTGTGCTGAATATCAGAGGCAGGTAAAACAGTATTTCAACATGTATCTGATATTCAAAGCGCACCAGGACGTGAAGACGTATGGGAGAATTGAGACATTGCTACGCATATTACAAATTTGGGCACTATATAGTGGAAAGGAAAACAACCCTGCGCCCAGTCGACAGAAAACTGGATGGACATCATAGCAGGTAACGTCGTTCCTTTGAAGAAATAAAAATTACTGCCTGTCCAGAAAATCGAAACTCGATTTTCCCGTCGCGAACCCAAAGTCTGGTTACATTTATATTGAGAGTGAATGCTTTCTTACACGTAACTCAGTTTAGCTCAAACTGGCAGTCACCATCTTTTTACAGAACAGGGCCGATGTGTAGTGAAAACATAAATGCATAGGAAATTTTGGAGTTAGTCTCAAATAAGAAAAATGAAAAAACCTTTGATCCAAATCAAAAGTTATATTCAACAAAAAGGGGGATTTCTTAACACGATCAGTTTGTCAGCATTTGGAAATAATGAAGCTGCCAGTAGCAGTACGAAATTTTGGAAGACAGTGAAAAATTAATTAATTACTTAGAAAGGATGTGAAAGGAAGCAGTCCTGAACCATCTTAGTATTTTCGAGGCGGGATTAAGAAAATTCGCTACAAATCCTCTCGAACACAAATACAGACTTTACCTGATAAACCTCCTTGCTCGTCTGACAGTACAAGAAGCTCGCAGAGACGTTGCCACAGAAACTTGAACAGTCTGAAATACATACACGATGCGTCGACGATTTTTAGGTAAAAGTCTTGATGGATCGGGTTGGATGTAAGAAATATATTATCTATGGGGAACCAGTAGCAAAACGCCACTAAATATACGCTCTTCTTTTCTTATAAATTTTATCTCGTAAGTTGTCTCCCCGACATGCAATAGATACCTGAAGCCATGATCGGAAATTAGCCACAGCTGCTCTCTGAACACTTTTATCAGTAGCGCTAATTTCATCCCCCCACCCCCACCCCATATGACAACTTCCCATAATTGCGAGGTTTGTTCCTGCACATTTCTGCTTTCAAGGGAACCCACAGAAAGTAGTTCGGCACAGAGGGGTCAAGAGACCTGGATGGCCAAGACGATGTCACCACAAGAAGAAATAATGCGTCCGGGGATATGACCATCAAACAGTCAATTAATTCACGTGACGTGTGCATTGTGGCATCGTCTTGCTGAGACCATCTTTGACGTCGTCAGCGTCCACGCCTAACGCTTAATGCCTCCTGCGTCCATCAGTACAGTGCTGAGGTTATTGTCACTCAGCAGTTAACTTCATTTCACGACAGCGAGGTCAGTTAGGAAATGTACTTTTTTAAAAATAAGCAATCTGTATTAAATGGCATTTTACTGTAGATTTTCCGTTGTTCTTGTGTTTCTTCGATCCAAACCGATTCATTACATGAGCGATGTGAAAGTGGTAATATTTTAAGGGCGCATCCAATACATCAACACCATCAGTAGGCCATCTGCTTATCGTGCAAGGCCTGATGAACTTCAGGGTGGAATGAGTCCTGCAGAAATATGCCCAGGGTAAAGTTAAACTGCAGACCCAACATTAAGCAGTGTACGTAATTCCTTTATCAGCTTAATCAGCTACTACTCTGGAGTAGATTAAATTCTAGAAGCTCAAAGTTGCTCAGATGATAAACAGATTCCTTCACCTTTCATGGAACTAGTATATTCATTACCGTTTTCAAAAGAGCAGGCCACGTGTATCCACCTTCAGCCAGTAGAAGCACTCCATACTTTCGCAGTCAGTTTCGTCCAGATAAATTTACCCCTATCATCCATTTGTTCTTAGGTCTTCCAAGTGTTTCGTTTCCTATAATTTTCGAATAAAATATATGCACTTACAACCCCTACGCGATATGCTACATTCCCATATCATCCCATACCAACTTTGATCTATTCATAATTATTCACAAAGTAACAAAAGAGGCAATGTATGTGTAACGTAACATTGAAACTCGTTCGAGTAACCACTGTTGCCGTGTAAAAGCAATAAGTATTACACATTCTGAGCGCGTGTCCTTAGCCTTCGTTATCCAGCAGGAAAAGCGCGTGCGCCATATTATATTACCTTCTGTAGCCTGTCTGGCTCTACAATATATTTTTTAAGGTATGTCATAAACAGCACAATTTTAGGAAAAACGTTATTGAACATAAAATTTGTATTTTGATTTTCTCTGCAAATTTGTCTGAAACATCTCTCATTCTAAGAAGAATTCAGCGAAATATTATTACAAATGTACAGAGATCTTCACGTAAAATACCCGTTGTTTTAGTCGGGTTTTAATCAATTTTCGAATTCTTCGACATATTTCTGAAAAATACTGAAATACAAAAGCTCATAAAAATCCACCCAATGGGATCCGAGTTGTTGTATGCGGACAAACGGAAAGACGGATAGACGTAAGGAAGCTAAAAGTCGCTTCTGAACTAGCCTAAAAATTGTGCAGTTATTTATTACATAATTTTATCCACACTATTTTTACCTTCCTCCTTCATATCCAAATATTCGCTTTAAACACCATCAATCTAATCTCGTCCCTTAGAGGAAAAAATCAAATTTCACAACGATAAAAGGAATGTATGATTTTTTTTTTATTTTTAGAATATAAGGTAATGCCTTTAAAATTATAAATCAATGAAATGAAGCATAAAAATGCCCTTCAGTGAATGGAGAAACTAAAAGTATAAGACTTTAAGATGCAGTTACAAGCTGGATGTACCACATTTGAAATTCGGTTTGGCCACTAACTGTTCTGACCATGGATTTTAGCGGTTTTACTCAGCATCCCCATGTTAATGTCACGAAAGGTCAAGTTCACTCTGGAAAAGGCAGTGAAGGCGCAGCAAGGAAGCAGAGGTATAGTTCTGCGCCTTCTTTAACCTCCGCGCTAGATGGAAGAGGTGGTTATCACCACACCCCCATCGCTTTACCCCGGACAGAGTAATCCGGTATCAATTTTCCAGAAGGCCGGGTCGACCCCAGGGCCGATCTGGACGAATGCGGAAAATATCGCCACCAACTAGGATTCGATCCTCGGACCGTACAACCCGTAGGGATTCACTATACCGACTACGCTATTCCGGTCCACAATCTCACGATAGTAGATCCAATTACATACCGACAGCTTCCTTCCACATTTCTTCCAATTTATCATTTCTCATCTAACGGGAATTCAAAGTTACGTAGACAAACGCAGCACACAAACTCAAGTAGTGTAATGCTTGTTAGATAACACTAAGAGTGACACAAAATTACAGATAATTTCAAATACCACACACTGAAGTATTTCGCAATGTGTGCTGAGAAGAACGTAACTGGACGCTGGACAACCCTGCCGCGCAGCAGTATCCTCTCTTTGCCCCTCTTCTGTTTACCTTCAAGACAAACACTCGAGTGCTCCTACACCCCGGGTGACACCGGACAACTCCGGAGTGAAATAGAAAGGGAATTTCGTGGAATGAGACAAATAACAAGCTAACATAGTGGGAAATATATTGAGCCCGCGTTCACCCCTTCTTTCAAAGCAGTGCAACAAACCGGATGATGTGGACGCAGTGGACACGTCATGGGCGCTACTGCCTAAGTAATTAGCTAACTGGTTGTTTGTTATTGGCAAGGTATGATAAACAGAACTTGGTCCTGCAGCCTTAAATGAGCCTAATACCACTCCACAACGACTTATAAGTACGGAGCAATGGTGGAGCGATATCTGGAAGGGAAAGCGGACTGAAGTATTCGGACAGATATATATGCTAGTGACACTTTATTCATCACGTATTTACACGGACTGCACTGAGACTGAATTCGAACCTCCAGACGACAAAATGGCTACTGACAGCCTAACCTACGACAAAGACAACTCACTGACTAAGTAGTAAACGTCACGGATCAAAATTATTCCTCTTAATCTAATATTCTCATAGCTTGTCAAGAAAATTGTCTGCTTTTTATTCAAATAAAATGTTCATTATTGTGTTCGAAGGAGTTTGTGCCAGATAAATCCAATCGCCAATCTCGCACTATTATTTCCTTAATTTCATTTTTAATATTACCATCCCCTCTACGCCTGCGTCGTCGAAGTGGTCTCTTTCGATCCGGTTTACCATCTACCTATAAATACAAATTTTTCTCTCCCGTGTGTTCTAAATGTCACAGCCATTTCTCAATAATGGGCAGAAGGAGGGCTGAGTGTAAAACTGATCACTTACACGTATTTCTATACAATGGTGACTTCAAAAAAGCGTGTAGTTATACTTTATCTCTCCCACAGGTCTTCACGGCTTAGTGTTTAATTAACGACAGGAAAGATTGAAAACATTTTAGGCGATTTCTCAAAATTGGTAAAGCGACTATTATCTTTTTCACGTCTGTCCGGCATTCCGTCTGTCCGTCCGTCCGCCTGCATAGAACATCTCAGCTCCCACTACAAGCATTTTCAAGGAATCTGATATCTGATTATTTTTTTTTAAATCTGTGAGAAAATTCAAGTTTCATTAAAATCGGACAAGGAATAACAGGTGCTTTATTTGAAGACCTAAGCACATTTATGACAATATCTCGCTGAACTGTTCTTAGAATGAAAAATGTTTCAACGATGCACAGAAAATCACAACATACATTTTGTGTTCCATAATTTTTCCCGAAAATTGTGCCGTGTATGAAAATATACAAAATATGGTAGAAACAGAAAGGCCACAGATAACAATTTGCAAACCATTTGCGTGCTGGATTACTAGGGCTACAGACACACACCCACAGAATATTAACACTTATTCATTTTCCACGGCAACAATGGTTACGCTAACGCGCCTCATATATGTTTCTACGCACATTACCCCTCTTGGTACCTTCTACGTTCGAAGGCGAACAGCTCGTTTGGCAAATTCAGGGCGGACCACACCGCGATATTTTGGGGTCCACTTCAGAGGGCTTACAATTCGCATCTGCATTAAACTTTTCTTTTTATGTAAGTACCATGCACACTGCATGTACTTTTTATTTCTACCAGCAAGGCCCAACATACATACATACATACACACACACACATATATATATATATATTATTTTAACAATATATTATGATCACTCCTATGTGTTTCGATCAGTATCATTTTCAAAGGAGCCTATTGTCTCTGCTTTCGGGGGTAGGGGGTGGGTACTAAAGTTAAGACAACATATTTCCCCGTAACGTCAGTAATCCCATAACACTAGCGGCGGATGGACATATTCCTCTGAAACCGTAATACAATCTTCTACACTGAAGAAATTAGCAGGTGCCTACTACCAGAATAAACGGCGTTACTTCCCACAAGTAACCTGAATATCTACCGCTGTGAGAACCTTAAATGTGGACTAGGAATGTTTCAACGAGGACTCCGCTCAATGTAACAAGGGTCACCGATGATATACCGATTGGTGGCCTTAATAATGTCTTGGTTGCTTTATTTCAACCGCCCAACATTTGTGAATTAAACGTAATCTAAAGGTTAGTCTAAGAATTCTGTTACACCCGAAACAAAACGTCAGTGTTACAGACACCAATCGGTTAATGCTCCTTGGAAAATTATTTATTCTTATTCTGAGGCTCACATGACACACATACATTTTGTAGGCACAAAAGAAAAGTTTCTGAAAGTTATATTCGGTCACGTATTTACGTATGTAATTTAATTTGACTGGGTAGTGTAGTTTTATGAAAAACACAATTAACAAAAAGGAAGGAACATGTGGATCAGAAATCCATGATCGGCCATCTTCAGGGATATCATTAACCCTTTACCTGCTAACGTGGGGAATATGGTGAGCTCCGAAATAATGCTGGCAAAGGGCAGATGGGATTTAGCTCGGCGTTTAAAGGGTTAAATAATACGGTGTGTTCACGTCCTAAGCACTATACCTGAATCCTGCAATGTACAGTGGTATTCATATATACTGCCAGGCTTAAAGTTCAAAACCACAATAATTCGCCCCGAGATTCAGTCTATTTAGTAACAAACACAAAGGCATGGCTCCCGTAAATATTGTTATTACTAGTCAATTCCATCACTCGATACAAGAATCGAAACATGAGAGAATATGTACGTATAACGTACCATAGAGGCGCGTTCGGCAACCATTGTTGCAGTGGTAAACAATTAGTATTACACAATCTGAGCTTATGTATTTGTAAACTTACGTATCCAGCATGCAATGCGCATGCGCCTTATTATCATGCGACCTGCCTCGCTCTACAGTATTTTTCCACATTAGCTTGCAAACGGCACGATTTTCTAAAACAAGTTACTGGACACAAAAATGTGTTTTTTTATTTTCCCTACAACTTTTGTCTGAAACATTTCTCATTCTAAGAAGTGAGCGAAATATGATAAAAATGCATATTGATCTACGTTCAAAGTACACTTTATTCTTGTCCGCTTTTAATGAAACTGGAATTTTCTCGACATATTTTCGTAAACTCTTCAAATATCAAATATCATGAAAATCCGTCTAATGGGAGCCGAGTTGTTCCATACGGACGGACAGACAGACATGACGAGGCTAATGGTCACTTTTCGCAATTTTGCGAACGCGCCTAAAAAAGAAGATTCTAAAATGCAATTCTAAAGTATTTTATAAACCCGTGTTGTGTTAGACTGAATAAGCCTAATTTCTTTAATAATAAAAACAAGGGAATGACCTTCATTAAGATTCGCCCCGAGACTTTGAATTGGTTCTATGAATAATCAGTGATAATTACCGAAGCGTCCAATGGGGCAATTAACGTCACAACTGGGAAGTTAAATGTTTTCTGTGAGGCAGGAAATCAACTTTCGTATATTATTCCGGTCAGCTTCGCCATTTACAAGGTTAGTGTGCTAATTCACACAAAAAAAAAGTCCACCTGTACACTAGAGGCTTAGTAGTTGTCAGGACACAGTTTATTATTTCATTATTTACAGGTATATAAGGGTATATATGGCTTACACTATAAACATCTGAGCGATAAGCCTATTAATGAAGCGTAAGGCAGGTTTCAAAGACAGCCTATCAGTAGGTTACAGACGTAGAATAAGGAATGTCACAACAACTTTGGAACACAGTAATGCACATGGACGAAACAAGGGGAAATATGGCACAGACGAATGCTGGAAGTGTCTGACGAATAAAACCCGAAGGGCAGAATATGTTACGGACGTCATATAAAGTGATGGTGGGAACTGTTGAACCTGTTGTTGCCAGATAAGGCCAAGCGCACAGAAAACTCTCGTGCTTGCCATCGACAAGCAAAGGTAAACTTCTCCCATTCCACACCATGAAAGCATGTTTGTTTTTAGCGACACAGCCCCCAGTGTGCCAGGGCCTCCTCAGGTTTTCTAGAACACACACAAATAAGAAGCCCGCTCGGTAGGACTCCTCTGGACGAGTGATCAGCTCGTCACGGAGACCTCGACCTGACAACACACAACACTCACAAGAAACAGACATCTATGCCCCCGGTGAGATTCGAACCCACAATCTCATCAGGCGAGAGGCCGCACACCTACGCCTTAGACCGCCCGACCACTGGGACCGGCATGGAAGCCTGTACAGGGTACTAAAGGAAATAAGCGGTCAACATCATGCCCCGGAAGTTTTACTTCAAGCAAGGCCCCCAATACCCACTGAATAAGAGGTTGGGTGGGCTCCAGAGCCGGTGCAGACATTTCGAAGAGTAAAAACCCTAGCCTTTGCCGGGATTCAAATCTATCCAGCAAAGAGGGCGAAGGGCGGAAACATACAGAAGCTGTTGATAACATCACTGCTGTCTGTATCCGCATGGTGACTGTAGTATGAATTTAGTGATGGGCAAATACTGTTCACTTGGATGTTTAATTTTAGATACTGATTCTGAGAATTCGTTAGTGCTGAACAGTGACAAAACTGTTATACGAAAAGTCAAAGATGACTTACGTGCAGTTATGTTGTGGGACGGTGAAGAAGCCACGGAACATATAAAGGGAACCATTCTTTTTTGAATCGGTGAGAATATTGTGTTATGCTCTCTATACCGTCATGGCTGGCTTTCGTAAACCAACAATAAAATACAGGCACGTCTAGCGTGTGCTTCTCTGTTAGAATAATTTGCCTAGAAATTCTGCTTTGTTAGAAACCTCAGGGTAACTTCATATATATATACAACGGAAAGAAAGCAAGAGAGATGCAGTGAGACTCGCAGTTTGAAACGGCTGAAACATCGGGCCTTCGCACTTCAAAAATTTGACTGTGAATGACAGGATATTGTGAAGGCATACGTATGAATTGTGAGCAGCAACAAATGACGTGATCAGGTTTACCCCTTACTGTACAGTACGTTTACTGAATAAGCCAATGACTTTATGCAATTCGTTAAATATATAGTTTCGACACCATTGTTTTGCGTCACCCAGTGTCCAATTACAGTATCTTTATTATCGTTTCTATTATACCCGAATGTGATTCAACGAAGTACCATTCGCATCAAGAACGTTACATTCACTGGCATCACTGTGTGTCACTCTAATAAATAAAATATATTACCTGTGAAACGATGTTTCGGCTATTTAATAAATTTACAGTAACATGGCGGTTAAGATTTACCATCAACGTGTGTTCTGCACAACACAGTGCTCTGGTTGCTTGTTACAACACAAGTGTTCGGTTGTGACACACAACCAAATTAGGCATTTTACATCTTCCTTACCGCAGAACTGTAGAAAATTAAAATTTATCCAGTGAAAAACTTTACTGTTACATTTTAAGGAAAACGAAATTGCGTGGTTTTAAAAGGAAGCCCAAAAAAGCCAGTTATTCTAATTCTCTGGTGAGATGGGTTCTTGTAAAATCAGAAAAAAAAATCCAATATAAATATTTCAGGAAAATATTTACAGCGATTACTACTTGCTTTATGACACTGGCAATACACAGTAACTATTATTTACGGATATAATATAATATAATATAATATAATATAATATAATATAATATAATATAATATAATATAATATAATATAATATAATATAATATAATATAATATAATATAATATAAT
>Ga0123357_10009271_pt1 | contig 12406 bp, 11 predicted proteins | sample TergutEmb28metaG_FD_89873 | JGI IMG/M metagenome (GOLD analysis project Ga0123357, IMG submission 89873) | Embiratermes neotenicus P4 segment gut microbial communities from Petit-Saut dam, French Guiana - Emb289 P4 | ecosystem: Host-associated > Arthropoda: Insects > Digestive system > Gut ... | reverse complement strand
CATCTGAATATGGATGAAAAAACTGTTTATCTTTCGGTAGTTGACAACGGTTGCGGTTTTGATCCACAAACCGCTCCACCGGGAATGGGCATGGAAAACCTGCGAACTCGCCTCTCAACATTCGGCGGAAATATGGACATTTATTCCGAACAGGGGAAAGGTACGGAAGTGAATGTGGAGTTGAATTTATAAAGAAGAAAAGCCGGAAGCGGAAAGCCTGCTGTATAAAGCCCCGTTGTTCAATGTTACCGATCCCTTACTTTCCTCCATACATCATCGCTTTTAATTGCTGTAACTTTACCGGATTTAATTTCCTGTTCTGCTTTTTTAATATGTTTAACCCAAACAGGATTAAAATTAACCTGTTGCTTTTCTGAAATCGGAGTTATAGCAAAAAGGTCGTTGTCACGTTTTAAAAACACTTGAATATCCTGTTTTACCAAATCAAGATATTTCTTTTGATTTACCCGAAAATCATTTGCACTCGCTACTACCATGGTTTTAATTTTTATTACATAAAACAGTATGAAAAACAGTACAAAAATAGTACAAAAAACCAAATAAAAAAACAAGGGAATCATATACAATTTTACACAAACTCTTTCTCTTTAACTAAACATGCTCTAATTTTGATAATGTTTACTTGCCCAATCAATAATATACTGAGCTTCCTCTAACCCATCCTGAACAATTTTGTATCGCAAATTTCCATCATATCCAAGAACTATATGAAGCGTATCGTATGAATTAAGTAATGCACGATTCATCTTTTTATCTACTTTACTTACTGCTTCCTGATAATCCTTAAAATGTACACGCTGATTTCGTTTTAATCCTTTTCTTATATTCAAAACAGCCTCCAACGCAACCAAAACACCACACCACGCAGTATGTCCGGCCATTTTTACATATTTTTTATCACTGTAATAATCTCCGTCCTTACCCGCTTTTTCTGAAAGTATTTCCCTTGCATTCTGTAAATAGCGTTTAGCTTCATTAATAGGATGTTCTAATTCTACCATAATTATCTAAATATAAAAAAAATTTAACTATGCAAAATTAATAATTATTTATGAAATACAGCCTGAAATCTGTGTAAATTTGTATATAATTACGTAAATTATTAGTAAATATATGAATGAATTATCATCCATAAAGCAATGAAGAAACATCCCCATAAATAATAAAAAGCAAAACCAACTATTGACTTGAAAGGATGTATAAAAAGTGGAGACAGCCTCTTTTTTAAACAGCAACTTCCTCTGTCAGAGTTTGCTTTATCCTCAATACAAAAACCCGAACAGCCACAGTGGAATCCTGTTTCCCCATCCGATTTCAATTTCATCTACTGCAAGATAGGAGTCCGGCAGGCCGGCAATCTGTGAAAATTTTTTGTTACTTCCGCCGACTTCAAAAACATAACGCTCATCAACAGTGAAATCGCTTTTATCGGAACTGTTTACTTTGCCCACAGCTTGCAACTGATTGTAAAAAAAGGTTTCACGCAGGTTGCCTTTGTTAGGGTTGTTACTGCCAAGCGAATAAGCCAAATTAGGATTGTCTAAATAAATTTTAGCCGGTTTGCCCAAATCTTTTAGTTTTTTTCCTGTATCACGCAATAAACCCAACAGTCTCGCTCTCTCAAGTAAATTGAGGCTTCTCGGCAAATTACTTCGCTGAATATCAACTAAATTTCCCAACTGCGCCATATTAGGAGTAAAAGGAACCATTTCGGCAATCGTACTTAATAAGCGTTTTAATTTCTGTACGGAAATAAATTCTATTTTTTCTACTGCCGGCAAATCTGTTTCTAAAACCGCGCTGACAGTATTCAATAATCGCTGCTGATAACTGTGCAGTCCTTCCTTGTAATAGGGAAAATAACCGTTTTGCAGGTATTGCCTGAAAAGAGGGATGATTTTGATTTCTTTGGTTATTTCTGCTGCAATTTCTTTGTGTTTGGTCAACAGATCAGACAGTGAAACAGCAGGCATATTCACAACACCTTCAAAGGATAAAAATTCCCTGAACGATAAACCGAATAATTCATAATTAATCGCTCTGCGGCTCAAATCCGCATTTCCTTTGTAAATATTCAAAATAGATGACCCGGAAAATACTACTCGCAATTCGGGGTATGAATCATAAATGTTTTTCAATTCCTGCGCCCAGGTATTGTATGGATATTTATGTATTTCATCAATAAAGAAATTGCTAACGCCATCTTGCCTCAATTTATATACTACATCCACCAAGCGGTTATTTGAAAAATAAAGATTATCCAAACTTATATAAAACGCTTTGTCCGGATTCAGATTCTGCTTGATATATTGCAACATGAGCGTGGTTTTACCGGTACCTCTTGCGCCAATAATTGCAAAAAGCCTGTCTGTCCAATAAATTTTATCCATTAGATAGCGTACAAAGTTATTATCAGTACGTTCCAATTGGCTTCTGTATGTTTCAACTAATGAGTCCATAAAAAATGTATTTTTGAATATGCAAATATATATATAATTCGTATATTTAAATATACATTTTTCAGTTATTTTTGTTGTTTACAATATACGCATTGTGTATGTTGCTGATTGACAGCTTTATACGCGCATTGTTCGCTATCTGTATTTTAAAATATGCGATTTATTGACAAAAGTGTATATTTCAATATGCGATTTCTGCAAGTAATATTGAATCCGTTCTGATTATATGGAAAATTTAAACAGCAACTTCTCCTTTTATGTGCGGATGGGGATCATAGCCTTCCAACGCAAAATCCTCATACTGAAAATCAAAAATGCTTTTAATTTCAGGATTTATTTTCATTATCGGAAGCATGCGGGGTTCCCTGCTTAATTGCAGATGGACTTGCTCCAAATGATTGGTATAAATGTGTGCATCTCCGAGCGTATGCACGAAATCACCGGCTCGCAATCCTGTCACTTGCGCCATCATTTGTAGTAGTAGCGCATAAGATGCAATATTAAAAGGCACTCCGAGAAAAATATCCGCGCTGCGCTGGTAGAGTTGCAGGCTCAGTTTTCCATTGGCTACGTAAAATTGAAAAAAGGCATGGCAGGGGGGAAGCTTCATATTCTTCAAATCTCCTACATTCCAGGCATTAACAATAATCCGGCGTGAATCGGGGTTGGTTTTGATAGTTTCGATAGCTTCCGAAATCTGATCAATGTGACCGCCATTGTAGTCCGGCCAAGATCGCCACTGATAACCATAGATATGGCCTAAATCGCCGTTTTCATCCGCCCATTCGTTCCAAATCCGCACGCCGTTTTCATTGAGGTATTTTATGTTGGTATCCCCATTCAGAAACCAGAGTAATTCATAAATAATTGATTTCAAATGCAGCTTTTTCGTTGTAAGCATAGGAAATCCTTCTTCCAAATTGAATCGCATTTGATGCCCGAAAATACTAATAGTACCGGTGCCTGTTCTGTCTTCTTTTTTTACGCCTTCCGTGAGGACTCTGTTGAGTAAGTCTAAGTATTGTTTCATTGTTTATGTTTTTAGCCACGAATTTCACGAATTTACACAAATAAAAAAAATGATTATCCGCCAAGTGACCTATAAGTTTTCTCAGTCGCTTCGCTCCTTCGAAATGACAATAATTTCAAGCGGGAAGGGGGAGGGAGTAGCGGCTTCGAAGCCGCTACTCCCTCCTATATCTCCAAATGATGGATCGTCATTCCGAACGAAGTGAGGAATCTGTTTATTTTTATAATAGAACATTTTGCGGATAATCATTTTTTTTATTTGTGTAAATTCGTGAAATTCGTGGCTAAAATTAGGCAAAAGAATTAAGAAAATAAAATGAAACCTTTAGCTATTTAATTTGAATCTGACAGGTATTGTATAATAAACCGCTACCGGAACTCCGTTTTGTCTGCCCGGAGTCCATGTCGGCATGGACTTAACAACCCGAATAGCTTCTTTATCGCAACTTGGGTCGAGAGAACGTAAAACCGTTACATCTTTGATATTCCCATCTTTATCGACAACAAAACGTAACGTTACTGTTCCTTGAACTCCAATTTCTTGTGCAACTACAGGATATTTGATGTTCCTGCCTAAATAACTCATTAATTCTTTTTCTCCACCCGGAAAGTAAGGCATTTGTTCTACGTGAGTGAATGTAGTTTCTGTTTCTGTGGCGTTGCCTTTATTTATGTCTACGGGGTCAGCAGTTCCTCCTTCAACACCGGGATTAGTTGTGTCTGAGATTCTTGCATTTGTATCTGATAATGTACCTTGTGTCGGTATTTCATTGACCTCAGGCGCTTCTGAATCTGGGACAATTTTAGGAGTCGGGAATTTTATAGTAGGCATTGGTAATGTGGGAGCAGGCGTTGCCTGCTTAACTGTTTCAATAGGTTTGTTTTTTTCAGGGGGATTATATTCGCTCATAATTATCTCTCCTTTAGACGAATCACTTCTTAAAGTGAGATCTTTTGGAAAAAACTTGTTCATTACCGTAGGAAGAGTGGCGAACGCTATTCCCATGAATACTATGATACCTAAAGACATTAAATGTCTTTGTGCCGACGTTTTACGGATGTCGTATGCTCCGTAAAGTTGATTTTTACCGGCAAAAATCAAATCACGCCATTCTTTTGAATTTAAATCGATTGCCCGTGTCATAACGCTAAGTTTAAATTGTTAATAATTAATTCCGATAATTCTTTATCGCTTTCGTATTGCAAATAAAGCGCTTACCGGAGAAAAACTATGTTTCCAAAATGCTACTTAGTGTTATTTAGTGTTACCGTTTAAAACGTAATATTGAGATTGAACAATACATTGGCGCCGGCTTGCGTGAAATATCCGAAATCAGCAAGTCTGTTCATAGATGGATTACCGGCATCCGGTTGCTGATAGTATGAATAAACCCAGGCATTACTTTCATATTTTTCATTGAACAGGTTGTTGACCACTGCACTCAACTTCAATGATTTCAGATTTTTAACGTGGAAAGTATAGCCCAGCCTGAGGTTGTTCACGAAGTAAGCATCTAAACTGCGGTCGTTACTCCCTGAATTATCGATGTATTGTTTGCCAACGAAAATAGACTGGAAGCCTGCATCCCAATTTTTATAATTGAATGAGAATAAACTTCCTGCCGTTACATCGGGAGAAAAAGCAATAGGAGTATTTCCTAAGTAATTATTAATTTGTCCTGCCCATTCCCAATTCTGATCATACCAATCGACATATTCGGTATAGTTATTGATCCGGTTCCGGCTTAATGTCAGATTTCCATTCCATTTCAGACAGGAACAAATTTTTGCGGCGAGCGTAAGCTCAACGCCTGTGCGGTAACTGTCCGGGATATTAGAGGTGAGCGGTTCGCCGATTTCATTGACCTTGCCGGTCAGTACGAGCTGATTGTTGTATTTCATGTAGTATAAATTGACGCCCGCCGCCAACCAATCATATTTAAAGGTATAACCCAACTCATAATCATATAATGTTTCGTAAACAGGCTTTTCGTCAGAGGAAGCATCTGTATAGTTATTCCGGTTGGGTTCGCGATGAGCTACGGCAAAAGAGGTATAGAGATCGTTCCGGGAGTTGATGTGGTAAAATAATCCTGCTTTGGGATTAAAGAAATTGAATTTCTCGTGTATATCCAGCCATTGCATAGCCCCTGTTTGCCAATCCCAGACGTCATTGTCGCCATTTATTTTATAATCAATAAAGCGATATTGTACATCTCCGTAGATGTTCAGTTGACTGTTTAAGGCATAATTGGCTTTTAAATAGAGGTTAGCTTCCGCTTTACGTGCATCGCTGCGGTAGAATTCATGACCGGGATAAAAATCCGGTCCGCCTATATAATTTTGCACCCAGATTACCTTTCCAAAGTGTTCACCGGTATAGTTATTTGCACCTCCGCCTAAGGCGACATCCCACTTATTTTTCTTGTAATTCAAGGAAAAAATTCCGCCATAAAAATCATTATCCAACCATTTCTGACGAACAAGGTCGCTTTTATCGACTACCGTCCCATCGTTTGTAATAAAAGGATTTAATCCGTATTCTTGCAACGTTCTTCCTATTTTATATTCTTCGTAATAACCTTTTCCAGGCGTATAGTGCAAGGCTACATTCAATTGCAGAGAAGAGTCGAACAGGTGCATGAAAAATAATTGGTAGTGTGTTTGGATATAATTGTCTGTCTGATTATCGTAAAACGGAGGTAGCGGGTTGCCATTGTCATCTTCCTTCATGTGCCCGCTTGGATTAAAAGTCCGGTCTCCTGCTTCCATTTTATCTTTAGGAACGCCATCCCAGGCGTGATAAGTCTTTTCTTTTCCTCCAAAAGTAATAAACTTCACCATCGTATTATCGTTATAATATCCTCCCTGAAAAAAATAAGATTTCAAATCGGCCGAAGCCCGGTCGATATATCCGTCGGAAGTGATACTTGAAAGCCGTCCGTCGAATGCCCAATGATTGGCAATCCGTCCCGTACCGAGTTTCAGGTTCACTTTAGCTGTATTAAAAGAACCGTAAGCGCCATTGAATTCACCATAAGGCGTTAAAGATATATTTTCTGTTTTCATATTGACGCTGGCTCCGAAAGCGCCTGCCCCCATGGTAGAAGTACCCACGCCTCGTTGTATTTGCAGGTCTTCGAGCGAGGAAGCAAAATCCGGCATATTGACCCAAAACACGCCATGCGATTCGGAATCATTCAAGGGAATACCATTGGTAGTGATATTGATACGGTTGGCATCTGTTCCTCTAATGCGAAAACCGGTGTAGCCGATCCCTGTTCCGGCATCGGATGTTGCTACTACGGAAGGTGAAAGAGTCAGTAAAAACGGAATGTCTTGTGCAAAATTTTGTTCTCCAATTTGCTCCTTACTTATATTTGAATAAGCCAATGGAGTTTTTTCGGTCACGCGGGAAGCTATAATTTGCACTTCCTCAATATTAACTGTTTTCAAACTATCCTGCTTTTGAGCAAGAGAAAACTGTGCGGAGAGTAATGCCGCAAAAAGAATAAATTCCTTTTTCACTTAATTAAGTTTTAGGCTTTCGTTGAGACTGTCTTAAAAGGCCACGAATTACACGAATTTACACTAATCTAAGAATTCATGTTTTCTTAATTTATTGATTATCAAGACAAAACAATTTGTGATAATTTGTGTAATTCGTGGCTAAATTACTTTTGAAACAGCCTCAACAAAAAGTATTAATAAATAAAAAAGGGGATTTTTAAGATAAGTACCAATGCCTGAAATTCACTATCAAAACATTTCTTTTCTCCCTAAGCGGCATTACCCGCTCGAGGTTCAAAGGGTATGATCTCAGCCCCAATGGAGGAGCACCCCGAATCTTGGCGTAAAGGTAACGATTTATTTTTAAGGATTTAAAAAATTATGAAATTCTTAAAAGGAGAATAATTTTTTTTGTTATTTCCATATTGAAAAGAATATTCAAAATTGCAATCTCCATATTACAATTTTAATTACTTTTGTGGCAAATTTCAAATTCTAATTATAAATTCGTTAAAATTCTCCATTCTTATGGATTTGATGCAAGAGATTATTGCACGTGCAAAAGCCAACAAACAACGCATAGTCCTTCCCGAAGGTACTGAAGAACGTACTTTGAAAGCGGCAGACCGGCTAATCGCTGACGATGTAGCATACATCACCTTAATCGGGAATCCCGCTGAAATTCAAGCGTTAGCTGAAAAGCATGAACTACACAACATTAAGAATGCAACAATTGTTGATCCTGTCCATAACGAAAAAAAATCAATCTATGTTAATCTTCTGTTTGAATTAAGAAAAAGCAAAGGACTAACATTAGGGCAAGCTGAAACATTAGTAGAAGATCCTCTTTATTTGGGCTGCTTAATGATTAAAAACGGAGATGCAGACGGTGAAATTGCAGGAGCAAGAAACACCACAGGCAACGTATTGAGACCTGCATTGCAAATCATCAAAACAGCGCCCGGTATCAGCGTTGTGTCAGGAGCATTTTTGATGTTTACCACCAAAAAAGAATATGGAGAAAATGGCATTTTAGTATTTGCAGATTGCGCCGTAATGCCTAATCCAAACGCTAAAGAGCTGGCCGAAATTGCAGTAACAACAGCACGCACGACAAAAGTTCTTGTCGGAATTGAACCCAGAGTCGCCATGTTAAGCTTTTCAACTAAAGGAAGCGCCAAAAACGAAGCAAGCGATAAAGTTATCGAAGCAACACGATTGGCAAAAAAAATGGCTCCGGAATTATTAATCGACGGAGAACTGCAAGCCGACGCAGCCTTGGTTCCTGAAGTGGCAAAAAACAAGGCTCCCAGAAGTCCTATTGCCGGAAAAGCGGATGTATTGGTTTTTCCTAATTTGGACTGTGGAAATATCTCTTATAAATTAGTGCAACGCTTGGGTGGAGCCGAAGCCATAGGGCCTATTTTACAGGGAATGGCTGCTCCCGTCAACGACTTATCTCGCGGCAGTTCAGTAGATGATATTTATAAAATGGTTGCAATCACAGCTAATCAAGCAATGAAATAGAAAAAAATATGGCAAACCCAATCATTGAACCTATTGAGAGTTTTGGACTTTCAATCAAGGACAGAAAAAAATCATTATTCTCCAAAATCGGCGTAGTCGGTTGTGGAAGGGACGGAAGAAATATTGTCCGTCTGACAGCCTCGGCAGGATTAGAAGTAATTTTTATTGAAATTACACAGGAAAAAATCGATTATGCTATCGATAAGTTGGGAAAAGACCTCGATACTAAAATTGAAAGTTGGGGATTAACCCCAAGTGAAAAAAGAACAATCATGGGACGCATAACCGGTTCCTTGAATTTTGAAGACCTGAAAGATTGCGATTTTGTCATAGAGTGTGTCCGTTATGACGACCAGACGGGAGAACGCAGTACACAATTACGGAAAGAAGCTTTCAAAGAATTAGAAAACGTGTTATCTCCGAAAGCTATTATTGCAACAAATGCAACCACCGTCATTATCAGTGAATTAGCATCAGGTTTGAAGCACAAAGAAAGGTGCGTTAGCTTGCATTTCCCAATAGCCCACCCGGATGCCAAAATATTGGAAATCGTGAAAGGGATTTATACATCGGAAGAAGTATATCAAAAAGTGTTGGCGTTTGCCAAGCTGATTAAATACGGAACCATAGATGTGCATGAAAGTAACGGACTGGTAAGTCTTCGCCTGATGGTTATATTACTGAATGAAGCATGCCAAATGCTGATGGAAAATGTATCCTCGATGGAAAGCATCGATCGCTTATCTGAAGTCGTTTACGGCATGCGTATAGGAATATTCCACATGGCAGATATTATTGGTATAGAAAAAATGGTCGCACTGATGGAAGATATGTTCAATGAATATGGAGATAAAAAATACAAACCTTCTCCTATCTTATGGCGTCTTTTCAGAACTCAGCAATTAGGTGTCAGCACCAATAAAGGATTCTATATTTATAACGAAGGAAAGCCTGTAGAAGCTAACCGATTTAATTAATAATGATGAAGAGATTGTTTCAAAAGTCATTTAGCCACGAATTTCACGAATTATCACAAATTGTTTTACTCCGATAATCAACTTAAGATTATTTAATTAGTGTGAATTCGTGTAATTTGTGGCCTTTTAGGGCAACCCCTTCCTTTTATCCCAAAAAACATGAAAATATTAGTAATAAACTGTGGCAGTTCATCCATCAAATATAAATTATTTGAAATGGAGACCGGTTCCGAATTGGCTCAAGGAGGAATAGAAAAAATCGGCTTGAAAGGTTCTTTTCTTAAACTGACATTGCCCAACGGACAAAAAGTAATTCTCGAAGGGGAAATCTTAGAACACAGAACCGGTATAGAATATATTCTTGGTGTCATCACCAGTAAAAAATACGGTTGCATTAAATCTTTAGATGAAATCGACGCTGTTGGCCATCGCGTTGTACATGGAGGCGAAGCCTTCAATTCCAGCGTATTGATTGATGATGAAGTCATTCAGAAAATAGAAGAATGTGTGGAACTGGCGCCACTTCATAACCCGCCGAATTTGAACGGCATATATGCAATTAATGAATTGATACCGGATATTCCACAAGTAGCAGTATTCGATACAGCATTCCATCAAACAATGCCATCTTATGCCTACATGTATGGTATTCCTTATTCCTTATATGAAAAATATGCTATTCGCCGTTATGGTTTTCATGGAATAAGCCATCGTTATGTATCCCGTCGCGCTTGTGATTTTTTAGATATAAAATATGAAAATCAGAAAATTATTACTGTTCATATTGGAAATGGCGGATCAATTACTGCTATTAAAAATGGCGTATCGATAGATACGTCTATGGGAATGACTCCTGTTGAAGGATTATTGATGGGAACTCGTTCGGGAGATATAGATGCAGGTGTCATTTCTTATATTATGGAGAAAGAAAGCATTAGTACGCAAGCTATTTCAACCATCATAAACAAATATAGCGGAGTACTCGGGGTTTCCGGGATTTCTTCCGATATGAGGGAAATAGATGCTGCCATACAAAAAGGAGATGAGCGCGCCATACTTGCCTTTGATATTTATAATTACCGCATTAAGAAATACATAGGATCTTATATTGCTGCGTTAGGCGGATTAGACGTTCTTGTATTCACCGGAGGGGTGGGAGAGAATCAATCTGGAATCCGTAAAGCAATTTGTGAAGACATGGAATTTATGGGAATCAAGCTCGATGAAAAAGTGAATGATGGGCTTCGCGGAATAGAAGCTGTTATCAGCGCCCCCGATTCTAAAGTGAAAGTGGTAGTAATACCTACAGATGAAGAATTTATGCTTGCTTCGGATACTTTATCCTTGTTAAAACAATAAAAATCTCACACAGATTACACGGATTACACAGATTTTTAATATTTTTGGCCACGAATTTCACGAAATGACACGAAATAAAAAGTGTAAATTCGTGAAATTCGTGGCTAATAATTTTAATCTGTGTAATCTGTGAAATCTGTGCGAGCCAAATTTTCCCTCATAATTCCGGTTTTTAATCGTCCGGACGAAATCGACGAACTGCTTCGAAGTTTTACCTTGCAAACGGATAAAGATTTTGAAATTATTGTCGTTGAAGACGGTTCAAAAACAGATTCTAAAAATATTGTCGAAAAATATAAAGAAAATTTAGCCCTGTCATATTTTTACATAGAGAACTCCGGACCCGGACAAGCCCGGAATTTTGGAGCCAAACAAGCCCAAGGTGAATACCTGATTATTTTAGATTCGGACTGTATTATTCCCGAAAATTATATCGCTTCTATCAAAAAAGAATTGGCGGCTCATCCTGTCGATGCTTTCGGCGGGCCCGATAAAGCATTAGATTCTTTTACTCCCATTCAAAAATCCATCAATTATGCCATGACTTCATTCTTCACTACCGGAGGGATTCGTGGTGGAAAGAAAAAAATGGACAAATTTTATCCCCGTAGCTTCAATATGGGAATCAAAAAAAGCGTTTATGAGCATTTGAACGGATTTTCTAACATGCGTTTCGGGGAAGATATCGATTTCAGTATAAGAATATATAAAGAAGGATACACTGTCGCCTTATTCCCTTCTGCTTATGTATACCATAAAAGAAGAACCGATTTCCGGAAATTTTTCAAACAGGTATACAATTCGGGCATCGCTCGTATTAATTTATACAAAAAATATCCCGATTCTTTGAAGTTAGTTCATTTACTTCCGGCAGTATTTACCATCTTTTTAATGATATTCTTGCTGGGTAGTTTTTATTGTATTTACAGCATTATCCCCATCCTTTTCTTTTGCGTCCTTATTTTTATCGATGCTTCCATTCAAAACAAAAGTATTCGAATAGGCGCCTTATCTCTTATTTCTTCCATCATTCAATTGACCGGTTACGGCTTGGGATTCCTTTCCGGCGTTTGGAACAGGGTCATTTGTAAAAAAGAAGAATATCAGGCTTTCAGGGAAAATTTTTATGATTAAGGTATACCTGAATATGACGAGTATGACGCGGAAAGCGAGGGATTCGAACCCCCGGTACAGTTACCCGTACACCGCATTTCGAGTGCGGCCCGATCGACCACTCCGGCAGCTTTCCTTGTCAAAATTGGCTTAGTTTATTCAGCATACATTTCAGGTTCAAAGTTATAACCTTTTTTTGAAATTCAAAATATTTAAAAAAAGAATTATTTATGTGCTATGTAAAAAATAACTTGGTAACTTATAATGATTAAAAGATTCCTCACTTCGTTCGGAATGACAACAATAACAGAGACGACCGAGAGGGAAAGGCGGCGTAGCCGCCTTTCCCTCCATCTTATCCTAAAGTAAGGCTGTCATTCCGAACGAAGTGAGGAATCTTTTAATCATTAT
>Ga0123357_10009270_pt1 | contig 12406 bp, 7 predicted proteins | sample TergutEmb28metaG_FD_89873 | JGI IMG/M metagenome (GOLD analysis project Ga0123357, IMG submission 89873) | Embiratermes neotenicus P4 segment gut microbial communities from Petit-Saut dam, French Guiana - Emb289 P4 | ecosystem: Host-associated > Arthropoda: Insects > Digestive system > Gut ... | reverse complement strand
CAAAAAAAAAAAGATCTTGTGGGCTGCGACCAAAGAACGTTAAGTTGAGTAAGAAGTAGCGGAAATTGAATAAGGTCGTGTGAATATTCATTCCTTCAATTTCGAGTGACTGTAGTACGTATACCTAAACGATTTAAAACAAATGGTGTAACAGTTGTGTACAGGCAACAAGTGTACACTTTGTCTTGATTGAAATATTTGAAAAGAACAAGCCAGTTTCAATAAATTTGCTGTACCACGTAGTACTAATTTGGACCTTGCAGAAACATGGATTAATTTGTTTCAGAAAAAACACCAGTGGCTGCTCCTAGCAAACAATTCTTTAGTATCTGCAAAAAATCGGGGTACATTTTAACTGGATGAACAATCTCTGACAAATGATTCTGCCCATTGAATATGTTAAATGGCTTCGACAGAGATATGAAGACGATTATCAATATGACAGACTGGAGATAATGACAGAAAAGGCATCCATTTGAAGGTGCTCTATTGATTATTGTGAAGAGAGTATGGCAGGTCGAGAAAGACTGGCCGACAATCGGACACGAATTCAAATCAAACCCCTTCGAACACAAGTTAGGTGCCTTAGCCTGGGGATAAACCCGAACCGCGCACCCAGCTAAAACTATGTGGAATATTCGCATGTTCGTTTCGCATGTCACTGATTTGAGCCACGAATGTCCCGTCCTTGCGTGCAGCTACTGCCACTGACGTATGCTGAGATAAACAGGTTGTATGATGTCCATTCACACACTAACATCCGATCAGCTGTGGTGAATGGAACGAGGAGCGAGTCTGGTTATGACATCATTGCGCTACAGTCCACTAGCTAGCGAGCCTACAATAGAAGGACCGTGGGAATCTGGCACAGTCTGCAATGACCACTGAGAAAAGAATGGCTTGGGAGGAGACTCATTGAACATGCCCCGCCACGCTGCACCGCCACTGCACATGTTATGCATGCTGATCTCCCGCGTCTCTTCTTGCCTCATCCTTCCTTGACGTGCAAAGACTGCCTGCTACCCTCCAACTACGTGTGGGTGAAGCAAGTCTTAGCAGAGTGGTTGTAACGGAAATCGTAACTGGAATGATTACAACTTATTGCTACACAGGCCGATACGTAGAGCAGGCGCTGATATCATTCTCGTGGGAGAGCGATCTGCGTGCCAAAACGCAGAAATTTTCATTCCTTTCAGTACCTACGGACTTGAATTTGACGTGGACGAAGGCCGAAAGCTTCCCGGAAATCGACACGATTGTAGGAAAACCTTATTTAGAACTATGTGAAGTTCTTGTTCCTCGATTTACAATTGCTTAGAACAAAATCCGAAAATGAATTCTAAGGTTTCGATTATTTTCGAGACACTGTCTCTGAAACCCTTGGTCTGGTAGCTGGGTCCGTCTACCACAAAAATCTGAAAAATCTACCTCTGAAGTTTTTATTTCTCGAAATGTACATGTGTTTAGTAAAATCCTTAGATACGTGTCTATGAGAGAGATTTGGGCAGCAACATGCAAAATGATTCTTTATAATCGCACACTTTTTATTTACTACTAGGCCTATATATTAGTTGTGAAGAAATAAGACTAACTATATGTTAACTAAAGGGCAGAAACTTCACTGGCGTACTTTATATCAGGGGATGCCAGTTGACGAGCTTCGGCAGGCGAACTTTAGAAGAAAACGTAAGCGAAAACCAAAGAGTAATAAAATAAAATATTTTTACTTTATTTTATTGCATCTTGCTTCTGTTCATCCTGTTACAACAGGCTAATTTTAGTTACTTATGAGTCTTTTTTTCTTTAGAAAATATTTTAAAGCCCCCTTCACTGTCTTCTGTGTGCGTAAACGGAGTACATACTATTTCTCCTAGGCAACTTGCGCGAGCCGCACCTGTCCGCTCGCCAGCCTCTTTTTGGCCACCCCTGGTTTATACTATAATGGCCACTGTGGGTAGGTTAACGGATTTGTCGTCTGAGCTAAGGGCCTTCACATGGTCACGCCATAAGACTTCTACAAATGGCAGTATTTCCTTCGGGGATGGCGTCGTGTGAACTTTGGTAGGATCGAAGTCTGGTGTTTGGACAGTGTTCTTCGTTTCGGGGAAAGGGGTATAAATTTTGCTGAAGGCCTCCATGATTGCAGGAGAGTTGATCCGTTCCTCGTCTTTTAATTGTACCTTGGAATTTGCCTTATAACGTGGGAAAATTATGGAAACATCGTGCAGGGTAGTTACTCTAAAAGAGCTAGACACTGTGCCATCTCTCGACTTGGCCGCATTGTTATGGAGAGCGTCGACACTCCTGCCGATTTTCAGTCGTTTTAGCCTAAAGCCTCAGGGTATTTGCTCAGCGCTTGGTCGGTAAAATTGCCATCTAAGTTGCCAAAAAAGGCGACTCCTCGTACCAGCTAACGTCGAATCGAAACCCTCAGTTAGTACTCTGGTGTAACTGGCGAAAATTTTAACCTCCAAATTCTCGCAAATGTCCTGCGTTGTAAAGTGCTCTGTCGCAATGCAGAGACTTGTGGATTATATGGACGTGACGCACGCTTTCGATGCGAACAGCGGATCTCCAGCTGGGGAACGCATAGAACTTCCTACAGCGACAGGGCAGAACACCGTACACGAGACAGACCACTTCTCCTGTTAGGGAGAGGGACTAGCACGCCAAATCCCTGGGCTACCTTGTTTCCAACCTGTGTGACTCGACAAGGTCAGCTGCTTATGTACAGTCTCTCAAAGATGCCCAGCTGCGTGTCCCCACTGGACTGGTTCCCCAAAGAGTTGTACTGGACGGGGTCTTTTGATGTGTCACGCGGTCGGCACAAAGAGCAGCAGAGTGTTCTTCGTTAAGACGTTAACGGCGATACCCTAGACCCGTAACCAGTGTTTGAAGCTGCTGAAATGTATCTCCAGTACGGTTAGCGTCAGGTGGAGTTACGTGGATACAGTGGCACTGTCATTCCACGTAGACGATCGGTTCAGGAATGCGGCAAGCTGCATGAAACGACGTTCGAAACGTCCGTCAGCGGAGGTTGGAGGATATGGTGACACAGAATGTCAGTTACAGTAAAAAAAAGGCCAAAATTAACATTTGAAACACGATATTTTTGGATTTAATTCTGTTTGCGGAAAAGCTCAAATTCTTTCTTCAAGGAACTGTTTTTAATTTATTCCCCACATTGATAGGTTTTGTCCTGTCGTTAGAACGTAGGGTGTACTTTATTCTCTGTTGCTAGGAGCGTAAAAGGAGTAAGACGCAGACCTTAGAAAAGCTACTGCTTTAGAACCCTTGATTAATTCTAAATTATGTTTGTCAAACTTCCTACAGTTGTCTCAGATCACATGTTCTCTAGAATTAAGATATGACCTTGGTAATTAACTTATTACACTGATATTTGTGTTTATATCTTTAATACTTAAATAAAACCTTAATCAGATCAGCTTTAACCATTCGAGTTAAAGAGATATACAAATATCTTTTAGAACAAATAAGACGATTTTTAAGAAGTCATATATATAGGGGAAAATTTACTGTCGAGCTTGCAGATTGAAGTATCTCATTTATTCTGAGGATTCAAAAAATAAACCCTACCAAATATCTAATCGAGGACTTAGAATGTTGAGGGTGGGGTGGGGGGAGGAAACCCGTGAGACACGATGATCTGGACGACTGGATGGACGTCACTACATACCTCGGCTGAGAGCAAGACTTTACACACCGAATAACTTTGCGTTTGGATACATGCAAATGGTGTAATGCCTGTGGTACTCACCGTCCAGCGGAAAATGAAGGGAACAACGAGCTTGCCATTGGCACGGTCCGGGTCGGCGAGGGTGAAAGAGCTGCCGCCCAGCACGGGGCTGGATGTGTTGCCAAAAGAACAGGATCCAGTTGAGGTGACGTTACTCTGATATTCCTTGAGGCAGACGCGGAAGAATGTGCTGCAGGGACGCGGACAAGGCACCGAACTGTCCGGCCGAGTTTCCGATCCACAGCAAGCACCAGACGCCAACTCGCTCCGGTAGTTAGCGATTTCCAGGATCTGCAGCTCGAAGAAACCCGATCCGCATGAACACTGAAACAAGTAAGACATATGATTCGAATTTATCACATCAGTGACTCCTTGCCCTGTCGTAAATGCGATACTGCATGGTTCGGCCTTAATCCTATCAACGTTATGCGCGAGACACAACGTGCTATAACCGGCCAGTCGTCTTTGTTATCTGTATTGAGTGGTATAGGTCTGCCAGTGCAAAGAAGTCTTGTCTTACCATCCCTTGACACTTTAAGCCAATATTTTTAGATTCTTGTGGGTTTAACTTGAAAATTTCAGCTACAAGTCATGAAAACGTAATGGGTTTCTAATGAAGACCTCAGAATGGAAAAGGTTAATAATATCCGTTAACAAATGAAACCTCACACAGTAAAATAGGAAGGGCTGATTGGGGAATTTAAAAGCCATGTTGAACCAGTTCGGAATGCCTACTTTGGGTTTTCATTGAGGTAACATTTTGTGGTAACAACTGGCTAATACAAACAGTAAGGCTACGCCATATATAAGCTATTATTTACTGCTTCCATTGCGATCCCCGACAGCGCAGTCGGTATGGTGACCACCCTACCGACTGGACGACTAAAAAATCGTGGTTCGAATTCAGGCAGGGGTAAGAAATATTGTGCTGTCCACGTCACTGCATCACGCGGAGACTCTGTCTGGTCTGATGCACTTTGGAACTCAGCTCAGAGATACAGTGACTAACATAAATACTCTGATTGGTCAATTTCATGTTGTAACGTTACGTCTCACTGTTGTGTAAGGTAAGTACGCACACCAGCAATTTGCACGAGTATCATGAATTTACAGAGTCATTAATCTGAACAAGTGCCTTGAAGCATAATTGATCTATATTTCATTAACGTTATTTTTTATATCTTCGAAGCATATAATTTAATGCAAGCAACAGCGCCCAGAATCCATTATGCAAGGTGGACCGAATATACAATTTTCCACAATTAACTGGTTCACCGTTTAAACTTCCAACTTTCTTGTTTTAATGTCATATTACTTTGTAGATGGAGTGTTAAGTGCCGATACACCAGCTGAGTTTGTTTGGCTGTAATAATTACAACTAATTTAATTACCTGACCGTGCTACTAATCTGGCTAACTGTTGCGTTTAGACTTCGTTATTCGCCGAACTTCCGCAGTAGAGTGTTTAGCACTCCTTACTCATATGCCGGAGGTGACCGACCCACCTCGATAGACCGTCCATCTTAACACTAAGTTGGCGTTTTCTCTCATTCCTTCAGCCAAATATTGTGACAGTGCTTCGGATTAAGCAAAGAACGCTTTCTTCCACATCTCTGCACATGATTAGGCATCCCACCGTTTGATGCTATGTGCTACAGCACTAACAGCGCCTTTAAATGAAAGATAAACGAAATAAGATAAAACAGCACCATCACCAGCACATCGCCAAAGTATTCTCTTGTATTCCGCTCCAACATTTTAATCGTTCTCGTCAAGCTATTGTTGACAATAAAATCTTCATTACTGACAAGTGCTTTAGGCTGGTTAATGTAGATCGGAGGGGACTGAGTACGACATTACTCGTGCACTGGTAGGTCATGTGTTTAGGGACGAAATTAATACTTTATAGATAAAAATTAACATAAATTATAATTAAGGATTTGGTTTATACGACACAGTAAACATACTGTTTCGGTTTCAAACATCAGTCAATTGAGGCCATGTAGGGTAATAATCGCTGTTTGTTCTGAAAACCATACAGAACACAGCAATGCACTGTGCAGGAACGATCTCGAATTTTAATTCTAAACTTGATAATACGTAAAGTAACTACAGTAGGATCTCGTTTTGCGGCGGTTCTTTTTACGACGATTCACTTTTACGACCCTTGTCTAGTCAGACCGATTATTCCCGACTTGTGGTGCATCACTGTCGCAACTCAAGCGTCCTTTCTCTACTTATTGTGCTTCTAGCTCTTTTCCGATGTGCATGTATTTCTTCTTTTTCTATTTTAGTGCAGTTCTTTTAAGTTGACTGTGATTTTTCCACCCATGACGTCCATCAGATAGACAGAAAAGAAAAAAAAAATCAAAACAGTTGACGTTACATTCTCTCTTGATGTCTTCTGGACCACGGCCTGGGCCTTCTTCAATAAAATTAAAAGTGATTTGATTGATATTTTTTCAAGTATCTGTGTAATTTTCTATACACATAATTCATTAAATTAAAATTGTATGTCATAATGTAGAGAAATATTGTAAATTATAAAATTATTTTACTAATTTTTTCTTCCATGAATCTACCTCAATTTAAACCATTTAAATAATACTCGTTTTATAACGATTCGACTTACAACCAAATATTCGACAACGTAACCCCGTCGTATAACGAGGCCCTACTGTACTTAACTCTAAGGGTAAAGAATGCTTGAGGTTTCATCCGATTTTCCCCTTGCGTCTTCGTGGCACATGGACTATAACACGTTTATTAAACAGTCCGTCGTTCTGACATCTGTCACAGGTCATAGCCAACATACAGCAGTAGACACCAGTGTGAGAAACTATGCTTATTTTGCTCACGGAATACCAAGAGAATTTACAGTTTATTCTTAGTCTTCACTACATATTGCGAGCAGTGTATGATTCACGTTCATTTGTCACCTTTCAAATCACCGCCCAATCTAGTCACGTAACAACCACATTGACGCCTACATCAAATGATGTTTCCAGTAGAATCGTCTTTACATTTCATCTTTCGATGTGTATACAATAATGTGAATAAAAATCCAACAGATGCAACAGTATGCAGATATTTATTTACTGAAAATCTGCTCTACATGCTTCGGGCGTCCAGCACCCATCATCAGGAGTATTAAAAACTGTACCCGCAGCCTCCGGTACAAGTAGTATGACCTGTACCGGAGGCTGCGGGTACAGTTTTTAATACTCCTGATGATGAGTGCTGTGACTCCCGAAACATGTAGAGTAGATTTGCAGTAAATAAATATCTGTATACTGTTGCATCTGTTGGATTTTTATTCACATTGAATTACCATGCACGAAACCACGAGCTTAAAAAGAAGTGTATACAATACATGTAAACACTAATGAACTGAGCGATCGGAATTTGTGTTACAGTTGAAAATTTGTCTGCTATCGCCATTAAGGAACGAATAATTGTGTACGGCGCACAACAGTAAGAGACTTCTGTTCAACATATATGGGTGTAAACTGTTACTGTAGTACTTAGAATTTGTTTCTCAGATTGTGTAGTGTTTTGAGGAACACAAGCTATGAAGGAAACAAAAAATAAAAAAGTTTAAAGATGTATGTCTTATAAAATGGAGAATAATTGAAATGATAATTGAGTCAGTACAGTGCATGATGACTTCTCTACGTTGAATTCATTCTCTATTTGTTCAGAAGATTTAAGTGATATTAAATAATTGTAGAGCTATGGAAGGAGATGTAATGATGCAAGATTTGAGATTCTCATAGCTGTTGATTAAATTACGTCTTCTAAGATGTTACGCAACGTGATACGATAAAGATCTGAAGTAGTTTGGAACAAGCGTATCTCCATCATCTTCAGGTTCCAACAGCCCAAAAAAGGGAGGAGAGAGATATACATATAATGATACTAGGCGAGAAAGGGTGTTTGCTGCATTGGTGGAAATTCCTTCTGTTGCTCTTCATTGTATTGCTAAGGAGCACTGAGGAAAAGAAAGATCAACAATAGACGCGGCAATAGAAAATCAAGAAAAGGGATCCTATGGTGGATGTCAGGGTCTGCAAAAAGAAGTTGTGTAACAGAGAGAGCAGGAAAAACTAGTAGCTCGCAAGTAGCAAAGAAGAACATGCTAAGCATATTATTTTAAGGAGTATATAGAAACTACCTGCAGAATAATGTTTTATGTGAGAAACTGAGATATAGTCCCGTACAAACAGTTTGAAAGAAAACTGTAAATTTTAGGAAGAGATACTGTCATAAGAATCTCGGTAACACCCCACTAGAATGTAGGTATAGTTGTAGCCTGTAGCTGTGTGGAATGGCGTATAAAAGAACAAGCTTTTATTTGTAGACGTACGTAAGTGAATGCTGCCGATGAACAGACAGCTGAACATGCCATTTACCAAGTATTTCCGTCGCACACAAATATCTAGTACTCTACTCCCTATTTACTACTTATTTCCTGCTACTAGCTTCGACAGGAACATTCCATCTTCCAGCAATCATATCACAAACGCGAATACTAAAAATTTCTATTACAACGAAAGATGTTTAAGTTACGTTTATCAAGTAGTTACTGCACTTTACACAAAGAACCACCCCCCCCCCCTTCCCTAGGTTTTAAGTATAACGAGGGTTACATGACCGAGGGGTGGGGGTGTAATCTGTTCATAATATCGACAAAACAAGAATATGACAACAAATAACGGGTTAGTACCTTAAAGTGTTGAAGACCGCTTGCTCGTGTTTCTAAACAGTCTTCAGGATACCATTCATAATCATCATCGTCATTCTTTTCGTTTTCTTTAACCTGTTTCGTTGGTATAGCGCGTTATATGAGATGAAATAAATTAGAAACTTTTAAAAGTAGAATAATGATTAGATAAATTAGACCAATTATCAGTGACAGCCAAAGACATTACGAAAAACATAAGAAATAGCATCTTGGAAATTAAAGCGTGCAAAAATACTGATAAACTGAAGGGTTTATTTAATTGTATATTGCTTTAATGTTACTGGTTCAGCAGTTTGTTCAGTTCAGTGTCACGTGTCCTCCAATCTGCCAAATACGGACGTGCAAACGAAAAAATACGAACTAAAATGTTGTCTCTGATTTTACACTGATGTTGAACTTGTTCTCTTACTCTCAGTAATTAACCAACTTAATGCACAAAAACTTCTTTTATAATAAGTTTATTAAATGCTTCTACATATTTCGAGCAACCATGTGCTCATCATCAGGAGGTCAAAGTTGTATTATACAACATCTGGTATCATCACACTTGTAGGTGGCCGTCCGGTGCACAGGTTGGGAGAAATAGACTCTTCATCTTCTCTCAACCTGTGCACCGGACGGCCACCTACAAGTGTGATGATACCAGATGCTGTATAATACAACTTTGACCTCCTGATGATGAGCACATAGTTGCTCGAAACATGTAGAGGCATTTAATAAACTTATTATAAAACAAGTTTTGTGCATCAAGTTCGTTAATTACTGAAATTATACTGAGATGCAAAACATAAAAAAGTTGCTCTCTTACGTAACAGTACAACACAGAACGATGGTGCCTGAGTAGAACCTTTGTAGAGAAGACGGAATAAATAACCGCTGGACTGAGATTACGTAATGAATAGCTTAATGATTTTTTCCCCATAGCAAGTTTTATTGTGCACCCAAGTCAGGGAAGATAAGTAGCTTGTACTCTGTGGCACTGATGAGAGAGGAAAGAAGTTTTGGTGAGGAAAACGTGATAGAATGGGACCAGTTCAAACACTTACCTGTGATGCCATTATATTACAACGAGACAGGGAATGTACGTAAAAGAAATATTGCGGCACATTTGCCTAGTCATTGTTGTTAGTGATAAGCAACAGTGCCTTCCCTTTGTATTGTCCTTGAGCTGCACGTATCTGTCAATAATATAAAGCCATTACGTGTTGCCATGGAAACGCAAGAATGAGTTCCCTTTGCACCGTTCTCGAGCTAAGGATTATCTTGTGCTGCTGCCAACAATACAAACGTACTGCGGTCTCTACGTGAAGTGGCCGAAGTTTTTGTCAAATTATAGTCAAATTTGGACTTTCTCAACAAATATTCATAGAAGTCCCCATTACATAGTTTCACAAAAATCCATTCAGTGGGAGCGGACAGACGGACGGACATGACGGAGTTATGTGAAAACACTTAAAATGGACCTTAAAGAAATAGGAAGAGAGGTGTGGACTGGATTCTTCTGGCTCGGGGAGAAGAACAGTGTCAGGCACTTCTGAAAAAGGTAAATAAATCAAAGACTTTATTGATATTCGGTAAGTTACGTGAGGAGAAATGCAGCTACCAGCTACTCCAAAGTAACTTTGAGTATTGTTTGACCGTGCATCTTCCTCATTAAATAAAGTGAAATGCCACCTTGATGCAACTAGGTAATTTTATTGATGTATTCTTAGCTCGACATGTTTCGGGTACATACGCCCATCATCAGGAGCATTAGATGTTGAGTTGCAGCGTAGGTTTTTCTACACCGGGTGTTTGAATGGGTGGTGGTCTTGAGAGCCGCTGCGTAGGTGGTGTGTGCGGTGCGGATGGTGCTGTGCGACTGCACCGCACCGCACACACCACCTACGCAGCGGCTCTCAAGACCACCACCCATCCAAAGACCCGGTGCAGAAAACCATACGCTGCAACTCAACATCTAATGCTCCTGATGATGGGCTTATGTACCCGAAACATGTCGAGCTAAGAATACATCAATAAAATTACCTAGTTGCATCAAGTTGGCATTTCAATTTATTTCACTCCAAAGTAACTCTGTTTCATGTTGTTATTCATTATTCTTTTTGTTGATTAAGTAAAAGTTGTTTCTCTTTTCTTATGATCGACAAGTGTAAAGCAATAACGCTGTGCAATGTGCCTCTCTCTGCTGGGCATTTGTCTCAGCACCAACAGCATTAATGAAAACCAAAGGACTTCAGCAATGATAAGAAAAGCGGCGCCACAGTAATTAATTGTCACATTTGTCAATGAACGGCCTAACACAATAATTACGGGCTAAATTACTACTTATTATAATAGTTTGAGAGAATCTTACACTTTCGTTTTGACTGGTATTTCAGCAAGGGTAGTAAAAGAAAAGACTCCTACTTCCTTTAAATGTTCAATAGAAGCTATTGTATTATATAACCAAACCCAAGATAGAATTTTACACCTTCTTAAAACTGGCTACTTGTTTAATTCAATTAGTTTTTAAACAAGAACACTCAATAGACAGAGGATTTACTGCAAGTTGTTTTGATTTATTAATTCCGGATAACCAAAACGATTTAATATCATAATGCAAATTATAACTCAAAATAAAGACGGTAATTGATTTCCTTAGAGTATTGTAGAAGATTTTGTTGGAAAGTAAATGGCATTTATTAAATAAGAAAGCATATACATATTACAGTTTATTGCTTATTTATGTCAACAAGTGTAATTTCGAATTATTATCATATTTATATTTTCTTGGAATATTAATTTTCATAAATCCAACAATCTATAAACCCAGTGAATAACAAACGCGTTAATTTACTCAGTTGATTTGTTAAAGCAAAAGACTAACATCAGAATTCGGAAAACCGAAGAATATTCACTGTAAACCTCACTAAATTAGCAACAGCACTATTACTAAACATCAAAAGAGCAGTGCCAAAAAGGGCGAAAGCGTCGAAACCATACGTGAAAAAATTAGCTTCTCTGACTTTGCACGATATGGGTATAACTGTGAACCAGGTGTCCTAAAACACAGTCCTTTCTTTTACTATGTTTTAAAACACGAGCGAAGTAGGTTACCCTCAAAACACGCAGAGCTTGGTAAAGACTTGTAACTGGTTTGCTTAACCGGTTAACTGTGATCTCCGGAATCCATGGTCCAGCCGGTGTTCTGTGTCACCAATACGAAACTTGTTAACAAAACTGTTTTATATACCCATGAAGCAGCAAGCTCATGGCGAGCGTCTCTCTACCTGACAGGACCCTACCTCATGCACTGCTAAACACGACTCTCTCACCCTTACTTGCGTTTCATTTTAGTTGATTTTACGTCCAAAATAAATGTTGTTTCTTATACCAGATGTAACGCTGGCCGGGAATTATCATCCACTGTAACAGAATACCATGACGTTGGAAACAACAAGTTCGGAATATTGACCGCTGTATAAAATTTAAACGTCTAGGATAACTGAACATGAGTGACTAACATAAAGATAGAAGCAGCAGAGTTCTCCGAAACACTGATAGCCCTATAACATTTTAAATAGTCACAACCCAGAAGATGAAAATCTTCCAACACCCTGCTGAGGAACCAGACAAATTCTGTATGTGTGTATGTATGTGTGTATGTATGTGTGGATGTATGTATGTATGTATGTATGTGTGTGTGTGTATGTATGTGTGTATGTATGTATGTATGTATGTATGCATGTGTGTGTATGTATGTATGTATGTATGTATGTATGTATGTGTGTATGTATGTATGTATGTATGTGTATGTATGTATGTATGTATGTATGTATGTATGTATGTATGTATGTATGTATGTATGTATGTATGTATGTATGTATGTATGTGTGTGTGTGTATGTATGTATGTGTGTATGTATGT
>Ga0123357_10009269_pt1 | contig 12407 bp, 5 predicted proteins | sample TergutEmb28metaG_FD_89873 | JGI IMG/M metagenome (GOLD analysis project Ga0123357, IMG submission 89873) | Embiratermes neotenicus P4 segment gut microbial communities from Petit-Saut dam, French Guiana - Emb289 P4 | ecosystem: Host-associated > Arthropoda: Insects > Digestive system > Gut ... | reverse complement strand
GTAGAGTTGAATGTATACTGCTTTTTCCAGCACCTTTGAGAATGAAGATAACATTGAAATGGGTCTGTAGTTTGAAATGTTGTGATTATCTCCTTTTTTGAATACAGGTTTTATTTCTGAATATTTTAAATGGTCCAGAAAAATTCCTAAAGCCAGGGATTTACTACATATGTGAGTTAATGGACTGAGAATAAAAGGAGAGCTGAGTTTTAACAGTTTGGTGGATACTTCATCATAACCATGGGAATTTTTTATATTAAGGGATTTTATTAAGTTCCTGATATCTTTTGTCGATAATGGCATAAGTTTGAAGTAGGAAAACATACGGTTAAATGACTGAAGTAGATAGTGAGTGGGTGTGGGTATGTACTTATTATTTGCACTAGAAGTTTTGTAGTTAGTGTTTGCAGCATTAGTTTTTGCTGTTGACATAAAATGTTGATTGAACATCTCAGCAATTTTTGTATAGTCATCTACCAATTTATCGCCAAAATGAAGCTTGTCTATTATGCTATTCGTTGTGTTGTTTGTTTTACCTGTCTCCATTTTTACTATGTCCCATGTGGTTCTGTTTGGGATCGAAGATTTTTTGATTTTGTTATTGTAAGTAAGTTTTTTTGCTTCGTTTATAACAGAGGCTAAAATTTTACAATATTTCTTGTAATAATCACTCAGTTTCGGATTAGTTTTACTTGCTACGTATAGCTCACACTTGTGTTTGCAGGATGTTTTTATTCCTAGGGTAATCCAGTCATTCCTTTTCGGGGTAAATTGAATTTTGGGGGGGGGGGGAACTGGAATAAAAAATTTTTAAATATGTATCCAAAAATGCATTAAACATTATGTTTACATCTTCACAAGAGAAAGTGGTATCCCACATCTCATAACTAAGCTTGTTTAAGAAATAATATGAAGAATTTTTATCAAATGTCCTAATTATTTTAAAATGTTTTGTAGATGGTTTCAGCCTTGTTTTTTTTAAAGTTATTAGTTGGGCGTCATGATCGGACAGTCCGTTCGTTATCGGGCTTAATATACAATAATTTTTTCTGTTAGTATCAATAAAGATATTATCGATGGCTGTAGCAGAATGTTTATAGCATCTAATTGGAAAATTTACTATACTAGGAAGATTATAAGATAATAGCAAGTTTTCTAATTGGCTTTTTTTATCAATATTTTTAAGGTAATCTATATTGATATCACCACAGATAATAAAATCTAGCGCTGGATTATATAGGTTTCTAAGAATTAAGTCCAGATTATTTATAAAAAAAGTTAAAATTACCAGATGAGGCTCTATAAATTGCTATTGTGCAGATGTGGATGGAAATAAAATTAAGTTTGATAGCACAGGATTCAAGATCTTTTTCTTTGCAATAACTTTCTATATCTACACTTACAGCTTCCAAACTCTTATGCACATACATGCAAACACCTCCCTTCGCATATAACATTCTGCAAAAGTAAGCAGCTAACTTATACTCATCCATAAAAATTTGTTGCGGTTCCTCCCGATGAGCATGATGCTCAGTAAGGCATAATATCAGTGGAAGGATTTGTTGAAGGTGGCTTATTAGTTCATTGGATTTACATCTTAATCCTCTAATGTTCTGGTGATACATTTTTAGGGGTATTTTACGGTTTAAATTTTGACTTTTAATTAATTTATAACAGCTTGATTTTCTTTCTTGTGCAATGGGAGGTTTAGGGTTGTGTGAATTTACTGTTTCCATAAAAAATCTTTGTTACGAGTAACTGGTTGTCTCTTTTGTCTATTAGATGTCCTAGGAACAGAAGACTCTTTATGTAATGTGTTCATTTGTATTTTACTGTTTGTAATATGTGTCGTGACTGGTGGTGACTTTGATGTCATATGGATTTCTAAATTTTGGTTTACAACTAATTCATCTTTCCATTTTAGGGCAATTTTAGATGAGATCCTAGCTGTATTTATAGCTAGTCTGTTTATCTGAATTGCAAGCCCTTTCGCTATCCGCTCTTTACCCCTTTTGTTCAAATGTGAGATGATTAGTAATGAACGAATATGAGTAGTAGGTTAGTAAAAAGAAATAACTTAAACAAGCCTAACCTAAGGATGATTAGTAATGAACGAAGTCATACCTGTTGGCGGAAGTGACAGATGAGGGGGGGCCCATCACATGGCTCGGTCGTATGTCTGGGGAAGACAGCACTTCGACCAGTTAGTGTTGGCGACGAGATGGTAATCGGCAGTAATCTGAACCATGTTTTCCACCATTGTAAACAGATATTACACGCCACTCAGATGCACAAAGATCCACACACCACAACGCAGCATGAAGCGCAACAAACTGTATTGCATTGTGGGAGTAGAATGCGAAAAGGATTGTGGGTGTGACTTCAAGCACGAATACGTACACAACGACGACAGTGACACACACGGCGGCGAGCGAAAGATTTGAGTCATTATTATGCACCATACCCAAATTTTTAATCACAAACTTGTAACATGAGTCTCAATAGAATCGATTGTACTACGCATGGACTGCTTATGAACAGTCTGGGAAAGGAATGGATCACTAATGTTTGGGCAAGGGAAATTATAGCTGTATTCTTAGCTACTTAAAGCAAACCAGCCATTTCTCTACTTGGGAAAAAAGATGCTGAGACCTCACTGACGGAAAGAAATTGCTGTCCTGCAACTGTAAACAAAGACTTGATCTCATGAAGTAATTGGTATTGATCAAGACATGCATAATGATGTGACAAGCTGTAATGAAACTAGGTGTATTTGATGGCAATTCAAATCTCCACAGAAATTGTATTGATAGTGACATGAATATTAGCAATTCCTGTATTCAGGAATATGACTGCAGATCAAGTAGAAGCAAAGAAAGAACTTTTGGTTAGAAATGTTGATTTTTTTAATGGCTGTGAGATGAAATATGCAACTAATTAAACAGAATCTAGTCCTCTCTTGCCTTATTTTATCAGAACATCAAGGGTTTAAATGATAAAAGTGAAGAGCTTATAAGTTCATTACTTGCTAATAGCATGAAACCCCATATAATCTGCTTAACTGAACATTATATAACTGAACAGAATTTGCTGTTAATATATCTGGAGAATTATCCTCTAGCTGCAGATTACTTTCGTATTAATTGTAAAGGGGGAGGTGTCTGCTTATTTATTATAATTTCCTTGTTTCAGTTTGGTCTGGAAAAAATTTTAGAACCTCGTGCCATACAAATTAATCGTGGAAAATATAACTTAATTGTTATATGTTTGTGTAGATCTCTTTCTGGGGACTTTGCTCAGTTGATACATTCTCTTGATTTGAATTGAGCATTCTTGTCGGTTTTGGTTAAACAGCTTGAGATATTAACTGTTCCATGTCTATATATTTATGAATTGATGATGTTTGTGATCTGTAGTTCCTGTTACTTTAAAGTTAATTTTTCAGCACATTCTATGCATACAAGGCAGAAAAAGTAATCTTCATAAACCACTGGTTAAATTTACATCACAACAAAGCAGCATTTCTTATTCTGCCATTAAGGTATTTAATTGCCATGGGACATTACTGAATTTCAACATGACAAAATACAGTTGAAGACTGCATTTAAAAAGTATTTACTAACTACTCTTATTAATTCTGTTGATGAATTTTTAGTATTTCGATCATGTTAGTCTATCCTTACTGTTAAATAATTGTGCTTAATAAATTTTGATATAATGTTGTGTTTCTTATATTATCTGTTGCTGTATATAATATTCTTACCTTGACATGCTTCATATCCATTGGTCGTTTGACTGATATTGGATCGATGAAATGCGTCTATGTGAATGTGAATGTGCATGAATCACCAGTAGAGGTGATGTAAAACTTCTTCATCACAACCCCTATCCATAATAGCTCTGGAGCACCTGTAGCCCCCTATTCACTAGATACCAGGTGTTCTTTTTCACAGCAAAGGTCCAAACTACACACCTTCCACTAAATTAGCATTACAGTTAATGACTATTCCATTCTACCAGTGCTTGGAAATATGGCTACACTGAGCAGACAAAAAGCTTGTTCAATCAAGCACTTTATGTTAATCCATTTTAAGAAGAAAAATAATTATGCTAATGTGTGTGTCTCAAATTCATGCTCTTGTTTGTACAGCAAAGTAAACTGTCTGATCGATAGGACATCAGTGCTTCTTCAACTACATTCTCATTATTAAGACAATTTTAGAAGGGTTTCAAACACACAGTTCTTGATAAGGCACTGCTGACTGCAGATAAACCGAAGCCTTCAAGCTGTCATAGAAACATGACAAATAGTGTTTACCCACTTGTCTTTATGTATTTACACATTTACCTATTTTGCTTACATGTGATGTTATGGACAATGAACTTTCTTCAAATAGAGGTTTCAGACAATTTGCTAGGGGCTGTATTCTTCATATACTTGGAGATTATGTGCCTCTCACTGTGCATTTCAGATATTAGTCTTTGGTGCAAAGTCTTTGCTAAGATCTGTGTTGTTACACGACTAGGTCAAGGATCCTGCTTAAAATATTATGCAGTCCAAATGAATGCTGGAGAACCCAGCATCATACTGGCAGTTGCAAATCTTTACTTTCTGTAAGCATAAATAGTGAATACTTTAAAACATTGCTGTTATTAATTTATGTATCTGGTTATAACAAATTCTCAAAATAAAAAGGTAGGTCTAGGTATGCATTAGCATATATTAATGCCCAGGTAGATGTAAGTTGTGTGAGTTCATTCTGCATAATTTTCAGAGTTAAGGACAGCGCTACAATTAAAAAAAGAGTGGTTCACTAATGATGCTCATAAATATCATTTCAAATCTTCAAGAAATCATATACATTATCAGTGCATCACAATAGAAAACAATGAGAGATGGAAGATGACAACTACAATGATCACTGTTTTTATTTGCTAATGTTATTTTACTTTTGAAGGAAAAAATGAAATTAGACTTAGAGCTTTTGTAACTAAGACAGCAATTCACACAAATTCTTGCTTCACTTTCAAGCTTTACCATATCAAAAACTGATTGGATGAGCGTCAAGAAGGTCATCATCCAAATATCATCTAACAGAAAATTCCTAATTCAGATAAAGTACAATATTAACAGCAAAATCTAGAAATAACCTACAATTCTTCATAACAGTATTTAATACCTATTTCATAGAGAGCTACGAAAATCATTTATCCATGAACACAGCCTCTAGGAGAACTTGTAAATCAGTCTAACTGAACTCTACACATACCATGAATTAAGTTCCTTATTTTACATATGTTTGCAGAAACCAATTCAGAATTTGGGGAAATGGCTGTCATCCTCAGCTGCATGTTCCTTCACTGATGTATATTACTAATAGTGAGGGAAGAGCTGGGGAATGCATAAGTTACTTTCTGGTAAGGTGAAATGAATGGACAAAGATAGATGGTCAAAAAAGATATACTTGGATGCCACTAGAAAATAGGGCGAGGTTGTCCTTACAAACAATGGAAACATGGAATTCTACAAGAAGGAACAGTAGAGGACTGAAACCAAATAATGTTCAAGACTAGCAGAAATGGGGTTTGAAGGTAGCAGGATATTGTGCAGTTGTATAAAGCCAGCAATAGTCATGAAACTTTATTTAGTGTGATATAATGAGATTTCATATTGCATTACAAGGCATAAACGACCAAATTACAGAATTTTGTTTGTGACATGGTAACATTGATGTACTAGTGATTTTATGAAGATGCAACACATAAATTTAACAATACAGTACAGTTTAAATCATCCAAAATTCAGAATTCTGCTTGAAATTCACAATTCTAATCCTTAACCAACCATGTTACAGGTAATTTACTCACAGAATTACTTTTTATTTGGAAGACTTTTGCTCACATAATTATGGAATTCGCATATATGAATAGCTACTGGGAATCATTATATATAACACCATTCACATGCCATTCTGTTTGCAACTGTATCACAGTGATTAGGAATATATTCACAAATCAAAGTCTGTTGGTCTTTATAGTCTGAACACATCAGTTTCTTTACTTACATTCTGAAAGCCAGACTCAGAATTTACTATTTTAACAGGCTTCATATTTTTTACTGTCACTGCAGCTGAAATCAAAGTTTCATTGTGTTTTGTCATTTATCACACCCAATACAACAGCCATTTGAGTTAAGTAATTAAGTAACTCTTTCCTTTAAGAATTAAGGCTTTGAAAGCTATAGCATGATGGTGATGGACCCCCAGAAGATGGTAATCATCTTAGTGACATAATTGCCACAATTTTTCAAGGAAGCCTTAAGTAATCAACCGATGAGTCACAGTCACTTTGAACTTGCTACTCAAGGTCACTTTTGCCAAGACAACATCAATGTGCATGAAAGGCAGAGGGTGTCACATGATGCAGTGTTGACTTCAGCTTTCAATATTAATGATGAAAGTAATGTGAGACTCGAGGTTCTTACAGCAGCACTGCTGAAGATTCAAGTCTTCTGGAATATTATGCCATGTTCTATTGCAGTCCTTTAGGAGTGCTTGACCATGAACAAGATGACCCTGTGACCCTTCAAAACATAGCAGCGATTTACCAATCGACATGACTTAATATTCCAGAAGACCGGAATCTGCAATATGGTTCACATTTTCATGAAGTCTGACAGATATGTATGTTCTGTTTTGTATATTCTGTTTTCATTGTGCCAACTGGCACTCTTCGGCTACCCTGACTGAGGTTTTTCCATGATTTTTCCTCAGTTGTAAGGCTAGGGTATACTTCGCAAAGACGGGGCATGGCCCACACCCTTCCCAGTTAGGCGATAATTTTTGCCTGGCTAGTTAATCGTTAATTTTAGTTTGACCACTCTGGGTTCGAATCCCAGAAAGCCTTCCAACCAAAGTTGTTAACTGTGTTGTCCTGTGTATTGTTTGTGTGTAAATGTGTACTGTACTACTGCCACCGGGTGTCATCCCAATTACAGTTAACAAATAATATCAATATCAATAACAAACAGCTGTGTGACACTGCTTCTGTGGCACTGTTCCTCCATCGACACCTGGCTGTCCCAGAAATTAATGACCGTAGCCAAATTAATACAACTGAAGGCACTGAACTGGGGTTCTAAGGCTCTTTCCTGCAAGTGAGAGTGCTAATAACATGGTGAAGCAGTTTTCTTTCTGCTTAACAATAACAAAACATAAAAAGGTAAATTTTACATTTCCTATTCTGTGTTATGATCCTTGAAGTAAAAGATGGGGTAGACAATATATTAAGCCATTAACATATGGGGTATATTAAAACAATTCGGGAAATATTTCAACAGCTGCCTAATGTATGATTGTGCGCATCTTAAAGCAAGAGTAAATATACAGACGAGGCAGCAATTTATTCACACCTGCATTCAGTCAGTGTACAGAAATTGTGGAAGGCACTGCAGTCTGGTTCAACAACATTCATTTTCAGAACAGTGTGCATTAGGGTATTGTAATTTGAAGAGTGGATGAATATAACATCCTGTGTATGACTGGTTAAGATATTCTCACCAACTTAAAATATAGGAATATGACCATGCTGTGGAAATGGGTTTGGGCTTTTCAAGGAAGAACTAACAGTCACCAGGGGAACACCCAGTAATGGGAAGACCAGTTACAGTTTGTAATGGGATCATTCGTCATGAATGAGATGTCTTTCAAGAGGACAACACAAGCATTAACAGAATTGCTGGGATGGCACACACCATGCCATTCATCATGATAACCTTGGGAAACAAAATAAGCAGTTTCATCCTGCAAACATACCAGACTGTTGGTTTCTCTTGGCTACAGAAGTGTGTGACTAAGCAGGGTATCACTGTGCTTCCACAACTTTCCTACTCTCCTGGTGATTGTTTCTATGAATGAAAGCCCTTTTTAAGGGATGGAGTTTTCAGCCACCAGAAAAAGTGAAGTGCTGCAAAGATGACATTTAGGGAGGTCACAGGATGTGACTTGCATGAGTTCCTGCAGCAGTGGTAAGGCCACTGGAGCAAATATATGATAGTGAAAGGGAACAGCTTTGAAGGCAGTGTGCAGTAAAGTCCACCATGATCAGCCAAGCTTACATGGGCAAAAGTTCATAAAGTTTTTCAGTCTAACTCATATGAAATGCACACAAGTTTTATTTCCACCTACTACAACAGAGTTAGTTTTTACACTCATACATATCTATTGTTACCATCATCTGAGCGCTGCAATATTATAAAGACATGAGCATCATATCATATGTCATTAAATGTTAAACATGTATACATAAGTTTTATATAACAGGCAAATTATGTATAGTAATACTAAAATATTAGTAATATGTACTATATATCAATTACTAAAAGTTCAGTAATATGCATCAATTGACTGTTATATAAAGCTAAGGTATATCTGTTTACCATTTACTGACATATGATATGCTGCTTGTTGTCTTTGTAATATTGTAGCTCTCTGATGATGGCCACAGTAAGTATCTGAAACATGTTGCAGCATAAAAACTAACATTGTGCAGTATACAGAAATAAAATGTGTGTGTGGAAAACACCTGCATGGAATATGTATGGCATTATATGTGAACTTCATTCAATTAAAGGCAGAGTAAACATGGTAAATCGTGCTGTTCAACTAAAGAAGAAGTGCAAATGAGTTAACGAGAAGTAGGAACAGTTGATGGAATTAAAATTCATGCATTATTTCCTTGAAGCACAAAGAGGAAAAAATTAACTGATTCTGCATGAAAAGTCCCACCAGACTCTGAAATGAAAACAAAGTTGAATGATTTAATTTGAACTGATTGATGAACTCTGTACAAAAATGGTAAGTTATCAATAACCATAACCAGTGATTTTTTTTCCCCCCCTGGGACTGTATAAAATGTACAGTGTACTGCACCTGTACTGAATGTGACCAACCAGATGAATATTACAAATTCAGAACTCAGGAAAAACATATCTTATTTGTTGTTTTTACTCTAACAATATTATCACAATATGAAATGACAATATCATTTTTTTTAATTTCAATACAAGAACGGGCATTTTCAGCTTTACCCACTGTCATGGACTGGGTACTGGCACTTTTTGTCTATCAAGGAGTGAGTTACAGCACATTTTTTCAACCAAAAACAGGACTGACTATAATAAATAAATATGCTACTCACAGTAGTAATCACACTCTTGTTATAAATTACATTCTCTTGAAAATTGTGTAAGAAAGTGACTGAGGTAAAAAATTCTGCTAAGTTACAGCTGTTGGGCCATACATATAACAACGTTCTGACAGACTGCTATTTATAATAACAGCAAGTTCTTACATTGTAACTTGGAAAACACAGAATACCATGCTTCACATGTTATACATTGCAGAAGTAGCAGAAGAGTGTATCTGATGCATACTACAGAATGTGACAATAACAAAGAAACAAGAAGACACTGTGTGGGATGTGTAGAAGTGTTAAATTTAAAAATTCTCCTCCTGGTATGGGACATACACATTGCTGGTACAGCCTCTGTAAACTTGCTTTAAGTAAAGTAATCCTCTTCCTGAGGCATGTAATGTATTAAAATGCAACTTGCATTACATGACAAAAATTAAAGTTGAAAAATGTGGCTTGCACTCTATAGGCAGCATTAACTGGAAACAACTGAGAGTATGTCAGTGGCTCTGAAAATTATCATACTTGATTTAAAAACTAACTTTTATGACTATGCCATTTTAATTTTACATACCAATAATTATAATTTAGTTTTTTTTTTTTTGCCTTTTTTTTTCCAGCTGCATGCTACTTGTCTTTGGGACATCAGTTTTATCCGTGACATTTATCACACCTTCTTGTACGTTACTTTAAAGTTTTTAACATAAGAATCATAAGAATACCTTAAAATGAGCCTGATCATTTTCTTATTCCATATCACTTATGCCATCATGAAATGTGCATTTCTGTGATTTGTTTATCATGTTACAAGAAGTTAAATTAACAGAGAGGTACAGTTCTTTTTACCAACCATAGAAGCAAGTTATATATAATGAATTGGTACAAAGGAATAGAAGTTTTGAAACGTGATGCCAAACACGTGCACAAGTATCACAGAACGCAATGCTGTATTATTATGGAAGGGTACTCCGGGACTCTGAATCACTCATTCCTTTAAAAATGTAATCACTTTGCCAAATATTTTTCTCAAGCATACTAAGACCAAAAGTAACATGTCCTTGTTGTACACACAAAACTCATCTCTTCCTGTGGCTGTAGATTGATTCGCAAGCTACTGTATGAGACTGTCAAAATAAATATTTGCCTACAAAATTTAATAATGACTCATTGCCAATGATTTTAGTCCAACTTCAACTACATTATGAAATGTAATTAACACTGTAAATTGCTGCTCTTCCTTCCTGGAAGGCTTGATGCTGAAGTGGTAACAGAGATACCACCACATAAAACTTGTTTTTTTTTTAAGTAAAACCATTGCATTTTGAAGAGGTTCCATCATTTTTATCATAACAGAAAACAAAGGCAACCACATTTTTAATTAAGACTAAACCTGAGATCTTCTCATAACAAGCAAACAAACAAACGGACACAAAACAAAATGTTAACAGAATAAATTTATGTAGCAGTATGATGTCATACATAAAACACAATGTCTACTCAGTATTTGTGGTTTTCAGGTCAGTTTTGCCTGCATTTCTTCTTTTACTTCCTACCATATGTAACAATTTCTTATAGACAAAATGTGAAGAGTAAAATGCTACAAAAAGGAATGACAGTTTCTACGATCTCTGCAGATTTCGCAAATCTGATCTCAAACCATTTAAGAATATTATCATCATACACTGAGCATAGAATTTCTGATGCTAAGTTATGAATATTCTTTTACAGTTATAGTTATTCTACAAGCCAATATCTAACCAGTACAGCAGAATGCAGGGTTCATTTGGGCATCTGTACATCATCAAAACTAATACCTAACTTCAGCTGAGATTGTTATTATTCAACATAACAGATCAGAATTCTGGTTAGAATACCTGTAGATATATTATTAGCACTTCCTTAATATAGTATGGATTCTAGGCAAAGATGTAACTACTACATATAGTCCCACTTCTTTTTTTAAACATGTTTTGTAGTATTCAAAATGCTTATAACACAGGTAGTATGAAATATACAACCTAAATTGCACATTTTCAATATCAAATGGACAGCAACATCATTCATTATTCACTGCAACTAATATCAGCACAAATATGTACGACAGAGCACATGAAATCAACTTTTTTGCATGTACCTTTTTAGGCTTGCATGCAACATGCAACAAAATAATAAATAAACACAGTATATGCCTTTTGTTAATTGCCTTTCACTACATTACTTCTTCTATATGAAATATTCAGGTAATAACAATACTGACATCTAAATACAAATACCTATGAACATACGAAAAAGCTTCTTGCACTTTTAAAGATTACCATTTTTGTGACAATGTGACTGTTGTACACTATCCACATGCTAGTCACTAATTATTCACGCAGCACAAACTGATCATAGCCTATTTTTTGTCAACTGTAAGTTACTTCAATATATCTTCTACTGCCTTCTCTCTGGTTCTATTTAGTCTGCCTTAAACTTACGTACATTCTACAAGTAAATAGGTACAGGTACTTAGTCAATAACACAACAAATATTTCTAATGATGTTTACTAGAGGATGATAAAAACTACATGTTTCGGCCTATTCCGGGCATCATCAGGTTTTCATCCGAAAGAGTATTAGTGTTTATAAGATTTATGCGGTTATGTAATGATGGTGAAATCTCATCATCTGTAGAGCACGCTAAAACTAAGTAAGCTGCCTCACAAGGAATACCACACGAACTAGACGGCCCTGCGTAAATACGACAAATAACTACCCAGATTAAACAGTGAATACACGTGACACGCTATGGACCACGTGAGACAACGGGTATAAACTAACAGAAAACACAGTGCCCAGTGATAATTAACAATTACCAGACGGGAATAGATTCCTTTATCGAACTGCTACACGAAGCCAGCCACTCTCACAAGAACAATACAGCAGCACATAACGCGACAGAAGCAGAGCGCAGCCCCAGAAATGAAGACATGTACACGCGCGCACACCAACAATTGGGAGCAATCAGACTGGACACAAGGATTACCATAAGGAATATAGAATAGAAAGCACACACAACACATAAGCTAACGCTCATTGACGATAGACATCGATGATGGACAAATAAGCTGGAATCCCGCATAGGACAGCTGCAACGGAAAATAGACACCTACGCGAGCATTGCACCCCAAGTCAGCACAATACCCACATTACAGAAACCCCCCCCCCCCCCCCCC
>Ga0123357_10009268_pt1 | contig 12407 bp, 5 predicted proteins | sample TergutEmb28metaG_FD_89873 | JGI IMG/M metagenome (GOLD analysis project Ga0123357, IMG submission 89873) | Embiratermes neotenicus P4 segment gut microbial communities from Petit-Saut dam, French Guiana - Emb289 P4 | ecosystem: Host-associated > Arthropoda: Insects > Digestive system > Gut ... | reverse complement strand
GCTTGTGAGTGCGGTAATGAACCTTCGGGTTCCGTGAAATGCGGGGAATTTCTTGACTAGCTGCAAACCATTTAGCTTCTCAAGAAGGACTCTGCACCATGGAGTAAGTAAGTAAGTAAGTAAATAAGTAAGTAATTTGTTGTTAAGCAGCTATCTGTAACACCGGCCGTATCAGCACTTTACTGTGGAAGGCTTTACACTATATTTTTATCTCGCCCCCTCCAAAACAAAATGTGCCACAACTCACAGACAGACTGTACGTACAAGGACTTATGCTTCTAAATTAAAAGCTGTAAAAATTCCGAATCTGTAGTTTCGCGTCCTTGATGGAGGAAACGTAAGCCGACCGTACATTTTCAAACTGATGTGCATATTCATACGGTGGTACTGCGGGGTATGACGCCTTGTGGTTTTGCTTCGGTAGAACATATTGCCTCTGTCTTCACTGCTACTCAGAATACGGTGGTAGTAAGTCCCTGCGAAATGTTGATACCCATCTACCAGTCAAGGTGTCATAACCCACAAAGCCACACTAGTTTCTCTACTTTTTTTTGACATTCAGGTGAAAGTGTATCGTGAAAAATTCTTGTAGTAAAACCAACTAAATGCAATAATTTCTCAAATTTATTTTTGGAATAAAACTCTACATGTTTCGGACAGTTCCCCTGTCCATCATCAGGAGTTTTTCACTGTACATACAGCAATGGTATATGTCATACAGGTTTGTTGACAGCTTGCGAGCAAGCTGTCAACAAACCTGTATGACATACGTATACCATTGCTGTATGTACAGTGAAAAACTCCTGATGATGGACAGGGGAACTGTCCGAAACATGTAGAGTTTTATTCCAAAAATAAATTTGAGAAATTAGTGCATCTAGTTGGTTTTATTATAAGAATTTCTCTAACTTCGAAATACAAAATCTCGGACCGTGACAGAATTCACTGCGTGGCTCCTCCATTATGTATTAGTTATAATCTACAGGCACAAGACTGTTAACAGTATTGGCCTCTTTAACGATGACGCAATTTAGTACAATAATATTAATCCGTTTCGGCTGTATGTTATATTTACATGTGGTCATATTTATCTGGTGTGACAGTCATTATTTATAGTAACGGCGAAACTGTGAACTTAAGCCAGAACTCTAATGCTACATTATGGGCACTTTCCACCTTCACGTGTGTTTCTAAGAGGTTATCCTTCATCTGCCTCTGTACAACTGCTGATAAAGTCACCGTGTGTGTGTGTGTGTGTGTGTGTGTGTGCGCGCGCGCGCGCGCGTGCACTGACCGTTATCGAACCGAGTCTATAAGACAGTATCGACATATCGACTTTATATCGAGCAATGACGCAAGTTACTTACGACGGTCCTAGGGGGTCTTTTGACTGAAGAATACGCAATTTTTCCCCGTGTTGTCTTAAAAAAAATCAGATTCCTTTTCGTTCCACTCGTATAGTCAATGCAAGTTTTTCGAATTTACATTTTTAATTTCACAATAAAATATTTATTGATATATATCACAGCTTTCAACACAGTCATATCCAGGCACAGTATCTATCGATGAGTATATTTGTTTAAAGATTACGGTTTTAAGATCTATTCTTCCCGTCCACCATTTTTTCACACTGAGTAACAAATCCATGGAACAGAGCCCACTTCTCTACTCTACTGAACCAGTTTAATCCGGTCCACATTTCCTTATCCCATTCCTGCCACGTCCATTTTAATATTATCCTTCTCTAAAAAATTATCTCCATCCTTCAGGTTTCAAACCTAACTGCTATATGCATTGTTCACCATTTGTATGCTTGCTATATACCCCACCGTTCTATTTGAGTTGATTATAACTGTCGTATTAGTTAAGGAGTGAGAAATATGGAGCTCTAATTGTGTAATTCTCTTTGTCTTCCTGTTATTTCTTCTCTCTTCGGTCCAAAAATATTCTTTAGGATTTTTTCTCAGACAAGCTACATTTATGTTATTCCCTTAGCATACTGGGCCAAGTTCAATAAAAATGCATTTAATGAATCTGGATGATTAAAGGATGACTACGAAAAAAAAAAGTAAATCAGTCCCATTACAGGCCCAAGGTGCCCAGAGGGTTCCAGGAAGTTAAGGTTTCCAGATTACGTGACAATGGCCCAGGATGGTGGTAAGGTTGTCAGCCTTACGCACCGGCCGCTTTTACCCCCAGAAAATACTCCTGGTACTCATTTCTGTTAGTGGCTGAATCGACACCAGGGCCATAGTGCGATCGGAAGGATTATGTCAATGAAGAATTCCAATGACACCATCTGTAATCGAACCAGCGACTTTCCGATTTGTAGCACAGCGCCTTAACCACTGTGCTACCGTGGTCCCCAAAAGGATGACTATCACGTTTGAAATTAACTGCACGAACACAGGCCCACTGTCAATGGAAATACAGCAGTTACAGCGACATATATCGTTGGTACACTGTCGGTGTCTCTCCAGTACCAGTGAAACAGCGGCATTTGGTCTGTATCTGAGGTCTGCAACGAAAGGCTACCGTAACGAAATACCTGTCATATGTCACTGAACATCAAAGGGACCGAAAATTAAAAAAAAAAAAAAGTATTTCCAATGTACGCACTTCATAAATTAATGTCTTTTGCGTCTTCAAAATTATTTGGTTTTACGTCAGTTCCGAGTTACAATTGCGTGTTACTGTAGCTATAGGAATACTGTAACATAAAAGGGGCACGGTTAGTGCAGTGCGTTGTGAAGGCAGGGAATCGTTTAAAAGTTGTAAGAAATATGTCTACTCAATTTGAAGGTACTGTAGAATGAATTATGTTGTAAATCTCATGCATATTGGACAGTGCATCATTGTGATAGTTGAAGAATAAGAAACCAACTTGATGTCACTATTTATTAAGTTTTATTTCACTTCTTCTATGCTCAACATGTTTCGGAGCCTGCGACTTTTCTATTGTGTCACCACATTGGTCGTGTGTTCTTGTTATGATGTGTTTTGGAGTTTCGGTTTGGCTGAGTTGGGGTGGTATCCGTGTAGCAGGCTGAAGCCGAGGCTTCAAACTGCTACACTATGTTGTAAATGTTATGACAACTGACCAGAAAAGACAGAACAATATATACCTCTATATTAAAGTCAGAACGGAGATATATTTCTGCTCCCCTGTGGCAGTCCAGTATTATGGGGCCCGCCTATTAGCATGCAGAATCCTCCCTCGTGAGTGCAGTCGTACATTCCTGATTCATCCGAAATGTCAGCTTTCCTTCACAAAATATCACTTACTCCACAACACGGACTGGTTTCAAAATCTCTGGATCCCAAGTGGCATGTTACTTGTTGAGTTACTGATCTGCATTTCAATGTATGTAGAGATGGGACTGGCATACATTTTCATGCGCTCTTTCCTCTTCCTTTCTGTTACCACCTTCCTTTTGTCTTTCATATCCATTTAGTACACTATTTCCTTGTTTACTTCTTCCTGTCTGTTTTTCCTTATTTCTTTCTTCCTTCTTCCTTTCATGCTGCAATTTTCTTTGTATAGTTTTTTCCACATTCCTTTCGTTATTCTTTGTCGTTTTTTGTTTGTTACTTATTTTCTTCCACCAGTCTTTATTTTCTTCTTATTTTCTTCCATTTATTTGTTTGTATTTATCTACCTATTATTTTTTTTTCTTTCTGTCTTCTGACACTACGTTAATACCTTCCTTTATTAACCTTTTAAAGCCTACCGATTACCTGTTGCACTAACATGTTTAACATTCAGCAATTGTACATTCTGCCCACAGCGTATTTAAATGTTTGTTATCCATCTCAAAACAGTGACTTTCGCCATATCTAAAATAAACTGATTGGTTTTTACAACGGAGATGAAAAGTGATTACTGGGGTGTATTTTTGTACACTTTGCCCTTCAATAAGCCCCAAAGAAAGAAGTCGGCAGGCGTTAGATCAGCTTCCCCTTGTCTCTCACTTTTTAACCAATTTCTGGATGCAACACTTCTATGGTGCACGTCTTTCACCAAATTCCGTTCGAAATGCCGTCTGGCATGCTTTAAATGAACCTGTTTGCCAGTATTTACGAACGAGAAACCCGCGCTGTTCAACTGTATACATAGACAATAGTTTGGGGCCTCTAGCGAGAAACTCACTCTGTATAAACGAATATTTAATTAGAAACCATCTTCAGGTGACAAGTTTGGGTTTCGAACTGGGACTCATCCCGCTAGAAAACAAGCTAAAACTGATCTGACAAAGAACATATGGTATCACGGCCAGCAAATCTGCATAATCGATATTTTGTTCTTCCTAGTCTAGACCTACTTTATCTGGATTCACAGCTATGTATGCAATTCCCTTGGTTTCCTTGTAACGAAGTCACCTTGTACCTTGAGAAATCGTGAGTTACGGATGCATTGTAGGCACAATGCAGCCAAGAAACACGGGCTATGCCGACGTTAGAATGTAATCGCCGAGCTTGAAGAGGAACGATCCTTGGTCTGACGTTCAGTTTAAACACCACTTCACAGCCTTTCGACACGTACAGCACCATACGACTGCGCAGGCACATGTGCTACCAGGGGTTCTTCCATATTGACGGCGAAATTTCTCAAGACTGTTTGCAAAAATCTGTTTGACAATTTATATGTGGGATTTCCTTACTTACTTGAAAACGTTATTGAGGACAGGAGTTTTAACACTCCACCGCACGCCGGATCAACTAATCCAGATCTGTGTATGGTGACATCACGCACACCTCGACATTACTGGTATATCGTACAGGGCGTTTCATAATGTTCTCAATGTTTACAAACATTTATAACAAGAAAACCAAAGGACCTACCTTAGTGGAATTGTTCAGAGCTACAGAAAAATTGATTTTTCCCCCCTGCAACTAGAGATGTTCGATGTGTGCACCACGGGTGACAAGGCACACGTCGATATGATATTCAAGTTCTTGCCACACCCGCTTGCATAGACACCCAGGTTCAGTAAATTGTTTGTACCACGCACAAATTGTCTTGTCTGTAGGCAGGTCCTTTTGCGTACTTTACCCGAAATGCACGTTACACAGTAACCACAGACTTGCTCATGTGATATTCCAACACACAAAACGACTTCTCCCCCGGAACGGCCATTTTCTCACTACATACACTCGCAACGTCTGGCGTCAGAAGTGTGAACTACGATGAAAAAAAACTTGCTGGGTGGGGGGAATTTGAGTCGTTACTTCTATCTGTACAGGTTTCGTAAATACGTGTCCTACGGTTTTCCCGCAATAATTTTTTGTAATTCCGGAATACATTATGAAACTCCCTGTATATTCGTCACTTCATTATACAAAATTTCCCCGACGGTCGTCTAAAGAACAGGGAAACATTTATTAAGCCTACAAGAAATACACGTTCGCTTACCAGACCCGCATGTCTGGGGGTTGTGAAAAACTCAAGTGTTAAGCTTACAGTAAGCGGCATGGCTATTAAGTTATGGAAATAATTTTATTGCAATTATTTCTGTAAATCTGCAGCTTAATGAGGCATTCGCCACCAAAATTACTCCACATTAGCAGCTATACCCTTATATACCCCAGCGATGCTGTCACTGTTGGAAATATTTATGAAAGTCCTCTTTCGTGATGATAAATTCCAGTGTTTCCGTCGCTTTTTTTTTTAATTCTTCGATGTCCCAACATCTAAGTTTCTTCAAGATCGACTTTAATCTCCGAAAGAGACAAAATCACTGGAAATCCAATCTGATGAATAACGAAGGTGGTGGGTGTCTAACGTGTTACATACCGGGATGAATTTTTGCAATAAGAAAAAAATAATTGACCAAACAATCCCAACTGCACTCACAATACAACACACACCACATTCTCTCACTTCGTGGATTAATAATCTGGTGATCCTGTGGCAGTTAGAGTTCATGTATCTACTGAGTTCAAACCAAACTTCAACGCTAAGCATTAAGTGTGTGGGATCTGCCAATTTCTCCCGCGTGCAGCCCTCGAAATTCATATATTTTAGTCTTGTTTTAAGATCTGTGTCGTGGAGTTTTGAATCACTGTTTTTGTGACACGGATGCAGCAAACACGTGCCTTTTGCGTGTTCTCTTACCGTCTGGAATCTAACCTGTTGTTATAGACCTTCCTACTTATTTTTACATTGTTGTCATGTTAGAAACGTCAGAAAATTTTGACCTAAATTTACACGACCGTTCCTTTACCGGCTGTATTCAGCGCATGTATCACACGAAAATCGTACAGAAACAGATTACTCTGAGGCTTTTCAATAAGCAGCGCGGAAGCAAGCCGATGAGTAGACTTGTGCGTATAACATATGCGGCCCGACGGGAAGTAACCAGCCATTAAAGTCATATAAAATAATGACCCTGTAGTATTGCTAAAGATTCAGTTTATAACATTTAACTGTACTATCTCTACTGCAGAGACATTTTGTGTTAAATCAAATACGACAATAATAAATGATGAAGGATTTGAAAGGAAGAAGTAATGGCTATGTGGAGTTATGCGTACTATACTTTTTCTATCATATTCTTATATGGTCTGTGTAAAATCACGATAAAGATTCGGATATAAATCGCACACGCCACAGCAATGCCCCCATCCATTGAGAGACAGGGCATCAGAATATAACAGGATTGTGATCACATAAGCGTAAATTACAACCTACTAATCCCCACATAGCGAACCTCACTGAGTGTATTTCTGTATTTTTATGACACTGCCTGGAGTTTCCTTGCACTCTGCTCTATTTCACGCGGGCAACTCTGAAACCAGTGTATCTACTCGAAAAAGCATAAGGGAGATTTCGCAAGCAGAAGCATGGGCGGAGGATGTGGAAAAGCAATTATCAGAGATAACACATGCCTCGTGCTCAGACAACAAGGATTTGAGAACGTGCTGGAACCGTGATAGAAAACAGGTGGCCGAGAGGGAAAATGTTATACACCGACACACACGCGAACAGAGTCCACGTACTGGGAGTTCTGCTTCGTTTTATCCTCTTCACCTGCATTTTCGTTAAGCGATTTCTGAACATGGGCTATTCATTCATAGACGCTTTCGCGTCCATGATGAGGGCTTGTAAAATTATTTTCGTTAAATTTTATTTCGGTATTAAAAAAAAATGTTGAAGCCTACCAATTTTGGTTGTCATAAAAAATAATGAGCCATTTATGTGAATAGCTATACGCATTTATGGGCGCAACCCGAGCTTAAATAGCATGTAACTTGCTTGTGTTTATCACAGGGAAAAGTCTGAAAACACACTTTATTAGGTGCTTTCGCAATACTTAGAGAAGCCATTATTAACGTCGTCATGTCTGTCCGTCAATCCGCACGTCCGTCCGCACGGAACAACTCGAATCCCACTGGACGGATTTTAGTGAAATTTGATATTTGAGGATTTTCCGAAAATCTGTCAATAAAATTAAAGTTTTATTAAAATCGGACAAGAATAATGGGTACTGTACGTGAAGACCACCATACATTTTTTTATCATATCTCGCTCATTTCTTCTTAGAATGAGAAATGTTTCAGACAAAAGTTGCAGAGAAAATCAAAACACACATTTTGTGTTCCGTAACTTAAAAAAAAAAAATCGTACCGTTTATGAGATAATGTGGGCAAATATTGTAGAGCGTGGCAGGCCAGAGATGACAATATGGCTCATGCGCAGTGCATGCTGGATGCCTAAGGCTACAAATACACAAACTCAGTTTGTGTAATATTCACTGCTTTTCAGCTGCAAACATGGCCGCACGAACGAGTCTCATATTATGTTATATGAACACTGCCTCTCTTGATCGCAATGCCTTTTCTAGTTGGGCTCACGGTTTGCAAGATAACCATGAAAAAGAGTGCACGTGACAAATTTTTAAAAGTTTTGCTTATAATGGTTTAACCTCGTAGGAATTGAATATATCACCAGAGACTTCAACGGTTGTACGTAGTTGAATTACCTGAGATTTCAGTGCTGATTAAAATTTCCGTACTGCTGGAATCTCACGGCTAATATTTCCACGTTATCTACGTGCCTACAAGTAATAAAAACCTTGCAAGAAAACATGGAGAGGAAGCAGCTTCTGATTTCATGGTGAAGATATGTGCCTCAAGTTGCCAGCGTATTTTTGATACAGGTACTCTCATATGAGGTTCTGTCTAACAGAAAACAGCAATTAAATGTAGCCCGAGTATCCTTACAACAGGACATCATTTATCTAAGAATAAAAAACCAACTAGATGCCACTTGTTATTTTATTGTACTTCTTATAGGCTCAACATGTTTTGGGCATTACTATGTCCATCATCAGGAGCTCGCGACTATAATGTTGATTACCACATTGGTTGTTTCGTTCTTGATTTGCTGTATGTTGGAGGTTAGGTGCGGCTAGGCTGGAGTAGTGTCCGGACTGCAGGCTAAAGCACGATTATGGGGATAGTAGTGCCCGAAACTCGCGACTATAATGTTGATCAGCGATCAGCCTGACGCACAGACGTCTATCTAACAACACAACACTCACAAGAGACAGATGCTCATGTCCCGGCAAGACACGAACCCGCAGTACCAGAAAGCGAGCGGCCGCAGGCCCATGCCTTAGACGCGAGCCACTGGGATCGGTCCCTCATCGCGCTTAGACCCACGTATCTTCCCGAGCACCCTGTTCTAGAAAACCTTCACCCTAGACAGAGTCTCGCAGCCATGGTAACACACAAGCATATGTCGACATCTTACAATCACTATAATCCATGAAGCCGGAATATAAGTCAAATATTAATCTTTACCGTAATGGACACTCACTTGGTCTATGCGCATAAATAACAATGGAGTGAATATCCGTCACTAGGTGTCACGTATTTTTGCGTCAAATTATATCAAATTATTACTATCTCCAGCACCCTACAATCTGAGGCTGTGTTACATGAACTTTATACTACACGTTTAGACACCTCTTGCCATTTTCAGGTGGCGTGCTTACACACTACTGATTGTGCAATGCAACTAAATTTATTATATAAATATAATTCTACACAACATAACAACGTACTGATGTAAAATATTCACGAAATCATAAATATTCTTAGTTGTGATATTGTGGCAAATAATGTTTGGTGTTACATCCCTGTACCTCTTCTGACAGCGACAGAATCACATGATTATTGCAAATTATATTCCACGATATAAACACTAATAATTTATGGTTTGAATTAAGTTTCTATGTTGTATAGAATTAGATTTATCATTTAATCATAAATTTGGCTGCCTTGCAATGTCAACATTTCGTAAGCACCACCACCATTACATCATTGTGTCGCAACGCGCAACATATTGGTCCCGTAACTATGCACCAAATTGTATATGTTTTGAGACAAACATACAGTAAGTAATGAAATACATTATTTTACTTTTTTTACACTGCCACTGAATTTCACCTATTGCCGAAACAGAATACAACATTCTAACAATCCGATGTTTCGAATAATGGATGTATCTTCGTCGCAGGATACAAGTCAATTAGAATTCTTCGGCCATGTTTTTCCTGATAACAGAGAGATCCATCTCCGAAACATTGCGTTTTAGAATGTCTATTCTGAGTCCCAAAGAAACAATGCGACAAACGTCATGATGTTTCTGAACGACGTGTAATATACTGCCGTAATGTACTCGTACAAATATTGGATGTCACTATTTTTAAAACAATCCAGCTAATACGCTGAAAAATATAACACAAGAGAAAGACCTAAAACAGTTTTTGAGACAATTAAAGTACACACATGTACCCCACTAAGCACTCACTATCAGGCCAGTCCGAAGTAGGCCTCAGGGAAATAAACAAGACAGGCAGTGTACAAATGTCATGAAGACCCATTTGTGTAACCATTGTTACTGTGGAAAATCAATAAGTATTACATATTCTTAGTGTATTTGTAGCCTTAGGCATCCAGCATGCAATGCGCATGCGCCATATTGTCATCTGTGACCTGTCTGGCTCTACAATAATTTTACACTTTATCTCATAAACGGCACAATTTTCAAATAAACGTTACTGAACGTAAAATGTGTGTTTTGACTTTCTCTACAACTTTTGTTTGAAACATTTTTCATTCCAAGAAGAGGTGATCGAGATATAGTCAAAAATGTAAAATGGTCTTCATGTAAAGTAACATTTATTCTTGTCTGGTTTTAATGAAACATGAATTTTCTCAACATATTTTCAAAAAATACTCACGTGTTACCATATACGAAAATCCGTTCACTGGGAGCCGAGTTGTTCCATGCGGACAGACGGACAGACATGACGAGCCAGAGTCGCTTTCCGCAATTTTGCGAATGCGCCTGAAAATCACGATGGACTAGACCATTAGGAAGAGGCTGGAGTAGAGTATTAAAATATCAGCACTTCTTAAAGAAACTGAGCGTGACGATACAGTGTTCCATTCAGGAGCTTTTGTGAACAAGGTAATAAAACTTCAGTTTCCAGAAAAAGTGAGAAATTTCTTATCATCTAAGCGACTACAAGCTTTTTAAAATGTATTCTTCCTCGTGGAGCTAGACAGGGAGATATAAATCTAAAGACCAATAACAGTAACTTCAGAAAATTAATGGATCGGTCTACAAGGGCTCCAGTCTTTGTGTTTTCCACTTACTGCGAACTTTATTTATAGTTCGTAAAGTTACAATGTCATTCGATATTTTAAAGATAGTCTGGACGTGTCAGATTACATCCGACGTGACATTCTTCCATTCTTGACTATTTTTTGTTAACTGTTTAGATGGAACTGTGTCTTGACGCAAGGGAATCGATTTACTTGTGAGATTCGTGAAAAAAGCTCTGAAATGTAAAGATCGTATGCTGCCGTCTTTATCGATCTGTTGGCCGTTGTATTGCCTTTGGCTACCTCCTTTTTAAATGGATTGAGACGTCGACAGAACCTTCCTAACACACTCTGGTAAATTTACATTCACGGCTTCTTTAAAAGAAAGTCCCGGTTTGTATCTTGATGCAGCTAAATAATATTTTCATTTTAAATGCTCATGTACATTCTTGTTTCATTTCTCTTTTTAGGTCATTATTTTTCTCCCTTCCTCTCTTCCCTCTTCCTTCCTAATTTCGCACATCACTTTTTCATATAACTAATGACTTGCTTACTGAAGAGAAGTTTAAATAACAGGCCTACGTGTAATTGGTTCCTTTTTGGGTAATCCCCCTGCGTCTGAGTTCTAATTGCCGACGTTTCGGAACTCACTATCGGTTCCATCCTCATAGACAGGTGCCTATGAAGATGGAACAGATAGTGCGTTCCGAAACGTCGGCAATTAGAACTCCGGCGCGGGGGAATTGCCCAAAAAGGAACAAATTACATTTAGAACACGGCGAAAGCTTAAAGACAAGAATAGGCCTACACGTTCAATCGTTTTAATGATAAACCAATATTGGATGCTATCGTAAAATGCATAAGTACCGAAATTCTCAATAACTTAATCTTGTTCATATCCGTGCACAGCTATCACTGTATCAAATAAACACCGACAAATGCATAAATATGCAATGAAGTATCAGTCAAACACAACAAAACTTTATTATGTTTATTATTGTATTAGAGCAACATGTTTCGATTCTTATAGAATCATCTATATCTATATCCATATCTTAGAAGGGCCTGAAGATAATTCTATAAGAATCGAAACATTTTGCCCTAATACAATAATAAACATAATAAAGTTTTTTTACGTTTCACTGATAAATCATTGTATATTTACACATGTGTTAAACATTTCGAGATGGTAAAAATTAAACCGACAAATGCACTCATATATTAATAAATCACCACTTATTAACACTATACGTAACTCCAAAATGTTTCAACCCTCAAATGATTATCTTCAGGGAGTATTACTGATACATTCTTAGGAGCGTGGGTCAACAAAGTGAATCACCGCTTGTAAAATTCACCTTAGTGTGTAGCGTGTACTGTGTTACGTAACAGCTATTCAAATACGTTGCAGTTAGGTATCGTGTTAATTATATGATATTAATATTGTACGTCAGCACAACTGTTTGTATTACAAAAGGTAATTACATAGGCTACATGTTTCGACTATTGAACAGTTATCTTTAGGCCTATTCTTTACAGGTTAAGTCACAGGATGCAACAGTCATCTTTAAGCCTATTCTTTACAGGTTAAGTCACAGGATGTAACAGTCATCTTTAGGCCTATTCTTTACAGGTTAAGTCACAGGATGCAACAGTCATCTTTAGGCCTATTCTTTACAGGTTAAGTCACAGAATGCAACAGTCATCTTTAGGCCTATTCTTTACAGGTTAAGTCACAGGATGCAACAGTCATCTTTAGGCCTATTCTTTACAGGTTAAGTCACAGGATG
>Ga0123357_10009266_pt1 | contig 12408 bp, 10 predicted proteins | sample TergutEmb28metaG_FD_89873 | JGI IMG/M metagenome (GOLD analysis project Ga0123357, IMG submission 89873) | Embiratermes neotenicus P4 segment gut microbial communities from Petit-Saut dam, French Guiana - Emb289 P4 | ecosystem: Host-associated > Arthropoda: Insects > Digestive system > Gut ... | reverse complement strand
GGGGTTGAAGCCTTATTTCCGGCGCTTTGCGCCGCATTTGAACGCAAAACCACAAACCCCCGCCCGCCAAAGGCGGGCACCCCCTTTGAAAAGGGGGCTTGATTTGACTTGCGGAGAAACAAAGCCCCACCCGCCAAAGGCGGGCGCCCCCTTTGAAAAGGGGGCTTGATTTGACTTGCGGAGAAACAAAGCCCCGCCCGCCAAAGGCGGGCGCCCTCTTTCGGAAAGGGGGCTTTTTTATTGGTTGATTTTCTAAATTACTGTAATAATTTTTAAATAAAAACCACTACAGTAGCGAAATATTCTTTAAGTAAATTTAGAAAATAAAAGCACCGCCTACGGTGCAGCACGGGGAGCCTGGTCTGCGGCCTCCGGCAGCGGCAGGAGGTGGGGTTCTTCCGTGACGCCCAATTCGGAAGCGCTTTCCGGTTCGGTCGAGTCGATCAGGATCGAAACGCGGCGGTTGCGGGCGCGGCCTTCGATGGTGTCGTTTTCGGCGACCGGGCGGGTTTCGCCGTAGCCGATCGCGGTGAGCTTGTGTTGCAGCACGCCGGCGTCGGCGAAGAGGCGCAGCACGGTCGTCGCGCGCACGGCGGAAAGTTCCCAGTTGGAAGGGAAATAAGGGGTATGGATCGGAATATTGTCGGTGTGCCCTTCGATCGTGACCGGCAGGTCGGCGCGCGCGATGACATCGGCGACTGCCTGCATTGCCCGCATCGACTCCGAGGCGAGTTGCGCCTGACCGGGCGCGAAAAGCACGCTGTCATTGATCTCGATCGTCACGCCGCGACTGGTTTCGAGTACGCGCACTTTTCCTTGCCGCACCAGGGGCGCCATGACTTCCATGATGTCGCGGGCGACATTTTTCATTTTTTCGCGCCGCTTTTCCTTGCCGGCATCGGGCGGTTTGTTGGTCAACGATTTCTGCGTCACGAGCGGGGTGTTCGGCAGGAGATTGACCACATCGCCGCTGGAGCGGATTTCGACATTGCGGAAGGCATTGACCAGCGAATCGCTCAAGACCCGGTATTTCCCTTCATTGACAGAGGAAATCGCGTACATGACGACAAAGAAGGCAAAGAGCAGGGTGATGAAGTCCGCATACGAAACCAGCCACCGCTCAAGGTTTTCGTGCTCTTCGTTGCGTTTTTTGCGGGCCATGGGAGGACACCATTCATACGATGTAGTAGCCGTGCATACGGTTTTCGATGATGCGCGGATTGTCGCCGTTGGCCAGGCCGATCAGGCCATCGAGGATCATTTCCCGAAAGGTGACCTGGCGCGCGATCAGGGCGATCAGCTTTTTTGCCATCGGCAGGAATACGAGGTTGGCCAGGCCGACGCCGTAAATGGTGGCGACAAACGCAACGGCAATGCCGCCGCCGAGCTTGGCCGGGTCGGTGAGGTTTTCCATCACGTGAATCAAGCCCATGACGGCGCCGAGAATGCCGATCGTGGGGGAATAGCCGCCCGCCGATTCCCAGATTTTGGCGGCCTGGCGCGCTTCTTCCTCGAAGGCGCCGATCTGGACTTCGAGAATTTCGCGCATCCGCTCCGGTTCGACGCCGTCGACCAGGAGTTGCAGGCCCTTTTTGATGTATTCGTCCTTTTGCGCAGCGATGAAGCCTTCCAGCGCCAGCAGGCCCTCGCGGCGCGAAATGGTGCTCCAGTTGCCGATCTGCTGCGTCAGGCGCGCAAATTCGACTCGGGGCGGGAAAAAAACCCATTTCGCCATGACAATGCCGTGTCTGAAGGTATGCCATGGGCTTTGCAACATGACCGCGCCGAGCGTTCCGCCGACGACGATGACAAAGGCCGTGGCCTGGATCAGGGAAGCAACATGGCCGCCTTCCAGTACTTGCCCGCCAACAATGGCGAAGATGGCGACGACAAGACCGACGACACTGATTTTATCCATTGCTGTTCTTTCCGCCCCGTTTGCCCTTCTTCACTTCTTCGATGCCAAAAATGCGCGCACGCAGGCGAGCTACCGCCTGGCTGTGGAGCTGGCACACCCGTGATTCGGAAACGCCCATCACTTCGCCAATTTCGCGCAGGTTGAGATCCTGTTCGTAGTACAGCGCCATCATCAGTTTTTCGCGCTCCGGCAACTGTTCGATTCCCGTGACCAATTGTCGCATCAGCTCGATGTTTTCCAGTTGCTTGACGGGATCGGCGGATTCGTCTCCGGCGTGACGCTCCAGAAAGGCATCGTCGCCGGAACCGACCAGATCCTCAAAGTAAAAAACCTGATGCCCGCGCGCCTCCGAAAGCAATTTCTGGTACTCGGCCAACGGCATCTCCAGGGCTGCGGCCAGTTCAGTCTCGCTCGGCTGCCGCCCGTTCTCCTGCTCCATGCGGGAGATGCACGCTTCGATACGGCGCATGTTTTGCCTCAGGCCGCGCGGCACCCAGTCGGTTTCCCGCAGGCCATCGAGCATCGCGCCACGGATACGCTGTGTGGCATAAGTCTCGAATTGCGCGCCCATCCCGGATTCAAAGCGGCCAATCGCATCGAGCAGGCCGATCATGCCATTCTGGATCAGGTCATCGACCTGGATGTTCGGGGGCAGACGCGCCATCAAGTGATGCGCGAGACGCTTGACGAGCGGCAGAAAGCGTTCGACCAGTTGCTCGCGTTCGAGGCGGCCAGCAGCATCGTACATGGAGAGTCGCCGAATCAGGGGTTATCCAGAATAAATAGCAATCGGATCGATACGTTGACTCAAGTGTAACAGTTGCTGCACGAATTGCTCGAATCCGCCGTCCTCCAGATTCGCAGCGGGCCAGCCGAGCACTTCAGCGGCCAGGGCGCGAAAAGTCTGCGCCGACGGCGCTTCCGGACAGAGCGCAAGCACGGGCCGGCAAAACTGGCAGGATTGCCGCAGATAGTCGTCGCGCGGCACATACCCTAGGTAATCCAGGCTGGCGACGCCATGCGCGGCGGCAACCCGCGCCAGGTTTCCATAAACGACGCCCGCTTCCTGCTCGTCGCGCGCCCTGTTGACCAGGATGTGGAAGTTGCGCCGGGCATAACCGATGCTGACTTTCTTGATCAGCGCGTAAGCCGAGGTAATCGCGTCGCTGCCGGTGGAAAGCACGATCACCGTCTCCTGGGTCGCCAGTCCGAATGGCGAAAATCCGAGCGGATGATCGGTCGTCGCATCGACGAGGATGATGTCGGCAGGACGCTCCATGTTGCCGACTGCCTGCAACAGCTTTTCCTGTTCCAGGGGCGAGAGACGGCTCAGTTTCTGTACTGTTTGCGCAACCGGCAGGATGCGGACTCCCGGCGCAGCATCGAACACGACTTCGGCAAGCGTCTTTTCTCCGCAGACGACTTGATACAGATCGTGGCGGCGGCCGCCCCGGTGGGGGGCCGCAAAATGGCCGGCGGAATTCCTGTGCGCGTTTTCGTCGATCAGCAGGACTTCCTTGCCCTGGGCGGCAAAGGCAACGGCAAGATTGGCAACGCAGGTGGTTTTGCCGACATTCTCGCCTCCGGCGGCAAAGGTGACGATCCGTACCTGCTCCTGGCCGAACAGGCGGCGCAAACCCGCTGCCTGGTCGCCTCCTGATTTATTGATCCGGCCCATAAATAGTATGTAGGATGGGTTGAGCACAGCGAAACCCATCGGAGTTCCAGATGGAGAAATGATGGGTTTCGCTTCGCTCTACCCATCCTACGTAATGAGAGTGTTTAAGGGCGGGATCAATAGCCACGGGAAGCCCCGAAGGAAGCGCCTCCAGCGTTGGCGAGCATCAGGCCGGGTTCGATGCCGGTGTGACGATGCGGCGATTGCTCCGGCACATCCTTGAACGCGCGGTGCAGCAGGTAGGGCCGGTTGGGCAGGTGCAAATCTTCCGGCACGCGCTGTCCATTGGAGACGTAGTGCAGTTTCAGGCCGTGGCGCATGATGACATCGAGCGCCGTCGCCAGGCCCGCCGCCTCGTCGACCTTGGTCAGGACGCAGCCGGCAAGGCTTGGGCCATCGTAGGCGCGCACCACGTCGTCGAGCGTATCCCCCTGCCCTGTCGCCGCAAGCAGCAAGAGGCGCTGCACGCCGCAGTCGGTCAGCATGCCGATCTGATCGGCCACCTGGCGGTCGCGCTGGCTCATCCCCATCGTATCGATCAGGACGACATGCTTGTGCGCCAGATCGGCGAGCATCTGGCGCAAATCGTCGCCGTTTTTCACCAGATGCACAGGCACTCCGAGAATACGGCCGTAGATGCGCAATTGCTCGTGCGCGCCGATCCGGTAAGCATCGGTCGTGACGAGCGCAAGCTTGCTCGCGCCGTGGCGCAGGACGCAGCGCGCGGCGAGTTTGGCAGTGGTCGTGGTCTTGCCGACGCCGGTCGGGCCGATCAGGGCAAAGACGCCGCCCCGGTCGATGATGTCGAGATCGGTGCCCAGCGTAATCAGGAGGCGGTCGGCGGCGCTTTTCACCCAGGCCAGCGCCTGCCGCGAATCGAGCCGCGCCGGCAGCCCAAGCAGCAGATCGCGCGAGAACTGCGGTGAAAAACCGGCATCGAGCATATGCCGCAGGATTTCGGTCTTGGTCGGTTCCTTGCGCGCCGCCTCGCCCCAGGCGAACCCGGCCAGATGCTGTTCGACCAGTTTGCGCAAGGCGCGCACTTCTTCCATGACTTCCACCGGAATCACCGCTGCGGAAGCTGGCGCAGCCGACGGGGCATGTGCATTATTGGCTTCGTTTCGCCCCGTCTGGCGCGGCGCGGGCGAGCGTGGACGCGCGGGCGTCCTGGCGCTGCTTCCTGCGCTGCTTCCTGCGCTGCTTCCAGCGCTGTTTCCTGCACTCAATCCGGTGTTTTCCGGAGCGGCTGCCACAGGCGCAACGCGCGCGCGCATTGCAGCGGAAAGGCGAACGGTGTAATCGTCCTGTTCATCGCCAACATCCCCGGAGGCCGCAGCGGTCGCCAAAAGCGCCGGGGACGGCGCAAATCCCGACATGAGCCTGGGCGATGCCGCCGGCGCGGGGTTTTCCGGAGCCGCAGGACGTTCGTAAGCGCTCCCGGGAACGATCGCCGCCATGTCGCGCGCGGCGATGGCCATGATCTCGACGGTTTCGCCAACGCTGCGGTTGGAAAGAATGACCGCGTCGGGGCCAAGGGTCTCCTTGACCTTGCGCAAGGCTTCACGCGCGCTGGGGGCAATAAATTTTCTGACGTTCATGCTCTACCTCCGATAATCGAGGTTACCTTGATGATCTTGTTGTCCGGAACTTCGCTGTGGGCGAGGACTTTCAACTGCGGAATGCCTCGCCGCAGAAAGCGGGAAAGCAGGGTTCTCAAGCCGGCGGGAACGAGAAGCACTGCCGGCAATCCAAGTTCTTCCTGGCGCTGCGCCGCGTTGGCGGTTTCGCGCGGCAGCGCATCGGCCAATCCCGGTTCGATGCTGGCGTTTTCGCCGCCGCCCGCGAGCGCCTGATGCAGGATGCGCTCAAGCTGCGGATCGAGCGACATGACCTGCATTTCGGCATTCCCCGGATAGAGTTCCTGCACGATCGAGCGCCCCAGCGCAATGCGCACCTGGGTCGTGAGCGCCTCCGGATCCGGCATGCGCGGCGCATGATCGGCGAGGATTTCGAGAATGGTGCGCATATCGCGGATATGCACCCCTTCTTCGAGCAGGTTTTGCAGCACTTTTTGCAGCGTGCCCAGGGACAGGGTCTTGGGCACCAGATCCTCGACCAGCTTGGGCATCTCCCGCCCGATATGATCGAGCAGCATTTGCGTTTCCTGCCGCCCGAGCAATTCGGCGGCATGGGAAAGCGTCAAATGGTTCAAATGGGTCGCCACCACCGTGCTGGCATCGACGACGGTGTAGCCGAAGGCTTGCGCCTGGTCGCGCACCTGCGCCTCGATCCAGATGGCCGGCAGGCCGAACGCGGGATCCTGGGTGACATTTCCGGGGATCGTGCCGGCAACGCGACCCGGATTGATCGCCAGGAACATGCCGGGGAAGGCTTCGCCCTGGCCGATTTCGACGCCCTTGAGCAGAATGCGGTAGGCGTTGGGTTTGAGTTCGAGGTTGTCGCGGATATGCACCGGCGAGACGAGATAGCCGATTTCCTGCGCGAATTTCTTGCGAATGCCGCGAATGCGCCGCAGCAGGTCGCCATCCTGCGCCTTGTCGACCAAGGGAATCAAGCGATAGCCGACTTCGAGCGCCAGCAGATCGAGAGGCGCCACGTCTGCCCAGCTTGCTTCCTGCAACTCATGCTGGCGTTGCGCCTGTTGCTGTTGCTGCTGTTCGGTTGCGCTGACCTGGACAGGCGAGAGCGCCTTTTTTTCCTTTTTCTCGGTCTGCCACGCCAAGCCCACCAGGGCCGCAGAAAGAAGCAGGAAAACAAAATTCGGCATCCCCGGAATCAATCCCAGGACGCCAAGAATGACGGCGGTCAGGTAGAGTACGCGCGGCCTCGTGAACAACTGGTTGATGATCCGGTCCGACAGGTTTTCCCCGTCGCCGACCCGGGTGACGACCATGCCCGCAGCAATGGAGATGATCAGGGCCGGAATCTGCGCCACGAGGCCATCGCCAACGGTCAGCAGGGTATAGACCTTGACCGCTGCGGCAACATCCATGTCGTGCTGCAGGACGCCAACGACGAGCCCGCCGATGATGTTGACCGCCATGATGATCAATCCGGCAATCGCGTCGCCGCGCACGAATTTCGAGGCGCCGTCCATCGAGCCGAAGAATTCCGATTCCTGCGCGACGGTCGCCCGGCGCTTGCGCGCCTCATCCTCGCCGATCAATCCGGCATTCAAATCGGCGTCGATCGCCATCTGCTTGCCGGGCATCGCATCGAGGGCAAAGCGCGCCGAAACTTCGGCCACCCGGCCAGCGCCCTTGGTGATAACGACGAAGTTGATGATGATCAGGATCAGGAAAACGATGATCCCAACGGCGAAATTGCCGCCGACGAGAAAGTGCCCGAAGGCCTCGATGACCTTGCCCGCCGCGTCCGGCCCCGTGTGCCCGTTGATCAGCACGACCCGGGTCGAGGCGACGTTGAGCGAAAGCCGCAGCAGCGTCGTGACCAGCAGGATCGACGGGAAAACGGAAAACTCAAGCGGCCTGATCGTATACATCGCCACCAGCATGACGATGATCGAAATGGCGATGTTGAAGGTAAAGAAGAGATCGAGAACGAAGGGCGGCAGCGGCAAGACCATCATCGACAGGATGATGATGATCAATACCGGACCGCTCATCTGGCGCATGTTCATGCGCTCGAAAATCTGTTGCATCGAAAGCGCCGGGCTAGCCATTTACTTCTCCGACAAAAAATTCTTCCGGCACTTCCAGCTTGTTCGGCGGCTGCGGATATTGCCCGCCTGTCTTGCGCCAGGCGGAAAGCTGATACACCCAGGCCAGGGCCTCGGCAACGGCGGCATAAAGGGCTCCCGGGATTTCGCGGTCGAGCTCGACATGCCGGTACAATGCGCGCGCCAGCGGCGGCGCTTCCAGCAAGGGAACGCCATGTTCGGCGGCGATCGCCTTGATCCTGCGCGCGATTTCCCCCATCCCCTTGGCAACGACCTTGGGCGCTTTCATCCCTTCGGAATAGGACAGCGCGACCGCGAAATGGGTCGGGTTGGTCACAATCACATCGGCCTGCGGCACCGCGCTCATCATCCTGCGGCGCGCGGTATCGCGCTGGATGCTGCGGATGCGTGCCTTGATGTGGGGATCGCCTTCCATTTCCTTGTGTTCCTGGCGAACCTCTTCCTTGGTCATTTTCAGCTTGTCATAATATTGCCAAAGCTGGAAAGGAACATCGGCGGCAACAATCAGGATCATCCCGCAGACGACCAGCAGGAAACTCTGCGTGATCATCCTTCCGGCATTGCCCAGTCCTGCATGAAGCGGCTGCGAAAGCAGCCCCATCAGATCGCCGAATTCCTTCCAGATCACCAGCGAGGAAATGCCGACGATCAGCGTGGCCTTGAGCACCGCCTTGATGAGCTCGACAAGGCCATTCTTGGAAATGACCCGCTTGATTCCCTGCAAGGGATTGAGGCGGGAAAACTTGGGTTGCAACGACGCAGGAGAAAAAATGAAACCCTTGAGCGCGAGCGGCCCGATCAGCGCGGCAAGCATCAGCGCGAGGAAAAACGGCGAGAGCAGCAACAGGGCTTCAAAGGAGAAATCGGTGAACCGGGAAAACATTCTTTGCGGTTCGTGCATCGCGCTGGGTTCCAGCGTCAGTCCGGTCTCGACCAGCGAAATCGTGCGGCGCATGAGCCAGCCGCCCATCCCCCAGAGCAGCGAAGCCCCGACCAGCAGAATCATGAACGTTCCCAACTCCCTGGACTGCGGAACCTGGCCCTCGGAACGCGCTTTTTCCAGCCTTCGCGCTGAGGGTTCTTCTGTTCGTTCGAGATCGCTTTCTTCGGCCATGCTCAACGCCTACCGGAATTTTTGGGTATTATAGAAAAAAACGATAAAAATTAGACGAGTACAGCATTTTTTTTATTTGATTTCTAGGCTGACAACACAAAAACAACAAAACCGGGCATTTCCGTGCTCCTCTCCAGGCCGCATCAATATTGAAAACTCCATTCTTTTTATTTTTTTAGTGGAATTATCCAGACAGCGAAGCCGCGATTCTATACGATTTTCTTCAGATTTTGATTTTCTTGATCTGGAATTTTTGCGGCGAGCCCCTTGATCTGTAGCGTTTTTTCATTATTTCTGCCCTGATCAGGAAAAATCAAAAAAACCTTTTAAAAATCAATATGTTTTTGATGCCCTGAAAAAAACAGGTTAAATATTTTACGCAAAAAGAATTTTCACGAGATCCAGACTCGCCTCCAATGATCAAAATTGTGACCCTTAAAAAATGCCAATGTTGTTTTATAAATAAAGTTAAATTGTCAATCCCTATTGCAAAGGGAATCGCGGGTGATTTGATTTTTTAAATTGGAGAGGCTTCGGTTCAAATGCCCTCTCCCTTTCCGCCCCTTCGAGGGGGACTTTAAGCCTCCCTCTTCGAGGGAGGTGGCGCGCAGCGCCGGTGGGAGTCCTATTCTTCTTGGCGCGGGAGGAAGGAAAAACGGGCTTGAAAGCGCCCAAATTTTCTAAATTTGTTTAAATAATGTTTCGCTACAGTAGTTATTTTAACATAAGAATTATTTAAACAAATTTAGAAAATTTTCCAGTGCATAGGTTGGGGTGAGCGCAGCGAAGCCCAACACTCGGGCGAAGGCGGTTCCGTTGGGCTTCGCTGCGCTCACCCCAACCTATATGCAAATTTTCTAAATTTGATTAAATAATGTTTTACTACAGTAGTAAATTTCAACCAAGAATTATTTAAATAAATTTAGAAAATTACAGCTAATAGGCTGGATAAACGCAATCTCATCCTGCGCATGAAACACCGCTTCTTCCGGCAGGAACAATGAAAAGGACGGGGCCGGAAAATCCAGCCCCGTCCCCGATTCTCACGATGAATCTTATTTCGGCGTATAGGTCGCGGCGATGGTCTCCATCGTCGTCGTCATCCCGGCGGCAAGAATCGACGATTTGAGATTCTGGCCCCGATACGGCCCTTCGGCGGCCAGCAAGCTCCATTGTCCGTTGCCGTCCAGGCGAACGCCCACATTGCAGAAAAGTCCCATGCCGGCGATGTTCAGCGAAGAGATGGACAAGCTGCCGTCTGCGGCATTGAAGGTGGCATCCGCCCAGGCGGGCGCTGCAAGGGAAAGACCAATGGCCAGCGTTGCGCCGCCCAGAGCGCGTTTGAAAGGTAGCGTTTTCATGAAAGCGCTCCTTTTTTGAGAACGGTTGAATTGCAAACCCGCCTCCGGAAGGATTTCAGGAGGCGTGGAAGACACGGGCGGTTTTTTGATCCGAAATCTCTCTCGTGTTATTTACGCACGCCGGTCAGGAAGAAACCCTGGGTGGCATAGGATGACCCTGCCGGGCTACCCACGATGTCCAGGTGGGCAGGGCTTCCACTCGTGAAATTCTGGCCGATAACGCCCGTGGCCCTCGTGCCGTGGGGCATGATGCAGTTGCCCGTGAAAGTGATGTCCAATTCCAGGGCCGCCACATCGGTGCGGGGCTGTACGGCGCCGCTGGCCGAACAACCGTTCGTTTGCGGCATGCTCACGGTTCCGTTGGCATTGATGACCATGGAGTATTGTTGCTGCGTCCGCCCGCCGGGGATATGGCCGCCGGAGAGAATCGTGTAAGTGCCCGCGACGGACGAGAGCGGCAAGGTTCCGTCAAAGCGCGGAACATAACCCAGGGTCATCACTCCCGAGCCAAGCCCCGGGATGCTCACGTTGAGCGTCATGTTGTTTTTGGCCGAGACCGTGCCGTTGAAGCTGATGTTCATGGTTTCCCCGTAGGCGAAACCAATCTGCGTCACGGAACCGGAAACATTGTTGCCGTTGACGTTGATGGCGCCGCGAAGCCCGCCGCTGCCGCTCTCTCCGCCAACGTTGACGCTGCCGATTTCCGTCATGTTGTTGCAGCCGCCCCCGGCGTTGGTATACATGCCGTAGACCAGGCCATTGCTGAAGACGACGAACTGCGCGGTATTGCCGCCGGGCACGACGCCGCACCAAACGCCGGCGGCAGGCGAAGCTGCCCCGCCGCCACCTCCTCCCCCGCCACCTCCTCCGCCACCTCCTCCGCCACCTCCTCCGCCTCCGCCTCCGCCTCCGGGCGGCGTCGCGGAAATAAACTGCCAGCGCCAGGTGTTGATGTCCAGACGCGCCGAAACATTGGTGAATTGGGCCCCATCTATGTTCAAGACCGGTATCGACAGAATTCCAGTCGACATGTTGTAGCGAGCGTTTGTGGAAACCTGCGAGCACGGGGTTGCGGCCTCCAGGCTCCATTGTCCGTTGCTGTTCAAATCAATGCGGACATCGCAGAAATATCCCGCCCCGTCTACGGTGAGGCCGGGCATGGTCAAGGTGATCGTTTCCGCCCAGGCAGGAGCGGCAAGGGAAAGGCCAAGCGCCAGGATTGCGCTCGCCAATGCGTTCAGGACAGATCGATTCATGAAAGTCTCCTTTTTTCGTTGATATTTGAATTGCAACCCAGCTTCCGGAAGCTTTTTCCGCGCTCCTTTCGATGCGCAGAGCGGTAGATCATGCCCGATAACTTCATGGGCGACAAGTAGACATCATCGCCCCGGCGGGAGGCTTGATAAGCTCCCTCTCCAAGGGCCGGCATTGCTGTTTCAGGTGAATGGTTGTAGCATTCCCGATTGCCCCTGGACGCTTCAAATGCGGGCGTTTTTATGCCACCTGGCTTTTCGTTGCAGCGCTTGACCGGTATTTTCCCCCTCTGATTTCAGATAGCTGCAATGCTCCATGTGCCGTGGGGCCGTGATCTATTCAACGCAAATTTACTGGATTAGAGGAGTATCTCGAATGAAAAAAACCTTGTTTTTTGCCTTGCCGTTTGCTGCCGCGATATTTGCCCTGCCCGCGCAGGCTGCCGATGCCGGACACGCCCATTCCGCCGGCGAGCCGCCGCATTGGGGTTATGAAGGAGAGGGCGCCCCCGAGCACTGGGGAAAGCTTTCTCCCGAATTCTCGATGTGCGCGGCTGGCGTCAACCAGACGCCGGTCAATATCGAAGGCGCATTGAAGGCTGGTCTGACGCCCCTGGAACTGCATTACAAGAACGGCCCGCAGACGATCGTCAATAACGGGCATACGGTGCAGGTCAATGTTTCGGGCGGCAACCTCCTGAAGCTGGACGGAAAGCCCTTTGAACTGCAACAATTCCATTTTCATACGCCGAGCGAGAATCACGTCGGCGGAAAATCCTTCCCGCTGGAGGCGCATTTCGTCTACAAGGGCACAGAAGGCGAATTGGCGGTATTGGCGCTGATGTTCGAGGAAGCAAAAACCGGCAACAAACAACTGGATGAAGCCTGGAAAGCGATGCCGAAGGAAAAGGGCGAGCCCGCGCCGCTGAAGAAGGAGGTCGATATTCAGGCGCTGCTTCCGAAGCATCTGGCGTATTACCGTTTCAGCGGTTCGCTGACGACGCCGCCCTGCACCGAAGGAGTGCGCTGGCTGGTGCTGAAGGAGTCCGCCTCCATTTCCAGGGAGCAGGTCGAGCAGTTTTCCGCTGCAGTGCATCATCATAACAACCGCCCGCTACAGCCTCTGCATGGGCGGATCATCGTACAGTAACCCCTCTCCTCACTCACTCCCCCTGCCCTCCCTCGAAGAGAGCAGGGGGTTTCATTCAAGGACACTCTGAACAAGTCACCGCGCCGCGTGCATCTGCGGAGTTGGGCGGTCTGCGGCGTTGCAAATCCTCGCGATACCTTCAGGGTTCGCTGTGGTTTGCGCCTGGCATCCCATCCCAATCCGCAGCGCACGCTTACCGCTCGACTTATTCAG
>Ga0123357_10009265_pt1 | contig 12408 bp, 9 predicted proteins | sample TergutEmb28metaG_FD_89873 | JGI IMG/M metagenome (GOLD analysis project Ga0123357, IMG submission 89873) | Embiratermes neotenicus P4 segment gut microbial communities from Petit-Saut dam, French Guiana - Emb289 P4 | ecosystem: Host-associated > Arthropoda: Insects > Digestive system > Gut ... | reverse complement strand
TTGCTAGTAGCAATACAGGAAGTTTAGAACAAAAAATGACGTTTTCTACGTTAAGACGTTTGGTTAATTTAACGAGACGTCAGCGTCATAGGATAAATAATAGGACTCATAATGATTGTAAATCATTACTGTTTCAATAATGTAAATTGCATTCCATTTTTACTTACTATTTAAGGTGAACCTTATTGATTTTACTGGTGTTACATACTCAGAATGACCCATTATAGATTACCGAGAATACTAAAATGCTACACACCAACAGGCAGAAGAACCCAAGGGAGACCATAAGAAAGACTTCTAGAAGTGTGAGACCGGATTCGGTCAACTAGTGACCAGACTCCATGTTAACTAGATGATGATGATGGTGGTGATGATGATTATGATTATGATAATGACGACGTGCTTTACAGCACCATTCTGCACGTAGGTTTGCATCAATGCACAACAGTTACGTCAGCCATATACACTACCCTAACATATATTCAAAGCAAACATTTTCCCTTCAAACAACACAAACATCCAGAGGAAAGCAAAGGATTTCTGCTGCGCATTCTAGTTTTTATTCAGTCACATTCCTCTTTTTATAATTATTATCATTCAGTATTCGGCATAATAACCCAGCTACCGAAACATCGTATTTATTTTTTGAAACGGGGTGGCCTCATCCTAGAATAATTTTCTGTTTATGAACTTGTACGACTGCCTAATTATAGCCGAGTAAGTCCGTCGAATCATGTAGTAAATACAGGGCGGGCCAACAGTAGGTACACAGTATATAGTTAATTACTGTATACCTACTTTTGGCCCACACTGTATAATGACTATGTAATATACCCTTTAATTGACATGGATTTGACAAGCTGAACGTGATGATGGTTCCTAAATTACCAACTCTCTTTGTTGGATTGATGCATAGATTTGAAGTTGCAAAATTTATTCCGCCGGAGCTCCCCTTCCCCAAATAAATATAATAATGAAATTGTACCCTTATCAACAAATTCTAGAACCAAGCGTCTTTCTGACTTATTATTCTGGGCTGTTATACCAGGTAGTCTCGCAGATAGACACCGGGGTTCCTCCGACGCATCAGTGTTAAATTGGGAATCTAAAGGATGTGAAAAATCAGAGGACTGTTTTTTGCGTGACAGTTGCAGTGGGACCCTCCAGACCTCCATAAACCATGTATCTGCTGTACGCGGAGTCCAGCTAAGTGATATCGCATGTGATGCTGATCTCAGGACTGACATTGTGGTAACGTCTGGCCTATCGCCCACACCAGGTGTAGTTTTACGTTAGTATTGTACATATGTGAGAAGGTGGATGGCAGGAAATAACCTTGATGCCTAGATTGCCTAGTTCAGGAATTGAATCAAGGGCTTTCGTAGCGTCTGTGTCTAAGTACGTGTACAACTTGATTGTGCTTGTTACCATTGGTTTCCATGACTAGTTGATGGTACAGTACTGTTTGTTATCCACTGATGTTGGCACGCTTTTATGAATGCAGCCGAACAGACTCTTTTTTTGGTCACTTACATGGTAGGTAAAAAAGAAAGAGTGGGTTGTTGGTCGGTCGGTCACGGAGGCATTATGTTGGCTATGTTATGTATTCAGGTGCGGTTACGCGTCTTCCGCGGCTTGAGAGGCACTGGGTTCGAACCTGTGGGCCGGGATGGCCTAGTCGTTGTAGCGAGTCGCTACGGGCCGTACGGTTCGGTGATCCAATCTGGGTGGGGGCGAGATTTTCCGCACCGGTTCAGAGCAGCCCTAGTGCCCATCCATCTTCCTACACAGTGGGTACCGGGTCAGTCCCGTTGGTAAAGCGGCCGGGGCGTGGCGTTAACCAACCTTTCCCATCTAGCACCGAGGTTAAAAAAGAGTAGATTTATACCTCTGCACCTCCTCTGGAACTTTGTGGCCTGTTGTAGGGGGAAGTTTGCCTTTTTATGGATTTGACTCTGCGCCTGAACAGCATTGTTCTTTCTGAAAACTTACGTTCTTTTCTAATTATCCAGGCAAGTGTCAAAATAGTGTGCCTTGCCTTAAATCACCGTCATGCCGGTAAACTTCAAATTCTCACTAGTTATTCACCAGTACGATATAAGAAATTTAATTCGAAGATGTTTGGTCTCATAAGCTGAAACATCAATCAAGAATAAGAATGTCGTACTGTCAGTAGTATATACTACCCTCTGAAATCCGCCCTAAGTACAACGAAGTGCTGCCGTCTTGTTTGCTTGGATCTTGAAAAACTATCACTGTGGGGATTTAACACTTAAAAGGGTTCAGAGCTTGAGTGCTTACTTCCAGGGGATTTAATTCAATTTCACGACTGGAGAGTAAATTAGTTAAGGGTTACTTCCTCATGCCAGCATCTACCTTGCATAAGGAACCTCCACCGTGTTAAATACGGTTTGCAAAATGATATTAAATATTAACTTGTGCTTTGATTGCACGAGGATACACACCATGCACTTACTTTTTTGACACAAAGAAAAGGCTGAAAACGAAGAGATGCACTGGGCATGCTCTACATGGCCTTCCAAAAGTATTGTTTTGGAAATGAGACATTGAAAAGGTAACAAATAATAATTGAGATCAACATACTTACTTACACACACACACACACACACACACACACACTTATATATATATATATATGTGTGTGTGTGTGTGTGTGAGCCGGGTAGCTCAGTCGGTATAGCGACTGGCGACGGGCTGGACGGTCCGGGATCGAATCCCGGTGGGGACGAGATTTTCCGCCCGTCCAGACCGGCCCTGGGGCCCACCCAGCCTCCTGTACATTGGGTGCCGGGTCTTTCCCGGGAGTAAATTGCGGCTGGGGCGTGCTTCTGACCACTCACCCGCTTCTAGTGCCGCGGTTATGGAAGAGTAGAGCTATACCTCTACCCACCCTCTGGACCACACCGGGCCTGTAACGGGATCACTTTACCTTTTACTCTCAGAGGCCGACACATGGTGTTAATCGTTAGACTACCTCGATATATACATACTTTCACCTATAAGGAACTCTCAGTGGCCGACACATGTTGTTAATCGTCAGACCACCTCGACATGTACATACTTTCACTTATAAGGAACTGTCGGTAGCCGACACCTGGTGCTATACATGAGACGACCTCAACATGTACATACTCTTGCATATAAGGGAGAAGCATTATCTGACCGATAGTGTACGTCGTCAGGCGCCCTGAACACCTACGCCGTTCTTGTAAGAGAATTCCCGTTGCATTTGAACTTACTGTGTCCGCCAGGAACAAAGCATGTGCGAGTGGTTTAAACCGAAGACATTGAAACTTTCTGTTTAACGACTGGGCCAAGGCCCTTTACGATTTTGATATCTTCTGGCCCCAAAAGGAATCTCGAGTGACAGCATTTTACTGAAACTTGAATCTCCAAAGGTTGTCTCCCGATTAATTGACGATAATAATATCCGACACATTGTAACTCATAGTGCAATGCTTAAGGTGACATTTGTGTGAACGGGCTACCTTCTTATGTATTTCGGGAATACGGTCTTATTTAAATAATGCTGCAACAAAAATCTCACTCATTTTCTGTTGAGAGTTATGATACGGTAGATAACACAGATTAGGGAAAATTTGTCAATAAAGTATTACTCTTGTTGGGAACGTGATGAAATGTGGAAATTTCGGAGCAGCTCTCAACCTTCGTTATCGGAGTAGTGACAGAAGTAGCATTTTCCTCTGAACGGTCAGTATACTTTGGTCAGGGCATGCGACATCACATTTACGAACGTATCAATGGTCCTAGTTACCGCTGCGAGTACCTCAAAATCGACACAATGTCAACGAGTAATTACACTAATTAGGGTAATTACCTTTTGTGCTTTATTTTTCAGTAACCCAGCAAGAGGAAAGTGTTTTTGTGTTTGAGATAAATTCCGTATAAACAAATTTCATATTCTTAAACAACACATAGCTAAGGTTGTTGTAGAAATTTCCGTCGAAATACTTTGCAATTTTATCTGATATTACAATTTTATGTATATAATTATATAAATTTGTACCTAATATGAGAGACGCAAATCTTTTGACGGTAAGCTGATACACATATATAATTATATAAATTTCTACCGAATATGAGAGACGCCAGTCTTTTGATGGTAAGATGATACACACACACACACATATATATATATATATATATAATTATAAATGTGTGTCAGCTTACCGTCAAAAGATTGGCGTCTCTCATATTCGGTAGAAATTTATCTGAAGGCAGGAGTGATTTTTGTTTTTCAAAAGCGTCGTTCTTAATGGATGATATAAAGCTCCGAGAAAGAAGCTAAAAACTCAACTTCACAAAGTAACTTCCCCGTCTCTTTACGAGGAACTTCGTTGGCTTCTTACTTTTACCCATTTCTATTCAATTGGTATGCTGTTGTTTTCCTCAGTCTTCACCCAGTAGGCTTCAGCAAATCTGCGAGGAAATTTCTCTCTTCTTTCTCTTGGCGTATAACAAAATAACTTTCTTATATTTCACTTTGATTTTTTTTCGTCAGAAAACACCCAGAAAATCGGAATGCAGTTTGTGACTTACTTCTGAAATGCAGGGACGTTATTACCCTTCTTGTCTCACTGGTAGAAAGCAGTCTGTCGTTCTGTAGTTGTAGACTGGAATTATTGTTGTCACTTATTGCTGAGAGGCCTAATTTATTAGTCTTAAAAGTTATGCCTTTTTCGGTTTCCTGTCTTCCTCTTCTTATTTTTATGTCTTTTAGTGAATATCTTCTTTCTTTTTTTTCTTTTTATTCCTTCCGTTCTCATTTACATTATATCTTGTTGTAGGAGTTGGCACTTCTGCTTAGTAATCTGGAGGGTCATGATTTTGAAACCCATTCCGAGGCTAAGTGGCCCTAGTTTTGTTCGCCCTTCAAGGCTGAGATGGTACCTTAAAGAAGAGTCTTATAAATGTACAGTTTAATATAAATACACATACATACATAGCTCGTGGACTTTCGTATCTTAATTACATATATTTCCCGAGGCATCCAGTAGCTTTTTTAACCTATTAATGCAAGGACGTTAGAGATCATTGTGTGTTATTTCAAGCATACCTTTAGGCATACATGTTTTTCAATATACTTCCATATGCATTCTACGAAAAAAAAAATTGTATGTACAAAGTGAAATATTCTGTTTACTCTAGCCTTTAAACAACCTATTAATGTGTACCTCCATTGTTATAACGCTCCTGCCTGAAATTCGATGTGTTTAGTTTCCCTGGATGCATATTTTATCGTTCAGATATTTATTTCAAAGCAGGGTATTGTTTTACAGCTGAAGTTTCGTGTACCATGAAAGTCCATACACTATGTAATGTCTGATAATTTCCAGCATCACTTTGAAGCCAGCATATAACAATAATGTTATACAGAAACGTGTTTCCCGTTTCCCAGTCTGGTCTCTTCCAATTTTATTAACAGTTCTCTTTGGGTTCTGACACTCTAACTTTTTTACAATAAATTTGTGTAAAATGGATACGTAGATACCATCCTTTATTCCTATGCTGAGGCCGCAACATTTCATTCTAATGTCTCTCTATGTCTCCCGGCCCTTTTCTTAATTCCTTTTTTGTGGCTGATATTCATAACACACATAATGATTCGCTGAGGCCAAGAACTTTTATAATACGCCCACATCATTGTACGCCCTAGTTGCCATCCTGAAACGGTGGGCGTAAATCAAAACGACGTAAGTTAGAAATGATATTTCCGTCGTAAGTATTGGGTTAGCGTAATATAATGCCTCCAACCAAAGGGTGTTAAATCGAAACTGAGAGGGCGTAAATTAAGAAGTGATGTAAATTTGCTTAAGGTATTCAAGCCCCTCCCCCCAGAAAAGTGTGTAACCAAATGAAGTAAAACGGCCTGGGTGTGAATAGCTAACACCGAAGAAGGAAACTAAAATTCTCATCGAGTATAATTATTGCTTAGTGTCATCCTCTTTGTAACGCGCACATGTTTGTGATCATTTGGTGAAGAGATTTAATGAATTTCACCAAACGTCACAGTAGTCTAGACAGTACTCCTGCTTCTAACTTATGACATTCCTATTTTCGGTCTCTACTCGGGTTGTGTCTAATGTTTGTTGTAATTTTGTTTAGTCCGTGCAGTTGGAGAATGTGGAATGTTTAAACCATTTGAGTAGCATGATGACAAGGGATGCCGCATGTACACGGGGAGTTAAATACAGCATTGCCGTGGCACAAACAGCATTCAACGAGAAGATTATTTTTCGGGAACAAACTGGATTTATCTTTAAGGAAGAAACTAGTAAAATGCTATATTTAGAGTATATCTTTGTGTGGTGCAGAAACTTGGACACTTCGGAAAGTAATGAGAAATACCTGGAATGTTCTGAAATGTGATGCTGGAGAAGGATGGAGAAGATCAGTTGGGCCGATCATATGAGAAACGGAGTGTTGCAAAGAGTCAAGGAGCAGAAGAACATTCTACAAACAATAAAAGACGGAAGGCTAACTGGATTGGTCACATCTTGCATAGGAACTGCCTACTGAAACAGTTTATTTAAGGAAAGATAGACGGGAAGAGTAGAATTGATGAGGTGACAAGGGAAAAGACATAAGCAGCTACTGAATGCCTTTATGGAAGAGAAATGATACTGTAATTGAGAGAGGAAGCACTAGATCTCATTGCGTGGAGAACTGGCTTTGGAAGAGGCTATGGACCAGTCGTCAGACAGACGAAAGAATGAATGAATGTATGTATATGTGTGTATGTGTGTGTGTATGTAGGTATGTATGTGTGTGTATGTGTTATGTGTGTGTATGTGTGTGTGTGTATGTATGTATGTCTATGTATATATGTATGTATGTGTACGTGTGTATGTATGTATGTATGTATGTGTGTGTATGTACAGTTCAGTAACAAGATAAAGCCTTACAACGAGACGTGACTCCTCTCTTCTACAACATTTCATTCTCAGGTATATCTTTTGATGTACGTGTGGAAAATGTAAACAGGCATTTTAATCAGGCGTAACAGCATACGGTGCGTGATGAATTTGTGTGTTACACGAACATATGAAGGATTACTGGTCGTTAAGAACGGAGCATAATGGCAGCAAGAGGCGCCTGTGCATCAGTTGGCATTTCAGTATCGATGTTTGCCGAATTACTTTACATAGCGTACTGTGAAATCGCGCCTGCATTGTGTCCTGCACGGGCTGTGATTTGTGTGCGTAATAGTTGATCCGGGGTTTCTGTGCCTGTGAAACCTGTAGCTAAAGGTGGCAATTCTTTTATTTCGTCCGCCGAACTTCCATCAGGACATTTTTTGATTAAATAAAGTGTCGCAATTATGTGGCAGTATGTTTTGTTGGGGTCAGGTTTTCAGTATATTACGTGACTAAAGTTGAAATTGCGTCTGACAGTGTTAGGAAAGGCTACTTTTGTCTTTTTATGAATTTCATTAACGTCTGTACCCTGTCAGCTCACCCTCTTAGTTGTTGTATGAAAACTTAATTCGTGTTTCTGCTCACAAATTTTAGACTTGACTGACCTCGATTCCTAAGGCAAGTTGTGATCGATTGAAGTCCGTATTAAGTACAAGTCGCGTGGGGCCTTACGGAGTGCGCGCTAAAGAATGATGCATTTATCTGTTAGTGTAACAATTATCGTGACGTTATTGTTGTTTCATTTTATTTTGTAATAAAAAATCGCTAAGATATATATATATACACACACACACACACGTTTTAGTTGGGGACCCCGGTGGCACTGTGCTTAAGGTGCTGTGCTACAAATCGGTAGGTCGCTGGTTCGATCCCAGCTGGTGTTAGTGGATTTTTCATTGACGTAAAATCCTTCCGATCGCACTATGGCCCTGGGGTCGACTCAGCCTCTAACAGTAATGCGTACCAGGAGTATTTCCTGGGGGTAAAGGCGGCCGGTGCGTAAGGCTGACAACCTTCCACCATCCTGTGCCGTTGTCACGAAATCTGGGAATCCTAACTTCCTGGAATCCTCTGGGCCACTCCTGGCCTGTAATGGGATTGCTTTACCTTTCTTTACATTTCAGTTACGTTCTTCACCATTGCAACATTGCTAGATGGCAAAATGTAGCTAATGTCTGTCTGTCTTCTGAAGTTCACCTCTATACAGTGTTTATTCATCGAAGACCTGCTATTGAAAATAATTCTACACTTTTTTTGTAATCGGGGGCCTATAAACGAGAACCTGTTCCACTCTTCTAGTTGCATGAGATTTGAGGTTCCCTTGATATGACTTTGAAGGATACTGCCTTCTGGTGTGTTACTTCTTGTACGTAGTTTGGTAAAAAGTTGCCATATTTTCAGAATAACATGCTTTCTTCGTCCTATGCGTAGTTTCTGTCCAGCAGATGATATATTACCTTCTTTGCAAATACCGGTTTAATTTTCCTGCACTACACAGCATCACATTCAAGACAGAATTATTCTGTATTATTTCAAGACTTTTAATTAGCTTTTTTTAAACTAACTTTTCCACAATTAATGAGGTTGAGGAGAAATCCACTTCGAAGTGCATGGCTTCACAACGTTGTGTTAAAATATTATGCACTGTTAAACTTGATTCTCTCTCCCCACTCATTCTCGCTGTAATTTGTTTTCGAGAATTACAAGAAACTGGCACGTTAATGGCTGTACATAACATGGCCGACAGCTTCAAGTCATCAAATTACATTCGTAAGGAATGTAACCTAAAATGAATTAGGATGCTGCTACGGCTGACTCGTGCTTTATATACTTATATGCTCAGTATTTTAGCACAACGATAAAGGTTTGCTTTTTGGGCTCATTAAGTTAGGATTTTGTACCCTTGTCTACGTCCAGGAACGCTAGCATATTATCGCTGGAATTTTTAGTGCAAATTGAGATAACCTACGTTATAGTAAAGAAGGGATGCGAGCATATCTTGTATAGCGTTCAAATTTTCTGTCTCTTCTATCTCTTGTTAAGAAGAACATTATAAACTTAGTTATATTCTGGAGACCGTGAATTCGAGATTTATCGAGTTAATTCCAACTCTGTGGTTTTTTTTTATTTTTGTGTTATAATTTGTAGATAACTGTTATTGCATTATTGAATCTCAATTTCCATCACATTTATCATAAAATCGTACCGTATAATTATATTTTGTGCCTGTATATTTCAGTTTCCCCACTGGAAGAAATGTTGCTGCATTAGGAATGTAGTTTTCGAACGTTAAGGCATGATACATTTACTGCATAATCGCTGTTAAATAATTGTCGTAACTGCAATGAAATGGGCCTCCGTCACCATGGCATATCGCGTTCTCAGATTGCAAGTGGAAGAGGTGCCCTTCCCTTAGGAAATGTAGCTAGGCATATTTTTAGTAAGCTGTAAAACAAAGATACCGAGACCATGTAAAGTACATAAAATGTAACAACCCAAATGAACATAAGCAATGCACATTCTAAATACCCTGCATGAATACCGACTAATTAACAATATCGTGTCTCGTCTAAACACCTGAAGAAAGACAAATGAAATCCCTTGAACAGTTTTACATTCATTTTTGCAGCTAAAAAATAAACCTCTCTAGGAAAAGTGCAAGTTAGAGAACGTAACCCACTATACCAAGTTGGTATTGAAGGTCATATAACCTTCAATTGCGTCACGCCGGTACCTGATCTACAATATGGCATGTCCTGCTCCCGAACACTCCTCCTATGTCAGTGCCGTGCTAACCAACAACAGACACACAGACCACCTCCGAGACTTTGGTACGTACTCGTAGTTACAACTATCGTTCTGCATCTTACATTCTGTAGATATTTACATAATTGTACTGTAACTGCTTTAATGTTAATTTTTACAGTTCCATATTGCTGTACCTCTACGTTAGTCTTACAGGGAACAGTTTACATCTCACTCCTACTACCTGCTATACGCAATACAGCTCTTTATAACAATCTTAGTTGTTGCATCATACACGATTATTTGATTATGTACTCTCTGACTATGATCCCATAGGGATCGACACATGTTGGGGTCTCATATTAATAATACACATATTGTGAATTTAGTTCGTTGTTAAAGTTGTTGTTTATCAATGTACATAATGAATAATTTAAAAAATATTTCAGAGAGTTTCGCATTTTAGGAGAACATAAGAAGATATCAAGAATTTGAGTAGGGATTGAGAAAATATTGTAGAATCCATAAAAATTTCATCTAAAAAGAGTCTGTGTTTGTCCTAGTGAACAGTGAGCCTCCTAAAGATCATGAAGTTTTCCATAGTGTAGTTTTCACTGCTTCTTAGTTACTGCCTCGTAGACGCAAATATTCCTCTTAGCGTCTTGCTCTAGAACATGTAGGACAATGAATATGTCCTGTAATGCTAGTCGGTTTTTGAGAGGGGGCTGTCAGACGGATACCCTGTCCGTGATGTTGTGCAAAGAATGAATCATAAAGTGTCAGATTTAATACTTAATCATGGTGAACGCAGACAGTAGTGTTCTATTTTGCGGCTGCTGGACTAAAAAAATGTGCTGATAGTTACTGTCATTTAATATATTATGTTTCATAATTTCATTGTTGTTACTGAATGCGCACCAATCTGAAAATTATTATCATGGAAAAGACATAGAAGTAATTGTCTCAAACCCATTTAATTTAATATGGTATTTTATGGCATTGTTTAAACAAAAGTTGATCGACTTCTTAATTAGAATGAAGTGTTAATTTAAACCATAATATCTCCCCATCTGGTTGACGTTCTCACGCTAAGGGAATACCGTGTTTTACTTTTACTTTAACACCGCACCGACACAAGTATTCGAAATTCCTGGGGTTCGGCGCACCCGACGTCATTCCGTGAGGAACCCTTCAGCAAAGTAAACATTCCGACTATTGATTGTCATATCCCCGGAGTGGTGTAATTGGCTGTGGACGGCGACGGCGACTCTCCGGGTGGCTGGTCGCATAGGAATTGTTCTGGAAATGGGTGTTAGAGATTGAAACTCTTCGCGATTAGATGAACCAGGGTTCCACGTAATGTTGACATTAAAGCGATTTTATCGGTTTCGGAAAAAGCTGGGCAACAGCCTTAATAAACCCACGTTTGTTTGTTTGTTTGTTCGTTCGTTCTGTTTGTGTACGTAATTTTACACTAGCGCTATTTGTTGCTGGACTGGTTCAGATATGCTTCATGCACACATGCAGTTTTGTAGAGGATTCGATTTCAAATTCCTTTGCGTGATTTTCCAGTGATTCTGTTCATATCTAGCGGGAGAGACGCTCGTTCCAAAGAGCGGTTTTCATGATTGTCTTGAGCGTCTTCTGTAACATTTTGGATAGGCGGGCGGACGTCATTCAGCATAACACTTTATCCCAAGTTCTTTTATCCTGGAAGAATGTGTAAGTAACCGATTCACAACACTTAACCAACAAAATGCACGCTACATGTAAAATTTAACGTGAACTTATTGCACAACTATTTTAATTTGTTAATAAATATAGCTGCACGAAAAATGTATAACATTAGAAATGCACAGTTTTTACTTTAGATATTTATATTGCAATATCATATGGAGTAATTTTATTTTAGGAAATTTTATTTGATATTGGTTTTCCTACGATGATAACTTGTATTGAAACATGTAGAAGTACACGATGTGGTGTTACGTGTATAGTGTAAATATTTCAGGCAGAACGTTCTGCATATTGCTACTGGAATTTTGTTCCTTGGTTATCGAATGCACGAACCGAACAATAGAAACAAAATTTGTAGGTAGTTTCAAAATAACGGCCGTCAAATTATGCAACTTGTAAAGCACCATTTTATTTAAGCTGGTGTGTTTCCAACATGAGGATCATTGTTAAGGCCGACACTGTAACAATGACGTGACACACGAAAGAACAGAACTGGAGCTCCCACGGAAGAGTACACAATGAACGTACAAACAAACCATGACGGAACAAGCTACGGATATGTTCCACATGTATGACACCACTTAGACGCCTTCAGATCCTTGCACTTCGGGCCTTTCTAAGAAGATCACTCGTTCAGAGGAATCCTACCGGGTGTGTTTGTTTAATTGCCTGTGATCTAGAAGTCTCAACAGTGGGGCGTTCTAGGCCCCAGTTGGTCTGTTGCGCCATCGAAAGGAAGAAGCATTGAATATTATGGCTATGTATGTATGTATGTATGTATGTGTGTGTGTGTGTGTGTTTGTATGTATGTATGTATGTATGTATGTATGAATGTATGTATATATGTATGTATGTATATATATATATATATATATATATATGTGTGTGTGTGTATGTGTGTATGAATGCATGTATATATATGTGTGTGTATGTGTGTATGTATGAATGAATGTGTATATATATATAT
>Ga0123357_10009264_pt1 | contig 12408 bp, 7 predicted proteins | sample TergutEmb28metaG_FD_89873 | JGI IMG/M metagenome (GOLD analysis project Ga0123357, IMG submission 89873) | Embiratermes neotenicus P4 segment gut microbial communities from Petit-Saut dam, French Guiana - Emb289 P4 | ecosystem: Host-associated > Arthropoda: Insects > Digestive system > Gut ... | reverse complement strand
TTTACAGGCCTGGTGTGGCCCAGAGTGTGGGTAGAGGTATAGCTCTACTCTTCCATGAACGCGGCACTAGAAGGGGGTGAGTGGTAAGCAGCACGCCCCGGCCGCACTTTATCCCCGGGAAAGACCCGGTGCCCATTTTACAGGAGGCTGGGTGGGCCCCAGGGCCGGTCTGAACGGGCGGAAAATCTCTTCCCCACCGGGATTCGATCCCGGACCCTCCAGCACGCAGTCAGTCGCTATACCGACTGAGCTACCGGCCCACGTTGATCTCTTCGTTCCAGATCATTAATCATTACTTAACAAACTCCCTGAGTGTGAAACACCTATTTTCAAGCCCACACGAAAACGTTATTAACTGCTCTTAGCTGCAGTTGAGCAGTCTGTCTGCTTCCGTACTGCAGACAGCAGGTTCTGAGACGAACTGCAGCTAGCAATGCCCAGATTTGATCTGCTGTTTTTTTTTTGTTTGTGGTTTTAATATTGATTCGTTAATAATGTTCCAAAATATTAAAATTTGGTACCATATTCTCTATGTTAAATAGCTATCTCTGCAATGTACATCTGTCCTGTAATCTTCCCTGCCCTTATAAAAGTATGAATCAACCACTAGTGTTTTCAGCCAAGTTATTCAAATGACAGAATGGTGCAAGTGTGACAGGTGGATTTCCTGTACGACTGTCAGGTGAAATATCAATTAAAATGATCCCTTCCTCAGGAAAAGTAACTGGAGAGAGTCGCAGCCGTTAGATGTAACATCACTCAGTGGCGTACCCAGGAATTTTGTTCGGGGGAGGGGGTCAACAAATTCAGTTGAGGACAGAGAAAATGGGGATCTGGGGGCGGTAGCCCCTTAGTCAGGGGTTCAGGAGGCAGCTGAAATTTGGTACAAGAAATTTCATTTCATATAGTAAAATTTTCTTAATTTTTGGTACTTTAAGACTATTTATGATGACAACCAATTTATTTATCATTGCTAATGTAAAACAATTGCGAACCTAGGTAGTTTTAGAATTTTACTGCCTTTTTTCCGAACATCTTGGTGTGTTGGCGTCCTAAATTCAGCAATTTTTAACACTTTTCGCAATCGGGTTGAGTTTGGAGGGCCTTCGGAATTTCGGAGGAGGGGAAGTTTAAACACCCCCCCCCCCGGTACGCCACTGACATCACTTGATCGTCCCCTGACGTGGCTCAATGCTCAATAGCCTCTGCATTCGACATAATTAAAAAGTCAAATTTGCCCCGTACATTCTCAAGCAAAGCTTCGCTCATACTCGTCTTCGGTGCTACATGCAGGTGAGTGCAGTTGATATAGTGGCGTTAAATAACAGACGAAACAGTCAAACGTCTAGTGAATTGTTAATAAAAGTGATGGACAGTTCCGTCGAATGTAGCCTGTGTATATACGACATTACTCACGCGCATGAAGGTTCGGCTGTCGCCCTTCACCGCTACATTGTGTCCGTTTTGAGACAAATTTTGAGGGGAAAAAAATCGTCTGTTATACAAATTTTTCAGTTCACAGTCACATTAATCTTTATGTCAAATTTCACAGGAATTAAAAGAAAAAATTAAAGGAATAAACTTCATATCGACTGTTTGACTCAGCGCTGGGTAAAACATTCTGTATTATGGAGGAACGTCTTTCGAATTTTGGTGAGTAGATTCTTTAACTGAAGCCACGGGATCAACTTCATGATCTACAGTGTAAGGAGTGAGAGAAAGAAGGTAGTTAGTATAGAATAAAAAAAATATGAATAATGTAACGACGTGGAGATTTGGAGTTTATTTTGAGAAAATTCTGGGTGGATTGTAACGGGGTGGCCCTTGAATAACACTGCTATAATAAATGCCCTCAGCGTCTAAGGTAATGTAGTAGAACCCCATTTTCCGCATTAATTGGGGCAGCGAGCCATCCGGATATGCAGATAGTCCGGATAATACGACTTTTTGTTTGAAATTAGGTTACATTGGCAGTTTTAATTTCCGCTGTTACTATTTACAGTATGTACCTGCGTCTAAGCCTTTCAATCACGCCTGATCTGAAGTTCTAGAAGCCATAATACTGTACGGTACTTGATCCGATAACCGGTAATTTCAAGGCGAGTTAGTTTTGTAGAATTCTCGACAAATTTACCCGCAGGACCAAGCCGATCCGGATAACCAGCGTCCGGAGACGTGGAGTTCTGCTGTACTTCATACTACATGCCATATGAATGGGAACTGATAATTGACAGATAAAATAATGAACTTTTTCCTGATTTCCATTACTACTTATTTCTCTTGCTGACATCCCAAAACTTAGACCAGTCCTCACGGTGTCTCACACTTAGTCAGGCCATTGCAGTTAAATGTTTCACACGTGCACTTCGAAAAAGGCTAAGGATGCGCTGCAGTTTATGTCAAGAGCACCAGTCGTTAACTGCACATTCACTGAAAGAAGCTTGCTGTCAGCATGTGGAGTAACAAATGATGGTGGGGACTGTACACTGAATACAAAATATCAACTCAAATTTCGTAAAATAAATAAAGTATTATTTGTATTAGACTTTTTAAATTAACATGCAAATGAGACTTTTCAGTTACACAAAAATATTACATTTTCATTTCAAATTACTGAAAGCTATAACACCCAAACCTGTTGACCAGAGACGGTTTTGAGAAACTAAGAGTCACAGTACCTCGCTCTTTGCCTCTTTTTCAAACCAAAGACTATCTTGTTCAAAAGTGCCCCATAGAGCTTTATTTATTCAAATCAACCGGTTTTGTAGCTTACAGTTATATTATATTGCATCAAATGAGAGGTACGTTGCTGATAAACGAAGGCAGTGCAGTCACCCGAATTGAAATACTTCCCCAGCATTTCTGCGGAAGGAATGAGGAAAACCACGAACAAGTCAGGATATCCCGCTTCTGGGTAGAGGTTCGATCTCTATGCCTCCTGAAAACGAAGGATTATTGTCTACTCGACCACCATTTTGCGCAGTGAGCCGAATGTTAAGTCAAGCGGGTAAAAATAAGATAATAACTTTTTTGGTTAAATGATGTATAAAGACTCAATGAAAGAGCAGAAGTGTCGGAAAATGAGAATTGAATTGTATTCATTGTATTTCATATAATTTACTTCAAATGAGTGAGAACGACAAACTGCTTCTAAAATTTGTGATTTATATTTCTAAAAACAACAGTAGAACTCCATTTATCCGGATGCTGGTTATCCGGATCGCCAATAATTCGGATCGGCTTGGCCCTTCCGGTAAACATTTTCTTAATGCAACTATACTACATCTTTTATGGCCTAAATATTCCCCTATTTGGCAAGTAGAAGCCAGGAATTATGTTAATGTTTTATTTGTAAGTAAATAAATATGTAGCATGAAACAGATTTTTTCCGCTTCAAACTGTCAGAGTAGCCTATTTTCAAAGAAAAATATCCAATTATCCGGATTTTCTGCATTTCCGGATAACTCGCCGTCCCAATGAATCCGGATAAATGGAGTTCTACCGGAAGTTAGAATTAAATGTAACTGTGTACCAGGGGTCTCCAACTCGCGACCTGCCACGTTGTAGTATGCGGCTCGCCTCCACACTTGAAAGTTGTGTATGTACTATAAACATTCACAATAATTCAGGCGGTTAGATATGCCATTTCCTGTTTTTTTTTTCCAAGTGCGGCAAGCGAACCTGCCCACAATAAGGGGGGGAGGCCCTTTTCCATCAAACATTTGGAGGCCCATGCTTTATACAGCATCAGATGGCTCAGAACTGTACTTCCGTGACTCAGAGGAATCTCCCGAAACTTCCGGTTCAGCAGTTCTTTCCGTCGGTATCATGTTTGGAACCATGATCTCTGAAATACGCACGTGCTCCTGACAGGTTCAAGACATAGCCTGGTAAATGTCCCTCCTGTTTTGTGAAAATCTAATTCTTTGCGAATGACACGAGCAGCGTATACAGCACGTCCTCCACGTTAATTATGTCCGGAACATTTTCTCGCCTGGCCCTCTCTGTATTTTGTATCGTCTTTCTGTCTTAATGAATGTCCGCAGACTGATTTGTAGCTAACGCCTCTCATATTGATAATTTATTGTGGGGCGTAATATACTATCTATATAAATATTTTAATATGTTGTAAGACTGATAGATATTAGAGTGTCAGCTGTTTGTTCCTTTTCTCATACTGACACAATGGCTATTTGAAAAATAATTTTAATGAAAAAATCCAAAGCTTCTTTTCCAGCATAACGAATTTTTTGATCATATGTATTACCTCAATAATGTATTATTACTTTATATTAATTTAAAACAACACTCTTTGTGTAATGCATGAATGAAAATGCACACAAACAAACAAAAGACATACATGCCATTTATCCAGAAAAGTTGAGATTGATTACATTTGTATCTGTCCACAGTACTCGAACTTGCTCTACCAACACATTTTCAAGGCCGTACTGAAGATATTCGCTGTCATCACTCACATACACACTAAAAATGTATCACACTACGTCAGCACCAATTTCTGAATTGACAGGAAACCCCAGCATATGAATATGAGCAACAGCATGCAGACGACATGGAACAGCGCTCCTCCTCACACCTATGGACAGATACATAATCCGCTTGTTGCCAACACATAGCCACCAGACATCCCAGGCTTCTCCGTTCTGTGTATATATATATATATATATATATATATATATATGTGTGTGTGTGTGTGTGTGTGTGTGTGTGTGTGTGTGTGTGTGTGTGTGTGTGTGTGTGGTCACGTACATTCTTCCAAGTAAGCGCCAAAGATGTGGTGTTTTTCCTAGCTCTTCAGCTTTCTTGCTAGCCTTCCGCAAGAAGTCCATGTGGTCATGTAGGGTGACAGTGCCATTCCGCACAATACAGTGAACGTAGTACCCTGTCACCGTATCGTCGCGTGACGTTCTTGTTTTACGCCATGCGGCGACATCAGGGAGTAACGTCCACTTGGGGGGACTTAGCTGGTGTCCGTACGTATTACGGCAGCTATCCTGTGACGTGGCCTTTGCCATAGTTCTGAGGTGGCAGTGCGCGGTGTGAATCTGTGCACTGGTGTGTCGATATGTTACACTGGACACACCTTCGTGATCTGCGTGTTGATGCCGTGTTGTCGTGCCTACGTGGTTGTAAGGCTGTTATGACCCTGTACCACGGAGATCTCGTCTCGTCAGACAGCGAGGAGCAGGCGATGTTTCCCCATATAGTTGCCCACTAGGCATGCAGATATTTGACATGGATTCGAATCAACGGCAAAGCTTACACAAAAGCTCGCAGATGTGAATACGGTTTGGAGCGCCGGGCCCTTCCGGTGGCGGAAAATATATATCTGAAGGGAAGTAGCAGATCTCCCGACAAAAAGCCGTAGGTAGTTGAGGCCAGTTGGTATTGAACGTATATTGGGAGGATTGCCAGGTGCGATGGCCCTGCTCCATAGTTATATCCACTCTGCTGTAAGCGTCGCGTCTCGCTAGAGAAGTCGGATGCACCGATTAAGGAACAGGCGATGCACTTGGCTGTGACACCCAGCCATCCTTGCCGCGGCAATAATCATACAGTCGGCATTGGCACCTGACAGATACTGCCGCTCCATAAGTACCAGGCGGTGGCACTGTTCATGGGACGCAGCTCTTCGTCTGGTATTGGCAGGACTTGCGTGTGGTAGATACCGCAGTCGCGAGAACTGGAAGATACTGACGTAACGGACGCGCTGCAGAAGGTTCAGGTAACGTAGGCGTGCTGAGCACCGTGTCAGGTGTGTGTGTGTGTGTGTGTGTAACAAGACAGGACCACGTGCACCGGGTCTTATCCGCGATAGTCGCATGGAATCTGATGCCCAAAATTGTCGTTTCTGTGACGTAAGGAATGCCCATAGAATCATCTCAGTGTTCATCTGCCCAGTGATAGGGCTTTGGATTTGGTAAGGTTGAGACTGGCAGCTGCAGCACGTTGGTACGTACGTACAACGCAAGGCGGTCCTGTCTGCCTCTACGTCAGCCGGAGACGCCAGAATGATCGTGATATCGTCCGCATAGGCAAAGACGGATAAATTTGAAGACGTGGACCTTGTCTTCAGTCCTTGCAAACCTTCAGCCAATCTGGTCAATAGTGGGTTGAGTTCTATAGCATACATTATCATGCTTAGCAATTCGTGGCTAAAGGGCGACATGAGTGTCATTTTTGCTTCTAGCCCTGTGCCGTATATGCTGCAGTTTGTTGTTCCTTTCAACAGTTCTGCAGCATCTCTTTTTCCTGACAATTGCAAGAAATGTCGTTCAGCGAAAACTGCCTCCTCTGTGGGATGATTTCCGATCAGAAGTTGTATTCTCTTCAGTTTCATTCAATCACTACACGCAACGAAAAAGCTTTTCGTGTCTTCCCCTACTTTAACTAGTGGATAGCACAGGTTACTTATTTCGAGGGAGTGTTAGAGACTCGCACGTCCGTTTCTGTGAGATTGAGATCTTTATCCAACCAATAAAAATATTTGTGGAGAAAAAATTCTGATTTCGCAGGCACTGTTTCCAACGTCTACTAAAATCCCATCTAGATCTCTGGAAAGTGACACCAATGGATTTTCAACACCTGCACTACATTCTGACGTACCAAATGTACCCAGTGCATGACCGCACTTTTTGACTTTTGTTGCACTTTTATCACATAAACATTTTCAAAGCTCCCGGCGCTTGATAAACGAATGTGAACTTTCTTTTGATAAAACTGACACCCTTGCAAATTGATAAAAAGTGCAGATAATAAAGCTATATATATTTTAACATGGTCAGTCCTGCCATACTTCCACGTTGACGTTCACGGACCGCCACCAGATGGCAGGAAACGGCACTATATTGAAAGGTGGAGTTTCACGAATCGCCACAATACGGAGGAGACGATACTACACCTAATTCAGTCTCACGGATACACAGATGATATGTAAAGGACACGAATAATTGAGGTATCAACGATAACTACGTAAAGGTTCACCGGGCACTAATACTGCTGTAAAATGAATATGCATACACACACACACACACACACACACAAACACATTATTCTGGTTTACACGCTAACTAAGGGCACCACTAAGAAAGTCTAATATACAGTACAAACACACATTCTTCAGGTTTCCACGGTAACCACATAAAGGGTCGCCGGGCACTACTACTACAGCATAATATACATACATACATACACATTATTCGGGTTTCCACGCTAACTACGGGCACAACTACGAAAGTATAGTATACAAAGACACACACATTCTTCAGGTTTCCACGGTCACTAGGTACATGATGGGTGCCTTGCGTCCAAGAGTCGCGAGGTTTCCACGGTCACTACATAAACGAATGTGCCTAGACTGCCTGGATCGCCGGGCTGCAACAGGCTAACATTAAATGTACCGTAAACATATCAATTCTTCCTAATCTGGCCTGAGTGTTTGTGGTATCTGATGCCTTTCGTGTCAATGTCTATGGGAGGCACAAAGCTACTTGAAAGAGTTAGTTACAATGTGATATTTTTGTAAGACATAAAATAAAAATATAAACTCCTGGAAAATAATATTAAGATGGATCTTTGGGAAGTGGGAGGGGTTGGAGACTGGATGGAGTTGGCTCAGGATAGGGACGGATGGCGGGCACTTGTGAATACGGTGATGAACCTTCGGGTTCCATAAAGTGCGGGGAGTTTCTTGACTAACTGCAGAACCAGTTAGCTTCTCAAGAAGGACTCTGCTCCATGGAGTAAGTAAGTAAGTAAGTAAGTATAAGCTCCTGGAAAAGCAGTTTATTTTGATTACGATAAATTGTGAATGCATGGTAAAAAAAAAAGCAACTCGCATGCCGAGCTGAGGATAAAATGACATTGTTGGTTCCTGGACCTGTTGTCATGCAAAGTATTGTTGTTTTTACTCTTGAATTATCGAGGAATACGACTTTAGTAACGCAACATCCGACATATACATTAATTTCAGTCAAAAATGACGTTTGTTGCACTGTGAGTTGAGTCGAAATTAATCCTGCGCAATATTTAAGCTCGGTTTTTAAGTTGCATTTTGATATTACCCCCACATCTGCCTTATGCTTGATTTTCAGACGGGTCTCTTTCTTTCATGATTCTCATTAAATTTAGGTTAAAATCGATTATATCGTCTTTCGATTCCAAGGAAGGGGCAATAGATATTTTTCTTCCACAAATTATACAGTCAGCACAAGAGAACGTTCCAGCCTCCTATTCAATTGGTATTTGAGGCTTCTTCGCCTAGAAAAAAGCAGCCGTAGAATGCGGGTGAACACTAACCCCACCTAGCGCCCACGTTAAAGTGCTTGGAGCTATACCTCCACCCACCCATACGCCTTTATGCCGCGTACATGCAAATTTTTACCTTCACTTTTCTCACTCCACGCGTCTACTGTAAACAGACACGAAACCGCAAACGTAGTTTTAATATTAACTTGCATGTTATGTAGCAGGTAATATTTTGTCTCAAAGTGGTGGATTTAGCGTTATGGATGGGACGTGATATATTCTAGAGACGGAAATGCAGCACGGAACCTGCAAGGACAATTCCGTGTCTCCAGATATTTCGCAGAAAAAAATTATACAAGATGAAATTTTATACTTAAATTCAATCATACATCAAAATTATGTTACTTATAAACCGGTGTGTGCCACAACAGAGGGATAACTCAGTTAGTATGAGGAATACGGTACGGACAGGAAGCTCGAGGAAACAGGATTCGACTCTAGGAGGGGGCAAAATAATCTCCTCTTTTCTCCGGCTCACATACAGCTCTGCAACACACCGAGTGGGAATCGGCGACTGCCCCGAAGACAAGCCGGCCGCAGGGTGAAGCTACCCACTACCTTCCATCTAGTGCTGCGCTTAAAAATGCCCAGAACTTTACCGTCACCATCGCGTATATTTTCATGGCGTGCACGCAAACAGTATTCTAATTTTCAATTCTGTCAGCTATTCTAATATGAATCCTAGCAACAAAATATTTGGGTGAGTGATTTCTTCACTAATAACTACAGAGCTAGCTGCTTAGAAACATTTTGTTTCATGACTACAGCAACAAATACTTCTAACGACAGTTCGCACGGATTAAGGCGCTTGTTCACGTGTCGAAAGTTCGCGTAACATCCTAGAAGATTCAAATCTTAGTCGATGTCGCAGTAAAAATCTCAGTCACCCAACCAAATCGTGTGTTGCTCTGTTCTCAGAATTCCTATCCGTCACCAGTTTCATGCAGTCAACAAATTTACCCTCTGTCTCTCTAACCTTCAGTTTCGTATTATTCTCATATCTTTGCCCAGGTTTCCTATTGTCCCTTTGTTTAAGGCCTCCAGAAAAAAGTTCCTCTAGACAGATGCCCATTCTGTTCTTTCCAAAACTCTAGTTCTCCATCTTGTTGCCATCATACCCCTCAAGTCCACTTCAACAACTTCTATCCGCGTAAATCTACATTTTCCTGGTTGCCTTCCAGTAATTTCCCTGTCACCACGCATTCAAATGCCAGTCACAAGCCATTCCAATCTACTCATTTTAATTAAGGTTAAAAATCTGGATATTTAAATTTACTACAACTTCATTTATTCATTTTTCCCCAGTAATCCTTTCCAAATGTCGGCCCATACAGTTTTCTGACGATTTTCCTTTCCATCGTCAATTATGTTCCTTCCATTTTATTCGTTTGGGTCCGTGATTCAGCACCAAAGGTCACAATTAGTATTATTGTTTTTTGTACAGACCTACCCTTACTGAGGGCGTTACATAAGACCTAATTACTTTTCCACAACATGTGATTTGGTGCTGAATACGGATGGCAGTTTTCCCCTCTTATTTACTTGCGTCATTGTACCACTGCTGATTGACATTCTCCAAATCTCTGCTATCCTCTGCCTTCGTCACTCAGACAGTATCCCGCTAAATTATACTGCAATACGAGTGTGAGGCTATCCATTACTATTGTAATGGATAGCAAGAGCCCCCATTGGACGAGGGCCTCCTCATTATCGAGGCTTCACGATCACACTCAGACAAACCACACTCGGTAGGACTCCTCTGGACGAGTGATCAGCCCGTCGCAGAGACCTCTACCTGACAACACACAACAGTCACAAGAGACAGACATCCTTTCCCCCGACGGGATTCGAACCCGAAACCCTAGCAAGCGAGCGGCCGCAAACCCACGCCTTAGACCGCGCGGCCACTGGCATCGGCGAGGTCCAGTAGCCACACTTCTTAAATATAAAATAGATAAATACAAAAGCAGCCCAGTTGCCAAACGCCATTTACGTACAAAGTACCACAGACAATGGGCAGTGCACAACGCAGTATTGGCGCAATGTTCAAACAGACAACTTTTCCAAAAATCTAGGAGGCAACTGAAATTTCTAGGCCCCAGAAGGGAGACATGAAAATGTTTCATACAGAGGACTCACAAACATTAAGTGCTACAGTATAAAATTTACTGACCCGGACGACTCGGCGCCCGGATTTGTACACCGTTTTTTATATGAATTAAAACAATCCTGAGAATCTGTTCAGACTTCCGACTTTAAATATGTGAAGAGCGGAGCTTTGTTTCTTGCCACAGATTATCTATAAACGCACTACGTGGATATGCAACATTTTAATATCGCAGTGGGTTCAGCTCAGAACAAACAACAGCGCACACTCCGTCGCAATTTCCGTCTTTACAGCCATAAGCAAAAGTCTTAACCATCAACGGAACAACTGTCCGCACTGCACAGTCCGGCGTTGCTACTGTAGCCATTTACTGTCCAGTTGTCTGTGTACTGCAAGTACATCCACACTAAGTATGAAAAATTTCCATTTTAGGCCCGTTCGCAGAATTGCGAAAAGCGAATATTAGCTTCGTCATGTCTGTCTGTCTGTCTGTCTGTCAGCATGGAACAATTCGGCTCCCACTGGACGGAATTTCCTGAAATTTAATATTTGACAATTTTTTTTTCTAAAATCTACCCTGAAAATTCAAGTTTTATTAACCTTTTGGCGCCGGAATTGTTTTTTTAATTTTAGCACACTCTGTATATTAAATGTGAATAATACAGGAACCAAATATGTTAGATTTATGAAACAAACTGCATTCTGAAGAGGAAGAAACGGAGACTATATACCGTGTTTAAATTATTCAGTACATATATGTGTTGAATAAATATTCAAAATGCAACATTTAGAGGTTAGCGGTGTGGTACGACCACTATAGTCGTCGTTAGGCGTCAAAAGGTTAATATGTGACAAGAATAACTGTACACGAACCCCTATGTATATTTATGACGATACGTAGTATCTCGCGTGATTCTTCTTAGAATGAGAAATGTTTCAGACAAAAGTTTTACAGAAAATCATAAAACAGTTTGTGTTCAATATTTTTTTTTCTTTCCAAAAATCGTATCGTGTGTGATCTGTAGCAAAATATGGTAAAGCCAGACATGCTGTAGTTGGCAATGTAATACAGCACATGCGGCTTGCATGCTGGACAACTAAGGTTACAGACAAACACTCAGACTATGTAACACTTTTGATATTCTACTGGAAAAATGGTAACGCGAACGCGCATGAATATTACGTTTAAGTACACTGCCTGTCGTGTTCTTACGTAATGTAGTTTAGCTGTGTGTTCCGTATTATTCTTAAAATATTGCTTTTTTCCTTACAAAACATTCATCAGCTCCTGTTTCTGACGAAAGGAGCCAGTGTTCCCTGTGAGGTACGAATTAATCTTTGTATAGAATGTAAATTAATTTAATCTTCAGGTTCAAATGTTAAAATATGAATTATGTGCATGCGTATGAAACCCAGTGTTCATTTAATACTTTACATTGAAGAGGTAAGTATATGTACCACCAGCTGTAACATTAAAAATTCTACATTTTGTTGACGCATTGTATTTGTGTTGTCTATACTACTTCTGAAAAAATACCGATTATTTCAATAAACAGCATTAACCGACTGACTGTTCTAATGCAGACAGAATGTTCTATGTTCCGTCTGGCGTAAAAGCCAAGTTTTGTATCAGAGTAAAATACAGATACATTTCACTCTTGAAAGGGTTAAACAAGTAAAAGTTGTCCATTTGCGTATCATGAGGAAATATGGAGGAATGGAAATACAGTTCCACTCATTCATTGTCTCAGCACCATAGGGGACTGAGTGATCAGCTTTGCGCTTCGGCCGTTTCAATTCCGGCACCGGTTGATGAGGGCGTTGAATGGGCCACGCGTCAAATAAAGCTTAGCATAGTAATGTGGAATGAATGCAGATATCATGCCTGTCTGTCTGTCCGCTTGCTTATTTCTATCGCCGCACTGCCTAAGATGTAATGCCAAACAATTTGACAGTAAACAGCGCAGCTTCTG
>Ga0123357_10009262_pt1 | contig 12409 bp, 4 predicted proteins | sample TergutEmb28metaG_FD_89873 | JGI IMG/M metagenome (GOLD analysis project Ga0123357, IMG submission 89873) | Embiratermes neotenicus P4 segment gut microbial communities from Petit-Saut dam, French Guiana - Emb289 P4 | ecosystem: Host-associated > Arthropoda: Insects > Digestive system > Gut ... | reverse complement strand
GGCCTTTTATTTTTGGGTTCGTGCGGAGCCCATCAAGGACCCGAGACGGGAGGGGTGGGGGGGGGGGGGGGGGGGCTATGGAACTGACACTGGTTCGCACAACGAAAACGCATCGAATGACATTCAGAACGTCCTACGCTCAAATCTATACAACAGCAGCATCCATAAATCTCCGCACTAACATACTGGAGTATACCATTAAATAGGCCACGACCAATTCTTTTCCGACAGGCATACAAGTATTCTTCACCTTACTCCAAGGCACATACCTATCAGTGAATGGTAAATTAATATCGTGGAAGTAACTAGTATTTTCAATAAAATGGTTTTTCCCGTCTTAACACAACTTCAATCCTTAGTTTCTTGGCTACATGTTTCGGTTTTTACAAAGCCATCTTCAGGCCAATGTTAAATGTAGAGAGGTACATTCCCTGTGTATATACATTATGGGATCCCATAGTGTTTACGTAACATCATAACAATCATGAAAATTAATATTTTACCCTTAAGGAAGACAACAGGTTCGGAGTAGTGTACGTCAGTGTCATGCTGTGTTTGTCTAATTCATTACTACACTTTTCAGTCACACACACACACATACACACATACGCACACCGATTATTCTGAACAATTCTTTCTCTTATTCACACTCATTACATGTTTCGGTACGATCGTATCATCTCACGTGAAACAGAAGACTGCGAAATGTCGCGAAGTTTTGAACAGCAAAGCACTCCTACTTAGGTGCATAAAACCTGACATGCATCAAATGCTCCTTCCAAATTTATCGGTTTTAAGAAACCAAATCAAGCCTCAGAGTTAGGGCCAACACCAAAGGAAAGCTAAAACTGTGAAATAAACTCCCTGACTGATCCATCATGAAAATCCTTTCGAATCCGGGAAAACAAAAGGACGTTAAACTAGACTGGAGTGTATGTATTTGTCTAACACAACTATATGATGGCAGAGATATGTATAGAATTTACGGGGATGACGAGCCTTATGATTACAAAAGGAGGTGTTTGAATAACCTCGAATTTCAATGGCGACACGTTTCATTATCGTCTCATGAGGTCGTTAAGACAGTTCTAATTATTACGGGTGTATTAGCAGCATGTTAACCTACATGGAGTTCAACTGCAAACCGAACCCAAACACACGGAAAGCAATGTTCTTACGTTTCCTCATATAATATACAACGTACCGCATGTACGAGTACGTGTTGGAAATGACCAACTCTCATACATGTTTAACACCTCGTGAAAATGATATTAAACGTTGTTTAAAGTTATCTAGGAATTGCCGATAATGCGCGCCTGATGAAACAGTCGTTCCATGATTCACATTCCATGAATACTATCGTCGCGTGTACTGTTACAATAAATCACCTGACGTCTTAGAAGACACAATCTAGTTTAATTTTCTGTGTATGACAAACATGTGAAGCAAAGTGAAATGTACATTTGTTGTATTCGTGAGTAGGCAGTACCTTTTAATGCTGAGGATTTTCAATATGGGAATCTACATGAGGAAGTAGTCGTATGAAAAGTGTCGTAAAACGTTTAGAATACGGTTTCCCAGTGTTTCAGTTCCTTCGAAATCACGCATGTCTGGGAGTTAAGGTTAACTTCCAACACCTGCATGCAGTCAGTTATAGACATTTACTATAGGTGATTACATGCGGAAATGTACAGTCGTTAGGGGGTGTGTCTGGATACGGTTTTCAACTGAATTCCCTGTATTAATGCATCAGTACGACTAATGCCTCTAACACCGACACACCTCTTTAATTGTCAAATCTACGTTTGACAAGATCAGTGAATTCATTATAACGACAAGACAGGCAACGGACTATAAACGTAACATTAAGGTGCGTTCGTGCAACCATCGTTGCAGTGGAAAAGTAATAAGTATTAAACATTCTGAGTGTCTATTTGTAACCCTTGGTATCCAGCGCCATGTTGTAGCCTGTAGTCTGTCCGGCTCTACAATATTTATCCACATTATCCCATAAACGACAAGATTTTCGGGGGAAAAAAGTCATTAAACGTAAAATGCGAGTTTTGATCTTCTCTACATATCTTGTCTGTAACACCTCTCACTGTGAAAAGAATTCAGCCAGATATGATCAAAAATATACATTGGCCTTCATATAAAGTACCCGTTATTCTTGCCAGATTTTAATTAAACGTGAAATTTCTCGACAGATTTTTTAAAAATTCTCAAACATATTTCATGAAAATCCGTCTAGTGGGAGCGGACGGACGGACAGACAGACAGACGGGGACACATGACGAAGCTAATAGTCGCTTTTCGCAGTTTTACGAAAAGCGCCTAAAAAGACTCGCTGCTCGACGCTGCGCATCCTTTCCTCTTGGCGCAGAAAATTAATGTTCAAACCTGATTAAATTTGCATAAAAAGCTTTAGTCAGCCAACCATGAAGGAGAGCGACCAATTGGAAGACATGGACGTAGAGAGAGGGAGACTGAACTGATCTTGACATGGACTCTGGCTCAGTACACGGAGAGTGAATGGCTCTTTCGAATATTACAATAAACATCCGAGTGACATACAAGGCAGGAAATTTCCTCACGAATAGCTTGTTTCATTTTATGTGTGTTGGACCGTGCATCATTGTGATAACTGAAGAATAAGAACCAACTAGATACTACTTATTATTTTATCGTACTTCTTATAGGCTCAACATGTTTCGGGCATTACTATGCCCATCAACAGGAGCTTACGACTATAATGTTGATTGCCACATTGGTCGTTTCGTTCTTGGTTTGCTGTAGGTTGGAGGTTAGGTGCCGGTAGGCTGGAGCAGTGTCCGAGATGCAGGCTATAGCACGTCTCTACCCTGCAGCCCGGACACTACTCCAGCCTAACCGCACCTAACTTCCAACCTACAGCAAACCAATAACGAAACGACCAATGTGGTAATCAACATTACAGTCGTGAGTTCCTGATGATGGGCATAGTAGTGCCCGAAACATGTTGAGCCTATAAGAAGTACAATAAAATAATAAGTAGCATCTATTTGGTTCTTATTCTTCAGCTTGTTTCATATCCGAAGTCACCTGTTAAGTTGACACTGTAAGGAGCACTTCAATTAAACTCGATGTGTAGGACCGTCTACGTTAAAAGATAATACAGCTTTCCATGCCGTGCATTCCTTTAATAAAGTAACGTAACGCTGCTCCTGTCCGAACTTTAAGGGCATATGGCGAAATGGGGGTACAACTCTCACATTCTTAACCTCAATACTAGATGGGGGAGTGTGATCAGTTTCACGGCCCGGGCGCATTACCCACGGGAGAAACGCCCCCGCTACTTTGGTACAGGGAGATGGATACAAACGGAGAAGTGAAAAATCTCTTAACATAACCCAGAATCGAACCACGACTCATATAATTCTCAATGTCGGGTAGCTCTTATTGCACTTTTCATGCGAGGAAGCATACGCGCAATATGTTGAAAACGAAACTACTGTTACTCTTACACTTAGCTCAAATTTTGTACGCGGGCATAGTAAGGTAAAATACAGCTCCACCACGAATTGTTGCCCCTCTCATATCAAACAGCAAAACTACGTTTCTCGTGACTATAACAGGAAAAGCGGGAAGTGCATACAAGACTGTTTAAGAGGACAGGAGTGCCGTATTGCCAGCCTGGGGCAGTCGGTTAAGAACTACCTCTAAGATGACATAAAACTAACTGGAAGTTTCGATCATCGTTAAGAACAGTGCAAACCTGTATGGACAGGAAACTTTCTCAACCTCTGAGGTCTACTACTCACCCCCTCCCAAAATCACCGCGACTCGCGGTTAACACATAGGGTTTAAGTTTAACACAGCCAAATTAATATAGTCAATTTGTAAAAACAATTACTAAGTAAATTTAAACATAAGCACAGTGACAACGAAACTAAAACCAGAAAGACCCTAACGGCAAAATCCTTTACGTACTACTGAGCAGAGTCTAGTCAACTCGTGGAAGACTTCCGGTTGAGAAACATTACCCTAGAGAAGTGGCTGCCGACTTTATCGGGTCGCGGAGCACCTGGACATCACAGTGTGCTCTGCAGAACACCGTGAAAATTATACTTCTTTTGTCCCATCATCAGAACTAGAAATAATTATACTGGCCGAAAATGTGTCAGTGTATTATAGAAGCGGCTGGACGGAAGGCTTATAAATAAGAGAATGCGATGATAAAAATGTCCTCAGGGAAGTCGACTAAGAGGACGACCAAACAACAGATGGTGGAATTGCGTACAAGCAGATATTAATAAATACAAAATTACAAATTGGAAGGAGAGGTAAAAAAAAAACAGAGCTCACTGGAAGAAGTCCATGAAGGAGGCGAAGGTCCGCATTGGACTGTAGTGCCATCGACGAAGAAAAAGATGATGATGATGATGATGATGACCACGACGATAAAAATGCAAAATTGAGAAAATTATATCCAATGACTTTGTTTTCTGCGAGGTACGAAACAGCATCACTGAACTCGAGAAACGGCAGTCTTTTCATAATTGGGAGAAAAAATAAACTTAATGTAATTTTGTCGGCTATATGATTTTCTGTTATACATAATTATGAAAGCCGTCAGTCGTGCCGGATTTTAGTTAACTTCATCTGTGGCAGTCACTGCGCCATTACTGCCTACAGATATATTTATATAAGATTCTGTTCAATATATTTAATTATACAGCATATTCATTATACGACGCTGCACAAGCACGGCGTAAGCGGTATACGAAGCTAGACCAGCTCGCTTTTAGAAGCACATTCGCGGCGTCACAATTTGAAAACCCTGTCGTTCAGTAATTACACCAACATTATTTTCCCCACGGACGAACTTGTATTGGATAAGAGGCTGAGTAATTTTTGTGAATGATGCTGTTACCATCGAAGACTTTACAGCGTTTAGCACTAGAAACAGTGGGGGGTAGTGAGGGGTACACTCCTCGGAGACACAACAGTGGTCACCGTCGTACCTTATCTCACGCAATCGAAATGGAGATAAATTGTTACAACCTACATAAAACTTGCAAATCTCAGGGGATAAACAGAACATTAACGCACACCGTCCATATAGCATGCATCTCCTCAACTTCGAAGTACCGTACCGAACTGTATACTAGAAATAAGGGGCATATGGAACTTGTCATCCAAAAGTAAAACTACAGCACCCCATTCCTAAGGCAAACCCATCATGTCCAATCAAACGAAAATAATAAGCACGTATTATGATATATAAAACATGACAGGTAACGAGCCTCCGAAAAAGTATTCTGAAAATCACACACATCCTGAAGCTACAGTGACAATGTTTTTACTAGTCTACTACTCCAGTTTAAGTACCTACTGTAAATAATGACTATTATATTGTCATGTTTTATGATATATCCAGATCTTAACCTAGTCATGAACAGCATTAGAATACTGAAAGACAAGATCTCGTTGAATTTTAGATTGACATATTTTATGACTTATATTGTATAGCTTCCTCCAATATATACCTTTGTGACCTGAAGATGGCCCAGAGCAGGGGCCGAAACATGTCGTAAGCTTAAAATAATAACATCTAGCAAACTTAGTTGTGTTTTGACTCACTAAAAACCCTCTCCTTATTGTACTCCAAAAAAGTGTTTAGGTTCGGAGGGGTTGGGTGGGTCCCCAGTAAACACGTTACTCTGAAAGTTGTCGAAGAATCTGGGAAGGGCGCCAACAAGCATGACACGACACTTGTCAAAATTAAAGGTGAATCATAGAACACGTTAACTGGCCTGTCCTATCGTCCCAAGGGCTGCTACCTGCTGTTTACTCAGCTCTTTGTGCTTAAGAAGCTGATAATCGCTCAGCTAGTCAAGAAATCCCCCACGAAACTCACTACAGAATCGATTTGAAGACGGGACAAACCAAACTTGTAAAAATAGCCGCCCACCACTCCCCAGTTTACTCTAAAGCGAAACTTCCTGATTCTCCTAAGTACCGGCTCCGCAACATCAAACTTATGGACTGAATACGGGTTGCTGGAGAGGAATCAATAAAATGGTAAATGGTATATGACATCCGTAATAAAACCCAAGGCAGTGCCTGTTTACAAGAATCTGGCACCTTAGAAGTCTGTTAAAACACCCAATAAAAAATCGCGCGTGTGTTTAATTAAGGACCACCTCATGACAACGAAAGCATTCTTAAACATCGGTACTATATGAAGACCAGTGATTGCCTTCGTCCGCTTTACGCACTCTACGAAAAACAATGGCTACAACGTAGGGTGCCCCCAAGGTTGTATGGAAACGAATGTGAAAATTCCATGTCGGGGATTCATTCAACTCCGGTTGTCCAGCCCGTAGTCACAACTTTAATAAGTTATCCCAGAGCATGCTTAATGTGACAAAATGTACGTCATCGTCGTATCGTAAAGTTGTTCTCAGCCGTATCTACTTGAAGTGATATCAGACGGAAATCTATTCGTGGAATCGAACATATCACTACGACGTGACACTGTACGACACTCGGTGCTTTGACAAATGTGAATACGTGGATGCGATATAGACTAACATGCCTCAGCTATTTATAATTTCTATGCAACTGGTATTTCATTTTAACCGATACTACTGACTCGTTGACACAAACCAGCGTAATGCCTAGCTAGAATGACTTGTAACTGGATGTCACGTAATCATTGGAAGCTGCAAGTTATTTACTGGCCGTGTGGCTAAAACGGTCACATTTAGGTCATGACCATCTCGAAGACCCTTGGCCTTCTATTTATATCGAACCACAAATTCGGGTGTCCTATCACTATTAACGATTCCCGAAAATGATCAGAGGAATTTCAACTCCAAGTGCTGTACCAGTTTACTTGGGAATAACATACCGATCAAACCTGACGAGGTAAAACATCCTGCAGCTAGTGCGTTAACAGTTACGGTGCCGGGACTATGGCATCCGGGGCATTTCAACTGATAATTTTACCGAGCTAACACCCCAATGAAGTAACACTCCCACCAATTAAAGACAGAAACGTACGGACAAGTTGCTATCACTCTCACATTTTCGAAAGATGGTGTAAAAAATGAGGACGTCAATATCAGTACACTGCACCACATGCTTATATATGTGTGTGCGTTTAGTCGCCATGCCAACGGGGATGCTGTTGTCATGGAAACACGAAAACCAGTTTCACTCCCCGAGTATCCATAACTACAAGCTCAATTAACAAGAAAGTTTAAGTGCCGATCAACCCGACAATGAAACCTCTGGTTCGTATGAGCTACCTAAATGGTACATATAATAGGCTATTTCACGTAATACATTCATGAATAATGAACAAAGAAATCGTGTTTTAGGTAGTAACGTGTAACCGTATTACCCACACAATCACGCGCGCACGCACATACACACACACACACACCAAAACTACGTTTCCTCTCTGTCTATATTACATGCTATCTGCAAATTCATTTATACTTTATAAATTCATAATATATATATATATATATATATATATATATTATTACCACTGCTCAAATCGTAATGTCTTCCTCCATTCAATGCTTTTAAACCTCATGCAAAAACACAGCAATAAATCACCGGTCAACGTTTTCCATTATTAAAAACCACATAAATTCACAGCGTGAAACTAAAGATCTTCCGAACATTTTTATTACACATAAACGTTTGCAAAAAAAATGAAATAACAAGGAAAAAGAATTAACAAACTTTTACGCTCAATTAACCAGTTAGCCTAATTTAGGCATCAATGAACACAGCTGTGAAAATTCAAGACGTGAACAACATTAATAAACCCCCTTCTTTACAGCACAAAATAAGGTACGGTCACACTTTTTTAACAATCAACCGAGAGTTAAACCTCTACGTATTGTGTTAATAACACTATTATTAAAATGTTTAAATTAGATATATGGGTCAAATTTCAGCCATTACGCTGTGGACGAATAAGGCCAAAACATGCATGACCAAGCGATATAGAATTATAAATTTAACAAGCGATAACAACTCATAAAATCCGAAGATTCAGCATAACAAAGCTAAGCTGAACAACATTTAAGCATTATAACCAAATTAATTTACCTCAAAGTAATTATTTTATCCGCTCACTCTTCCGACCATAAGCACCAACATCCCTTCTGCTAATGTAGTAACACCCAAACATATGAGCGTATGTATCCACGCTGCAACACTGTTTACAGATACTACGAAATGGTGAACCATTCGTAAACGAATAAATGAAAAAGGTTACCTCATTTGAGCATCTTCGTACATTTTCTTTTCTACTAAGGATAACGATATATTATAACTTAATTAAGTAAACTGTAATAATTTGAGATTGTATGTAAAAGTTTCTTTCTCATCACAGTATATGTTTACTCCAAACGAAGTTTTAATCAGGTATTAAAGATAACCAGAGCAACCAACATCTGAAAACAAAATATCTAACACAGAGAACATGGCGAAATGGAATTTGGAAATGGGATGTTCTTCCTTCACACTGCACGTACGAAAACGTAGGAAATAATAATTTTAATATACAGTAAAAATGTTCTTACACATCAATCCAAATTAATTATTATTCTCACAGAAATAATGATGTGTCAGGAGTCTCACGTAAAAGAACCAATTGGCGTGAAAAATTCATACACGCTAAATAAAATGTACCTCCGCCACCCTCCACCCCGGGACAACCAATCGTCTAACAGGTTGCAGTTTCGTCTTAAATGACTTAAGAAAGTGGGATTATTACGATGCATTCAATAATTTGTCGCTATGTTATACAATTACACCATACTCTTAAATCTTATGTTGTAACCAGGACTAGCAAAAACGGCTCGTGTTGCATGTACCATCAATAAATTCTGTTTCCCTAATCTTAAAAGAACTGCACAGAAATGCAACATACAAAACCAAGCACCAAATAATTAATACAAGACCAATACACGGTCTCACTTTGTGAAGCAAAAACAAAAAAGTTCTAGCTGAGAATTCCGTATACACAACCTTAAAGGTTGGAAATACTAATGCAAAGGAATGCAAAATACAGACTTTAAAAAATGAAAGTCACTGGATGTCTCCTTTCCGCATTTCGTCGCATGTTTAGCAACAACAAATGAGGATAATGCATACAAATATGCATCGAGCAAAAATGTCTTTGCTTATTTCAAAGTGGAAATACTGATGTTGTGTAGGATCTAGGATTTGTACTATAAAGTCAATTTTCCTGGAGATGGACGTAACAAAGGTATGATTGTTAATATCACATGCAGGTAGTTGGGATTGTATGGAATAGATTACACGGGCTGATTTTTAGTTACGTACAATTAATATAAAGCTCTCGCTGTACTCCTAAAATCAAGTCCAAACATTTCGGTAAATTTATGGTCACAGCCGCAAAGGCATAATTATCTCAATGCCGACAATGTGACAAGTTGTGGTATATGCACAGTGCAACTCCTGCTCATCTTACCCGTAGAGCTAAGATAAAAAGGTATCCTGTCACGCAGGTATGGAACGAAATACAACTGGGTTTGTGCCCTCTGTGGTAGCCTGAGCTCACTCCTGCTACCTATAGAGACATTTGTTATATTTTATGTCAAAAGCACAGTTTACTTGAAGAATCTTCATGTGAGACAAGCCGTTATATTTGATAGCAAGGGTTGCAACAATACAAGTGCCTAGAATTTTAAAATGTAGCAGAATTCCCTGCATCACATTGTCCGATTATTGTTATGCATTCAAACTGTGTGAACCTCGAGATTTCAGGCTTCTGCCGCAGTGTAGTTAAGGCCTCCCTTTTTCTGGGTTGTTAACGTGGTGGAGGTTAAAGTAGTTCCCTACGTTTTGGAAAAACCTACCAGTACGATTTCCAAGCTAAAAAGGCTTGGAACGCATAACATGGAAAAACAGTGGGGAAGATGTGTCTATCCATCTGCATTATGTCAACCAAAAAACTACAAAAGCCAATTGTGATGACTTTCACTGAAGTTCATAAGGAAATTTGATTTTGATGTTGGTATCATAAATTAATTCAGTATGACGACTAGGCAAGGGAGTTCTATGTCTTTAGTATGATTCCTGGCAAGGGCAGGGATTTTTCTGTTGCACAACCATAACCAATTTGGCTCTGGAGGTTGACCTTGTCTCTTATACAACGTTTATCAGGGGGTAAAGCTGCAGCTGTATGGAGCTGATCGCTCATGTCCATTTAAGAGAAGTGCCACTGCTTATTGATGTATGAAGCATTTCAGTATTAGCTTCCATTACACACTTTAGGTCTCTCAAGGGGTCCCCTACATCAATGTTTTTGCTCAAGTTTGTACACATTTCTGACCTCTTCCAGATGTTCTACGTTCCCCAAGAATTAGTATAATGTATGCCTAAACGGTACATTTATGAATAATTCAATGCAATTTTCACACAGACTTTATCATAAGAGTGGGGTCTGGGGACCTAGAGGGGCAAAATAAATTTTACTGGACATTCCAACAAAATCCAAGGGACCAATTTTTCAAAATAGTATCCACACAAATAATTATTTTAAATGCTATAATGCTTAAAAACGCTCATAAAATGTGAAGACTGGAAAACAGGAATTAGTCATTATTTATCTTTGTGTACCATACACATGATGAAACATCATGCACATTACAAAATGAAAAACATGTAGAAAGTGATCTTGTTTAACTTGTTTCTGGCAAGTTGGAGCCCTGAGCAGGACTGCTCGGTTATTTCAAAAGTTCTGTAACTGTTCTGTTCTGATTTTTAAATTAAATGGTGTGTTGCATAATTAGGGCCAAGCAATGATAAACATCAAGCCAGGCTAAATGCATCAAACAAAACAATTCTAAGCCAATGAAATCAAGGATCATATCACAGACACGTGTCACATGCATGGGACAGATTGTAAAGGAATGACCTGTTAAAAACCGTGGCACGGATGGCAGGATTATATTAAAAGGGGATAGTAGGAGTGTGGTGGGTAGGCAGAAGCTGATATGTGTGCTTCAAGACAAGTATCAATGGCAGGCTCTTGTGAAATAGTCAATGATTTGTGTGTGAGCTACCACGTAATATCCTGAGCAGGTGAGCTTAAGAAGAAGGTTAGTGTGACATGGAGTTTAATTTGTTAAAAAAATTGATTATGTGATCTGTTGGTAGTACTTATATAGTTGCTTGGATTAAGATGGTATGGACATACTGAACAAATGAATAATGAAAGAATGCCCCCCCCCCCCAAATAGTGACAGCCCGAATGGAACAAGGAAAAGATGAACTAATGAGGTTGAAGAGGATGTGAAGATAACGGGAATAAGAAACTAGCATGCATGGGCCACAGACTGGAAGAAATGGAGGACTGCATAGGAAGCCACAGTTAACAACAGACTGCAATGCTTGAGATGTGTTGGCAATCTGTAATAATCACAGGAGGTCAGTTGACTAAATATCCATCAGACAATCTTAATTTTTAATTAAGACATCACAGTCTGTGTCCACGAAACCCTGAACTTTATTTTGATTTTGAGAAACGTTCATAATTCATCAACATATCACTCTTACAGTATCAAGTGGACTTTGCATGTAAATACAAAACTTGCGTGATGTATCACTCAATTCAGATATGAATATTCTTTCACTGTGTTATATACATTTACGTTTTATGACTATATGACATTATGTTCAGCTAATTTTCTACTCTGAAACAGAATCTAAACATAAAAGACATTCAACAAACAAGAAGTGCAAACCATGAAAATCAAGAAATTATTAATAACTATAACCTTCTGTGAGAAATGGTTCATACACAGCAAACAAATTCTAACTATGAGGAAACAGCAGTGTAACTAACAAAAGCAATTCACAAACTTGTATTACATTCACAGATTCCATCTAACATTACTGGAAACCTTCAACCCTACATACAAATTCTGAAACCATCCTGTACACATATTTCACTACATTGTACCACAATTTATGTACTAGTGTTATTTGTGTCACCACCAGTCAACTCAATTAACAGACCTGGAAATCAGATGTATTTCACGTACATTACGAACAATGATGCGACTGGTTTCACACTACAGCATAAAAATACAGTTTCTTATTATAAAAGTAAGACTAATTCTGCAATATACTGGGGTATTTCAATTTCATGACTTTCTTTTTATATCAGCTGTAGCTTATGAATAAAACATCAAATAAATACAGAATTGTAATTTGTTCCTTTTTGGGTAATTCCCCGGCATCTGAGTTCTAATTGCTGATGTTTCAGAACTCACTATCGGTTCCATCTTCATAGGCAGGTGGATGAAGTATGTCAGTGGCAGGATTGTGCGGTGTATTTATACCTGGTTGGGTTGGAGCGGGGAAGTGGCAG
>Ga0123357_10009261_pt1 | contig 12409 bp, 6 predicted proteins | sample TergutEmb28metaG_FD_89873 | JGI IMG/M metagenome (GOLD analysis project Ga0123357, IMG submission 89873) | Embiratermes neotenicus P4 segment gut microbial communities from Petit-Saut dam, French Guiana - Emb289 P4 | ecosystem: Host-associated > Arthropoda: Insects > Digestive system > Gut ... | reverse complement strand
CTGTTTACTGATGAAGCGCAATTCAATCGCGACGGTCTCAATAATACACACAACTCTCATGTGTGGGCAGATGAGAATCCCCACGCCACTGTGGAAAGCAACTTTCAACTACGTTTTAGTGTCAATGTGTGGTGTGCAGTTCTGGACGATCAGCTGATTGGTCTTTTCATCTTGGAAGGTCGCCTTACAGGAGAGGCGTACCTCAGTTTTCTGCAGGAGGAATTGACCCGACTTTTGGAGGATGTGCCTTTGAATAAACGAGGTCTTATGTATTTCCAACATGACGGAGCTCCTCCTCATTCTTCACGTGAAGTTAGAAATTTCCTGAACTATCGTTTCCCTCGGCAATGGATCGGACGTGGCGGTCCCCACAATTGGTCAGTCAGGTCTCCAGACTTAAGCCCACTGGATTATTGTATATGGGGATGGATGAAAGAACTGGTTTACAGTGTGAAGGTGGTAACGCGAGATGCATTGCTCGGTAGCATTTTGGATGCCGCAGACCGCATCAGAAAGTCAGCGGAAGCTGCAAAGAGCTACTCGCGCAGTTCACAACCGAGCGACAGCCTGTGTAGCGGCCGGTGGTGGCATTTTCGAAAACCAGCTTTAAGCACAAATCAATTCAAATTAAAGGTAATTTCACGAAGTTAACTTTACATTTATACTTTAAATGTATCGTGTATTATGCTGGTTTATTATTTTGTTCCGTTTATTGCCAATAATCTTTACCTTCTATTCTAAGTTTCAAGCCGTCATAACTCCGTAACCGTCCAAAACCGGACACATGATTATATGAACTTTTTTGATCACAAAGACCTAAGAAATCACCTCCTGCAGTAATGTCCACAAGTCGTGAAACACCCTGTATATACTGTGTGTGCGTGTGTGTATATATATATATATGTGTATATATATATATATATACTCGGTAATTTTTTCAAAACTCACAGGTTTTGAAAAACTAAATTAAAGCAACGGTGTTGCGCTCGTTTTTCTCTTTCTTCTTTCCATAAAATTAAAAATGTTAATCATGAGAATGGACCGTGGAGGAATAGAATGAGATGGCGTGGATTGGATGCATCTGACTCGGTATAGGTTTAATTCCGAGCTCTTTTGAATAAAACAATTAACAAATGTTCTCGAGATTTCAGACTTCCGCAGCGGCGTATTTGAGGCGTTCGCATTTCTGGGATGTTGCGAGGCGTATAATTGTAGTTATTTGCCGATATTGCAGCACAACATATCGTGTCAAACTCAAAGGTCATGCAGTCTTCTTGGACCTCCGGTTTGCTAAAAATGCAAGGAATAGCCAGCTGAGAAACTCTTAGCTTCTTCACAAGGGTTCTGGCTCCATGGATTTGGTCATTATGAATATTGATCACGCTCCTTCGGATGTTTATATCTTATGGCATCTTATGTCATGCCGTTCGGTAGAGGTGTACTGCCGTTTCAGAAGATCTTAATGCAATCATCTCTGAAGATATATACTCGTACGTGTGTAATAAAAAAATATATCATCATAATATCATCTCGGGTGCATTAATTTTCTTGTTTCGACGGCTATTTGTTGTTGGAAATCGGTGGCCCATGTGTCACATTCTATGTGGACAAGCTGGTGACTTCGGCTGTTTAAGTTGTTTGATTATTTCAAACTACAGACGCTTCCGTGGGCCGGATAGCTCAGTCGGTATAGCGACTGACTACGGGCTGGACGGTCCGGGATCCATTCCCGGTGGAGACGAGATATTCCGCCCGTCCAGACCGGCCCTGGGGCCCGCCCAGCCTCCTGTAAAATGGGTACCGGGTCTTTCCCTGGGGTAAAGTGCGGCCGGGGCGTGCTGCTGACCACTCACCACCTTCTAGTGCCGCGGTCATGGAAGAGTAGAGCTATAACTGTACCCACCCTCAGGGTCACATCGGGCCTGTAACGGGATCACTTTACCTTTACAGGCACTTCCAAGTAGCAAGAAGGAGCGAGTTCTGCGTGTGCAGTCACACGTGAAATGAAATACATTTTCGAAACGCCAGAGCTATATACAACTGTCTCCCTTAGTGCAACAAACCTCTATCAGTAGCCATCATATTTGAGTCATAGTCTAGCATAGTCTCATTGCGACATCGGATCGCTTTCAGCAGACACTTCGGTCATTGGTCTAGAGTGGCTGAGGTGAATTTGTTGTGAAATTTAAGACGTATGATAACACTTATCATTGAAACGTGATGAGGAGCAAAATCCGCTTCTCGAAAAGTGTGCAAGTAAGGAGCTTCACTTTGGCACTTTTTGTTCTCCAGGCTTGTTATAACACAATTACTTACCAGCCAATCCGATCATATTTACGGTACAGCCTATTGGTTAATATCCCGAGTTCGATTCTTAACCCAGATTAGTTTATCCTGACAGACTTTTCGTGGTTCACTTCAGTCTTTTCAAGAATAGGCCTTAGCTAGCATATACTACGATTATACCTTAATCATTTTCGTGACTACCAGTTAAGTTCCAGTGATTTAAACACCCGGTATATGCGCAGTGGTATTGATAAGAATTTAAATGCTATAACTGGTTAGAGTTTTTGACTCTCCAAAGTATGTTAGTAGATCCTAATGTTCAAGTTTTAAATAATTATTTAAAAAATTTTAGTTAAGTCAGTAGTCCCCTACAGTCACAGGAGTTTTAAAGTAGGTCGCGACCAAATTCTTTCATATTTTCCAATTAATTCAGTCATCTTACCAATTAACCAAGAAACAAAAATTAAGGCATCCCTAAAAACATCTCGCGGAACAAGGTTTGAGTATCCCAATAATATTGGTGTGAGATAATGCAAAAGAAATTGTGGTTTATGGATACTCCTAGTGATATCACGCAAGAGAGGCCATCTGCACGTATTGAATAAGTTTACATTCAGCTGGATTTGTTAGTATGTGGATCACTTCCTAATTGCCGTCAATGATACTTGACCCAGTTAGCGTGTCCCTGAAACAAGATAAACTTGACGTGATAATTTCAGTTACACGTTTTAAGATGGCAACAGCACGAACTAAATTGGTGCATAGTCGAACCTAATCATGATGTCATTGTTAGCTTTTGTTGTTATCTCACGATATGTATAAACTACTGACGTTATGTAACATCAATTGGTAAAAACGTTCAAGAACACAACGGGATATCCTCTGTAAAATTAAAAAAAAAAAATGGTAAGGTTGATTAAAAATGCAGTCATGGCATATTTCAGCTTACTGTTGTGAAATTTGCTTGGACATTCTTGAAAATACTATAGAATATCTAACCAACATAGCTGGTCTCTGACAGGGCTTCCATTCGCTTAGGTCCCAAATTTTAATCAGACGGGATTACGGCTGCCTTGTAAATAAATACCTTGACAAATCGGTATTTTTTACGTGTCCTAGTAACCTAAAATTGTATAAACAAGACCCACTCTTTACAAAGCGATCATAACAGGAAAACTTTCACGGTTGTGCAAGTTCTGAACATAAAAAACCCGATATTATTGCAAAAGTAAATACGAATACATTGTAGTACCTGTTACACTGCAGTTCACTAGACTACATTTACGCCATTTACAGACAAACGTACAGCCATAGGAGTTCCCCTTAAACTTACTCTTCGTCCTTCCCAATAAATGTAGGAATAATATGGAGGCACACCTTTCTAAGCACTTGTTTAAAACATTTAGCAGATACTAATACTATTTTGTACTTGAGTGTGGGGAAAATCCCATTTCCATTTTGTATTAAATCGCCCTTACTAACATCATGAAGCAGACTTACACTTGAGAAGTTAACGTTGGCACATTTAATCAAACCATTCTCCGGCTTTCGTGAACCCGAAGGTTCATTGCCACCTTCACAAAAGCCAACAACTGGTCAATATCCTGAAACAGATGGATACAATCCACGTCCTTCTATTTCTACAAGTTGTTTTAATATTCTCCCATCTACACCTAGGTCTTGCAGATTATCTCCCTACTTTGGGTTTCCTACATAAACAGTGTATACCGTTATCTTCTACCATGCACGCCACATTCCCTGCCTAATACATCAATGATTTGAACATTCTAGTCATGTGTAGTGAGGGCACAGATCGTGAAGCTTTACATTCTGCAAATTTTCCTGCCTCCTGGTACATTTTAGATTCACGACTATCTTATGTTTTTTAAATTTATTTGTTTATAATTTCTTGCAGTTTTTCTCTTATGGCTCTTTACATTTGTTTTATTGTTTTATTTTCCTTCTTACTTTTGGTCTTGTGTGAGCTTCCTATTCCATGCCTCAACATCAAGGCCGGCAACACTTGGTCATTCCTTTGTTTGACTGCATCAATGGGCTCATCAACAGAAAAATAATGCTATAACTGGGTATTCACTGGCGCTATCCCCAGTTATAGCATTATAGCATACTAAGATCTAGTGCTGAAGAATGACAGGACTTTTTAGACTTTTAATATCATTTTTATTATCTTTATTAATATTATTTTGGCGGGGGGAAATCTTTGGCTGGGTGGTTCACTGGGTTTTGAACCTACAGTGGGATAGTCGCATGCTGACGTCATGCGAATCTGGGCAGATATTTTGGTGAAACCGCCATGCCTGAGGGACAGTGCGGGCCATACACAGTCTGAATTATATCCCGGTATTCGCCTTCAAATTGAGGAAAAATCACGGAGAAACCTCAGTCTGGGTAGCCAAAATTTCCGAGCAAAACAGCTCTGGTACGATTCGTTGTGTCGATTTGGCCACAATTTAATGGACGATCTCGACTGGCGTGCTGAACTCAGCCACGTTTGCTTGCACTTCAAGTGACCCTGGTCAAACCTCGGCCAGCTTAAGTATCTGCCGAGTTGTCGAACTAACGGGTTTAACACACCAGCTAAATTTGAATCGAAACTCTCGTTTAGAGCTCTGATGTGGTTGGCGAAGAATGGAAATTCCAGATCCTTGCGACTTTGCCTGTTACCAGCGTACCAAGGCGAACCAGTAGCAATGCGAAGTCACTTGGATTGAAGCACCAGCAACTACCTAATGTGGGTGCGGGTGGCAGACTTACAGATGGTGCACGGTTGACCTGTTCGCCTCCTATCCATCAGGCCAACCGTGTATAAAGTGTCACCACCCAGATAACGGGATGTATTGACCCAATGGAATGACTCCCCGAAGAGCTGTACTGGACCGGGCTTGGGGAAAAGTCTGCCGGCCTTTGTGAAAAGCATCACGGTGCTCTTCAGGCGTTGATGACCACCATCTCTTCTCTCGACCATCGCTCTAGGTAGGTGAGATATGAATCAAGGTAGCTGAAGAGCAGCGCTGGCTTGCCGGACATGGTAATGATGGCCGTGTCATACGCGTAGAGAACCAAATCAACGTGGTGGGCTAGCGCTGGCCTTTCGTTAACAGACTAAATAGTACGGGAGAAAATGGTACATCCTGTGCCAGGACAGCCCGTACAACACAGCAAGTGGATTCGGCTGTTTGCAAGAACTCTTCGATCGTCCGGGTAGGACTAATAGATTTTTACAAGGTACGAGGTTCTTAAGGACTGTTAGTTTGTACAGAAGACCATCGATCCATACGGTAGAGATGGCCTTAGTTACTCCTAGGAAAGTCACGCCTAGTTAACCCCTTATTGTTAAACTATCCCGTCTCCCTTTCAAAGACGCGGGCTATCTGTAGTGGAGTGTTTTGTGGCCTAAACCAAACTGCTGATTACGCAGGAGCCCGCACCACTTTCTTCACGTAGGATCTCAGTGAGTGGGATCTTGCCAATCGTGTCCAGCAGACTTTTAGGACTATAAGATGAGAGCATTTGTGATGGCTTCCTTAACCTCAAGGGGTTTGATAACTTAAGCTGGACTGCGGAATCTAAAGAGTATGTTCGCAACGTTTCGTGAACCATCTGTATTACTATCGGCTACGACGGGTTGTTTAACACCTGAAACTGACCCCCTAGACTCTCAGCCAGGGCTTCAGCTTTCTCGGAGTTGGAGACAACAATTCCTCCCCAGCGTCAACAGGGGAGGTGTGGGCGTGGGAACTCTCATTACCCTTCTAGTCATCCTCCACTACCGCTGGTTCTAGGGATAAAGGTTTTTGAGCTTGTCGATTCACTGATCGTTTCTCCACTCGTTACCTGCTATGTCACCTATCACTGTAGGTGGCTGAGAGCTTTCAGAACAGATTCTTTAGTGATTTGTCGCTGCCTCAGTCGGGTTTCGGACGTATTTCTTCCTGAATTCGGAGGGCGGGATTCGTCACTTGGGCGACTCTTGGGACTAGCCACTGCTAACGCCTCCAGAAGATCGCTGGACAGTTTCTCAACGCACATGTCGATTGCTATCTCGTCCGATAGTTCCTTGTTGGACGGAAGCCCATCTTTCAGGCAGGCCCGGCGGCGGGCCGGCGGAAATTGGGGAGGCCTGGCAGGTTGACAAAAGATAAAGAACAATTTGTGCCATGTACAGGCAAGTGATCCGAGCTCAGTAGGGAGCACGTGGTCAGATGCACTGAGATAAATGTGTCTTTTGTTGATACGATGTCCATGACATCGGGAGTGGCAGAAGAGTTGTTTGGGAGAGTGGTGGGCGTGTCCGATACGTAACTCAAACAGGAATTCTCGTTGGCTTAGACACTCAGGAACTTGGCCCTGTTAGGATCACCACAGAGTAACAGCCCAAGTGCCTGGCATTTAGGTCTTCCGCCATTGTGACGGGAAGCCAGCCGCAAAGATAAGCAGGCAATTCCGAATCCATTAGGGAATGAGAGGTTAACCGTCAGGATTTTCATCGGTCCTCTGGTCAACATTACACACATGGCAGTTGCTTCCAGTGCCTCAGGCCCAGGATGGGTGTAACGTAGTGAGCTATACTAAGTGGACCTGAAAAGGCCATTTTTCTAGAGCAGGTTACAGCCTCTCGTAGTTTGACTGCGTCGCTTGCTCTGGTGCAAGCTGTTGCTTGGCTTAGTGAAGGGATCAGTATATTGAGCAGAGGGGAAGATGTGCTATGTGGTAAAGCGGATACAGACACAGCAGGCGACGTGAGTGAGCAATTGGTTGAAAACATACACAACAAACCATCTTTCATTCAAATAAGTGATATGAGAGTATTAAGTATACCCATTTTATAATGTATGTCAGAGTTATTTATAAGAGTAAAGTAAATTACTTAGAACAGTAAAGCTGAGGACCTTCTTGATGTTATAATAGCTACATATATGAATGTAAATCTCACAGACTGGTCAAAGTGTGTGGGAACATGCACTAATACAACAAGCTGAAAGTCAGGCTGTCACAAATGACTTCAAGCTTTATAATGCCCAAAATCTGGTGGTTTGTACATCCTGTATGATTCACAGACTAGCTCTTCAGCATTCAAGAAGTTTGAATAAACAAGTATAAATATTGTGAAAAGATGGGTGCTGAACCCTCTTCTTCACCACTTTACTGCAAGTTGAGGTGGTTGTCTCAGGGAAACGTTTTGATGTTTTTTTTCACACTAAGAAATTATTTTTTTTGAGTATTTAACTGAGGAACAGCAGAGTATTGCACAGGTTTATTGGCTGTGAGTTCAACATGCCTGCTGGATATTTATATTATGCATTTTGTAAGCTAAACACTCTTAGTATGTCCCAGAAAGTTGTCAATATCCATATTCAACTCAATGACAAATTAAAGTTCTTTGTTGAGAAAGTTGAACATGGCACAATAGACTGGAACATGCAAATTTTGACATGTATCCTTCCAAAACAACTTACTGAGAGAAGCAACATTTGCATTACTAAACATGTGACAATTTGTATATTAGTTTGCCTTTCTTGTCTGGAATTTCACAGCAAGGTCTCCCCCGAATTTTAAATCTGTGTGAAAAATGAGTACAAAGGATTCAGGAAGAGGCTACAAGTATACTGGTTCTATTTGGGCCATTGTATGTGTGAAAGTCTGGATTTTCGCCAGTTGCTGTTATAAAAAGCATTATGAATGAAAATTAAAGCTGGAACAAGAAATGAAAGCAGCTTTCTTAATCATGAAATCTGTAGCGCAAGAGTTATGCAAAAGTAAGCAAGTTCATCCTTCCCATTGAAAAATGTGTTTTAGATTTGCTGCTCTTTTGTTCACTTCCAATGAAATGGCTTTATTTTATAAAGTTTAAAGGTTTTATCATCTTTATTTAGGATATAGATTACAATGTAATTAATAAACATATGTAGTATGTTTATATCTTGCCCTACCCTAACTCCAATGAAATCACTAGTTCTAATCACAGGGGAGGGGGAATGGCACAAAGTCCTCTATTCATTTTATTCACTGGGGGAGAGGGAATAGCATAAAATCCTGTATCATTTTAGGGGGCTGCAGTGTTACGAAGTATGAGAACCCCTGATAAATAGGTTGCTTCTGGCATTGCCCTCTTAAGACTCACATATACATGGTATTACAAGTGACATTATATGTGCCTCACATACATACATATTCCAACACAGTACAACAGTGTTTCATTATCACTAGCTGTAAGAAGGGTCATGCTACAGACTGTATTCAATTTTAAAAAACTCATTTATTTAGAAAAAGAATTAGCTGTACAACTTTGAAGTAACATTACCTTTTCAAATAAGAACTTAAAACTTTGATAAACTGACGCTCACAATGGAATATGTTAAGATATTTCATCTTTCTTTTTTTTGTTATGCTGACTCAACACATTCAATTACATCATGGATTTAACAGCACCAGTAACACAACAAAACAAAATCCAAATGTCCACTTACTTCACGCTCCATCAAAACTCAGACTCACCCCCTGAAAATATCACAACATTAACAGTTGTAAACAACTGTTCAAAAAAGTAACGAAGATTCACACAAGTTCAATGACGTATTTGTGGCCATATTATTACTTAAAATTATTCCCACATAAAACAACATTGGTAATTATATCTGCACATGAAAAACATTTCCATTGCAGCTACTTGCAGCACATCACATTATAAATGCTGCTTAAAATGGTGTCTTCCAACAGGGAAGCCCATCTCACACTGATGCAGGAAATCCTACGGCATATTGTGGTTTAGATCCAACGAGTTCTAGAATAAAATTCTAATTTTCACATTCAAAGCCTCCAAAGTGTGCGAATTGTTTCTGTACGATTTTTTTTATGTTTCTTCACTTAAAAAAGTCACACACTTTCAAATATGGTTGACACATGGAATGAATCATGCATTAGTAAAAGAATGCTGCCATGATAAGAAGTGCACAATTCTATGTGAATTATTACATGTTCATTCTTGTAACATGCTGGTTGTAGGCAAACGTTTCCACCCATGATGTCAAATCACACAGAATATATTGCTGAGCAAATGCTAGGAATTAGTTACGTATATTTTGGAACAGAAAATGCAACAGTAAGTATCTACAATTAGTGCTAACTTTGTGGGTTATTTTTGATAAACAAATAAGTACAAGACTACAGCCTGATCCACAGAACAAATGTGTGTATATTGTCTGTGGCGAACTGAAAGTATACAGAAACAAACCATACTGTTCTGAGGCTTTAATAAGTGAAACCTCATCCTAAACACACAGACTGTAAACATCCATGAGTTTCAGGATTTGTTGCCATGGCATTAAATTTGCTTGATGTTGAAGGGCATCATTTCAGCAGCTACTGAAACAGGCATGTAAAATTACGTAACTGGTAACATTTTTGTTACCATGGGCAAAACCTGCAATTAATCGTGCAGCAGCATTGTATTATCTTATTCAAGATTACCTGCCCACTGGCATGTCTTGCTGTACAGTACACGGTAAGGCCACAACAGGGGGAAAGGAGTTACATGTGGCCAAACAATAAAGTTCCAGAAATGATGCTATAGTGCAAGTATGGTTTGGCACACAAATCAATTATAAAAAATGTCATTTCGGTTCATATTAAGACCACTAGTGAGAACCGAAATGGAAGTGGTATCTCGTTTATTTCTTCCACAGCAGCATGGCACGTAAATTATTTCATTTTGTTATAAATCAACAAACATCAAGTTTTGTTTCTGACTCAGGGAGAGGGCAAGAGAAATGTATTAAATGCTTACAACTACTTATGGAAATGAAGCTGTTTCTTGTATGCATGTCATTTAAAGGTTTCAAGGATGCATGCAGGGATAAGAGGAGCTTGAAGATGATCCAAGTAGTGGGCGATCGTTAACTGCTCAAAATCCCAGAACAGTTGCAAAATTCTTAAACCAGTGGCCAAACATGACCCTTGCCCTCTGGGATGTGATGCTGCATCACTGAGCAAGTGGTTCCCTAATTTCAGACTTTCAAAAGGCACCACTTATGCAACAACATGTCACATACCATACAACCAGAATCCTCAACCCTACATTAACCAGGACATGACTCCCCACAAGGATTTGCAAAAGAGGAAGATCTGCACAAGTCTAGACAACCAGTCTCACAAATGAGCATATTCTCCTGTGATATTACAGTCTTTTCTGCCAGACTGCCACATGGACAGCAGCCTCACACCTTATTGACAAGACCTCACACCACATCATTTTAGTTTTCCATTTCCTAAAGCAAAAACTGTCCTCATACGAAGATATCTGAACAATGCATGTGTCAAGGAGAATATAATGGCTGAATTAAATGCAGTTCATTGGATTCCTTGTACAACATCTAGACAGATATAAAAAGTGTGTTCCAATCATAGATTACTTTGAAGGAAAACAACACAATTTTTTTCTTATTTCATATGCATGTCCTGGAACTATATTGTCTGACCATGGGCACACACACATTTTGTGTGCGGGCACATGCGCATCTCCTTAGTTCACAAAAATTATTACTAACATCAAAGCCTGATTTTACTAACATGAAAATAAGGCTGTTACTTCCCTGTTTTGATACAAAGTGTCCCGAGTGAACTTTTCAAGGGTTGTTTATGCAGTTAATGTAGACCATCCTACCCATATTGCTCCATAATCTTAATGAAGTCAGCACGTGACCCAAGTATTCACTGACAGATGTTCTCTGCATGACAAAAGTCTCTCCCTGTCAGTGAACTAAGTTCTGCATGAACGTTCCAAAGGTTGACGAGTCTAAAAGTTGATAGGCTGGTAGCTTCTATCACTTACAACACAGAACAGTCCTGCACGTTATGTTATAATAAAGTTAGTGTATACTGAAAGCACTGTGTGCACAAGACATACCATTATACATAGCGAATTTACCAAAGCAAATATCTTTTACGTTAATCTGAGCCTACCTTGCGGAATGTTGTCAGGAGGAAAGTTTTATCACAGTTTTTAAGTGAGGGAGGGTAGATGCTGGACTGTGCACAAGGAATATAACAGGCACTCGATTATAGTACAGTAGTAATATGTTGACGTGTACATATTCGGAGCACCCCACTAATGAATGGTGGGAGAAAAATGGACTCTTAAATTCCTAGTGTATGCAGATCATTTTTGCAGTAATGCTGCTATGCTGAGGTTCATGATTAGTGGGATGCTCTGGACACACACACAATGTCTACAAATGATGTTAAAACCTTTAATCTTGAATTACTCAAGTATGTTTAAGGTACAGCCAATAAATAGAAACCACCTAGAAAATCGGCCTGAGAAATGCCATGAACAACTCATAAAGATCACTGTGAGTGTTATAAGTGGCTCAAGAAATTTCAAACCAATATTCAATCAACAACCATGCTTTCTGGAGAAAACCATCATCAGTTCAACATAAAATAAAATCACTCAACACCAACATATTTATTGTAAGAAAATATTATTACCTACACAAGTTTGCTATGTTTCAGCCCCAACAAGGGCCATCTTCGAGCAAAATACAAGAATGTGTATAAAATGGAAGGTGGTATTTAAAACAACACATCTGAAAGAAGTTTGAATTCAGGATAGTGTGAAACTAGTATTCTTTGACATAAAAAATATGTATACTAATATCCCCACCAATAAATTACTACATATTATCTTTTTTTTAAGCTTTCGCCGTGTTCTAAATGTAATTTATTCCTTTTTGGGTAATTCCCCGGCGTCTGAGTTCTAATTAGAACTCAGACGCCGGGGAATTACCCAAAAAGGAATAAATTACATATACTACATATTATCTCTCCAATGCTGGATTCAAATCATGTACAGATCATAAACCATACTTACTTACTCACTCCATGGTACAGAATCCTTCTTGAGAAGCTAACTGGTTTGCAGCTAGTCAAGAAATTCCCTGAATTTCACGGAACCCCAAGGTTCATTACTGCACTTACAAGTGTCTGCCACCTGTCTCTATCCTGGGCCAGCCCAATCCAGTCCATATACCCACATCCCACCTCCTGGAGATCCATCCTAATATTATCCACCCATCTAAGCCTAGGTCTCCCCAGTGGTCTCCTT
>Ga0123357_10009260_pt1 | contig 12410 bp, 2 predicted proteins | sample TergutEmb28metaG_FD_89873 | JGI IMG/M metagenome (GOLD analysis project Ga0123357, IMG submission 89873) | Embiratermes neotenicus P4 segment gut microbial communities from Petit-Saut dam, French Guiana - Emb289 P4 | ecosystem: Host-associated > Arthropoda: Insects > Digestive system > Gut ... | reverse complement strand
GGGGGGGGGGGGGGAGGGGGGGGGGGGGGGGGGGAGGCGGAGAAAGTTTTGACGGAGCTGGAAGGATCACGCAGTGAGCTTCCGGAGAAGTTTTTGTTATTGGCACGGGCGTATGCGCGATATGGGATGCCCAAGCGGGCGTTTGTGTTGTACCAGCGGTTGGTTGAAGGGGCAGTCGCTACGCCGGAGCAGCGTTTTGAATTCTGTGATTTTTGTCTGGGGCATGAAGAGTTTGCTCCTGAAGCGCGAACGCAGGCGGATAAGTTGTGCAGAGAAGGCGTGCTCACGGCAAGCGGGTATGCATGTTTGGCGGAAGTTTTTGCGGCCCGCGGGAACAAGGATGAGGCATTGGGTGTGCTGGCAAAGGGACTGGCCGCGTGCGCGAAACGGCCGGACGGAACGGAAAATAAAGAGGCTGTCTTTACGCTGAATATGGCGATGTCGGACTTGGAACATCGTGCCGGCCAGGGACATCACGCAATCGCGATCAGCAGCACGCTCAAGGCGATGCTTGCAGCGCCGGACCTGCATTTCAAGCAGGTCCTCAACGACCGCCTGATCACGCTGCTGACAAATTACGGACATCGACAAAAGTTGTTATATACAAGCGAAGATGAATCGGGCGATCCGAAAATATTCGGCGGTATGCGCGGGGCGGGCATCGCACCGTGGGTGGATTTTCTCAATACGCAGGCGAATTCGCGGGAGGATACGGACCTGTGGATGCTGCTGGGACAGATTCACGAGACGGTGGAGGTCGATGCGGAATTACATGGAAAGGCTGGGGGGGGGCGGCGGATCAAAACAGATCTGGCGCAAGCCCGATTGTGCTACGAAAAAGTCATCGACATGGAATTTCAGAATCTGGATTCGCATCGTGCGCTGGCGAGGATTCTGGCCGATCCCGCGGTGGATGAATATGAAAAGGCGATCAATGAGCTGGAGGTGATCAGTCTGCTCAATCCCGTGACGAAGTGGGAATCAATGCAGGCGATTGGGGATTTGTATGCATTGGCGGGCGAGATGGAGAAGGCTTTGGAGAAGTGGCAGGCGGTGGCGGATCAGTCCGCCAGCGAGCCGGATTTGCTCGGACAGGTCGCGATGCGTATGTTCCGCGGCGGGAATCTTGAGGCCGCTTTGGACTTTGCACAGCGGACGGCGGCGATGAGCCCGTATGTGTTTCGTAACCGCGCATCCTATGCAAATTTGCTGGGACTGCTGGCGGCGGCTCGGCCGACGCTGGAGAACTTAACGCGGCATGGCGATGAGATCGCGGAGGCGCTGAAGCTGGCGCTGACGTCGCCGGGGATGAGCGGATTTGTTCCCAGATTGGCGCATGAATTGTTCGATTCGCGCGTTGCGCTGGCGAGGCTGCAATTTGTCAGTGGAAATTTCAAGGCGGCGAAGGATCAGTACGACGCAACGGTGGAATTGCTGAAGAAGACGCCGTGGGGAGAGGGTGGGGGTAGTGAATTGGCGGCGGTGGATGTGCAGGTGCAGCTTGCAAGGTGCATAGAAGCGATGGTGGATGCGGAAGAGGCGAAACGACGTTATATGGATATTTTGCGGGATAAGCCCACGGTGGTTTGCTGGTTGTCGCCTGGTGTTACCGCGTCGGGTGAGAGTTTTTTGACGCTCAAGCGGGAGGGAAGATTGGTGGAGGGGAAGGCGGCGGTTGTGCGGCAATCTGTGGGTTCGGTCCGAGCGACGACACTCGCTGCATGCGATGTGCACGAGACGGTTCGTGATGCTGTGATGAACGCTGCGGGCGAACTTTATGTGCGTGGGGGGGCGGGTAATCGTTATCGTGTTGCCGGGGCGGATGGATTGGCTGTGATTGAGGAGAAGGAGTGGCCGGTGGATGGTGCGGGCGGTGGTATGACGGTTTTGCTGACTGAAAATGCTGCGGGGGAGGGAGGTGGAGGAAGAGAGCTTCGAACATATGTTGGTGGAGCTGTGCAATTGCGTAAGAAGCTGAGTGATATTTTTGGTACGACGGCGTCGGTGCTGTGGTATCCGCCGGTATTGGCGGGTGCAATGGGACATGAACGGGTGCTGCTGACGAATTCGTTGGAGGGGCGGATTTATGTGATCGATGCTCGTAGCGGGGCGGTTGAATGTACGATTTCGTTGGATATCGAGGCGATCTCGCCGCCGGTGGTCGTGGGCGATGTGGCGCTCGTCCACGCCTTACGCGGCGGCGCTGTTCATGTCGCGGCGATCGACCTGAAACGATTGACGATTCTCTATCGAACGGCGTTGCGGCTCCCCCCTCCTTCTGATCGGGTGATCGGCGGCCTGGCGGAGAGTCCCATGATCTGGCAGCGACATGCGATTTACGTCGATCCGCAAACACGCCAGGTCGTATCTCTAGCGGTGGATACTGGCGAGGTAAGTCCGGTCGATCTGTCCGGCAATGAGTTGCAGCCGGGCGATTACCGTCTCCGCTTTTTCTGGCGGTTGGGAGGCGACAGGCTTTGCCGGGTGAGCAGCAAGGGACAGATCGCAATGTGGCGACTGAGCGAATGAACACGGGAATTGGCCACAGACAGACCCGGCGCGGCAAAGCCGCAACCAAATCATGAAACGACTTGAGCACGAAGACACGAAGAAACGAAGGAGACGAAGAAAAAATAAATAAAAAACTTCGTGTCCTTCGTTTCTTCGTGTCTTCGTGCTAAATTTTGTCAGGATAGAAAGAAGTTGCGCGATAGTAATACGGACAGACACAGACGGGTGTTGGATGTCGGACGAGAGTGGCGTGGAGTGATGTGATGAGAGGATTGCAGTGGGTTGTGATGTGGGTGGTGGTGCTGGTTTGGGGTAGCGTGTTATTGGGGCAGAGCAATGGCGTTGCTTCGTCGGAAGGAGCGGGTGAGGCGGAGCAGTTTCGGACGAAGTTTGATCGGGAGGTTGTGTCGGAGAGAGGGGGGCAGCCGGTGTTGCGGGCGACGCGGGTGGAGAAAGGGCCGGTGATTGACGGAGAAGTGGACAAGAAGCCCGTGTGGCAGAAGTGTGGCCGCACGAAGGGGGCGTGGGTGCAAATCGCGACAAAAGAAGCATCGGGGCGGCAGACGGTGGTGTATGCATGTTATGACGCGGAGAACTTGTATCTGGCATTCGTCTGCGAAGAGGCGGATCTCAAGAATGTGCGGATGGACGGCGACCTCGGCAGCGGACACCTGCTGGGTTCGGATGATTTCGTCGAGGCGACGCTGGAACTCAACGGCCTGCAGGGAGATGGACAGGTTTACTCATTTCGAGCCAATTCGCGGAGCCGGGTCGCGGGCTGGGGCGGCCAGCCGGTGCCCAAGTCCGAAACGGAAGACGCCGGCCCGTCGGTGGCCAGCGCATGGCATGTGCCGAAGTTCCAAAGTGCGGGGAAATTCGGGGCAAATCGTTGGATGCTGGAGATGGCGATTCCGTTTGCGGAATTGAAAAGACGGCCCGCGGATGCGGGAATGGCGCCGCCGTCGCGAGGCGACCTGGTCGGCTTGAAACTGGCACGCTACGGATCGACGCCGCAGGACCCGAAGGATCGGATGATCAGCACGTGGAACACCAATATCGTGTATCCGTATCTGCATATTTGCGGGTCCAATGGCCTGCTTTATTTTGAAGATTCGAGCGTGCTGGTGGATAGCGATTTTTCGATGGATGCTTCGAAGTCGCCGTGGAAAGTAAGCAATGACGGGCAGCGCCTGACGCAGACGGTGGCGGTGCATCCGCTGAGTTATTACTTGATCAGCGTGAATGGCGGGGCGCCTGTGGAAGTGTTTGTGGATGGCAAGAAGCTGGCGTTGAAGGAGGGCAAAGGTGGGCTTTGGACGGCGGCGGGGCAGGATAAAGTTGTTGTGAGTGTTGGGGGGAGGGGGGCTAACGGGGTCGCGAAGCCTGCGAGCATCCTGATGGAGTACCGTCCTGGCGAAGAGCCGCCCGGCGCGTTGTGCTTGACGAACAATTATCGCAGTGCCGATCGGAACCTGCGTTCGCAGATTCCTGGAGCACCTGAAGGGACGTACCGATACGTGTCGATCGATTATGCGGGTCGCATTTTGCGGGATGACAATCCTTCGCTGCGGAGTTCCTATATTGGCGATGCGCCCGATGCGTGGGCGTTCGATTACAACTTGCGGGTCGAAGATGTCGGCGGCAAGGAGGGCACGATTCCGTTTTCGAAGGGGAGTCTGACCGGGCAGAATAAGCCTGTGTTCTGGCTGCCGGCGAATCCGTCGGATTATCGCGCCTGGGGGCGGCGGAGCCGGGTGATGGATATTGATTTGGGGCAGGAATATTTTGTAAAGGGGGTGGACATCCTGTGGCCTGGGCCGAACATCAGGAACGTGGAACTCTGGGGGAAAGTGAAAGAATCAGATGATTATACGTTAATGTATATGACGGATGGGCAATATGTCAATCCGTCTGATCGCAAGCCTCGGCGAGGTTACGACAGAGTACGCGAACTGGATTCCACGGTTCGCTATCTACGCTGGCGTGTGATGCAGATCGCCGGGGATGGCTCGTATCCGCAAATGGATGGCATCCAGGAATTTCGTGTGTGGGGGGAAGTGGCGGCAGGTAAGCAGGGGATCAAGGCTTTTGTGCCGTGGGTGCAGGAGAAGATTGTTCCGCCGGCGGAGGGGAAGACGGCGGAGATGGATGCGGATGTGCCGTTGATCGTTCCGCGTCCGCAGGAGTTGGCGACGGAGGAGGGATGGTTCAGCGTTGATTCTCGCACCAGGATCGTGGCGCAGGACGAGGTGGAAGCGAAACGCGACGCGCAGCAGATGCACGATGAGATTCTGCGACGATGGCAACTGGATTTGGCGATCGTCGTCGCGGGGAAGGATGTTGCAGGAGGGTCGACGGTTGGAGATAACAGCATTTATCTGGGTCAGCCGCGGCTGGGCGCCGATGCGGTGCGGGCGGCACAGGATAGTGATTTGCATGTGGATGCGAGTAAACCACAGGGATACGGTTTGCGAGTCACGCCGCGGCGGGTGGTCGTCGTCGGAAACGATAGCGATGGCCTGTATTACGGTGTGCAGAGTTTGATGATGGCCATGCGGTGGCGGAACGCGAACGATGCGGCCGGAGGAGGGGGAGGGGCGATTGCGGTGCGAGCGATGAAAGTGCTGGACTGGCCGGGCAGTGCGTTAGAGCGTGGTTTGTACAATCGGCGGAGCTATCCGGTGGTGCTGATTGTGCCGGAGTCGGAGCTGTGGCGTGTCGAGCGGATGTGCCAGTTGCTTTCGCGGTTCAAGTACAACGTGCTTTACATTGGTCCGGAGTGGCGGAACAATCCGTATGGGCCGCAGATTGCGCCGTGGGCGGAGAAGAAGATGCCGTTGCTCTGTCGCACGGTACGGGAGCAGTATCACATCGAGATACGGCCAACAATTCTGGATGAAGAGGGCGAGGGCGGGGGATACTGGCTGGGTTTGTCGGAGGACTTGCCGAGTTTGCGTGAACACGCTCCGGATGAGAATCCCGCGGAACTCAAGGGCAGTGCCAATCTCTGCCCACTGGATGAACAGACCTATGTACGTCATTTTGCCAAAATTGATCAGATACTGGCGGATTTTGATTATCCGAGCAAGGTGTGGATGTTCGGGCAGGTGTACGCGGATCAGAAGGAGGGGGCACGCTGGGCGCAGTGCCGGCGTTGCGTCAGGAGCGGCAAGTCGGCGGAGGAGTTGTACGCCTATTTCATCAATCGGATCGCACGGCACTTGGAGTCGAAACATGTCAAAGGGTTGTTTCGTAGTCCGTGGATTCGATACAGCGAGGAACGCGATCCAGGCGACAAACGGCTCTTTTCCATCGATCCGGACAAGCTGCCCGCTAATTTAGTGTATGACACGTGGAATCGCGATGATCCATACTACAGGATTTTTCTGGATCCGCGGAACAATGCCTATATCAAATCTCATTTTCGGTCTGAGCTGACGGCGAATGGCCCGCAGAACTGGCCGTCGTCGGAGCGGTATCTGCAGGATGCGCCGCAGCCGATATCGGACATGTTGTCGGCGTTATGCGGCACGTCCACGGCGACGTGGGGCCTGGTCGGTACGGATGCGACCCTGGCGGCGACCGTGGATTGGATGTGGCATGCGCCCGGGAAGACGCCCGCGGCGAAGCTGAATCACTCGGCGATCAGCAATTATGTTTACGATTTTTGGTATGGATACGATTTTCCTGGATTCCGCGCAGGGACGAGGCCGAATTTTATGATGCTGGACTTGCGGAAATATGTCAATCATCTGAGCCATCCGACGGGGCGGGAGACGTTGGAATCCGGTCGCCCGCCGGAGATCGATCTGCGTTATCTGCCCACGGGGACTCAGATGCTGGCCGGCGTTCCGTTCGACATCATTGACCCGGCGAAAAATGATGGGAAAGGGGTCTTGATGCTGGGCCGTTCGTCGCCGGGGACGATTCCGCGGGTGTTGCCGACGATCGCGGAGAAGGCCGGGCCGATTCCCATTGAAAAGAAGCTGGCGAGCCTCGTGTTTTTGCGGAAGCGTTGGCATTGCCGGACGGAGGAGATGAGTTTTGAGGAGACTTGGCTGCGTCCGACTTGCCGGGTGGTCTACGAGGATGGCACGTGGCTGCCGGTGGATTCATTTATGTATTATCATTCCGGCTTTTTCTTCGATGAATGGAACAACGCCAACGACGTGACGAGGCCGTATTACCGGCTCGGATGGCAGGGCAATTGCCCCAACGGCCAGCAGGTCACCCTGGACGTCGTGGAATGGGTGAACCCGTATCCCGAGCGGACGATCAGGCAGATAGATTTTTTTACACCTGAATTTGAGGACGTTCGGGGCCTCCGCGTGAGCGACATGATGGAGGCGTTCGTGGCCATCACGGGCGTGGAACCGACGCCACGCGACGTGGCGTTCTGGAAGGATCGTCCGGGGCGGATAGCGGTGTTGCCTCCGCGAAAAGAGTCGGCGGAGAAAGGGAGGGGGATCGTGCTGAAAGCTGTGGATATGGGCAGAGGGCAGGGAAACCTTGTGGGGGGCGCCGGGAGTATCGGTTATGCCGTGAAATTGCTTGGCGGCGGCCAAATAGCACGCGAGTATCAGCAAATTTACGACATATGTTACTGCGATCAGGATTTCCAGGAGTTTGGGATTGAAATGATGTTGAACGAGCCTGCCGCTTTTGATCGCCTGGAGATTCGCGGGCCGGTCTCTTTTGCGGGGCATTGGGCGTCACGCGCACAGCGGAAACGGAAGGTCGATGTGAGCGCGGAAGTTTCGGAGGATGGAAAAACGTTCCGCAAGGCCGGGGAATTGAAGGGTCTGTCGGCGGATGTGGACTTCATTCCGCTGGACCTTCAAGGCAAACCGATCAAGGCGATTCGGATGATGGCGACGGCACTTCCGTATAGCGAGAACTATCTGCCTGTGCAGGTGCAGGGCGATATTTTTGATTCGCATTGTCCGCATGCGAATCCGAGTTTCAGTTGGCGCTTTGTCGCGCCGGATGTCAGCAGGTAGCGACCCCGCTTTGCGGGGCGCGGCGACACATACAAATGAGACGATTATGAAACGATTGAGCACATTTTTGGTTGTGATCCTGACGGCAATCCTTGCGATCCTCTCAAGCGGGCTTGTCTGGGCGGCGGATGCATCCTCGCCCGCCTCAACGACCGCGGGCGAGGGCGGCGCCAATGCAGCGTTCCGCACGCGTTTCGATCGGGAGCCAGCCAAAGGCCGTCCCACGTTGATTTGTACACGCGTTGACAAAGGGCCCGTGATCGACGGCGAAGTGGACAAGAATCCCCTCTGGCAACGCTGCGGCCGCACTCACGGCGCATGGACTCAGTTGGCGACCAAAGAAATCTCCGGTCGGCAAACCGTGGTGTATAGCTGCCACGATAAGGAAAAGCTTTACTTTGCATTTGTCTGCGAGGAGCCCGAACTGCAGAACGTTCGCATGGATGGTTCGCTGACGCAGTCGTTTCAACCTGCCGGTAACGATGATTGCGTCGAGGTAGTCCTTGAAATCGGCGGCGTGCAGGGCGATGGCGAAGTCTATTCGTTCCGTGCCAATTCTCGCGCGAAATACGCGGCCTGGGGCGCGGCGGCAATCAATCCGCTTGGGAACTACAATCACGTGCCGGAATGGGAAGCCGCGGGAAAGTTCGGGCCCAACCGCTGGATGCTGGAAATGGCGATTCCGTTTGCGGAGTTGAAGCGGTATCCGGGGCGGCCGGGGTTGCTGGCGGAGGGCGCGCCTTCTCGCGGTTATGTCATCGGCCTCAAGCTCTTCCGCTGGGGCGCTCAGCAGGAAGATCCCAGGAATCGTATGGTCAGCACCTGGAACACGGACATGGTGGCCGTGACGCCGTACATCGCCGGCAATAATGGACTGTTGTACATCGAAGATGCCAATTCGTTGCGGGACGGCGATTTCAGCATGCCCGCGGATCAATCGCCGTGGCAGCGCCAAGGCAAGATCGACGTCGCTGAGCAGGTGGTGTCTCTGGATGCGGGCGCCAGTTTAACGCAACGAGTGGCGGTGCATCGGAAGAGTTTTTATCTTTTGTCGCTCGCCGGCGAAGGGCCGGTGGAACTGCTCGTCGATGACAAGCCCGTGGCGATACGTGATGGCCAGGGCGGATTCTGGACCGGTGACAAGCAGCAGGAAGCGACCGTTACGCTACGAGCGAAAGAGGGAACGGGGCTCGCCAAAATTTTCGGCAAGAAAGAATTTCTCATGCAGTATCAGCCCGGCGAAAAGCCGCCCGGACCGTATTGCCTCACCAACAACTATCGACAGGACCGCAACATCCGCAGCCTGCTTCCGGACGCACCGGACGGGCGATACCAGTACGTCAAACTCGACTACAAAAATGAAATCGCCGGCGATGATAATCCGTCAAAGGGTGTCACTGGTGAGTGGGGCTGGGCTTATGACTACAACATGCGGGTCGAGGACGTCGGCGGCAAGGAAGGCTGGATTCCTTTTGGCAAGGGGACGCTCACCAGCCAGCCCGGTGCTGTGTACTGGCAGACCGCGAACCCTTCCGATTACGCCGTCTGGGGAAGAAGGCCGCGAACCGTTCAGATCGACCTCGGCCAGGAGTATTTCGTCCGCGACCTCGATGTCCTGCTGCCGAATCCGAACATCACCGACCTGGAAATCTGGGGCAAGCTCAAGGAAGAGGACCCATGGACACTTCTTCACGAAGGAGACGGTCCATTTGTCGAACCTGCGAAACGACGAACCGATCGGCGAGCTTATGAAAGCGTCTCGGGTCTGGACTCGGTGCTGCGTTACGTGATGTGGCGGATCACGCCGCCCACCGGAAAACATGACTTCCCGCAGTTGGACGGCATCCAGGAGTTCCGTGTGTGGGGCGAGCCCAAGGGCAATCGTACGGGCATCAGGCCGTTTCAGCCGTGGATTCCCGTCACGAAGGCTTTGCCGAAAAAATGGATCACCAGTTCGCCCGATCCCGACCCCTGCTTCATTTATCCGCGACCTCGCAAGATGACCAAAGAGGACGGCTGGTTCATCATCAATCCACGCACACGGATCGTGTCGCAAGATGATGGGGAGGCTCGCAACGTCGCCGCACAAATCCGCGATGAAATCAAGCAACGCTGGCAAATCGAAGTCCCCATCCAAATCGAAACGGATGGTGGAAGCGTGACACGAAATGCAGGTAGCGACCCCGCTTTGCGGGGTGGCGGAGGTGACAATCTCGACGACATCATTTACCTCGGCCAATCCTGGCGAAACGGTCTCGCCGAGCAACTACAAAAAAAAGAAAACCTGGAAATCCCCCCGCATCCGCAAGCCTATGCCCTCCGCACCAGCCCACGCCGAGCGGTGATCCTGGGCAAAGATGCCGACGGCCTGTACTGGGGCGCCCAAAGCTTCATGCTCGCCATGCGTTGGCATACGTCCAAAGACCCCGCTCAAAACGGTCTGGGCGTCCACTGTCTCAAGGCCGAGGATTGGCCGACGACGCTGGAACGTTCTATCTTTTACACCGAGAGCACTCCGTTTTCCGCTATCGAGTCCGAGATTCCTCGGATTTTCGACAATGTTCATTTGCAGACCCGCTTCAAATGGAACGCCGCTTACGGCGCCCCGCCCGATCCTGGCCTTCAGCCACATCTTATCTGGTCCCCAGGCCGCCAGGCGGAAGTCTGTCGCCAAACACGTGAACGTTATCACTTTGAGATACGTCCCATGTTCATGACGCCGCCCGCGTATTACCTGGGCGGCTGGGACCGGATCGTCGCCGCCGCCAAGGACTACAGTGTCGTCGAATGCAGTCCCGATGAATCCCCCAAAGACCTCGGCCAGGCGCTCAACCTCTGCCCGCTGAACCCGCGAACTTACCAGCTCGCCAACGCCCGCATCGACGCGTTGCTCGAAACGTATGGCCATCCGAGCAAGATATGGCTCGGCGGCATCGTCAACCACGATCCGTTGACGGGTTCCCGCTGGGGCGCATGCCGCGAGTGCTCCAGGAGCGGCAAGAGCAAAGACGAACTCTTCGCTTTTTTCGCCGATCAAATCGCCCGCTATCTGCGAGAGCGCCATTGCACCGGCGTCGTCGAGCCGCACGACATTGCGTTCGGTAACGCGGACGATCCCCAGTGGCGGCGGGCTCTGGTCGTCGCCGATTTCTCCGCGTTGCCCAAGGATTTCACCTATATTCTGCCGCAAGGCTTCTCGCCCGCCAAAAGCGAAGCACTCCGCGGCAGCATCGGCCCCGCCTTTACTTGCGACGGCGCATGGGACTGGCCTTCCACGGAACGGATGATCCGCTCGCCGATGCCCACTGACATCGGTACCATCAACAAGTTCGGAGCCACGTATCGCCTTGGGGCCGGCGTTGGAATCGTCGAACAAATGTGGTACGGCAAAGATGAACCTCCCCCGGACCCGATCGATTTTCAGGAACTTTTTATTTATGGCAATTGCTGGCATTTCCGCCGTGATTTTCCCAGTTGGCGTGCCGGCGATCGGCCATCTTTCCAGTGTATTGATATTCGTCAATTCGTCAATTGCGACGGCCATGCGACCGGCGCCGAAGCCGCCGAGGCGGGACGCGTCCCGGCCATGGACCTCCGTTACCTGCCCAAGGGCAAGCTGATTCTCTCCGGCGTCGCGTTCGACCTGATCGATCCCGCTCAGAACGACAACAAAAGCGTCCTCATGCTCGGCAGACCTCTGCGTGGCGTGACCCACCCGAAGGATGCCGCCAACGTCGTGGAATCCGCCGGTCCGATTCCCGTCGGGAAAAAACTCGCAAGCCTCGTCTTCCTCACCGGTGGTTGGCAGGCCAGCACGCAGGACATTGCCCGTGCCGAAAAATGGCTTGCGCCCACCTGCCGCATCGTCTACGATGACGGTACCTGGCTCGTCATGGATGCGTTCCGTATTTTCGCCGTGTCGGATTATTGGAACTATATTCAAAATCCTCCCTACGCTGCCGGTTGCCCGCATCTGATCGAGCGCCTTGGATGGCAGGGCAACTCGCCCACAGGCTCACTCGCGCGATTGGTGGTCAATGAATGGGTGAATCCCTACCCGGAAAAAACCATCAAATATCTTCATTACGTTACGCCTGCATTTGAAGAAGGCAACGGTTCGAAGCGTACCAACCCCGAATGCCGGGCCATCGTCGCGATCTCCGGCGTCGAACCGATCGAGCAGGATTTCAATTACTGGTCGAAGCGTTCGGATCGCATTCCGTTGCTGCCGCCGATCCAAAACGCGAAAGTCGCCGCCGTGCCGGTCGAGAGGGTCGGCTATCCTAACTGGCGAGGTGATAACGTCGGCCTCCAATTGAAAGCCGCGAAGATAGGTGGGGGGGAAACGGATATTGCCTGTGCGCTCGCTTTGACGCCGGACGGAGGGGGGACGTTCTACGATATCGATCGCACGTCGCGCTGTGACTGCGGCTCCATCGCCAATAACACCAGATACAAACCCTTCGGCGTCGTTCAATCCTTCGCGACTCCCATCAAACTCTCTCGTGTCGAACTTCGTGGACCCGCCTGCAGTAGCGATGACACACTACACGATTATTCTCTTGGCCGCCCTCATCGCCTCGACGTTACTGTCGACATATCTGAAGACGGAAATACCTGGCAAAAGATCGGCGAGCTCAAAGGCCTCAGCGGCGACGCGGACTTCCTCCCCCTGGAGTTCGCCCCGACGATCGTCAAAAAAATCCGTCTCACCGCCACGGCCGAGCCCTACCACGCCGAATACAACCCTGGCATGGCCCACCCAGCGGCTCGCTGGGATTACCCGTACTTCGTCTGGCGAATCCTCACTCCGAGAGACTGATGAATCCGGGGCCCATAGCCTTGCGAGGAAGGGGAAGGCTTAACGCCAATACGGTTCAGTTAAGCAGTACGATCGCG
>Ga0123357_10009259_pt1 | contig 12410 bp, 10 predicted proteins | sample TergutEmb28metaG_FD_89873 | JGI IMG/M metagenome (GOLD analysis project Ga0123357, IMG submission 89873) | Embiratermes neotenicus P4 segment gut microbial communities from Petit-Saut dam, French Guiana - Emb289 P4 | ecosystem: Host-associated > Arthropoda: Insects > Digestive system > Gut ... | reverse complement strand
GTTGTTGTTGTTGTTACTGTAAACCCCCCCCCCGTAACGTAACACTATTTATTTGTTTATTTCTGCGTGTTAAGCACAGTGCTTTTGCTGTCACTAATGAACGATACTTAACGACCAACTTTTTGGGAGGTGGGCGGTCGCATAGAGCGACAGTCTTAGGACAGCTTTATAAACGGCGCCAAAAGCTGACGAATTGACTCGAGCGATGGTGCTTTTGACGTGTATTCGGAAAGTGTTTGTGGTTCGAATCCCAGCCATACCCTGACTAAACTGTTGGTGGTTTTCCGCAGTCCTTCTTGGCAGATACCGTGGTCACAAATTAAATTAGGCGATCGCGCCGTTTCCTATTCTTTGGCACACTCGCAAAATTTCGTAAAGATACTATTAGCTTCGTCATGTCTGTCTGTCTGTCTGTCCGCCCATCCTCATGGAACAACTCGGCTCCCACTGGACGGATTTTCGTGAAGTTTGATATTTGAGTATTTTTAGAAAATCATTCGTCATTAAAATCTGTGACAAAATTAACGGGCACTTTACGTGAATACTAATTTATATTTTGATGTGTTTCAGACAAGTTATAGAGAAAATCAAAACACACATCTTATGTTCAGTAACCTTTTCCCCAAAATTGTTACGTGTAGTGTGGAAAAATATGGCGGAACCATACAGGCCACAGATAGCAGTATAATATGGCGCAGGCGATTACTTACTGGATAACTAAGATTACAGACACACGCTCAGAATATGTAATACCTTCGCTTCTCCAGGGTAACAAATGTTACGCGAACGCGCCTGAGTGTTAAGTTGTACCTACGTTGCCTGTCGTTTTATATACTGCCATGAAATCGGTGCTGTGAAGTGGAAATTTAAATTCATAATATCGCAGTGCAGTGCAGTGCGCGATGTACCGGTATGTCGCAGCGTGCCGATTGATGTGCGCAGAACGTGGCATGAATTGCTGTAACAGACACCATGCCAACAAAGGAGAGCCAGCTCAGAGCGTGAGCGAGTATTTGATTCGCGGGATTTTCACTATTGTAGAAGGGGTTGTGGCGTACTCCATGTGTGGAGACACTTTACATTTCTGAATCTGAAGATCCCAGGAAACCTTTTCAAGGAGGCGACCATTACATTTCGATCTATACTTGGTTCGTCTCACCTCGTTTACTGCTTGTCCCGTTTGGTCGGCGATGTGACCAAGAAAGGCGTTCAATATGTGTGTTAAATTTTAGTAAATCATAGCGGTTATTTTTATTTGCTTGGTAGCTCGTATTACAGGGGTGCTGATACGTTCTTAGCCCGACCAGGAAGGAAACAAGCTAATGTTTCTGTCAGAATGAGACTGGCTTGAATTTCCTTCGGCGCCTTGCCTTGCAGGGGAAAAAAGAAAGAAAGAAAGAAAAAAAAAACTTGATGACAGCTCGCGTCTCGTTGTTGTTGAAATCGCGCGCGTCCCTGACATGCTTCCGAGATTGTTTCCTTTCTGGTCGGGCTAAGGACTTAGCAGCACCCCGGTAAATATTTTGGGAAACGATAGTGTACGGTACTTAGCGTTTTGGTTTATAGCCGTAAGACGCGCTGCATTGCAGTCGCAAATGCCGTTTGTCTCGTAATCTGAGTTCATGGGTGTAATGTAGGTCCTGTACATTATAGATGGTTAATTAAACAATTACCTGTTTCCATACATCAAACAGTGTGCAGATAACACGTACAAAATAAGACCACACACGAAGAATATCCACAATACAGCAAAGAAACGTAGAATTTGTTTTATTCTCTTTGTATATTTCTGTTTGTTTTCAGCGTTTTTATGTACATCGTATTCGTGTGTTTGCTCGTTTTTCTTTGTTTCATTATCTATTTCTTACTCCGAACTTAGTAAAGTAACGTCATGCATTTTTTTAAGTTCATTTAGAAGTAAAATTGTGTGTGGTTGTAAGATGAACTTAGTAAATCATAAAATAGTCTTCAAAACATTCGATATAAAATGTTTGCGGCATGCAAAAGAAGAATGTGGAATGTTTTAAATATTTGGGTAGTATGTTAACAAATGATGGAAGATGTACTTGTGAAATTAAATGTAGGATTGCTATGGCAAAAGCTGCATTCAACAAGAAGAGGGCTCTTCTTACTAGCAGATTGGACTTAAAATTGAGGAAGAAACTAGTAAAATGCTACATTTGGAGCATAGCTTTATATGGCGCTGAAACTTGGACGAGTGGGGCAGTAGATCAGAAACACCTGGAAAGTTTTGAAATGTGGTCTAGAAGGATGGAGAAGATCAGGTGGAACGATCATGTGAGAAACGAAGAAATGTTACTTAGAGTCAAGGAGCAGAGGAATATCCTGCATGAAATAAGTAAACAGAAGGCTGACTGGTTTGGTCACATTTTGCGTAGAAACTGCCTTCTACAACGGGTTATTGAAGGGTAGATAAAAGAAGGGATAGAAGTGACAGGAATACGAGGAAGAAGACGTAGGAAGCTACTGGATGACCTTAAGGAAATGAGAGGATACTGTCATTGGAAGGAGGAAGCTCTAAATCGCGCTAGGTGGAGAGCCCGCTTTGGTAGAGGCTTTGGACCTGTCGTAAGATAGACTACTAAATGATTGGATGACTATATAATGTAAGGCGTAATACATATAGACTAAATGTGTTCATGTATATAGGTACGCATTTTGTGTAACTTATGTAAATATACAATCGGTGCAGAATCTTTTGTCTTCTGCTATCCAAAAATTTAAAGATCAAGATATATAGAACTATAATTTTGCCTGTTATGTATGGGTGTGAAACTTGGTCGTTGACATTGCGGGAGGAAAGGCAGCTGAGGGTGTTTGAGAACATGGTGTTGAGGAGAGTATTTGAACCTAGAAGGGGCGAGGTAACGGGGGAATGGAGGAGATTGCATAACGAGGAGCTAAATGATTTGTACCCCTCACCCGATATTGTGCGGGTGATAAAATCGAGAAAAATGAGATGGGCTGGGCATGTGGCGCATATGGGTGAGGAGAGGGGGGTGTATGTTGGGGAAACCGGAGGGAAGGAGAACACTGGGGAAACCTAGGCGTAGATGGGTGGATGGATCTCCAGGAGGTGGGATGTGGGTATATGGACTGGAATGGTGTGGCCCAGGATAGAGACAGGTGGCGGACGCTTGTGAGTGCGTTAATGAACCTATGGGTTCCGTGAGATGCGGGGAATTTCTTGACTAGCTGCAAACCAGTTAGCTTCTCAAGAAGGACTCTGCACCATGGAGTAAGTAAGTATATAAATATACAATACAAAGATAAGGCGAATCATTTAGCATATTTCGCCGAATAAGTTATAGTCTGAACTTAGTGAAAATTATAATAAATATTCTTCCTTATAATCCTGACTAGCAAAGTGTAGGTGTAAGCGTTTCATGTCTCTTGGAAATAGAATTTTTTTTTAGTCCCTGGTAAAACTGATTGTTTTACGGTTGCGTATGATGGAATATTTAACAGTTATGAGTACCAACCGTTCGTAAATGGATACAAATTTGAAATTTTACCAGTGTATTCTACCCAGAAATTCCAGAGCGGCTGTCTGGCGCCACTCCAGCCCCTGATTTGAGTGGTTGCCGCGTGCTCTTCCTCCGGTGTGTAACCTCCATATGCTACTGAGGTTAGAGCGCGTGGAGCTGTAACTCCACACCTTCGTTTGGCTTCATTGCATAATTCTTAATTGCGCGCACACAAGTGCGGTACTTGTATTGTCTCCATCAGTGCTGATATTTTTATTTGTGTTCGTAAGAATGCACAGCCTAAAAGTGCGCCCTTTGCACATTAGCTGAGCATTGAAATGCTTGTCTACTGGGCGCGCTTGGTTTGTTACGTGAGAACGTGTTCCCCCGAAGATGAACATTTTATACCTTGTTGATAGAACGCGTAACCTGTTACGACGTTTGCTTCCTGCCTGTGTTACTATGTTCGTTTGGTTCCATTTTTTTTATCGTTGTGTACATGGTTGTATGTTTTGTAAGCTTTCGTTTAGTTTTGTAAATTGTGTATTTTTATCATTATGTTTATGTATTCTCATTGTTATGTATGTTCTGTTGTGTATATTCTGTTTTCATCGCACCAACTGGCACTCTTCGGCTACCCTGCCCGAGGGTTTTCCGTGCTTTTTCCTCAGTTGTAAGGCAAATGCCAGGGTGTAACTCGCAAAGACGGGGCACGGCCCGCACTCTTCCCATTTAGGCGATAATTTTTACGTAGTTAATTCATCGTTAATTTTAGTTTGACCATTCTGATTTCGAATCCTAGAAAGCCTTCCAACCAAAGTTGTTAATTGTGTTGTCCTATGTATTGTTCGTGTGTAAATTTTTACTGTACTACTGCCACCGGGTGTCAACCCAATTGCAGTTAACAAATATATCAACATCAGTATCATTATTTATTTCCGAAATTGGAAGGGTTTCACTGTTTCCGAAAATGGAACGGCAAGCCTTCGCCGATTACTTGTTTTCCGAAATTGTTGTTCCGAAATATTGTCCGAAGAAGCTTGGAACACGACCTGTGTCGTTAAGACAGTGTTGTAGTGTTGGCAGTTACGAGCAGTGCTTGGTTGCCAAAATGTTTACGACTGTAATGACAGGAATATAATGTCATACCCTACGGTTGTAGTTGTCAGAATACTGTAACACCAGCTACCTGTGACTTGCGTGCTGTGTTATATCTTGCAATCCCGACCCACATTGGAGAGGCCATACGATATGCATATAGAAAGCATCCTGCATTGAGGTTATGTAGCAAGAGAGGAAACACATCCCCCGTTCGACACAACTTACTACGCACGAAGAAACAAAAGCTAGAAGAATAATATTTTGAGTTTTCTTTTCACACATAATTTATTATTATTATTATTATTATTATTATTATTATTATATGGGACCTTTGTATATTACAACGTTTAAAAAGTGGGTGGGGGGGAGGCTCCTTTACTTGCTGTGTATTTACTAGTTATCTTCCTCATGGGAGTAAAGGACATTTGAAATGTGATGGCAAACGCGCAGAGACCATTTTTCGTGTTTCGGCGAACCGAACGAGTCCATTTAAATCGGCGGAGGCGGTCAGTTCGGTCGACTACTGGCAGCCGAGGTGTGCGCATCAGCGGTAGCAATGCTGGATACACCGTATTCCGAGGTAGTATGAAGAGTACTGGCTACCCACTCCATTCACCAGTTTCCCGTTCACTTCCCCTCCCGTGCGTCACCGTGTGCCATCACATTTCGCCTGGAGTTTGCCTTTGTATTGGCATACCTGATGATGTTCTATGTAGACCGAAACATATAGTGTGCATGTAAGGCATTAGATGAAACATGAAGTTTATGTTGTGTTGGTCTGTAACATATAGCCTCTATAAATATTAACATGGCATGTTGCTTGAAGGTACCTGGGCATTACTATTACGGACAGTTACATATTTTAGTGCTGTGTATCTTTTGACTGTCGCCTGTTCGTCTCTTCCCATTCGTGAAGCCACAGTTCGTGTTTTTCTGTGGACAAGACAACTTGTTATCCAACATTAATCTGGCGTAGGCTACTTCGTTTGTCTACCCGTACGACCATTTTAATTGGTTCAGGTATTCAAGGTCTGCCATGGCTGGCTTAAGCGGTTATTGACCGGTTGCTGCCTGCGGTAACGCGGGTTTGGTGCCAGAGCACTGGCTGTGGGATTGGCGGTACACAAAATGGCAAGGGGACAGATTTGTTTGGGCACTTCTCCTTTGTCACTGTCTTTCCACTGATGTTCCACATTTGTTCGTCATTCACGGGGAGGTATAGTGCGTCCCTTAGAGGACGCCTTTACAGGGTACATTGTCTAATCTCACCACGAGAGAATTACCCTACAATCTCGTATACGTGTGAAGGGAATGTGTCGTTACCATGGGGGGTTTTTGAGAAAAATTAAGAAAATTTAGAAGATTCAATAGAAACATGGTTTCAGAGAGATGGATGTACAACTAAATTTAATGCATACAATTGATTTCATGTACCGTTCGAACAGTGCTGTATCGTGCCTGTTGGTCGCTGTTCAACGGTAAGTGACATATTCCTGACGTGTTACCGGAAAATGCCCTTAGGTCTCGTTTGTAAGGCGACGCCTGCGATTTCTGTGCACCTATTAAAAAACAAACGTACACATGCGTATACGGTATAAGAATGTTCAGTTTTTAGGTGCGTTCACAAAACTGCGAAAAGCGACTATTAGCTTCGTCGTGTCTGTCCGCTTGTGTGTCCGTCCTCGTGAAACAACTCGGCTGCTACTGGACGGATTTTCATGAAATTTGATGTTTGATTATTTTTAGAAAAATCTGTCGGGAAAATTCGAGGTTCATTAAAATGTGACTAGAATAATGGGTATTTTGCATGAAGACCTGTGCATATTTATGATAATATGTCACATGTTCTTATTAGAACCACAGATTTTTCAGACAAAAGTTGTAGAGAAAGCCAAAACACTTTTTATGTCCATAACTTGTTTTCGAAATTCGTGCCGTTTGTGAGATAATGTGAAAAAATACTGTAGAGACGCACAGGCTACAGCTGACAATATATTGCGCATGCGCTTGGCATGCTGGATACCTAAGGCTTGTAGACACGCACCTGCCAGGTCTAATATTGATGGCTTTTCCAGGGCATCAGTGGTTACGTGAACGCGCCTCATTGTTATGTCGCACGTACACTGCCTGTCTTGATGTAACGACTTGGTTTTATTTGTTTAGGTTAGTAGTAAGTAAATTATTTATGTGTAAAAATATCTGTTGCCCGGGATGAACAGAATTGTTAGACCGAGAACAAAAGGACAGAAGTGTACTCGAACTTAGTGAAAAAAACTTGTTAATATGTAATGAAAGCCACAGAATTGACTGCGGTGGGAATCAAGGTTGCCGCGTTCTTTGCCTGAAGACTGACGATCAAGTAAATTACGTATGAAAATGTATTTCCTACCACACATCCCTGCCCCCAGCGGGTGTGTATAATCAGCAACCCCAGCAAGCGAGCGGCCGCAGACCCACTCCTTAGACCGCGCGGCCACTGGAATCGGCTCTAAATGCAATATAGGGGACTAAAATTGCATTTTTGTTACGGGGAAGATTTTATCCAGACAGAATAGAAACTGAAGAGATCAGAAACGAATTACACATGCACGTACATCAGTTGTATCACAATATGGACAGACCTGTGCTGGAACCCACCCAGTCCCCTATTTAGTTGGTACCACGGTACGTTTACAGGAGTAAAGCGGCAGGGACGTGAAGCTAACCACTCCCGTCTATTGCCGAGGTTAAGAATGCTCGCCCTATATACCTTCATGTTGTGGACTGGGGAAAACTTTACGTGCCTTCTGTGGATTTCAGGGTACAGGACATGGGCACTGTGAGCAGACATTACTACACTAGGAAGTACCGCTGTGGTACCCTTAACCTTTAGGCACCACGCCTCCTATATATAGGACAGACGTACCGCTACTCCCCAGAGTACACTTTTTATATATTTAGTCAACAAATATATTTAATTCTTTTTTTGGACTTTCTCTCGCCATCTTCGTTTATTCCTCCACAAAATGTCGTGTATTACCTAATGTTACTCTTCTTGGTTCATAAAATATTCACATTTTACATAAACGGTGTGCTAAACTGTAAATATCCAACTCCAGGGCCAAAGGGTTAAAGGTGGTCACTTTGAGTTCTGGATTTGCAGGGGTTGAGAGACTGCATGTCTGTGTTTTGCGGAGCGGCGGCCATGTTTGTGACGGAAGCTACGTTGACATTCGCTGCGATTTAGATTTGACTGTCATATGGAAGTTTCTTTTTAGTTCCTTTCGAAGCCGCCGAAACCTGGGACGGTGCCTCGTAGGAGGCCATGACTTCCTCCACGGTTTGAACAAATTTACTCATCCCCACCATAAAACAGCAAAGATTTGAAACTGCAGACACTGGAATAAAAAATCACCCGGTTCTTCTTTGTAGAATATTTTATTGTAACTTTGCTGTCGCGTGTTTCCCAAAAGCGGTATCTGAATTGCCTTTTATTAATGCATTGCCCCAATATATCTTCATTTTTCCCGGAAAACAGCGGAAAGCTCAGGTCACAAGAGGAGGGGTGTGAGAGGTACAAACTGTTCAGTCTGTACAGTGAAGGAGGCATCCGGTAACTCGCTTCTCTGGCTCACATTCTGAGCGGATTTTTCCTGAGGAAGAGGCTGGCCACGTGAAACTGATGTACGTGTTAAGTGAAGGAGCGAGACACTGTAATTTTGCTAAAATATGTTTTACAGAGCTGTGAATAAGCAAGAAATATGCATTTTATTTCTGGAGTTCTGTAGCCAGATGCGTTATCGCGCCCCCAAAAATTCTGTTACGCCACTGAATTGACCATCGTATTCATGGCCTTAATTGATTCGAACATGTTGCTTATGGGTGGTATTATGGCATTGTGGCATACATTCGGAGGCACTTTTGGTTAAAATAAATATTAACATTACAGCTATATAATTTTCTTTTCAAATTCTGATATTGTTGGATATACGCTCCGTTAGCGTTTATGATATTAGGCTGTGTCATGCATGGCTACAGCTCTGTCGTTTTCTTTTTACGTACATTTTTTAAACATACGGCCTGGTTATGACTGCCTTGTACAGCCGAAACATGTAACTATTTTAAATTTGCTGTAATAAAGAATTGTGTATTGACAGATTGTATCATTATTGCATGTAAGAATTGCTGCGTGTTCTTCCAGAGAACTACTGACACCCAGGAATACGTTCCCCTGGGTTAAGTGTTACTAATGTCCGTACCTTCTCACAAATTAACACCGCCATAGCATGATTTTAATAATTAGTGTAATTTAAACGTAAATTTGTTAAAAACAAACCTGTACATTTTTTTGTTTTGTTGACCGTGCATCTCAGTATAATCTTAGCAGTTGACCAATTTAATGCACAAATTCTTGTTTTATAATGTTTATTATATTCTTCTACATGTTTCGAGCACTGTGTGCTCATCATCAGGGGTCAAAATTGTATTATACAGCGTCTGGTATCGTCACAGTCTGTAGGTGGCCGTCCGGTGCACAGGTTGAGAGAGGACTCAAGAGAGTCCTCTCTCAACCTGCGCTCCTAACGGCCACGTACAGAGTGTGACGATAACAGATGCTGTATAATACAATTTTGACCTCCTGATGACGAGCAAAATTGTGCACTAAACACGTAGAGGAATAAAATAAACTTATTATAAAACAAGAATTTGTGCATTAAGTTGGTCAGTTGCTAAGATAATCCTGTAAATGTGTTATGATCTCTGTCAGTACCTTGAAACGTTCTGGAGATGTAGCTGTGTTTGTGCTAACATAGTCTGTGATAAAATAACAGTATTGACATATCAGTAGTGCTGCGTGTAGGTAATTTTTTCGGCAAAGGTAGACACTGTAATACCTGAAGCATACGTTTCTGTGCTGTCACATTCTTTGTTCATAACTGCTCGCTAACAGCAACGGAAGAGCAGGTATTAAGGATGGTGTGAAACTGAGAGAAGTTAACCCTGTCGGCATTCGTGATGATGGTATTTAATTAAACAAGATAAGAAATGTAGTGTCACGTAAGATTGAAGCGAATTCAGTTCTTTGCTTCTTGGGCCTTTCTTGGATGGTCATACCATTTAATCTTTTGTTGGCGCACTTTTTGTAGTTCGTAATTATATACATATTATAAAACATTTCTGAGTAGAACTGACAGTTCTGCGATGATGTTGTTAAGTTTATTTGTAATACATAAACTCAATTCTTCTCCCTGTCGAAGTACTCGTATTTTGTGAAGTTAGACACAATATTTTTTTCACAAATTGAAGGTGTGTCCTTTGTCTACATATCAACTTTGTATTCTTAGATATAATTAATGTGGGACGGGATAGCTTAGTCGGTATAACGACTCGCTACGGGCTGGACGGTCCGGGGATCGAATCCCGGTAGGGGCGAGATTTTCCTCACCCGTCCAGAACGGCCCTGGGGCCCACCCAGCCTCCTATACAATGGGTACCGGGTCCTTCCCGGGAGTAAAGCGGCCGGGACGTGGCCTTGACCACCAACCTCATCTAACGCCGAGGTTAAAGAAAGACTAGAGCTATACATCTAACCCCCTTCTGGGCCTTCGTGGCCTGTTACAGGGTCCACTTTACCTTTACTTTTTCCTTTAAGACATAATTAATACATATTAGATTTTCCCATTGCACGTTTTTATTTTCCTCAATTTTGTGTCGTGTAAATCCCGTGAAGAATTAACGCAGAGTTTGATTAGTGTTCATCGCTATCAGTCCCTGGCGAAGGCTACAGTGGTAACTTTGTTAACCACGTTAGTCGTAAATGCACATGTATTCATGTAAAGTGCCTGTCAATTTCGTCAGATTTTAACCAGACTTTAATTTGTGCTACACATTTTCGTAACTCATTACCATTATAAATTTTAACGGAAATCCGTCCAGCGGTAGTCGAGTTCTGCGCGAACGGACAGACAGACATGATACACATGATAGTCGCTCTCCGAAACCTTGCGAACGCGCTTAAAAATGTGGTTTGTAGCTGCTTGAATTTCGGAGGCTTGCGAAGTTCCGTTAGATTTCGTCTTTCGTTTCATTTGATTAGGGAACGTACGGATGGATGGGCATGCTCTGGTATGTACCAAAAGCCCACCTTCATTACTCTATACAATGTCAAGTACTGGCGTGGAAGTTATATCGTTATCCAGTCTGATGTGGAAATGAACCGTAGGCTTTGGACTGACCACTTTACTGTTCATTTGTGCATTAAATTGGGCGTTTTGAGGTACACATGGAGGGGAGGGGGGGATCGCGGTAGCACAGTGGTTAAGGCGCTGTGCTACAAATCGGAAGGTCGTTGGTTCGATCCAAGCTGGTGTCAGTGGATTTTTCATTGACATAAACTCCTTCCTATCGCACTATGGCCCTGGGGTCGACTCAGCCTCTAACAGAAATGAATAGAGTGAAAATGGAATGTGATGGCACACGCGCAGAAACCAGATTTGGTCTTCCAGCGAAACGGACGAGTCCATTTATATCGGCGGGGGTGTCAGTTCAGTCGGCTGCTGGAAGCCGAGGTGTGCGCATCAGCGGTAGTAATGCTGGATAGACCGTGTTCCGATACAGTGCATGAGTGCTGGCTTCCCACTCCATTCACCTCTTTCCCCTTCACTTCTCCTCCCGTGCTTCGCCGTGTGCCATCAGATTCCGTTTTCACTCTACCAGGAGTATTTCCTAGGGGGTAAATGCGGCAGGTGCGTAAGGCTGACAACCTACCACCATCCTGTGCCGTTGTCACGAAATCTGGGAACCTTAGCTTCCTGGAGCCCTCTGGGCCCCTCCGGGTCTGTAACGGGACTACTTTACCTTTGAGGTACACGAAGTTGATGGAAATGTCTTCCACATATACTGTTTGAGTATTTGTAAGTGATCTGTGCTGATATTTTTAATCGACTAGGAACTTGCACCAAGACCCTCGACAAAAAGCAGCGAGTCGCTGTAATGAGATCACTCCGAGCAATAAGGCCAATACATGGGCGAAGGCGGAAAGGAGGTGTGTAAAATGTCAAGAGTATAATGGCGTAGATTGATGGGCAATCTCGGGGCCTCACATCTTGCATAAACCCATTCTCATTTATTTTTATAGTAGGCGTAGAGGTATATCTATATATGCGCCTTATTACAGTAGTGGTGGAAATGAGGGAGTGGGGAGTTCTGCGAGTAGCTGCTGATGGTGGGTTGATTGGCTGTTCGGTCGGAGGCTTATTCCATCGGCCTCAGTACCCAGGAAGGCACACCACGCGTGTCAGCACACAAAAACTGTGTAGGAGCCTGTTGGGAGGTAATGAGAATTTCCGTTCCGCAGGAGTTGTACAGCAAAACGTACGTTCTCTGGATTCAACAGCTGAAAGGATTTTGGCACGCGTGTATCTGTGTCGGCTAATAGAAATGCTATTTATAGTCTCAGTCTGTTTCCTTTACATATTTTATAAATAATTCCATGGAGCACAGTCCTGCTGCGGAAGGTGATAGTTCCTGACTTGAAGGAATGCTCCGAATTCCATAGAACCAGAAATTTCATAACCATAGTTGAATAAAGAGACCAACTTGATGTCACTTGCTTTATTAGTTCATTATTTAATGCTCAACACGTTTCGGATGTTAATACATCCATCCTCAGGAGCTTGTGACTTATTTGTTGAGTTATTTCATGGGTTGTACTGCTCTGGTTCGAAGTGTGTTGGTGTTACGTTGTGGTTTGGCTGTGGTGGTGTGGTATCCGTATGCAGGCTGAGGCACTAGTGCCTCAGCCTGCATACGGATACCACACCACCACAGCCAAACCACAAC
>Ga0123357_10009258_pt1 | contig 12410 bp, 6 predicted proteins | sample TergutEmb28metaG_FD_89873 | JGI IMG/M metagenome (GOLD analysis project Ga0123357, IMG submission 89873) | Embiratermes neotenicus P4 segment gut microbial communities from Petit-Saut dam, French Guiana - Emb289 P4 | ecosystem: Host-associated > Arthropoda: Insects > Digestive system > Gut ... | reverse complement strand
TAAATTTCATGAAAATTCTTCAAGCGGAAGCCGAGTTGTTCCGTGCGGACGGAAGGACAGACATACTTACAGACATGAGGAAGTTAACGGCGGATTTTTGTAATGTTTCTAACGCGCCTAAAAACGTTGCGAGTTTTTCTATGCCGGATTATACAGAAAGCAGGCCGCCTTCTGCTAATTGGAACACAATATGCTACCAGCACAGCAGCACAGTTCTGGTACTTTTATTGCCTCCTTTCTAGTTACTCAGGGATTATTTAAGTCCACTGAAAATATATACTGGAAAAAGTTCACGTCATTTTTCATGTTTCTAAGTTCCAGAAATTTTGCTCCCTTTATATGCAATTAATAATTTAAACGAACTTTTTAAGTTAATTTAAACAACGACCTGCCAACTGCTTCTGCCTACATTTTCCAAGAAAGAAATATGTATCAGGTAGTAGCAGGCAACTAGAAGTACAGCTTTACCTGCAGCATGTGAAGGTTCAGCGTTAATTATGTCACACTTTGTACTCCAGTTTCCCTTAATCAGAATCAAAATGTACGTATCTAATGTTTAATTCACGTACTTATGACTAAGAGGGGAAATATATATCCACATCTTTGTAGTTTTCAGCCATATTCCCACGACTGCTATATGAGACAAACGCTCGAGTAACTGAGTGCTCTACAATGATACAGAGTGCTGTTTTCACGAATGCTTATCTGGCAAATATTTGTACTAGGGTGCACTTGGTAAGTGATTGAATGATCATTGCGATGACGATCCTACAGCTTTCATTCGACGTACGGCAGGACAGCAAAGTCACTAGCCTCATTGCCGAATATAAAAGAATTTTAGGAACGCAAAAAAGCGTCTCGATTACTTAAGTAACCAAACAGTGAGTATTTCTTGTACTTGTCACATGTACGGAGAGTCGGTAGGAAAAGCAATATCTATTATTGTTTTTAAAACGTTACTGTTCCCATGACGTCACAAGTGTCCACAAGCGACAAAAGGTTATCAGATGTACAAGTCGTAGGAATGCGGATATTTTGGATATTAACCCTAATCCTACTAACGTGGAAAATATGGTGAGCTCCTAATAATGCCAGAAAATGGCAGATGGGATTTAACTCGGCGTTTAAAGGGTTAAACCCTGTCCTAATTTTATTTTCTCCTTCGTATCGGTGTGATATCCGTTCCTAACATTTAAAATGACGAAAATATTTGAAGCTAATATCTATTGTCTTCTGGGAGGGGCTATGTCGCAGGGTGATTTGGAGCAATATGCCAAGGTTTCAAAGGAAGTCAGTTTTATCTCTTCAGGATAGGGAGGGTAAACCGAGCAGATAATCATTCTGACTTAGCTTAGGAGTGGACGGTGGTACAAAGAACTGGCTGTTAAACAGAGGGCAGAGCAGTATAACGGTCTCTTCTGTCCTTCCTATAAAACTCTGTCCTCAAAGGCAGCTGCATGTTCCTCAGAAACTTTCGTGCCTCTTTCACCAAATTACAAGGCTTCAAAGCACAGACACTATGTCCTTAGTAATTACCGCTGCGATAGCCTCAAATCTGGCATTTATTGAGGATGTTTCAGAGCTGAATGTTGAGCAGAATCTTTTTATCTGACAGGAAGACGAAGAAAATGGCATGGTGACGATCTTCATTACTTGCACTCTTAAAATTGTATTGCTAGGATGATAAAAATCAGGGGAAAAAATACGCCACTGAAATGTACTATACATGAGAATAAGTCATGCGAAAAATGTTTTCCTTTCGAAAAACTCAAGGAACGAAAACATTTGTAAGATCTAGATGTAAGTAAAAACTAAACTGTTCTTAAGAGTATGGAAAGAAAAGGTGCAAGTAAAGTGACTTTCTCAAGGAGAATTCTGTTCCACAAAGTTAATTGTTTATTTTACTGTAACTATGAACTCTAACATTTCAATATTACAATAATACATTTCTTGTGTTACGAAGGTTATTTGAAATGGCTACAGAGAATTCATTTTCTTATAATACTTAAAGGCCGATCCCAGTGACCGCGCGGTCTAAGGCGTAGGCCTACGGCCGCTCGCCTGCTGGGATTGTGGGTTCGAATCCCACCGAGGGCGTGGATATTGTTCTGTCTGTGATTGTTGTGTGTTGTCAGGTAGAGGTCTCTGCGACGATCTGATCACTAGTCCAGAGGAGACCTACCGACTGTGATATGTCGCTGTGTGTGATCTAGAAACCTCAAGAATGATGAGGCCATGGCCCGCGTTGGGGCGCAGGAAATCAGATAACTCTAGAACAAATTCAACAATAACTATTAAATCTTATAGGCGTCACGTAGTTAAGTAAAATTATTTCTGCACATGGTTTTGGAAATTGAAACTAAACGTAATCACATTTTGTCACTAATTTTTTGAGATGCCACATACGATTTAGATCATTTTCTCTATTACACAGATTTCAGCATCGCATTATTAATAAGCAGAGTAATAAAACTTATGTTTTCTGGAATATGTTTTTAGAATGAATATCGTTGGATCTTTTCCGATTGCTGATTCTTCTTCCTGAACACTTGATGCAACAGGCAGGATATGTCCAAGCACTGGCTGTAGAATTCCGGTCACCGCAAACTGGCTGGCATTCATGCTCTTTATATGCATACCAAATTTCACACCCCAATTCCGTCTGCAAGCACCCTACAATTTACGACGCCAGAGCACTTTTACATTACTACGTAGGTGGGCTGATAGGTTTTGCCTCCACTGTAATATTTTTATTTACATTAGACATATCCGGATAAAACCGGTTCTGTGTAGTCGCATGGTATCTTTCTTCCATCATACTTCACCTTGAACACACAGACGCTTAGATTCCTCACCCAGTGCACATCGAAATGGAAGAGTTTTCAGACGTTCGGTTCAAACAGCGTGCTGTTATTGAATTCTTAACCGCGGAAAACGTTCCTCCAATTGAAATTCACAGACGAATGCAAGCCCTTTATGGTGATCGGTGTGTTGATGTGAGTACAGTAAGACGCCGGGTAAGGTGAAGTGTGCAGTGAGGAAATGGTTTACAAAACAAAACACCAATTTTTTTAAGGACGGATTTAAAAAACTAGTGCAGCTTTGGCGGAAGTGTATTGAAGTGTGTGGTGATTTTGTAGAAAAATAATTATGGAGCTTTGAAAATAATTGATGTATGCATATTTCTTTTTTATTTCACTAAAATATGTTTTCCCGTTCATTTTCTATTTAAGTGGAGGCAAAACGTACCAGCCCGCCTTAGTATATACAGCGTGATTCCGAAAGATGGACTCAATGTTGTACATCTATATTTCCTGAACTATACATGGTATGTGAATGATCTACATAACATTTGAAAGAGAAGATCCTTACTTTTTAATTACCATCGCTAGAATGCTCTCCTAGTACATAGCCATGCAGCAGCGTCAGTTAAAACAAAATGGCTACCAGGCAGCACGAGATTTTTCGTGTTCGTGAGTTCATTAAAACTGAGTCGGCGACTGCTGTGCAGCGTGCGTTTCTTCTTCGCTTCAACATTCACAATGGACACTTATAAACTTCATTGTAAGTATAATCAAATGTAATTTACATCATGTTTGTCACTAGTTTTAATTTTGAAATATAGACTTAGAAAATTTTGTCCATCTTTTTGAATCACGCTGTACGTTAACGCAGGCATGGTGCGTATAATTCTATCGAGTAACGAAGACAGTGGTTGAACTGTCCGATGCCTGAAATTGGTCTCACTTATAGAATACCAGCAACGTCGGGTCCTACATCGTAATGGACACAGTCCGTGACGATTTTAAGATCCAATACCTTAATGTCCTTTACGTAGTTTATTTAATTTGGCTTTTCAGTCCTAAACACATTCTTTAAGTACAAGACAGAGTTTCTGGATGTTAAAAACTGAAGTGTATGCACGTCTTAAGTTTATGGTTCCGTGCATCGCTGATCTATATCAATAATTGTCCAACGAGATGCAACACAAAGCAGTCTATTTATTACTCTGCAAGTTCACTCTACATGTTTCGGGTGTCAACCACACCTATAATCAGGAGTACACAAATCTGTAACTACAGCCTCCGGTACTGGTCATATTTTTTGTGCAGCTACCTCTCTCCAACGTGGCCAAGCTTGGCCACGTTGGAGGGAGGTAGCTGACGATGGGTGTGGTTGACACCCGAAACATGTAGAGTGAACTTGCGGAATAATAAATAGACTGCTTTGTGTTGCGTCTCGTTGGCCAATTATTAATATGTATAAGCGTATGCACATCGCACAGACCACATATTTACATACATTGCACGCAGCAACCGCTGACCTATAGCCTTAAAACAAGGTAGAAGATGTGCGTTTTACGTAACATTGTGGGGCCTTTACGTAAATATTGTTGCCATGGAAATATAAAAATGCTTCCCATTGTATTTTTTACTTATACCTGTCTCTGTCAACAATGTAAGAAGCAATTAAAACGTGGCACGGAAGCACAGCCATGCCTTCTCCACATTATTACGCAAAATATGTCGCTGGTAATAATATGAAACACATTTTTGTCTTCGTGTAGAGTGTTCGATAATTTGTTTCGAATTTAAACTGGGTTGGAGTATGTGTAAATACATACTGGTAAGTGCACACACACACACACACACACACATACATATATATATATATATATATATATATACGTACAAATACATAAACACCATCTCTCCAAAAACTCAACATCTCTCTTACATTTTAATATTTTAAACACATTATTATTATTTACTTACTTACTTGCTTGCATGCTTACTTACTTACTTACTTACTTACTTACTTACTTACTCACTCCAAGGATCAGAGTCCTTCTTGAGAAGCTAACCGGTTTTCAGCTAGTCAAGAAATTATTATTATTATTATTATACTTTTTCATTCTCAAGACCTTACACAAACACAATTCTTAAATTTTTTAACTTCATTCCTAAGGTTGCATATTTTGGTCTGTATTTATATATAATAATATACCTGCAAGTTATGATATCTCAAACCCACGCACCTTTGAATATTTCCTTTTTTATTTTTATAGTCAGCCTGATAATGTCAGTATTTCAGCAGAAACATGCAGCTGACTGTTTATGATAAATACATTATTGTATTTAGACTGGATATATTGTACTTCTGATCGTGCTTAGAGCACAACGGGGAAGAGGACAGATTTTCATTTTCGTGAGAGTTCCCATTACCAAATTCCAGAAGAATCCTCCTCCTGAGAGCAGTGCTGATACGTACAGATAGATGAGAGACGGACAGACATGACAGAGCTCAGAGTCGCTTTTCGCTACTTATGTGATAGCGCCTAATATAATGAATTGGGCTAAATTTCTGTGAGAAAAACTGTCACAAAAAGCTTACCGTGTGTTCAGTGTTGCCAACATAAGTACAAACATGGTATTTTCCCTGCACGATAAGCAATATAATAAGAGCGGTATATTATACTTTTCAATTCTCTCACCAATTTTAAGGCATTCTTTAAAACTTTTTAAAATCTGAATCCCTTTTAATTTGCCTACACATTTTCAGACTTGTAGTTAATCTCTTGTTACTGAAATCTTTACTTGTCCTATGACAAATTCAAATAATATTTTATTCTTCTGTCTTCAAACCTGTAAGCAAAAATGTACATTAAGAGACTCTTTCTTTCTTTTCTCCCCTCATATTCCCCCATGTCTCTCTCCATCTCACTTTTCAGAGCGCACTTCTCTTCAGAACTAAATTTCGAAACGCAATGCGATCTTTCCACAAGCAAATAATGTCTTATTGTTTCAGATCCACGACTCCTATCTTTCCCAGCCCATAACTTCGTCACTATACAGAATGATGTATTCATTATCATTACCTGTGTCATTAGTAATTTAAAATCTTCCAAAACGAGCACTGATCAGCTATACCTGTAAGTATTTAACTACTCAGTTCGAACCGCTCAGTAAACACATTCCATTCTATTACAAGAATCAATCAGTTAATGTGGTGTACACAAATAATCGAAGTTCTGAGGTACTTATAAAGCACAGAAATACATTGCTTCGTCAGAGAATAGCACTTCTGAATGTGAAGCCTGGTTTTACTGTAAGTTACCGCTGTGCTTTCAAGGGCTAGCAGCCAGTGATTTAATCAGTAATACTGCTGCTGTATACCTACTTTGTACACAGTAATGATCAAAGCGTGTTTCTATAAAATTTGTGATCCAACTTAATCACGCTAATGCAAGATATAAGCCGGATACGCCACATATGAAAATTCCTGCAAGAGTAATTCTGCTGTAGCTAAACGCGGGCGTCTCAAGGCAGCCCGAAGCAACCTATTATTCTTCTGCTGTGTCTTTAGTTTAATCTCGTGGAATTCCTATTCTTCCATCCCCTTCTGGCACCTAACCAGGGCATCTGAAGCAATAATAAAACATTGTAGTATGCCCATAAATATCACTAAAGAAAGATCCGAACAGGAATTCAATGTTGGAATGAAGGGGTTGAGCGAAGATATTTTCTCTTTCAAAGGGAGAATAAAAGAAGTTCTGAGGGAAAGATTTGAAGAGAATTAAAAATAGGGGGGAAAAAACTAAAGATAAAATGTGGCAGTTGTTTGAAAATCACATTTAAACATCGATATATTTATATTAGAGTTATTTATAGCTACTAGTGAAGTCTCCGGTCCCACTCTGTCTGTGGGAGGAGTTCCACGCAGTAAACAGGACAGATATCGCGCTAAAACATAAGAAAATATGGTCGTGGCTTAAGCATGACGAAGGGTATCTCCTCAGTGTGTTTTCTATTAATTTAATTTATGACTATCAGGTTCCTAAAAATGCTGGCTCAAGTCACCAAGCAGACACACTTTCTACTCGCCAGATATTTCTCCAGACAGATACACTGCCGATATAAGAGGTGGGTAACAGTCTATTCACCGTACTGTTCGCGGTGTTGAGTGCGGTCGCACTCAACACCGCGAACAGTACACATATCTTGCCTATGACGTGCTGCCACACCACCGCGTATAACGAAGTAGTTTTTACTGAATCTTAACCTAAATATAACTTTAGCTTGGCTCTAGTGAAGGCTCCCTGATGATAGTCGTAGACCGAAACTTGTAGGAGCAAGTCAAAGCGATTTTTAATGTAAATTTTAAAACTTTGTGAAGTTTAATAATGAGTAAATTTGTTGATGTATTAACTTTATAGATATCAAAATACACGGTACAACGATAAAATATACTGTACCGTATATTTAATATTATACCTAAAAGATGCTGATCCTGGTGGCCGTGCGGTCTAAGGTGTAGCTCTAAAACTGCTCGTTTGCTGGGATTGCGGGTTTGAAACCTGCTGAGTTCGTTGATGTTGATTTCTGGAGTTTGTTTTGTGTCGTATAAGTAGCGGCCTCTGGGATGTGCTGAACACTAGTTCAGAGGCGTCCTACTGGGTGTTAGTGCGCGTGTTTAACTGTTGCGGTACTGGAAATACAATACAATACAATGCAATGCAATGCAATGCAATGCAATGAAATACAATACAATACAATTAAATACCTACACTATATCATTTTGTTGTCTGATATCTGTGGATAAACAAAAAAAAACCAGCAGGGAATATTAACGAAAAAATGTAAATCTTTTCATTAGTCGACATTAGCTTTCTGCTCATATGGATGACGTAATGAGACAGAACAGCTCAGTTAATGTAATGTCTGCACTTCAGGACTGGTTGTCAAGAAAGCAGGTTTCGTTAGCGAGAGGAATAAGAATTTATTTCTTAAGCTTTTGTACTGTTTTTGGAGTCCAGATAGATTCAAGTTCAGTCTTTACCGACAGTTATTATCCTGCAAATATAGTAACTGGGAGGTAAAGCTTATCTCGCTTCTCTATGTACTGTCGAATACATGAATAAATGGAAGTATACCTCCATTCCCATACTTACATTCATGGTCCTTGTTTTTAATTAAACACAGACGTTTTTAAATTCACCACAGATTAGCGGAGGAGTGGATTTGTCGAGTGTTAAGGGAACGAATATTTGCCAAGAGAAGGAAACATTCTCTGTCAATGGAAGGCTTTATGTCCAGGCGAAGCTAAAACTAATTGACTGCCTTCATAGGGCAAAGTGTCTTCAGCAGCGTACTGGTTCTGTTTATGGAGAAAATATTCGCCTTTCATGCGAACAGAAGGTTCAAACCTTACTTGGTCTTTCTTTGAGTGTAAATAATCAAGTCCAATTCGTTAAACCAAATACCTAATTTTAGCACCAAAAATATTTTAGTCGCTATTAATTAATCAGCTATTCATAAAACTCCCAGCCTTTTAAGGAACATAATTACAACACTTCATTTTGTTACGCACACTCAAATACCGTCTTCAAAATCCGTTGCATTACTATTCTCGAGTCTGAGCCACATATCCGCAATTTCCCATGCTACTGTTTACACTCTGATATACATTTTTCATCGTCCGTATCACCTAAGTTGTTTTAAATTGCGAGGTGTCAGACTGTTTGCAGCAATTCAGTCTGCTCTCTTGAGATTACAGAGGGCTTCGAATAGAGTAACAAAGAGAGGGTGTCAAGCTAAGTGCCTTGACCTTTGGAATTCTTTCTTTTATAGCGTCTTCATTAAAGCTGGAGACAGAATATCGCTCCGAATCCTTGGTAACCTTTTATCAAATGACACGTTATAAGAGAGCTCTAAAACATGACCGTGAAATTCTTGAACTTCGTTTACATGGAAATATTGCTTAAGGTCGACAGGATTTTGAAACTTTTATGTTGTTATGTATAAGAATTATGAAAATAAAATTACAGATATAAAGTTTGCTGTCGAAGTTATCCCTATACAGGCAGTCGACCAACATTGATATCAAATCTTTCGTTCAATATTCCTCCGCCATCTTCTGTTATATGAAACATCCCCGCCTCCACTCAAACAAGATTCTCGTGTTCCAAATTCCTGGCTGTCTTTCCGTCTTCTGGGGTTGTCCAACCTTTTCATGAAAACAAGACTTATTCACCTCATCATGTGACCGGTAAAGATTGCTCTCACCCTCCTAACGAAGACCGACCTATACTTCAGCAGATTTTGTTGGTTCTAACAGTTGATTTATGTACGTGAAAGTTTCTGCTCGTCACTGTTATTACGCTTGTTCATTGCCTTACAAAACTAATGACAAGTTGTTAAGTGTCGGGACATGACAACGTGTGGTCTGTTAGGTATTTATTAATATTAGACAGGGATACTTTTCTACTCGTACAAATTCCTATGAAAGGCTAAAACCAGTCACCATCCTATAAGATGTAATGATACAGAGTTTCACAGAATAAAACTCAGACTCAAGTTTATAAACTGGATGGAGGACAAAGGTTTTCGTATCTACAGTGCAACTAAATGCAGCGTTAATAATGGGCTTTTTAGCACGTGTGATCCTACAGCTACCATCCAAAAGAGAAACATTAATTTGCTGTGAAATACAAGATGTTGGGCGAAAAGGCTAAGAAAGTCGGAAGGGTGGGGGGGAATTCTTCTCAAAGGAAGTCTTTTATTTATCCAACTGAATGCACAACTAGAATGTTCTAGAAAAACGCTAAGACTTACATTAAAATTTACATTACAATGCACCTACATGTTTTGGTTAAACAACCACCATCAGGGAGTTTATTGTTGTGTTTTGCTAAAGTTATAATTATTAAATCGAATCAGTTCGGTCGTGTGGCTGCATATGAAGCCACACGACCGAACTGATTCATATGGACGTTTCTAACTAATTATTTTAATAATTATAACTTTAGCAAAGCACAACAATAAGCCCCTTGATGATGGTTGTTTAACCGAAACATGTAGGAGCACTGTAATGTAAATTTTAAAATTTTTCTAGAATATTCTAGTTGTGTGTTCAGTTGGACAAATAAAAGACTTGATAATATCAAGATGCACGGTACAGCTGTGAAAATCTTCTCAAAGGAAATAAGATAAATGGATATGATAATTTTGATAAAGTCGCTGGGTTTAAATATACTATAGAGGAAACGAAATGATCTGCAGAATCACCTGGAGAACAACAGTAACTTACTGCGTCTTGTAACAAACAACATACTTCAGCCGAAGTGCGGAGAGCAAAAAGCTACATAAGGAAATGCAAGATGTTACTTCCACTAAAAAGATACGTATTATTTACTTTAGTTTACTTGTACAAGCTGTAAGTATTTCAGACTCCATAGATTCAAAATAGAATAATTATGTAAAAATAGGTTCTATAAAATATGGAAGAAATATTTCTGGGCGTTGTATGATTCTTAAACCATATAACGTTAATCTATTTTACTTTGTATAGGAGAAAGGATTTTATATGACGTAAACATTAATCTTAAGCACTAATTAAGGTATTTTTCAAAAGGTAAAAGATATATGTCCTTAGATTTATAGGAAATGAATTATTGTGCTCATACAAGTATGGAACGCAATTATTCAGAGAAGAATTAATTAGATAAATCAGTATAACTAAATTAAGATCGTTATAATAATATAGTTAGCATGTTATTCTATACGTTTATTTGTCGGAAACCGAACAAAACCTAAAATTCCGGGTAACATCAACATGTGGCAGACACAGACGGCATTAGATTTTGTTTTGTTTGTAGGTGTTGTTGAGCGGGCAATTTACGAAGAAACTTCGTACAGCTAGGTCTCACAGCAAATCTGTTAATTTTGTGGTTCTGTCTTTACAATATTTGAAGAAACCCTAATAAAAATTCTAAGTAATTAATTAGCATTTACTGCACAAAACTTTAATAATCTCCAATCACATATTAATTTGAAGAAGGGAAATGTTTATTTCCCGAAAATTCTACTTCCACTTCTAAATTATATTATTATTATTATTATTATTATTATTCAAACGCCCGCTCGGAACTTCCAATTTTATAGTATTATTAATTCATTATTATAAAGTGCTCTAATCAAATATGCTTCTGTTTGCCTTTTGTGTGTTTTTGTTCTTGCCCTTGTTTCCTGTTTTCTAGACGGCATTGATCCGGCTCAGGATAGGGACACTTGTACATGCGGTACTGAATATTCGGGTTCTATAAAGTGCGGGGAATCTCTCGATTAGGCGTGGAACGATTGGCTTCTCAAGAAGGACACTTTTCCTTGGAGTGAGTACGTATGTAATCAATCTTGTTTCCTATTCTTTTTTATATGCGTTTGTGTTTTGCTGTTTCTGTAATTGACTATTCGATTGTTGACTCGTTTCACGAACAAACAAGAAATGTACTATTATATTATTATTATTATTATTATTATTATTATTCAAAACTCGTCTTAGAGACCTTTCCAGTTTCGTAACCTGTATATATTCAGTGCAATCAGGATGTCTTTCAGAAGCTTTAATATATAAGTGTGGTTCCACGGAAGAGTTTTTTGGGAAACCACAACTAAGAGTAATATCTGTCCATACCTTCCGTAAATTTACTGTACTGTATGGTCACGTTTAGTTAAAGTGGATACACAGTAATGATTAAAGGAGTCATTCTGTGAACTCAAAGAGATGCTAATCTGCGGACATCAGAAATTCAAATTATTGTTACCAAGTATAAATTTGTCTGTATTCCGTGCAACAAATTGACTACGCAGTATTTAAGCCACTGCCAATGTAACAATAATTAGATGTGTTGATATTTTGTGATGCTCCTTCATGTTGTTGTCCCAGTCGGCCATCTACAGGTAGGTTATTTACGTTGGAATGCAGCCACTTCGGAATACCTTCGACACGAAACAAACGAATGTCACTCTTAAAATAAGCAAGCTAGTAATGATATATATAAGTTTGAAAATAAATATAAAATTATTAAGAAATGTAAAATGCATGTAATCAACCTCATTTCATATACTTTAGTATAATTTTCATTTATAACATTGTGATTTAACTTCACATGTGCACATCCTGGACACCCTGTATTATGCAGGTATTCCTCTGTAAAATACCTCCGTGAAGAAGGCCTGTGAAGGCTGAAACATGTAAATGGAGCATCATAAAATAAAACTTCTTCTGGTTACATGTGCAGTTAATTGGATTAAACAGTATGTAATGTTACAAGTGTTACATGTGACTACCAAAGAAAACTAAAATCAAGTGCATGATAATCGTACATCAGCAAATAATTTTACACCAAGATCACAGTTGCAGTGAATATAATTTCAGCAAATTTAATTACAGAATTTTAAAAGGAATATAAAATATACAATACAATGTGTGTTATTTTCCTTCTGTAAATGTGGTTCGTATTCCGTGCGCAGTAGTTCTGGGAGCTTACATGGCACAGAAATTTTAAGCTTCTCGAGAAATTGGATTAAAATTCTTTCTTTCTTTCAGACAGCGACAGTCTAATGGAGTCT
>Ga0123357_10009257_pt1 | contig 12410 bp, 11 predicted proteins | sample TergutEmb28metaG_FD_89873 | JGI IMG/M metagenome (GOLD analysis project Ga0123357, IMG submission 89873) | Embiratermes neotenicus P4 segment gut microbial communities from Petit-Saut dam, French Guiana - Emb289 P4 | ecosystem: Host-associated > Arthropoda: Insects > Digestive system > Gut ... | reverse complement strand
TTTTTGTTTTACAATAAGTTTATTTCATGCCTCTACATGTTTCGAGCACATGTGCCCATCATCAGGAGGTCAAAATTGCATTACACAGCCTCTGGTATCGTCATAGCTATAGGTGTGCATCAAGTTGGTTAATTACTGAGATAAATATACTGAGATACACGTTCAGCAAAACGTAAAAAAAAAAAAAAAAATAGTTGCTTAATGTTTTGCTTTCAGAGCATAAGTTTATACAGCACAGTATTTACAAATTTATATTTGGTAAATACTTCCACATTCAAAACTCCGTTTTCCGAAATACTTAATATATTTATGTTTTCCCATACGTTTTGAAATGAATGTCACACTGCCTTAAATAGGTTATTTTAAACAAATTGGTTTACAATTAAGGCGCAGTATGTCTTCCTTGAGATGGGTAGTAATTTTTCTTTTAAATTTGAGTTCAGAGAAATTACATCTTTAAGAGTCATGTACATAGGCCTATACTTTATTTTGACTGTGACGGCATTTGTTTGTTGATTTTGAAACCCATTTTCAAATCATCTAAAAATGAAACACCATATGTGGGTTCTGTTCTGTTGTTCAAGTACTGAACATGTCTTTTCCAAAAGAATGTGACCTACAGTCTTAATCAATATTCCAGCAATGTATATATATATATAAGATACAAAGTACAGCACTAAAGAAACATGTTAAAATGAAACTTAAGTAAGCCGTGTGTCCTGTGTTAAGTGATGGGCAAGATTGAATTACGTAAATTATCACCCTTCCCATGGCGCAACAGCTCATAGTAGTCACGAGCTTCCTTATATTAGGGATCCAAGATCACACTCAGACACACCATACTCAGTAGGATTCCTCTGGATGAGTGATCAGCCCGACGCTGAGCCTTCCACCTCACTACACTCAGCATTCACAACAGACAGACATCCGTGCTCCCGGGGGGATAAGAACCCGCAATCCAAGCAAACCAGCTACCGCAAACCCATGCCTTTGACTGCGCAGTCACTAGAATCGACACACGTACAAAATACTAATCCTAGTAACATAAAAGTTATTCGCGTGTTTAACAGGCTATAGCAATATACTGAATTTCTGTAATTTTCCTTTGTATTCAACATAAGGAAGTACCAAACACTAGTTTAACTTTGCTGAAATTTCAAGAGAAATAAATATGACTACAGTCCTGCTAGCTAGAAATAACTTACCTCTAAAAGTAGTGGCTGCAATACGGACTGAAACATTGGTTCCTCTCTGCTGCTTCATAATAAGTTTCCGGCAACCATTGCAAAATGGCTTGCTTTCGCTAACTTTAATTATGACTTACTGCGTCGTGGGGCAGAATGAAGACAGAGTTCTAAGTTTTTGCCTCCTTATCTTCAACGTAGTTACGGTAAAATGAACTACATAACAACACGTTTTGTGACGTACAGTACATTAGCATAGGAACATAATTAAACCAAGTGTATTTTAGTTTCTGGTAATAAACTTTGCTTTACAATTTATTTCGAAACTAAATTTAATGTGTGTTACGTGATGATGAGTACCATGGTTTTGTTTCACTGATATAAGACGGCCGGAACATATATCTGTCTACCCACCTCTCCACTGTAGTCGACGTAAATGCATGGAGTTCTCCTCTTAAAGCAGAAGGACCCATTAAGAATTTTGAAGAACCTAAGAGCTTTATCAATATGTCGGTGAGAGGCGACTACACTAAGGTCTCTCAGTTCTAATTTGTTCAGAATGGCTTAACTGCTTTCGGGAGATAATTGTTCTGTGTGTTTTCCATCTTTAAATGAAACAAGTTAACAAAATTGTTAGGAGTCCAGGATCTTTGTCTTTAAATCTGGAAGCCTTACTCCGACCCTCATAAAAACTAATGGCCGGACACGTTATTTTTTTAAAAGTATTTTCTCTGCTTTAGAGCTGCCATAAGGACAGTTAGCTCTGTAATTTCCAGTAATTTGCGGTGCTGTGGAACTGCCGACAAATTATCTTGCCTGTCTGTTTAAAAGTTTCCTGTCTTAATGGAAAGGAAAGTCTTTGAAATTATTCTGACATTTTGAATGGAGTAGTAAAATGACATAAAATTATTAACATCTGCACCTCACTTTCTTAGACATTCCTTTTTTTTAAGTATAGGAAGGTAAAGAAGGTGGAAAGATAACCGCTTTCAGAGTTACATTTTTACGTAGATCTTACTGTTATTGCAAGTCCCAGAGATGATGTTTTTCTTATAACCAGGGAAACTAGACCTTAAAATATCAGCTAAAAGGCTGTGGATACAGATGAAATTTTCAGAGAATATTAATTTATTGCGAGGTTATTGACCACTCGCAAGAATATAGAAGTTAAATCTGACCCTCTACATTTCTTATATGCAAAAAGTTAACTACCCTTTGCATTGGTTCTCTCAAATCGTTTCATATCTTGCAAATGTTTCTCTTTGATTTTTTGTCTGGTGTAAGATTATGTGCTAAACAAAAGTCAGACTCACATAAAACAAAAATTTGTTTATTTGAAAATTATGGCACTCCTGCTATTTACGTTTAGTTGAAATTCATAATATAAAAGTATATTTGGGATGTTAATGTCTTAAATCATTTCCCAAGATAAAAGAACGTTATTTGAGTATAGTCTTTAATTAAGAACGCCCTTCTAATCACAAATTCCTATATCATTTATGAGATGAGAATGTGTTCATGAATGAGGAGTTTGAAGATTTTTGTAAGGATACAAACAAAACATGTTTCAATGCGCAAACCAGTATAGACAGAATTAAAAAAATAAAAGTCAGAGTAACCCTTAGGACAGCAGAAACAAGAGCCTGCTTCTTCAATTATAAATGTACAGTACATACGTCTCCAGTTTAAGATATTCCACATTTTTGGTTTGTCACACATTTAAGTCTTTACAAGATGACAATATGAAGGTGACTTCTGTGTAATTGGAGGTCAGAACCCTCTGTTTTGCAAACGTTAATTATATCAAAAGTAAATGAATTTTTCTAAGCTTCTGCACCCGAAGCAGATAAACAGTTTTGCATATACGTCGTTGAGTGTTCAGTGTCTGCGGACTGCTCAGAACAGCGATTTTTGGGAACATATATTTCATAACATTTTCTTCAAAAGTGATATTTTAAAAATCATAAAAATTGGTGCTCTTCTTATAATTTTGAAAATAAGAATAATATAGGCTGTAGTAAGAAAAATATTTTTTCAAGATTAAAAAACCAAGAACCGTATGTCTTCAAAGTATTATATTTCTTGAACTTACATCTCTTTAGAAAAATGAATCTAAGTTTTATAAAATTATCTTTGGGTTGTCGTAGCCGGTATAGCGACTCTTTACGGACTGGATGGTCCGGGAATCGAATCCCGGTATGGGAGAGATTTCCCGCACCGGTCCAGACAGGACCTGGGGCCTACCCATCCTCGTGTACAATAGGGATCGGGTCTTTCCGAGAGTAAAGTGGTCGGGGCGTGGCGTTAACCACTCACCCCCATCTAGCGGCAACATTAAAGGAAGGAAAGAGCTATAACTCTACTCCCCATCTGGGCCTTCATAACGTGTTCTAGAGTGAACTTTACCTTTGAGACTGAGCAGATGAGCTCTAAGAAAATTCCCTTGCGTATGCCTGCGCTTACGAGCAGGTGCAAGATAAATTTATCTGATAGTAAATATGTAAGAAGCTAATGAGGCTATTAGGAACATCTTAAGATCGTAATAAATATATGCGAGTAATAACGATATTTGCTTTTGCCAACATAACTGAACTGAAGGCTCATGCACACGTAGAAAAGTGTGTATTCGACCAAGAGGCTTCGTTCTTCGCAGATCGGAAAACGGGAGTCTTTTTTCGATGTACACTGTGAGGTTCCGCGGCAGAAATACCATTTAACCCTTATCCTGCTAACGTGGAGAATATGGTGTGCTCCTAATAATGCCAGCAGATGGCAGATGGGATTTAATTCGGGGTTTAAACGCCGAGTTAAAGTGGTACACGATTATCTCAAACACATTAGATTTTCTGTGCACTTGACGAAAGAATACTTTTTGTAGTACCGGTCACATTGAAGACAGCCCTAAATACAATACGTAGCCTATATGTATCACGGGAAGAAGTGATAACGGCTTTCTGTAATATTTTAAATGATAAGCGCTTTGAGAGGATCAGCAAGATGAAAAGTCGTCTTTTAATAACAAAACCTAACATCTTGTGGCTGTCATGTCAGTGTATATACACAAACATTGTTTTATTCTTATGTTTATTGGACTGTGCATCATTGTGATAGTTGAAGAATAGAGGAACAACTTGATGTCACTTGCTATTTTATTTCTTATGTGCACAACATGTTTCGGACATTAATATATCCATCATCAGGAGCTTGCGACTCTTCTGTTGAATTACCACATTGGTCGTATTGTTCTTGGCTCGATGTGTGTTGGAGTTTCGGTGTGGTTGGGTTGGAGTGGTGTCCGTGTTGCAGGCTGAAGCCTTCAACACGGATACCACTCCAACCCAACCACACCGAAACTCCAACACACATCGAGCCAAGAAAAATACGACCAATGTGGTAATTCAACAGAAGAGTCGCAAGCTCCTGATGATGGATATATTAATGTCCGAAACGTGTTGAGCACATAAGAAATAAAATAGCAAGTGACATCAAGTTGGTCTTATATTCTTCAACATTGTTGTATTATTTATAACTTAAAATGTAACGTAATAACTTTAAAATAAGTTAATACAAGCGGATGTTCTTTGTGTAACACAATGTGCAATGGATAATGGAAAATATGACCAAGTCTACTTACATCATCCACATGCAAAGAGTTCAGGTGACAGTGGTGGCCATGGGATTCTTGTTAGTTGGATGCTTCTTGTTATTACGTTGGTCGGTTCTGTTGTGCTTTAACATTACTCCAAGATACTTGACTGACGTGTTACCATGCAGTCGTACAAATGTAGCTTCCGAAAGAATCCTTCGAGAAATGAAAACTTTAGTCAATAGAAAAGTTCCATACTTAAAACGATATGAATCATAATTTCATACATTATTTACTCTTCATATTGAAGAGGAATTTAAATTTTACGATTCTGGAGGATTTTGTTTACTCATTACATGAAATAAAAAAACTGTGGCTATTGTAACCGAAAACACGTTAAATGGAGACAAAATTAAGTACTCATAGTGTAAAATCGGCTTAAGTTGGAGGGCGCAAGAGGGGGGGGGGGCGGGGATGGCAAATGTTTGTCCTATATTTTTCCACTTAAGAATTGTTTTTTTGGGGGGGTGGGGCGCTACTGATTTGAAGAAGGAACAATAAAGTGCTATAAATAGTTTTAAACGACTATTTGGGTGATGGAAAAAGAGAAACAGGAAAAACTTGCCTTTTGCTGGACGCAGAATAGACACTCGGTCCATTCGTCCACCTCTCTAAGTACTATTTGTTGTAATGTTCTGAAATATGACTCCGTGTGTTCCGGTAGGCTGTAGTAACATTCTATGTTGCCATGAATCTAAAGTTGCACTAATGTGGCTAAAATTTCTGCCTTATGTTCGGGACGTTCTGGTTTCAAACCCGGATACTGATAACACCAATAGATTTTTCGTGGATATACTTAATACCTGAAAGACAATATCGAGACCGATTCCTTCCACGAGCTTTCTAATTCATAGTTCTCTACTAAAACTTACCCTCGACGCTCCAAAATCTGAGCTACTGATCGATATTAAATAAATAATAAATAAATTCACCACATTTGAAGCCTCGAGTATCGTATCAAAAAGCAATGTTTTTGTGCCATTAAACTCTTTGTTTAACATACATCCACCATTATACCTTACTCAATAAAGCGATTTGCTATCAGATGACTAATTGGTGATTCATTCCTGTGAAAGTGATTTTTCTGTTTTTTACCATATTCAAGCAGAATTTGTACCCCGTCCAGCTTTACGTCATCTAATGTACACCCCGTGTGTGAAGCGACCAGAATGTGCAGTTGACGACTGAATGTTATGCAGTGTGTGTCGTAAAACATTGCAAGGTCTCACCTTAAAATATCCATACATTTAAATGGCAAGATGCTTAAGCGAAAGTACAAATTTTTTCGACTGTTTTCTATTTAATAACAGTTGGTCCAACGTACGTACATATGGTTACAGAATGTCTAGAGAAATTTTTACTCTTTTTTGACCGACTTTCTGGACAGATGATAATATATTTGCAGCTGCAGAAAACTTTCTAAGAGGAAATTCGTTTTGCTTACAAACGCCAGTAACTCTGATCGCTTGTTGAGTCTTACGTTTCTCACAAGGCCGTCTCAAACACAGGAGTTAGAGAATATTAAAAATATATTAAAAGCCCAGTAATGCTAAGTTCTTACGGAGAAGATATGCATATTATAAGGTCCTGCCAGGTGCTGGTCTGAAAAAAACTGAAGGAATGAACGATGGAACTTGTGACAACACATTTATTTTTATCGCACAAACGTGCTAGAACTACAGCATTTCCCTTTTTCAAGAACTCACAAAATATTGTTAAATTCCTCGCCACTTCTTTTTCGTGTGTCAACACCATCACCGCCGCTACCACCCGCTGATATTTGTTATTCTTAACACATTTCCCCATTAAACTGCGTCTTTCTCATGAAGTTCCATTTAAAGTCAGAGAAGAGACTTAAGAGTCATCGCGACACACTGGTTATCATCAGTTACTAATACGGCCGCCAGACGTCGGAATGTCTCGTGCTTGTCTTGGTGGCAGTGACTGTAGAGGCAGGAAGTGATATTCCTTTGTTACTGTAAGTTTCTGTGCTTGACGCCGCGGGCGTTGTTGAAGATTTGACTTTCTTAGTCGGCGTTGCAGCCGGTGAAGCAGAGCTGCTGCGGATCCCTTCTGCAGTGGTGTTGTTCGTTACGAGTTCTTCCGGAGGGTCCTCTTCCATTTCCGGGACTGGAGTTCGTCTCAGAGGCAATACCAGCGGTGGTCTGTGTGCGGGAGTTAGATGATGAAGGTGAGGGTGCAAATGTGTGTGAAGAGGGTTGGGTCCACCCCCATATAATTGGGAGTATAACCATTGAGACGTAGGGGGTAGCAAAGGGGTATTGAGGAAGATGCTGGCAGCCGCTGCGGCTGCAGCTGCACTGCTGAAATAAGCCGAATGTTGTCCGTTTCCAGGATTGTGGTGATGGTGATGTAAAAAGGGGTGAAAGTGAGGGTGGGGGTGAGCTGCGGGTGGGAATCTTATCGTAGGTGGTGAAGGCGGTGGTGGTTCTAGAGGAGATGCTGATGATGAGGATGACGGAGCATCCTGACCTGTTGGATTAGGCGTGGTGTTCCCATCAGCTGTGGGCGAGGGGCGTGGTGCAGTTGTGAGTAGCCCTTGTTGTCTGTGACGTCCCGGTTTGGGGCTCCTGATTGCCCCTGCAGTCGGCTGACTGCTGGTTGTGCTGCTACTGCTGTGACTTGCGACACTGATGCTGATAGGCCCTAGGGTGGTGTCACTGGATGAGCGACCCTGGGGCTCCGATACTGGAACAAAACCATTATGTTAGGATCACAAAATATAGGTAAAATACAGTCAAACACGACTTGTTTAATGTTTATACTACTAAGATGTTTTTACATAATTTATCTCAACGATATGTTTCGGCCCTTTCATGGGTCATCTTCAGGTTGAACACACAAGGAAACCAGTCTCCTACATGTAACGGACACACATACACCGACGTTCCCTACTCACATAGTGAAATAATACTGCAAGAACTCAAGAAATTATCCAACAGTGAATTATTATAAAGTGAAACAACACTACAAGGATTCTGGAACTTAACCTCGTCACCTAAAACGGTAGCCCACATCAACCAATATACGCAAAAACAAAACAAACACACCAACCAATCGAAGGATTTTCTAAATCATACGTCATTCGTCCAAAACAGACACCCTACCATGCAAAATCAACGTTTCATTGTTGGGCTTCCCTGCTAAACAACGATACATAGATACATAGATACATACGTATGGCAACTACCAATGTCCAATACGTAAACTTCTGGACTTCAAATTCTCCACAGCGTCTTCCAGGAACCAATTGTTACGCCAGTACAGAATAACCAATGAAGAAACCAACTTAGTTAAACAGCAAAAATCCCCCGATTCTAGCACCTCTACTCCCCTTCCGTGATTGTGATACCCTACTCGTTTATAACGTTTATATTATGATAAAATTTTAATTCTACTATCGGTGTGATCAATTTTAAATAAATTTTATAGATGTTACACAAGATCTCGTTGACAACAATATCATGACATTGTCAACTGTATGGTTTACCTCACAAAGGAAACTGTTCAACCTGAAGATGGTCCATGAAGGGGTCGATACATGTCGTTTAGATAAATTATGTAAGAACATCTTAGTAATATAAACATCAAACAAGTTGTGTTTGACTGTATTTTACCTATATATTTTGTGATCCTATATAACACAAGGGGGATGTCTCACCTGAAAGATCCTGTTAGTATAAGCGGAAGTCCCTATTTCCAACATAAGTTCCGAGGAAAAGAGTAAATTATTATTATTATTATTATTATTAATATGATTATCCAGACTTTCATTAATATTTACTCTCTAGACAATTTGGACATTCGGGTATTTACTGCTTTTGGAAAGTCCGTAATGTTGGTTGTCCATATAAAAATTTTTTTTATGGGGCGACAGCTCCTTTTGAGTCAGGGCCTCCTCAATGTTGAGGTTTCGAAATCACACTCAAACATACAACAAATGGTAAGACTTCTCGGGACGAGTGATCGGCCCGTCGCAGAGATCTCTACCTGCACAACACACAACACTCACACGAGACAGGAATCCATGCCCCCGGCGGGAATCGAACCCCCAATCCCAGCAAGCGAGCGGCCGCAGACCCACGCCTTAGACCGCGCGGCCACCGGGATCGGCCTAGATAAAAGTGATTTCAGTAAAATGTTACAATTTATATAGCCTCAATATGTCAAACATATTTCACCTGCCTATGAATCTCCACTACCTGCTACTTATTCTAATTTCCCACTCTACAGTTAAAATGCATTCACTTCATATGAAACCAAAGAAGACTTGTATATTCGTGATTGCCAAAGGAGTGTGCAAAAGAAATTATAGCTGCTATTAAATGTATTTTTATTATTTATTTTCCACAACAAATGCTATCACTGGTATCGTCTTCTTCGTCAGAAGAATTAAACCTTCCCGTAATCAGCCCTGTATCTTCCCATCAAGTAAATGCTGACGTCTTGACCGAGGACCAGCTACTGTCGTGGGCCGAACTGCCCGCTCGACTGGCCGTAGCCCGACTGTCAAAGACACCGCATTCCTCTTCTAAAGCTCTGAAGTGATCATACCTGAAGACAGCCTGGTGGGTGACCCGAGAGGTTGGTCAGGGTTGGTGAGCGCCAGCACATGGGGCGGGAAGTGTGGGGCGTGCAGCCCGGGCGGTGGTCCACAGTGAGGCGGCAGGTAGTGATGTGTGTAGCCTCCAGGCGCTCGTCCGAAAGGTCCCCACGGTGGCTCCGTCCCTGCCATACCTAGGTGGTGAGCAATCCCTAAAAGATGAGAAGAGTCGCATTTTATCACAGGGTTCATAACTTCTAGACTGCTGCAAAGCATCCCTTTCCCGTAACATGCAATTTATATTATCAACAATCTTCCTTTAAAGACCAGTTCAGTGCTTAACAACTTATGGGTCGCGACCCAAACTCGGTTCGCAAAACAATTTTGAGTGGGCTGCTAAACGTTGTATGAGTGTACTTATTAACAACGCACACTACTTTAATAAGTGCATCAAAAGCAGAATTATTTTTAAATGTAATAATTTACAGTGACGTTGTGGCAAACAAGTTCAGAATACGAATGGAACAATTGTGGACCAACCCAGCACAGTGTTAAGACTCCACATCCAAAAGACTATTGTTCAGTACTGACCTTTGTACCAACCTGAAATCAAGTACGTATATACGTGTGTGTGTTTTGGCCTCGAGTAAGGCATTATTTTAAATTTCTCTTATGTGTGAAAGCTATAATTCTCTTAACCTCTTAAAGCCTACTGGTACGTGATGTACCGCCAGTTTAACATTCAACAACTGTACGTTCTGCCCACACTGTACTTATATGGTTTGTGTTTATCTGAGAACAAACAGCGACTTGTGCCGCTTACATCATAAACTGATTGGTTTTTATAACCGAGTTGAAAAGTGTTTACTGCGCGGTACGGACTGGATCTTTAAATAAAGCAGTATGACATTCGTCTTTAAAGGGTTTAATTCTTCATTTAATTTGTGACCTAAATTTGAAAACTTGTGCTAGCCTTGAATGTGAGGCATTTCTGTTTGCACTAATCTCGCTTCATCATTCCTCCTTATATACCTACCTATCTGTCACTTAAGACAACCTTACGTCACTATGAGGACACTACATAAAAGTATCATGTACTTACACAGATGACAGATCTATGTTAACAACTGTGCCATCTGGCGTATGAAGATGTAATCAGCCATCGTTTTAACATAAGATAAATCGGAGTTAGGGAGGAAGAAGGAAAAGAATGAAAGAGACAAAGAAGAGGAAGGAAACGAGTAAAGAGAAAAACATATTTCTCATTTCATTTGAAATATCATATCCTAAAACATGATGTAATTGGTCTAGCAATTCTTTACTGCTCTAACTCTAACGTGTATTTAACAACGAAATACTAATTTGGAACCAAATCTAAAATTCTTTGTAAAATTTACCATTTTTTTCATTTAAATTCATTGTTCGGTTAAATCCTCCTCTTGACCTCAAGTATCTTGCGATTTGTGGTGTTACTACTGAGTGCTATGTATGTAGGAAGGGGATGTGCTTGCTGGTGGTATACCAAATGTTTCACCTCTTGTCCTTTACGCAGTAAGAGACTGGAGGGGCTGCTATGGGGAAAGAAGAATTTTTTAAGTTGTAAATGTCGCTTTGTCTGCGGCGCCCTTTAGAAGTGAAGAGACCCAAGGGTTCGTAATGCTAATTACATACATGAAGGTACTCAAAGGGTATCGCTAACCAAGAAGGCGCGAACCCTGTCTTCGGGCTCAGTCACGCACGCGGATACTGCACAAACGTTTTCCGATCCCGCACTAACTTCAAGAAGTTTTCTGTATCACAGTCCTGTTGTGGTTTGTCGTGACCTTGACCGTACACTCGAAATTAACCCAAAATGTAACCTGAAGCTTACAGATGAAATTCGTACAGCAACATTCTCGAATATAGATGGAATTTCGCAAAAAACTATAATTTTGATTTTAATTAAATGGCAGTCCCTGAGCACCCTTCGGAACCGATTCTTCATATGCTCACGGCCTTCGTGGAATGTACGGTTGCGAATGTGGCTAAGTGTATTATAAATCTGAAAACAGAGTCTATCCTGGGCAGTAGTTATTTAAACCCTAGGGTCATTGAAGGGTTCATAAACATCAAATACAATTCCAAGCCTCTGTCCATGTCCTTCCCTTAGTGGAAAACAAGGTTCTCACCCTATACGAAACAATAAATGTATTAGAGTTTCGTAATTTGCATTGAATTTGTAAGGCAGGAGTAAGCAGTATTTTGGTTGTTCGACCTTATCATATACTTATCGATGCGGTATCGGAAATGTTCAAACTTTTACGCGCGCTGAGTATGAGAATGCAATGGTAATTAATTAAGGTAAGCCAAAAATATACTAGAATTAGAAAATAACATGTACAACTGACGTGTCTTTTCCTTTAACTTTGAAAAAACCAAAGACAAATTATGTTTTGTATTTGTAATATAAATGTGCTCTATAATACGCGTATTTTATATTAATCTTTAAATATCACCACCAGTCAGGTTGAGAGTCATTTATTACTCACTTCTAATACAGGGTGTATCAAAATGATTGGAGCGGTTTTTAAGTTGATTATATTCACAAGTACGGTGAACACAATTATAAATACTAGCAGAAATGAAAAAGTACCTAAACAAGTTTATGACACATACCTACAAATGTTCGATGTATGCACCCTTCGTCACACGGCACACATCGAGTCGATAGTCCAATTCTTGCCATACTCTGCTCAGCAAGTCAGGTGTGATGGTCTCCAAAGCCGCGGTAATTCTGTTCTTCAAATCAGGTATGCTCACGGGTTGTGGTGGCACAAATATTTTGTCCTTCACGTAACCCCAAAGGAAGTAGTCATAAGGGGTTAAATCGAGGGACCGTGCAGGCCACGGACGTCGATTTAACCCCTTGTGACTACTTCCTTTGGGGTTACGTGAAGGACAAAGTGTTTGTGCCACCACAACCCGTGAGCATACCTGATTTGAAGAACAGAATTACCGCGGCTGTGGAGACCATCAC
>Ga0123357_10009256_pt1 | contig 12411 bp, 6 predicted proteins | sample TergutEmb28metaG_FD_89873 | JGI IMG/M metagenome (GOLD analysis project Ga0123357, IMG submission 89873) | Embiratermes neotenicus P4 segment gut microbial communities from Petit-Saut dam, French Guiana - Emb289 P4 | ecosystem: Host-associated > Arthropoda: Insects > Digestive system > Gut ... | reverse complement strand
GGTTGGCCATACGGGGATGAACGATGCGTGAGAGTTCGTGGTAGTGAGTCGCAAAAAGGGTACGGCATTTGATAGTGTCAAGGAGTTCCTCGCACACTGCCCAGGCAATGGAAAGACCGTCTTCGGTACCGGTACCCCGGCCTACCTCGTCCATGATCACAAGGCTCTGCCGGGTAGCGGTATTAAGTATATAGGCGGTTTCGTTCATCTCCACAAGGAACGTTGATTCGCCCCGGGCAAGATTGTCAGAGGCCCCTACCCGGCAGTAAATACGATCTACAAGGCCTATATGGGCTTCGGCGGCGGGGACAAAACTGCCCGACTGGGCCATGAGGGTAATGAGCGCTGCCTGGCGGAGATAGGTAGACTTACCGGCCATGTTGGGGCCTGTTATGAGGGCAAAGGAGACGCCCTGCCCTTTTCCCGGCGCCGGAATCTCACAGGCGTCAAGCGCAAGATCGTTGGGGATAAATTCCCCCCGGTTAAGGTGGGCCTCCACAACCGGGTGGCGGCCTTCGATAATGACGGTGCTGTTACCGGCGCTTATTTCCGGCCTGGTCCAGCCGTGAACCGTAGCGGCTCTGGCAAGGGACTGGGCAACGTCAATTTCCGCGCCGCGCCGCCCGGCCGCGGAGAGTTCAGGGATCAGGGTCTTTGCCGTGTCCCTGATCGATATAAAGAGCTTCTTTTCCAGCTCGATAATCCGGTCCAGAGCTCCGTTGATTTCCGATTCGAGAGCGGCCAGACGGTCGGTGGTGAAACGTTCTCCCCCTGCCATACCCTGGCGCCGGATAAACCTCGGAGGCACTTTCGAAAGGTTCACGTTTGACACTTCAAAGAAATACCCTATGAGCCGGTTATACCTGATCTTGAGACCAGGAATACCGGTAAGCCCGCGTTCCTCTTCAAGGTAATCTTCAAGGAGCTTTCTCCCCGAATTCCGGAGTTCCTTAAGCCGATCCAGTTCTTCATTGTACCCGTCCCGGATCAGGTTTCCTTCGGTGAGCAGAATTGAGGGATCATCGGCAATTCCGCGTTCCAAAAGTTCCCTGCACCTATCCAGGCCTTTACGTCCATCCTCATTCAGGGACGCGGCTTCGGGGGATTCAAAGGCGAAAACTTCTATCTTTTCAATATCATTAAAAGAAAGAAGAGCGTTCCTCACTGCGACCAAATCTTTGCCATGGGCCTTGTCCATGGCAAGCCGCGAACAGAGCCGTTCCAGATCCGGCATCTTAAAAAGGAGCTCCCTCAGCTTTGTGAGTTTTTCCTGGCTGCGGTAGAGTGTTTCCACCATCGAAAGCCTTGAGTTTATGGCGTTTTCATCCCGCAGAGGGTGGAGGATGCGGGATTTAAGGAGGCGCCGCCCCATCGCTGTCCTGGTTTCGTCCATCACTTCCAGGAGGGAAAAACGGCTTTCCCCGTCATGGAGGTTCCTGACAAGTTCCAGGTTCCGCTGGGTCGATTCATCAATACCCACAAATTCCGTGTCGCCATAGACCTGTATGAATCGTACATGGGGGATAAGGCTTCTCGCCGTATCATCCAGATAGTCCAAAAGGGCGCCGGAGGAAACAATTTCGGGCGAAAACGCGCTGAGGCCAAAACCCTTGAGGCTTGCCGCGCCAAACTGCTTTTCCAGCCGTTCCCTGCTCCGCCCCGCGTCAAAAAGCCAGTCCGCCCAGCGGTTTACCACAAGGCTCGTCCGTTCTTCAAGTGCCAGAGCCAGGGCGGGAAAGGCGGAGAGGATTGATTCCTGGACGATGATCTCCCTGGCCTGTATCCGCTCCAGCTCCTGCCTGAACTTCTCGGCGCCTTCAACAACAGGAAAGGAAGTGGCACAAAAATCACCGGCGGAAAGATCGATGTAGGAAAAGGAAAAAAAACCCGGAACCGCGGCAAGGCATGCCAGATAACTGGAACTGCCCTTGTCGAGGTAATCCTCTTCTATGGTCGTCCCCGGGGTGATAATCTCCACAACGCTGCGCTCGACAAGTCCTTTACCCGGTTCGCTGAGCTGTTCACAGACGGCGATCTTTTTCCCGTATTTGAGAAGCCGGGCTATGTATGAACGGGAGGCATGGTATGGAATACCGCACATGGGCTGGCCCGCACGGGTTGTAAGGGTAAGGTTGAGAAGGGCGGAGATCTCCAGGGCGTCTTCAAAGAACATCTCATAAAAATCACCCAGCCGGAAAAAAAGAACTTCTCCCTCGTGGTCGCGCTTTATCCGCCGGTACTGTTCCATCATGGGGGTCAATTCGGTTTGACCCAGGGAACCAGAAACTTCTTTTGGCATACTCAGGCGGACGGACTTTTATTGTCCGGATTTATTCATAAGGTTTTGTATGAGCTTATCCGTTATATCGACCGACGGGCTGTACCAAAGTATACCGCTGTTTTCTTTCAGATTAAGCACCATGCTATAGCCATCGCTCTCCGCGATAGACCTTATTTCATCGTATACCTGCTGAAGAAAAGCCCCGGACTGGGTCAGCTTGCTTTTCTGGCTGTCCAATTCCGCGGTTTTTGTTTTGTAATACTCCTTAAGAAAATCGGATCTCCTGTTAATTTCGGCATCAAGCCTGAGCGCCTCATCCTGGTTTCCCTGGGCCTGGGCGTTTACCTGCTGCACTTTCAAATTCTGAATGTCGGCGGTCATGCGGTCAATGTCGGACTGAACCCGCGCACTTCGATCTTCAAAATCCCGTACTGCCCGGGAGTCCTTGAAGAACGCCACATAAACCTTGGAAAGGTCAACCACCGCGAAACGTGTTATCTGCTGGGCCTCCGCTGTCCAGCCCAGCCCAATGCAAATCACTGACAGCAGAAAAAATTTCTTCATTGACTTACCCCCCCTGACATACTCCCCCCGACATACTCCCTTAATATGTAGCCATGGCAAACGAAACCACAAAATCAAGACCCGATCCCCGCTTTGACCCTCCGATGGCGCCGGTTTGCCACTCAACCGCCCCGTCCCGTATCAGGAACCGTTTCGCAAGGCTGAACCGGAAGGGGAACTGAGGTATGGTAAAGCGGAATCCGCCGCCAAAACTGAAACGCATAAAGAAGGTATTGGTACCCACAAGGCTTTCGTCATCCGCGTAAAAATCGTTAAATAAAGCCCAGGGGGTCTTTTTCACACCCGCGGCATCAAAGAAGAAATCCCAGGCAATTATACCCGGCGCGAGAGGTATGCGTATTTCCGCCCAGTTCTCCCAGAGGGCATATCCTTTCCGGTTGTACTCGCTGGTCCAACCCCGTCCGATGAACATGCCGTCCACGGCAAGCTGGTTGGCATCTTCGACGAGGGGCTGTTGGTAGGCTGGCTGGGGGAAGATAAAGGACAAGCCCGAATGGATGCCGAATACCGCCTTGAAGCTCCAGTTGTCGGTAATGGGGAGATTAAAGAGCGGGTAAAACCATTCGGCTTTGGTATCGGTACGGATGTAGTGTTCATTTTCCATGGTAAAAATACCATACCAGCCCGCACGCTGAATGGCGTAATAACCTTTGGAAGGATCGTAATAGACATCCCGTTGATCCAGGGAAACACTGGTCCAGAACGAGGTGGCCGGAGTCCACGTGTTGTTTCCTTCCCTCAGAATGGGATCAAAGGGACGGTACAGATCGCTGTCATAGACGTTAAGTACCGTTCCTACCCGGACACCGCCGCCAACACTCAGGTTCCCCAAAAAGGTTGTCCAGCGGTATCCCGAAGAAACACCCAGAGATAAATTCCACTGGTCATAGGGCATGAGGTATTCATCCGGGGGTATCTCGTTGGCATCTTCGTATTCCTGGTAGGATTTAAATCCGTCCGGATACGCATAGATTTCATCGCCGTTAAAGTAAGGAGGGGTATTGTTCATGGCGGCTTTCCGGCTCAGATGTTGGGCAGTAAAATCAAAACTTCCCGAAAAAGGAAGCCCAAACATCCAGCGCTGGGTATAGGTAGTGACTATGGACTGGGTATCCGGCGAAGCGTTTACTGTGGCCCCCAACTGGTTGCCCGAGCCCCGGAAATTCCGGTCGTTCCATTGGGCCATGAGCGATACCGGGAAGGTATTGGGATCGGAAGAACCTGAGAAGGTAAAACCAAACTGAACATCGGTGGTAGGCTGTTCTTCCACATTGATCACAAGGTCCATAAGGGCATCGGTACTGCCCGGAGGAGTTTCGGGGTTAACAGCGGAAAAGTACTGCAAGTTATAAAGATTACGCAGTCCGTCCATGACCTTGGTTTTGGAGAAAACATCCCCCGGTTCCAGGGAAAATTCCCGGAGTATAACCGAATCCTTGGTCTTTTTATTGCCCTTGACGAGAATATGCTCAATATGCGCCCTGCCCCTTTCCACAATAACCACGTTATACGAAATGGTTCCCGCTTCGGTATCCCGGGCAGGAACCGGATTTATCTGGTTAAAGATATACCCGTTTTCATAGTAAAGATCCGAAACCTTCATAAGATCAGCCTGTACCTTTTTGTCACTAACCGTAACCCCCACTTTGGAAGTTATGAGAGCGGAAAGCTGCGCCGTTGAAAAGATATGGTTACCCTCAAAGGTCACGCCTGCGAATGTATATATTCTTCCTTCATATAGTTTGAAGGTAATGGTCATCAGGTTATTACCCTTTTCATCCTTGCGGGTTTCCCGGACGGCGTCGATAACATTCGCGTCAATATACCCCCGATCATGGTAATACTGAACCAGGGTCTGCCTGTCGGCTATGAGTTTTGATTCCTGAAAAGCGCCGTCGGCGATTATACCTTTCGTTTTAAGGGAGAGCTGTTTTTCAAGGGTCCTGGAAGAAAAAACCGAATTCCCTTCAAAATTGAAAGCCTCAATGGCTATCTTCTCCCCCTCGTCAATATGAAAAACAACTACAACAGTGGAATTGCTGGCGGACTGTGTCTCGGAATGGACTTTTATATCGGGATATCCTTTTTCCAGGTATTTATTGACAATTGCCTGCTCATCCGCGCGGAGCTTTACCTGGGTAGCAACATCGTTTACCTTGACGGTAACTGTATCAAGAAGCTCGTTCCGTCTAAGTCCGCTGTTACCTGTAAAATTGATCCGGGAAACCGTGGGCCTTTCAACAACAGTAAAACGTATAATTACCGCAGTTCCCGCGGCATCTGCACGAACCGCGGTGGGGGTTATCGTCTCGAAGTACTCCAGGGCATAGAGGCGGCCTAAAATATCCCAATAAACATCATCACTGAAAGTCCGGCCTATGAAAGGCTCGGTAATCCCGTCAAGCTCAGATTGTTTTACATGGACAAGCCCTTCAAATACAATGCGCCGGATTGGCTTCCCCTGGTACCAGTCATCGGACTGCTGGGCTGCAGGCTGTTGACCCGCAGTCTGCTGATCCCCGGACTGCTGATCTGCAGGCTGTTGACCCGCAGCCTGCTGGTCCCCGGACTGCTGGGCAAAACCGGAAAAAGCTATCACAAACATCAGGACAATGGCTAAACCTAAACGCATCTATGCTCCTCAAAATCGCTGAATATGCATCATAACTATCGCAAAAAAACAAAAAAAAAGAAAGTCGTCTTCGTCCAGGTTAAAACGATTTCCGCCAGATAAGGGAAATGGAAGTATCGGCAATAAACCAGTTTTCCGGATGGAGGGGGACTATATTGAAATGAATATCAAACAGGGGATTCCGCATTTCAAGGCCGATTTCCGGTTCCAGTCTCAGCCCTCCCATGGTTTGCTTGGTTTCATCGTACTTAAGGGAAACCATGGCCTGGGCAAACATTGCCGATCCAATGTACTTTCCCAGAAAAACAGTAGTATTATCAAAATAGTTACCGACCCGGTACGCCCGTTCAACAGTAGTATCACTACTCTCTTTGGGGTGATTCGAGGACGTGGCCTGCAGAACCACGTTCTGCAGGAGCTGGGTTCGTAAGGAGAGCATATCCAGGCCAAAAAAATCCCTGACTCTTTGCTGGAGACGCCGCATTACCGCGAATTGGGTAAGACTGTCGAAAGCTACCGAAGCCGCGATATTCCGTTGTTCTCCTCCTCCCCCTCCTTCTCCCAGGGGACTCTGGCCCAGGATGGAGTATATCTCCAGCTGGGAAAGGGGGGGAGTTGACTCAAACCTGGGTGTAAACGACCTGATGGGCGCCTTATCGATGATCATCGCAATGGTTACGGGGCTGTTATCCGCTGTCTGATCCCGAATTTCAGCCCTGGCGGATATGCTGGGATCAAAGTTGGTTTCGTTTTCTTTGAAGAAAAGCGTACCCTCCCGCAGATAGAAATTCCGTTCCAGATAGAAAATTTCCCCGCTTCTGAGCTTCACATCCCCGGTAAGGGTAAAACGTTTTGACGCGCTGTCACTTGTGATGTGTATCCCCGTCCCCATATCCGCATTGGCCTGAAGTACGGGCAAATTGGTAGTAGGCCAGAAGAATTGCACCCTGCGGCCGGTACGGATGGAAATATCGCTGACCGTGGATATCCCGCTATCGTCAACCTGAACCTGTCCGTTTTCCATCGCGGCAAGCTCACTGCCGTTAAGACTTATTTCGGTATTATCGGCACTCAGATCTCCGGTAACCGAAAGTATTTTATCTTCCATTGCTACAACGAGCTTTCCTCCCACAAGGCCGTTGGCAATTACCCCGGCGATATCAAACTTATAGGGGATGGGTGTCTCCTGAGGCACCTGTATATCAATACTGAACACGCTGGGTATCCACTGGTCAAACCGGAAAAAGGCGGAAACTTTCCCCCCTCCGCGGCCAACCGCCGCGTCTACAGGTCCAAAGGTCATTTCAGTTCCATTAAGGGAGATAGTCATTGGCACGGGCCGTATGGGTTCGGGAATATAACCTGGTACCAGGATCTGTATACTGGTCCCCCGGGCGGTTCCGTAAAATTCCGGATCCGTAAGGGAACCTGTAACCCTTATGGAGGCATTGACAATACCGCCGGGGAAGGCCACTGGCGCCGACGTGGGCATGAAACGCCAGAGAGAACCCAGATCCACATAAAGATCCGAGCCCTGGGCGTCTATTGTTTTTGTATCGATGAAACCGGTAATTGCCCCCCTTACCGGAGACGGCGCCGAAAGGGCAACGTAAAAACTCCCCCCGCCTGAGACTTCGGGACTATACCGGAAACGAATCATATTCCTTGGACCGCCTGACAAATTTAAGGTAAACCCTTCTTTTTTCCGGAGGCAGGCAAAGGTAAGGGCAAAGGGTTCAGGGGCTTCAATATTTTCGTAACGGGCCGAATCAACCGTCAAGGACCCGTCCAGTGAGCCCAAATTCTGGATCATATCCAGCCAGGTTTCGGTAGGAACAAACCTGGCCTCTCCCCGGAATGAAAGCTCCACCGGACTGCCCGAAAGATTTCCCCGGATACCGGCTTTGACATCAGCCCGGCAGGCGGCGCGATCAATACTGAAATTCGGAACAGATATCTGAAGGCCGGAATAGTTGATGTTGAGCAGATTGATACGAAGCGTAGTACTGTTCAGACTGGCCTGCGCGGAAGCCTTTATTGTGTCGTTCTGCCGGTACAGAGTAAGGGAAGTGAGCTCTGTTTGAAGGGCAAATGACTGGGGGGATTCCCATGACAGCCTGACGCTACCGCCGGCCACAGCGTTCTGGGTACTTATGCGGGAAAGCTGCATTCCCTGTCCTGACAGATCCAGATCCAGCCGTTTATTCTGATAGGTACCGCTCAGATTATAGTATTCCTTGTGCTCGTTTCCGGATATATCCGCCCTGAAATGGCAGAATGAGTATGAACTATCCCAGTTAAGGCTGATATTTCCTGCCAAAGCTCCCCGGCCATCATCGAAAAAAAGGTTTGGAATAGTCATCCCTGTCTGGCTGGCGGAACCGGAAAAATGGAGGGACGCAAAGGAAGAGCAAGGGGTAGTTAGACCGGTGATTTCAAATTTTTCGATGGCAGCCTGCCAGGAAGCCGGAGAATTGTAAAAAAGGGAAACGAGAAAGCTCAACGAGGCTAACTTATCCCCCGACGGAAAGGGGATATTTTCCCCCTGGGCATACCCGGAATATTCTCCCGCTTTTCCGGATGAGAGGTAAACTTGAAACCCGTAGGAACCCCGTATGCTTATGTCCTTGTGTTCCAGGACCATCCCCTCAAAAAAATAAGTCAGATCCTTGTGGGTAGCGCCTATGGAAAATGAGATATCGTTGGTATCGGAAAAATCAACGGAACCGGAAATTTCCGCAGCGCCCTTCCCCCAGGAAATACTGCCCTCGCTTAGCTCAAATTTCTTGTCCGTTCCCGAAAGGGAAGCTGCGGCCATGATATCGGTAACGCCTTCATAGGCGATGACTATACGGGGGGCGTTGTAGTAGAGTTGCTTGTAATCGGTGTTGAAAAAAACCTCGGTGGTTACGGACAGATCCTTCGCAACGGAGCGGGCGATCGGAGGTATGTCCGGAAGCGGGGTCAGCGGTTCGGCGATAGCGAGCATATCCCCCACAGAAAAGGAATCCAGATTCAAGTTCACATGGAAATGCCCGGGGTTGTAATCCAGGGAACCTTCAAGGGAAAATTTGCCCATTCTTACATTTTCATAGGAATTAATGTCCTCGTCTTCGGTATTCCTGAACCTGAGGGCGGAAACAGCGAAAGAAAGACCCTTATCCTCCTGGAAGACTGACGCATCAAGGCCGGAAAGTGCAATGTTTCCCACGCTAAGGTTTTCCGCGAAAAGATCGATCTCCCTGCCCTGGGTACTAAGGGAAAAATCACCGCTTATACCGCCTCCTCGGCCGGTTTCCCGCCGGGGCCTGAAGTCCGAAAGGGAAAGAGAACCGTAAGGCGTAACGGGATCAAAACCCATACCCCCCCGGAATTTCAGGCTGCCGTAGGCGGAATGTATATCCAGAGTATCGACCTGCAGACGGTCCTTGCTGCCGGAAGCCTTGACGTTCAAAGAAGCCGGACCGGGAAACGAATCCACCGGTAGAGCGCCGGAAAAATCCATGCTGTAGAGAAGCCTGCCTGAACTGTCAGTTTCAAAACCCACATTCCCGGTGATCCTGAAAGCCAGCCAGGGGTTATAGTTCTGCCATGAACCAGTAAGGACAAACAGATCCTGCGGTGAAAAATTTTCCCCCTCAAAACGCCCCTGGAGAGAACCGCCCTCCAGATCATAAACCAGCGAAATGGCTGTCGGGGAATTATCGTGGGTTTTCCGGGCTTCCAGACGGCCATTTGAAAGAAAAAACCCGATAGTCAACGGCTTGCCCCTGAAATAGTTTCCATAAAAGGAAGGAATCTCTACCGTAGCGCTGCCGTCTTCCATATCTACCGAATATTCCCCGCGGACGCGACCGTTCATGAAAGCTTCTAGCGCCTGGGAAGAACCCATACTTTTTATGACTGTTAATAAAGTAGCCGGGCCGCTACCGGAGTTCAGGGAAGCTGCCGCGTCCCAACGGCCCTGGAAACTGATCTTGTCCAATCGTACAGAAGCATCGAGTCCGACATTCTGTATCCTGAAACTGCCTGCCGGACCTGAAAGTTCCCATTCACCGTTCCAGATTCGGAAGCTAAAGTTCTCGGGAAGCAGATCCCTGAAATTTTGCAGATTTTTCTTGGCGGAAGAAGGGTTGTTTTCTTGTCCCCCGGGAGATGAAAGACGTTCCGCGAGATCCGCGTCTTTTTTAAAGTCCAGGCTCAGAACCGGGCGGTCAAACCGTACCGAACGGAGAGCCTCCCAAATGTTCCCCCGCAAGAGTTCCGGAAGTGAGTAGGAAAGCCTGAGCCTCGCGATACTTAAGAATTCACTGTCGTCTTCCCGGAGTACGCGGACATTTCGTATGTCCAACACTCCAAAAATGGACGGACCAATAGAACCATACTGGATCTTGCGGCCCCAGTAGGCTTCGGTTTTATTGATATAACCGTCCCTGAATTTTTCAATCCGATCCTGAAGGGTGAGCTGGAGAGGACGCAGCGCCACGGTTGTTCCCACCACCAGGGCAACAAAGATGAGGATCTTTATACTGATGCCCATGAAGGGAAATCGTACTTTTATGCTGCTTGCCACTCCTATACCTTATTTTCGGCCGCGCCGAAATACAATTGTACTAACTCTTTAAATAATATACCCTCTTTAAACATGGAAATTCTTAGAAATTTGGTTGTCTTCGAGGGATGCGACGGCTCCGGTACCACTACCCAGCTTAGCATACTGGAAGATTTTTTTCAGCGGAACCCTGACGGGCTGTCCCTTCCTCCAATGTATAAAACATTTGAACCCACGAATGGTTCCATAGGAAAGTTAATCCGCGGCGCCTTACGGAAGGAAACGCGGCTTTGCCCCGAAACTGTCGCCCTGCTCTTTGCCGCCGACCGGAGGGAGCATATGTACTCAGACGGAGGTATCGTAGAGCGCTGCAACCGGGGAGAATTGGTAGTTTCCGACCGCTATGTACCCTCTTCCCTGGTTTACCAGGGTATTACCTGCGGCGAGGAACTCCCTCTGGAGCTGAACCGGGACTTTCCGGGCCCGGAATTACTCCTTTATTTTGATATTGATCCTGAAACTGCCCAAAAACGCATAAAAGGCCGGGAATTCGCGGAACAAACACCAAGGGAAATTTATGAGTATCTGGACTTTCAAATTCAGGTCCGCCAACGTTACACTACCCTTATTCCCCAATTCTCCGCCCAAGGCGTCAGGGTTGAAATCATAGACGCCTCCCCTCCCTCCGAAGAAGTAGCCAGGGAAGTATGGAGGGCTATCCGGAAAATGCCGATATTCAAAACGTGAAAAAGCCTTTTCTGCTTGCTTTTGCGCTTCTTCTTACCCTGCTTCCTGTAGTCCCGCTTCATGCATACTATGTAACCTACAAAGAACAGTACTACCGGCTCTACCATCTCCATTATGTCCAGTCCCCGGATGATACCATTGAAAACATCTACTGGCTCGAAAAGGCCCTGAAGGCAGATTTCTGTAACCCCCTGTACGCCCTTGCCCTCATCGAAAACGAAACCCAGTGGGAGAAGTACCGCTACCTCTTTATGATGCATGTGAACATCAAACTGGCGGAACAATACCTCTTTCTGGGAAACAAATGGAACAAGCGGAACGCCTATTTTTACAACGCCCCATGGAAGGAACAAAACCTGGGTAGCCTTACTACTGCCGAAACCTGTTTCCGCACCGCCCTCTACTACTGGAACGAAGCCCTTACCTGGGCTGATAAGCTCAAGGACAAAAAGTTCCGTTTTATGAATCTCGAAAAGATCCAGTTTTGGGAAGACGAAGCCGGCCGCATAGACGATAAAACCCTTGATTACGGAAAAACCATCAACAGGGAACTCGCCCTGCTTCAGTCGGTCAGGGAAAAATTTCAGGCTATGGACGGGAATACATATTAAAGAAGGGAATAGGGACTGGGGATCGGGGAATAGGGACTGGGGAGAGTAGTTCGTAAACTTTGGGTGGTTAACCTCATGCTTTGCTTCCTTACCAATCTCCCTACTCCTTACTCCCTTCCCATTCTTCCCCCTTATTGCAATTCTCCTTTTAATGTGCTAGTTTGTTCAACGGTTGAACAAACTGGGAAAAGTGGAGCGTGTTCCGGCCGCCCATGCCATTCTCCAGGTAAAAATTCTTTGCGTTTTTAAACCGAACTTCTCTTCGGAAGGTTTTCCTTGCCCCAAAATCCATCACAAACTGTTTCCCTTTCAATGCCCGTAAACGCGCTGCAGGTAAAAAATCCTGTCATTGATACGGAATACATTATCCTCGAAAATATCTATGATTCTGCAGTTCAGCGGATATCACTGCGCCAGAGGGATCTGGCCCAAATAGCGGGCGCTTCCCTTGGAATGACCAATTCCATCCTTAAAAGGCTGACACAGAAAGGGTGGATTACAGTGAAAAAACTGAACAGCCGCAATATACAGTACGCGGTAACCCTTGAGGGAATGAATGAAATAATTCACCGCAGTTACCGGTATTTTAAGCGTACCATACGAAACGTTGTTTATTTTAAGGATACCCTGGAGGATCTGGTCTCCCATGCAAGGCGGAGAAACATAAACTCCATTATTCTTGTGGGCGCAAGTGATCTGGATTTTATTGTCGAGCATATATGCCAGCGCTGGGATTTGAATTTTTGGAAGATCCCCGAACATGAAACAGCGGAAGAAATAGTGTCCCCGAATACCCTTAAAATCTACGCTGAGGGTATTACCGAAAATTTGGGGACAAACCGGACAGTACAGCAGAATGTTTTCTACCTTTCCCGGCTTATCATAAAACAGGCTGCCAGGACGGAAGCGGGTGTGAATGAAAACTGAGTTTGATTTTACCTTTGGAAGCTATTCCTCACGGGTTGTGATTCGGGAACAAACGCCGCCGCTCCTGGAACTTACC
>Ga0123357_10009255_pt1 | contig 12411 bp, 5 predicted proteins | sample TergutEmb28metaG_FD_89873 | JGI IMG/M metagenome (GOLD analysis project Ga0123357, IMG submission 89873) | Embiratermes neotenicus P4 segment gut microbial communities from Petit-Saut dam, French Guiana - Emb289 P4 | ecosystem: Host-associated > Arthropoda: Insects > Digestive system > Gut ... | reverse complement strand
TAAAAAAATAAATTTTACCACACAAAAATTTACAAAAAAAAAAAAACACACTTTTTGTACAAAAGTCCCCCCCCCCCCCCGAAAGTGTTCCCATTTATGATAAAATGTGAAAATATAACAAAAATACAAAACCACTTTGTTCTAATGTAATCTAGTACATACGCTCCCCGACTTAAATTAAAAAAAAATCAGGCGCCCAAATATAGTGTATATTCATACAGAAGGGAATCCAGTTCAAATCGATACTTCGTCACACTGTAAACTGATAGGCCACTGTGTGACTGAATTAAGCACGGGGACTACATTACCTTATATTTTTCTTGTAACAATATATAATTTAAGAAGGACGCAGGACATGTGCTTAAAATTAAGCAATTTTAAAACGGTCCCACTATTAATGTCTCACTTTCGGTATAAAGTGCTGCATTCGAAATCGCAGGGCGAGAAGCCCTCTATATTATGTAGAACACTAAAGCACGTTTACTTACGTCAGGCGATTGTAATCTAACAGGCAAGGGCGCTTTTCACCAACTACATCCAGGTTCGATTCCCTGCAAAGTACATAACGCAATGAGGTGCTGAAAAAAAGAGTTGCTCATAATATTCCTTTTCTACTATTCATTTGGTTGTTTTCGCTTTACGAATATGCCACTCGCTGTCAAACACAACCAACCGTTGAAATCCCGATGGTAACGGTATGTACCGCCTACTGTAACATTAAGAAACCTCGCCGTTTCCCCAATGAATGGATTATGTCTCTTTAATGCTTATCACAATAAACGCCAAAATTTACCAAAAGAATGTTAATAGGCTGGTTTTTGTAATGGAAATGGAGTGAGTTCCCTCTCAGGTAGGAACTGAACTGGACGCCAGACGTAGAAGGATTAAAAAAGATACGTATGGGGTATTATTTCTTCATACATTCATTTACATGAGGCTGTTACCAAGAAACATGGGCGAAGCCTGGGAACCTTCCTAAAAGCGATCCTCTTTTGGAAATCGGGAAACTTTGGACAGAAAACCACTTTCACTTTTAAAAAGGGATTTAAAGAAACATTCTGTACATAGGATAAAGGAACCATGTAGAATTTAAGTGTCTGTAAAATTCTAGTACTCTGTGGCTGAGTATTTTGGAAACAGTATATAATATTTATTAACCCCTTAAAGACGGGAGTTAATCTAAATTATTTTTAAAAATGCATTGCCTACCCGGCAGTGAACACTCCGTCTGCACTATAGAAATCAACCGTTTAAAGCTTTACAGGGAACTGATCTTTTTTCTTTCTTTCCTGAGGTGAATACAAAACACAGAAATACACTAAGTTGGTAGAATGTAGAATTGTTTAGTGTTACCTCTGGACTTTAAAGGGTAAACTATGGTGAGGCATACTCGTTTTAACTGTCCGGCTGACCGCCCACAGGACAGTGACACTTCATGTGAAAGACAGGAAAGAGAAGAGAGAGGAAATCATAATAAATTACGCACAATGTATACAAATTACCGCATTCTGTACTACTGTAGTCTAAGAGAACGGCCTTCAGCACTTTTATTTTGCAACAGGGCGCAAAACAGGAACTATGGAAAACAAATCTTTTGGCGTGATTGTTAATATCTCCTAAACGTGAAATAAAAATAATTCATTTACTGACTATTTGTAACTTATGTATATTGGACCGTGCATCATTGTGATAGTTAAAGAATAAGAGACCAACTTGGTGTCACAATTTATTAAGTTTCATTTCACTTCTTCTATGTTCGATATGTTTCGGACATTAATACATCCATCATCAGGAGCCTGCTACTTTTCTTCAGCCTGCCACACGGATACCACCCCAACCAGCCACACCGAACCTCCAACACACATCGAAACAAGAACACACAACCATTGTGGTGCTACAATAGAAAAGTCGCAGGCTCCTGATTATGGGTGTATTAATGTCCGAAACATGTTGAGCATAGAAGTGAAATAAAACTTAATAAATTGTGAAATCAAGTTGGTCTCTTATTCTTCAACTATTTGTAACTTGTCTATTCGTGCAACAGTGTTATTCACGAAATTCAACAACGCACCTCAGACGCATCGAAACAAATGTCTGCCCCGAAGTGAAGCAATAGATGTGTTGGCCAACTGCTGCTTCTTACAGACCTGTTGGCCAACAGCTGCTTCCCACAGATGTGTTGGCCAACAGCTGCTTCCCACAGATGTGTTGGCCAACAGCTGCTTCCCACATGTGCTGGCCAACTGCTGTTTCTTACAGATGTGTTGGCCAACTGCTGTTTCTTATAGATATGCTGGCCAACAGCTGCTTGTTACAGACTTGTTGCCAACAGCGCCTTCACACAGACTTGTTGGCCAACAGCTGCTTCACACAGACTTGTTGGCCAACAGCTGCTTCCCACAAATGTTTTGGCCAACAGCTGCTTCCCACAGGTGTGTGGGCCAACAGCTGCTGCTTACAGACTTGTTGGCCAACAGCTCCTTCCCAACAGACATGTTGGTCAACAGCTGCTTCCAACAGATGTGTTGGTCAACAACTTCTTCCCACAGATGTGTTGGCCAACAGCTGCTTCTTACAGACTTTGTAACTGAATGAAAATCCTGAACAACAGTGTTGGTATTTTAAAGTAACGCAGAAATATAGCGTATTAAGCGCTACATTATACCTATATTTCAAATTCTATTGTTGATTATTGTACTTTTAGTGTGCCTTGCACTTACTTCTCATCATTCGAATAATTTCTATTAAAAGGAAGGTAAGCTCAATCGTACTGCAAATAATTCGTTTTTAATTCTCATTTGTTGTGAAAGTTCGGATTTTTACTTTAATTATTCCACTAAAGATGACAGGCAAGGTTAACTGTGCCTTTTCTTAAGCTTTCCTATACGTAGCTGCTTTTTAGGAATAGTAGAGTCAATTTAAAAGCAATAACTGCCGCAAGCATGCAGATGTAACACTTTAAAGTGTGTTATTTAACGACGTCTTAAGTTACTGAGATTATATAGCGTAGAGAAGAAAACCAACTAGATGCTACTGAATGATTTATTGCACTTATAATCTGCTCAACATATTTCGGGCACATATATGACCATCATCAGGAGCTCGACATTATACTTGTGTTATTACCGCATATGGTGTGTAATTCCTTGGTTGCTGGTGGTCGGCGGTCAGGTGCAGGGTAGCAGGCTATGTGTCCGGGATGAGGGAAGCTACACAAGTGTAATGTCGAGCTCCTGATGATCGTCATATATGTGCCCGAAATATGTTGAGCAGATTATAAGTGCAATAAATCATTTAGTAGCATCTAGCTGGTTTTCTTCTCTACGCATATACAGCGATGCACGGACAAACATACATAAAATTTACTGAGATTATATAGCGTCTGCAAAATTTAAATGGACGACTAGTGAATATCTGGGGAATGATACCGACGCGAAAATGGAAGTACTCGCAGAAAGTCCTGTCCCATTGCCACTGCACACGGGTGCACAATTCCTGGACACCAGTTCGCTGTGGCGACTAAATTTCGTAGGATGGCTTCTGACATTTTTGAGTCCCCATTGTGGAACTTGCACCACGTCATCTTTCCGGCGCATAAAATTTTGAGATGGCTCCTAGATATTTGGAAAAATTTGTACATTCCTAACCCTGTTCACCACAAATCCCATATGGAACAGCCTGGGTTGAAACCCGGTTTCTATAGTCAAGAGGCCGGTGAATAACATCTGGAGCCACGACACAGACTTGAACAAAATTCCTATAATTGTATTCTCTGACCATATGCAATTAGTGAGGGATCTGATTGGGAAATGACATCAGTGGTACTAGAACAGCCCTCTCAACCTGACACAGATTCGCACGATGGGCTATTTGCGTATATTTTCTTTGACGTATTGGCTTACACTGCGAAGGAACATTGCCTGTTACAAGTCGGAGAAGTCTTCTGTGTGATACCAATTTATAACTGTCCTTTATAAGTCCAATTTACACTATTACATTTATTTCTTGCGATTATGTACAGAATTTCTTGTCATTTCATGACCTTTCTGATTTGTTAGCACTAATAATTTGTGTGAAGCAGTGTTGTATATCCTAACCATTAACTCCTAATGTACATAACCAGACATCGACAGATATTTCGCTTTGTATCAGGCATGTGGAATGGTTCGTGACTGAAGCTTCTTTTCGTATATATGCTCTACAATGACACGAGGAAATCTCGGTACATCTTTTGCATCTTTGCCTCCAAACGCTATGTCACAGTCTTTACATTTGTAGTTTTTAGGGAAAGTTTTCAGTTCCGTCGCAGACGTGACGAATTGTCGAAACTGTGGACTTCGAAGAGAACTTGTAAAGCTTAATGGCCTCTCGCCTACATTTATTTTCCTACAGAACTAGACGTCTTGAATTATGAATACTATTAACCGTTTATATACTAAAATTAACCTGAATTATATATACAGGTTCATTTCGTATCGCGCAGTAGACACATTCCGTCTCGAATGTAAAAACCATGCACTTAGTGCTGTGCACGTAAATAATCGCTATTCATAGGCGCGTTAGCAAAACCGCGAAAAGCTATTAACTTTTTCATATCTATCCGTCCGTCCGTCAGTGCGTCTGAATGGAACAGCTTGACTCCCACTAGATGGGATTTCTTTTAATTTAATAATCGATTATTTTTCGAAAATCTGTCGGAAAAAATTCAAGTTTCATTAAAATATGACAAGAACAGAGTGTACTTTACGCGAAGACTGGTACACATTTGTGATCATATCTCGCTTAATCCTTCTTAGAAGGAGAAATGAGAAAGTTGTAGAAAGAATCAAAACACACACTTTTTCTTCAATAACTATTTTTAACAAAAACCTAGCCATTTATGAGATAATGCGGAAAAAAATCTGTAGAGCTGGACAGGCCGCAGATGGCAATATAATACGACGCATGCGCATTTCATGTCGGATATCTGAGGCTACGAACACATACTCAGAATGTGTAATACATATTGCTTTTCCACTGCAACATTGGTTGCACGAACGCGCCTCAATATTACGTTATATGTACATTACCTGTCTTGTTTTTTCTGATATCTGTATAAAACGTACAGATTTTCTCTGTAGCAGAACGAAGAATTTTTTTGGTATTAAACGTAGAGGTACAAATACTAACCACTAGGCTTCAAAAGTTAATGCACGCATTCTTTCTATGTCCAAACTGTCACACACAGCTCAGAATTTCAAACAGCAGTCGTATTTGTGTTATTGACTTATAGACGGTACTTCACATAGTGCACTCCTGTACTGCAGTTCACTTGTCTAGCTGTAGATGGTTCGTTACCGCTAACAAACCAAAAACCAAACAGAACTTTCACACAGCCGCCATGATATTCTTTTATGTTCTTTAAAAAACACTTAATATGTTTTTAGTTTGTCCATCCCTGCCATTGTTCACCACAAATCCCATATGGAATAGCCTGGATTGAAACCCAGTTTCTACAGTCAAGAAGCCGGTGAATAACAGCTTGAGCCATTGCACAGACTTGAACAAAATTCCTGCAATTATATTCTCTGACCATATGCAATTAGTGAGGGATCTGATTGGGAAATGACATCAGTGGTACATATACAAAAACCAAACAGAATTTTCACACAGCTGCCGTGATATTTTTAGGGTCTTTAAAGAAAACTTAACATGTTTGTAGTTTAGCTTTTTTTTTAATTTTTATGCAACGAGGGCGTGAGATATATTATTTGTAATTTATCGAAAAAAAACTTCACAGCGATGTATCAGCAGTCGTTTAAGTAAAAGCCTTCAAAACCGGGTGTTCAGATACTGCAGGGTTTCAAAATTACGACGCTCCGAACATTCTTGTACAAGTGGGCCGGGTTAGACTACTGCAGTACTTACGTCGGGCTTATGCAAAGTAATGTAATGAAACCCTCTATATTTTGGGTGCCAATTCTCGCTACGAATACAATTAGAGTTAAAAATAAGACTCATTTGTTGTAGGCAAAGTATAACGCACTTGTCTATCTTCATGTATTATAGTGAATCTTGGATGCGACTGTAACGATGTTACTATTTTTAGGCAATGCGTAATTGAAACTTTGTCTTTCTACAGATATCTCACGCACAAAAACTGATGCTCGGAACGGCAGAATTTGTCAGCCTAAGCACAAGTGTTTCTAATCGAGTGGATCAGCGTTTGCGGTACTGCCATTTCATATGGACGGATTTTAGGTCGACTGAAGTCAATAACTTCACTTTCAGATCGTTTGATATCGCAATGGACATTGACCCTTGGTAAAGTAGTTGACCGCCTTAGTTAACTAATTTGGGACTACAGAAGACAGTAAGTGAGCTGGAACAATAGAATAATGGAGTAAATGAGCAGGGACTGCAGAAGGCTGCAGCAAAGCAACAAGAACCATAGAAGAGTGCAGTAAGTGAGCAACGACCATAGAAGGGTGCTGTAAGTGAGCAAGGGCCATAGAAGGGCGCAGCAAGTGAACGAAGACCATAGAAGTGTAGAGGAAATTAGTAAGAACCATAGAAAGATGAAGTAAGTGAGGAAGGACCATTGAAGGGTGCGGCAAGTGAGCAAAGACCGTAGAAGGACGCAGTAAGTGAGCAGGGTCGATAGAAAAACAGAGTAACTAAGCCAGCATAGGGTAACTAATAAATAGCGAAGAACTCAGTGATATGTGCAGTTCACATGCTTGTGGAAGGATAATGAAATGCTAATTCTTAGATGGGTTTGACTTGGGGCTAGGATGAAATAAGGGATATCGGAAAAATTTTGGCGAGGAAATTTCTCGACTGACGATTAATAAAATTTGAATGACACATCGTATGCTAGGAATAAAGATTATTATTTACCCACAAAGAACAAAGTGGGCAAGACCTTAAAAAAAAAGTAATAAACACGACTTACAATCTAAAGCGGCGATTCTCAACGGAGGGCCCGCGAAATGAGTGGAATCTAACTCAGCGGAACATACCCCTTTCAGATTCTTCCTAATCTTAGTTTTATTGTAGTTACTGCTGGACAATTACGGTCTTTTTTACATTAATGTAACAGAGGTTTTTACATTCTAAGCATATTTCTTAATAATAAGTATTACATTCATTAATTTTACAGTGAGATGTTTCTCAAGGACCCACGACAACCTTTGTATAAAAAAAGCACTCTAAAATAAGACGTGGCGGATTTGAGGTTCTCAAAGTCGTGTTTCTGAGGATTTAGATCTTCTGGATTGTGGCGCCATGTCGTCGGTTGAGCTGTTCCCAAGATTTCGAAGGATGACCGTGCTTTTGAAACGTCGATAAACATTTACCCAACGACACAGAGAAATGTCTTCGAAGACCCGAATCTAGAGCCGTCATAGCTGAATCGGTATTGCGGCTGGGCTACGGGTTGTACGACTGAGGGATTTTAGATGGATTATCTGTAGGAGCAAGAGAACTGTCTTTTCTACAAAGCGTTTAGCTCGACTCTGGAACAAACTCAGTCTCCTTTGCAATGGACACCTGGTTTTCTTTACCCGAGGGCAAAGCGCCTGCAAATTGAAGCTGACCACTCTTCCATTTCGTGCCGTGGTTAAAAATGCGCGGATCTGTGCCTCCACTTTCCCATGTATTCAGGACGTGACGTTTAATTAAGCACAGTGAAAAAAGAAATACCTTTAACTTTACTGAAAAGCAGCGTAACTGCAGTCAACAGAATTCAGCCGCAGCTTAGCACAGAATTACAACTGATTCATTTTAGTGCCCAGTGGCAGTTTTCTGTGAACGCCGTTGTTAACCTTCGTGTTCCATATAAGGTGGTGAATTTCTTGACCAGCTGACAGCTGTCGGTTTACCAAAAGGAGCCTGCTGCGTGGAGTTGTATCTAATGGCGATGCAAGTAATTCATTTAGAAGTACCGGCCCATTAAAGCTGCCAAATGAGCTCTTGGGATTGACACAATCTCCTGTCAGGTGGGTAGCAGGGAGCATTTCCCGGGAATGATGTGATCATTCAACTCCATCTACTGCCGATATTAAACTTGCACGGAGCGTTATTTCCATAAACTACGTCTATCACGTTAAAGCACATAAAAATATTTACATTTTTTTCTTTACGTACTTGAGGGACTGAACAAACAATTGTTTATTCCGCTGGGCAACTACTGGCTCGAAAAATAATTATTAAGTAGTCCTTTCAGTTTTGTATAACTACAAAACACAGTGGTTAAGGTGCTGTGCTACAAATCGGAAGGTCGTTGGTTCGATCCCAGATGGTGTCATTGGAATTTCTAGTTGATGTAAAATCCTTCTGATCGCACTATGGCCCTGGGGTCGACTCAGCCTCTAACAGAAATGAGTACCAGGAGCATTTTCTGGGGGTAAAGGCGGCCGGTGCGTAAGACTGACAACCTTACCACCATCCTGTGCTGTTGTCATGAAATCTGGGAACCTTAACTTCCTGGAATCCTCTGGGCCACTACAGGCCTGTAACGGGACTGCTTTACCATTACCTTCACCTTATAACTACAAAACGGAATAGCACAGTCAGAATTGAGCAGTGTTTCCCATCTACGTTTCCGCCCAGGTTTCGGCAGAATATCGTTGGGGGCTTCGCGGGAAATCGTGGAATAAACACATACAAATTTTAAAAGACCTCGAAAACTACCAAATATTCCTCAAATTGTCGCAGGAATTTTTGTTCGAAAATTGACAATACTGGAGTAATATTCCTACGGTATCAAATGCCTGTTTGTTTCCTAAACTATAAGCTTGTTCATAGGAAAGTGTTACTCTGGATATGAAAAATTATTTTAGAGGTTCCTGTATGAAATAGTAGTTGGGAAAAACTGATCTGGAGACTAGACCAGTGTTGCCCAAATCCCGGGCGACTTAATTTTCCACATTCGCGCCTACTATCTTTCGGTTCTTAGTTTTTTTGAGGTGGCTTCTAGAATTGTGGAAAAGTTGTACACTTCTTGATTAAGCTAAGCGCTAAACGGTCCGGGGTTCAAATTCTGGTAAGGACGCGACCTTTGTCTCTACTTCAAAACGCCCAGACCGTCTGTGGGGCTCACTAAATCTACTATTCAACGAATGCCGGGGTTCCCTCCAAGGGAAAAAGTGGCCGAGACGTGATTTTGACGACTCACATCCACCTAGCGCCGAGGTTCAGAATGACTGGAGCTATATCTCTACTCCCCCTACGTGCCCTCATGGCGTGGACAGGGACTTCACATTTTTTACTTTTTACGTTACGTATTTTCCAGTATATAAGACGCCTCTGCATGTAAGATATCAATCTTTCACTGTCTTCAGTTTTATGTAACTACCTGTACGGAACAAGTGCTGCACACGTGCGCGCCTTTAAGGGGCCTGCCCAATTTTTCACATGATGCGTTAAAAATATCCTATATAATGCTTTTGTTTTGTTGTTCTGAGTACCGCTGCCCTCAACGGGATGTCTCGTCGGATCGAGGCATTCTACGGAATAAAACTTCCCTACTCGGCGAGAAGATAAAATAAATAGCATCTAATTCTCTTTAAAATTTTAAAGTGGATTTATAATACATTTCTGTGTATATGAGAAGGTTTACCGCGCGCAGAAATGTACATATTTATTACATGTACTAAATTTTCAGGGAAGATACCGAATACATAAGCTTGAATTTGTATGACAGTTATTTTCGTATAATCCTTCAAAACGCGAATATTCCCTTCATATAAGACGTGTATGCAGAAATTTTAATGGAAATGATACCGATACTGTAATTCAGTCTTCTAGGATGTTACGCTGCCTCAACTGGTGATTAGTTACAGACGTTCTAAAAGACTATATTTCCTTCCTTCATCAGGGTCAAGCACTACAAGGACACCATGAAGATAAATTCGCTACTCTCCTTCGAAACGTCGGAGACGATTTACCTGTCGATATAAAAAGACTTGAATCTACAACAACACAGCTCCGACAATCTGAAATCTCGAATTATTCTTATTCCATATATCACAATAAGAACAGCAGCTTTAACATGTATAGACTGATGTATTATTTATCTGGTGTAAAGTGTAGTGTCACTGTAGTTCCTGGCAGTTATGGTGCGCCGATGTGCAACAAGATGATGTAAAAAGGTAAAGGTAAAGCAGTCCCGTTACAGGCCTGGAGTGACCCAGAGGGTTCCAGGAAGTTAAGGTTCCCGGATTTCATGACAGTGGCACAGGATAGTGGTAAGGTTGTCAGCTTTACGCACAGGCCGCCTTTACCCCCAGGAAATGCTCCTGGTACTCATTTCTGTTAGAGGCTGAGTCGACCCCAGGGCCATAGTGGGATCGGAAGGATTATGTCAACGAAAATTTCCAATGACACCATCTGGGATCGAACCAACGACCTTTCGATTTGTAGCACAGCACTTTTATCACTGTGCTACCGCGGTCCCGAACAAGATTATGTACAGTCTCTTACTCAAAAGAAATCAGTTGAGCTACACAGCGTGGGTAGACTCCCTAACACTCGCGACGACGGTCGGGGGAAAACATATAGATCGCATTCAAAAACACGATACTCTAGCACTGCACGACCTTGTTTACACTGGTCACCATTTGTTGGGTGTTTCGTTTACGAGTATAACATGCCTAAATTCAAATTTGTACAGAGCTCTAAACTCGCAGAACACTACATAAAATACCCCTACGATCTCACATGCAAAAAGTACACGAATGCACTTCAGCCCAATGTATTTTGAACTACAATAAATCGGCTAAGAATCACAAACAAGGGGTGTCGGTTTTCTCCAGTGCATACTGCCAAGGTCAGTCGTATACTTGTAAGTCAATATCAGTACGTAAAGGTAAATATGAGAACTGTCCGCGAAGACAACACAAAATTGTAGTGACATAACCAAGGAGGTATGTCATATTGTTTGTGACGTCAGAGTGGCACGGCATACACCGCAACTCAACACTCTTTATCAGATCTAACGTAAAAACAGTGTCTAAGACAAACGTACAGAGCTCAGATTCGCAGGCCCTGTGTAAGCGATTAGACATTCCTCCAATGGGCTCAGTATTAGTGACGGAACCATTATTATTCCTTCCGTTGTTCTAATTATGTGTTCACTAACTCTACAAATTGTGCCTAATGCAATTCGTCTATAAACTACTAATCTTAACCGGACACTGGTGATTCTAATTTCTAAGTCGCATTCCTTCTTGGCCCCTACCAGCGAATGCACTTTGCCACGCTTCCTCCTTTCGTTTTTTACAACTTCCCGTAGGCGTAACTTGGGATACAAGGAGAGCAAATGCCCCGCCAACTTTTTCCTACCTAAGAATAGTTTTTATTTGGCTATTGCGCTGAGGAGGGGCAAATAAATACGGAAATATTTTCAAAAACATTATTTTGGTGGCCGAAACACACAAAAAAAAATTAATCCAATCTTCCCCCGTTTCTTAACTTCACTCGTTCATAAATTAAAGTTCCTCATACCGATGGAAAATTTCTCCCCCCACCCCCCACCCAACGTCCAGTGTTATTAACCAGGTTACGCCTATGCAATTCCCCACCCGATTTAAATCTATTTCGCTGTCACCTGTGACCTGATCGTTCGATTAAATATAGTTATTATAATGTCTTAGTCAACCTGTGATCAGTCAAACTGTCAGTGATTTTTAAAACATCGACGCGTTTCCGTCAGCGACTTGACACGTCCATAATTTTTAACAAGACCAATGTCATAGGGCTAACCAAAAGTTCATTCAACGGTTGTAGTAGAATCGAAAAGCGATACGAAGAAACCTGCAATATTTTGGAATGCCGGCGCCTATACAGTTGTTTTCATACAATTATGCAGGGCTCTGACGACGACATATCACATATGGGATCATGTGTTGTCTGGACTTTCTCAATTGTCCTTGTCTCAAAATTAATAACACTACGTCTGGAGGACATGATCGTTTCCCATTCTCAGGTAAAAGAGTGAGAAGAACGCCTTCCGATTTGGGTATGTTTGGCATTTTATTTTACCCAATATTAGGCGTTTACGTGATGGTGCTAAGTGAGGTAACAAGTTTGCCCAGACGTTTGGGTTAGATTTGTCTATGGGACCCAAACGAATAGGTGTATCACCCACTCTTTCACCCGACGAAGGGCGCCAGTCCTTTCCCGGAAATATAGCGCCTGTAATTTGATTTTAAACACAGACTGTAGAGACGGACGAAAGAGCAAATCATTCCAGAACTTAACTGAATATACTCGTATGTTCTGTACGACGTGAAAAGCAACGTCGGTCCTACCGTCCGTCAGCGTGTGACCTTTTTTTTTTTTTTTTTACTTTTTTCGGTTTTTCATGAAAATCTACACAAAATCTCTTTACAAAAAATTTTCGAGAAAATTTGAGTTTTTTAAAAATCG
>Ga0123357_10009254_pt1 | contig 12412 bp, 12 predicted proteins | sample TergutEmb28metaG_FD_89873 | JGI IMG/M metagenome (GOLD analysis project Ga0123357, IMG submission 89873) | Embiratermes neotenicus P4 segment gut microbial communities from Petit-Saut dam, French Guiana - Emb289 P4 | ecosystem: Host-associated > Arthropoda: Insects > Digestive system > Gut ... | reverse complement strand
CATGGCGTCGGTGGGGCAATGGCCGAGTTCGACGGCGTTAAAGGCGTGCTGTTCGGGGCGCGGGTTGCGCCCCCAGCCGTCGCGGATGATGAGGACTACGGGTTTCTGTGTTTTGCTCATGGGTGGTTGAAAAGTTTGAAAAAGGAATGAATGAAAAGATGAAAGGAGAAAGTGTGGGGATGGTTCGGGGGCGATGAAAGGCAAAATTGCAGGGGAAATGCGGGAGGGGTGTAATTGCGATTGGTAGCAAAATGTCCGCGAAGCGGGCAAATATGAATAACCGTGGGTTCCGCCCTCAAACGGCTCCACCCACGGTTATTCATATTCAGTCCCTTCGGGACAGCAATTCCGCCACCTTTCGCAATTACACCCATGCGGGAGGCAGGGTAGCACGGACATTCTTGTCTGTGCGGTATTTTTTTGATGAGGGGTGGGAGAGGAGGATTTGGCACAGACAGGAATGTCCGTGCTACCTTGATGGGATTGAGGAGTTGGCACAGGCAGGAATGTCCGTGCTACCTTGACGGCGCGCGAGGGTTACTGGCTGGTGGTGGGCGGCGGCGTCGGGACGAGGGGGCGGGTCAGGGGGCTTTCGCTGGCGCGGCGGGCAACCGTCGCGGCATAGCGTTGCACTTCCATCTCGGCATTCTGGCGTTCGATCAGGGCGGCGACTATCGATTGGTTCATGTCTATCGACTGGCGGGCCATGTTTTCTTTTTCCGTGCGCAGGGCGGTGAGCTGGCCTTCAAGGTCCGCTATCTGGGCCTTGGATTTGTTCTGCTCGTCCAGATAGCCGGCGGTTTGATCCTTGATTTTCTTGATGCTGTCCAGAAAGGCGTCTTCCTTGGCTTTGTCCTTGGCGCGTTGTTCCGCTTCGCGTTTTTCCTGGTTGGCCTTGGCTTCCGCCGCGGATCGCGCGCGCATTTCGGCCAGCTCCTTGGCTTTTTGATCGGCTTCCGCTTTGTCAGCGGCTGCTTTTATTTTGGCTTGTTCATCCAGCACTCTTGATTCGTGAATGTAGAAGCCGACAAAGGCTGCCAGTAATACAATCGGGATTATGACGTATAGGTATTTGCTCATGTTGTGAAATGGGTGATGGGTTGTTTGCGGTGAGGCGCGGTGTTTGTGATTTTAGTTCTTTTTCGCGGCGTTGGCGGCGGCGGCAGCGGCGGCGGCATTGACTGCGCGCTGGAGGTCGGGCAGTTGCTTGTTATAGGCGTCCTCGGCGGTTTGCAGTTTTTGGAGGGCGGTTTCGTAGGCGGTTTTTGTCTGGGCGACGTCTTTGGCGGCGGTTTTCAGGTAATCGACTTGGGCTTTTTGTATCTTGAGTTGCTCCTCGACCTTGAATTTCTGGTCTTTCATGTTTTGGAGGTTGTCCTTGAGGTTGAGGACTTGCTTGGCGAGGCTTTCTTTTTCGCGGAAGGCGACGTCGCGTTCGTCCGTGGCGACTTGTCGTTGCTCGGCTTGTTGTTTTTCCTTGGCTTGGCGGGCGGCGATTTCGGCGATGCGTTCCAGGGCTTGCTTGTTGGCTTCGTCCCATGCGGCTTTTTTGGCGATTTCTTCTTTGCGCTGGCGTTCTTCTATTTCTTTTTGCTGTTGCTCCTGGCGGGCTTTTTCCGCGGCTTGGATGCCTTGCTTGGCATTAAAGTAGAAGAAGATGAACACGGCGAGGATGACGATTGGTATTATGAAGTAGAGTTTTTTCATTTGTGGAAAAAGTGGTGTTGCGGGTGTCGCGGGTTGCGGGTTGTCGGTGAGTTTATAATAGCGTGGGCTGGGCGTCGGCGGGTTGGGCTTGTTGTTGTTGAGCGGGGTCTTGGGTGGGCGCGGGTTTGCCCAGGTTGATGGCGCGGTTGTGTTCGTCAATGGCTTCTTCGAGGGCGCGTTTGATGTCGATGGCGTTTTGGTTCTTGGGGTCCATTTCCAGCGATTTTTTCGCGGCTTCGACGCCGGGTTCGTATTCTTTGAGGTAGAGGTAAACGTAGGCCATGAAGGAATAGAGTCCGGGGGCTTTTTTGGGGGGGACTTCTTTTTTGCTGGCGGCGAGCATGGCTTCGAGGGCGGGGCGGTATTGTTGCAGGTTGTTGAAATAGAGGTAGCCGATTTGCATGTCTATGTTGCCGTCGTTGGGGAAGTGTTTCTGGGCTTCGCGGAAGGTGTCGATGGCTTTCTGGATTTCGTCGAGGTGGATGTAGGTGTTGGCGAGCAGTTCCCAGTTGGAGTATTTGTTGGCTTCCATTTTGCCGCCGTGGAGGCTGGTTTCGAGGAGGTCGGCGGCGCCTTCGAGTTGGTCGGAGTTGAGATACATGACGGCTTTGTTGTAGTAGTCGGTGGGGGTGAGCATGAAGCCGTTTTGCTGGGCGCGGTTGATGGTGTATACGGCCATGGCGTAGGCTTGGTTGCGGAGGAAGGAGCCGTCGGGCGTGGCTTCGATGGTTTGGAGGTAGCTGTTGAGGAGCATGCCCCAGTATTGTTGGTTCTTGGGGTTTGTCTGCACCATGATTTCGAGGTATTTGCCGGATTGGACGAAGTCGCCGAGGGCTTGGGAGATGCCGACGAGGAGTTGGTAGGCGCTGTTGCTTTCGGTGGGTTTGGTGGTGAGGGTGAGGGCGTTGATGGCGGCGTCGCGGGCTTGTTTGAGGAGGTCTTTGTCGGGGGTTTTGGAGTCGATTCTGCCTTGCTGGACGAGGATGCTGGCGATGTAGATGTAGGCTTGGTAGTTGGGTTGGGGGGTGAGGGATAGCCAGCGGCGGAGGGCGGTGAGGGCTTTGGCGTATTTTTGCTGGAGGAGGGCGGGGTTTTTTTCGTTGCTGGCGTCGGAGGCGTAGAGTTGGGCGAGCATCCAGAGGATGCCGAGTTGCTGGTTTTTGTCGAAGAAGCCGTATTTTTCGGAGAGGGCGAGGGCGGTTTCGAGTGGGGGGACGCTGGGCATGTAGTCGCCTTTGCTGATGAGGGATTGGGCTTTGAGGTAGGAGAGGAGGGTGTTGTCGTAGCTGTCGTAGACGAGTTGGGGGAGGAGGGCGTTGATGGCGGCGATGGCGCCGTCGTAGTCGCGGGGGTCATCCGATATCATTTTGCTGATATTGGGCATGGCTTCCTGGACTTTTTGAGAGAGTTCTTTTTTGACGGGTGGTGGCGTGGCGGGGTTGGCGGGCGTGGGGGCGGCGGGTTTGGCGGGGGCGGCGGCGAGTTGGCAGGCGGCCGCCAGTAGCGCGAGCATGAGTAATGCCGTCTTGAGGGCGTTGCGCGTGGAGGTGTTGTGTCGAGTAAGGGACATGGAGGGTCGTGTTGGGCGGTTAGTCTTCGTCGCTCAGGGTGAAGGAGATGGGGACTTGCATGTTGGTTCTGACGTCTTTGCCGGCTTTTCTGCCGGGGCGGAATCTCCATTTTTGGACGGCTTGTATCGCGGGTGTTTCAAACTCGCGGTTGCTGGAGCTGACGATGGTGATGTTGCTGGTGGAGCCGTCTATCTCGACGACGAAGCGGAGAACCACGTCGCCCGATATGCCTTGGCGTTTCATTTCGCTGGGGAAGACGGGGGAGGCGCGTATGCCTCTTTCCTGTGGTATTTGGTCGAGGTCTTTTATGTCGAATACGTTGCTGAGGTTGCCTTGGGGTCGGTTGGCGGCGAAGTTGCCGGTGGGGACGACGCGCATGTTGGGGTCGGGCGTGCCCATGTTGGGCGGTGGCGGGGGGGCCATGATTTCGGTGAAGGAGTCGACTTTCACGTCGCCGGGGACGTCCATGATGGTTGGTGGCGCGAGGGTCGATATGTCTTGCTGTTTGTCTTGGTCGGGGTCGGTGGGGTCGGGTGGGACGTCGGGCAGGGGTGGGGGAACCCAGAGAGAGAGTTCCACGGCTTGCGTTTGCGACACCGCTTTTGCCTTGGGAGGGAAGAAGAAGGCCCAAAGTATCGGGTATGTGGCCAAACCGGCGTGGAAGCAGATTGAAACAAACAGACCTATGATTATACCGCGTCTCATGTTGTTAAGTGTTTTTAGGTTATTTGCCGGTTGCGCGATAAGTGGTTTCCAGGGACATTTCCTTGACGCCGGCGGATTTGACGTAGTCGATGATTTTCACAAGGTTGCCGAATTTCGCGCTGTCGTCGCCGGTGATCAGGACACGGGTGACTTTGCCGGCTTTGTCTTGCATGTCCTTGTATTGGGAGACGGTGTTATACACGTCGGTGATGCTGTGCGGGTTTTGGTCAATGAACACGACTTCGCCTTCGGAGGCTTGGATAATCATGGGGGGTAGTTGATCTGGATCCGGTTTTTGGCTGGATACCGGCAGTCTGGCTTCCAGTGATTGGATTTTGTTGAGCGAGAGGGTGAAGAGCACGAAGGTGGCGAGCAGGAAGAAGATGACGTCGATGAGGGGGATGATCTCAATGCGCGCTTTCTTCTTTCCGCTTGCGGTGAATGGTGTGCTGGGTGTGTCGGACATGGGAGATGGTGGTTGAGTGTGGGCGCTGGGAGGTGAGCGTTATTGTTGGGGCACCCCCGCGGTGTTGTCGGGATTGACTTCAATCATGACATGCTGGATGCCCGCGCGTTTGATTTGGTCGAAGACATAGCGGGCGGCGTTGAAGTTCGCGTTAATGTCGCCGCTTATGAGGAGCTTCACGTTGTCCGGGCCAACTTTGTTTCTTTCTTCCTGAAGGCGGCTGACGAACTCGCCGAGCGAGAGGAGATCGCGGTTCCAGCCCACGCCGTCGCCATCGGGGATGGAGATGGTGATGCCGGTGGGGTCGCGCTCAACGTAGTTTACCACCTTGGGGTTGTGGATGCCGGACAAGCCGCCGGTCTTGTTCAGCGAGAGGGTGAACAAGACGAAGGTCGCGAGGAGGAAGAAAATAACGTCGATGAGAGGGATGATCTCGATGCGCGCTTTCTTTTGGCCGCCTTCTCCTGATTCTGCCATGGTGAGTGTCCTTTTGGTTGAGATTTTTGGCTTGGGAGCAGGATGCTCCCGTTGCGTTGGCGGCTTAGACGCGGGCTTTCTCGGCTTTGCGTTGCCTGTCGGTCAGGATTGCGAGGGCGTTGGAGGCGTCGCTGATGTCGTGCTTGGTCTGCTCGATTTTGGCGTTGAGGATGTTGTAGGGAACCAGACAGGTGACGGCGATGAAGAGGCCGCACATGGTGGCGATGAGGGCCTCGGCCACGCCGCCGGTGATCCTGCCCGCGGCGGCGGCGATGTCGCCGGTGAGCGAGGCGAAGGTGCCCATCATGCCGGTGACGGTGCCGAGCAAGCCGAGCAACGGGGCCGCGGTGATCGCGGTGTCGAGCACCACGCCGCCTTGCTGGAAGCGTTGCAGCTCGTTATTGGCCGCGCGCACGAAGGCGATGCTCATCTGCTCGCGGTGCGAGAGCGCGTAAGTGAGAATTTTCGCGACGACATCGCGGCTCTTTTTGCCAAGGGCGATGGCGCCCTCGGGGTCGTTGGCCTCGACACGGTCATACATCTTTTCAACGATTTCCGGCTCGCGGCTGATGGCCTCGCGAATCAGGAAGATGATGCGCTCGACGGCAACCGTGTAACCGATTAACGATGTGACCAGGATGAACCACATGACGGGGCCGCCGGCGAAGAATAATTCCATGGGCGACTTGCCCATGAGAAACGCTATTGGAGTGCTAATGACTGATGTAATCATATTGTTGGTGTTGGTGATTTTGTTTGGATGGCAGGTGAAAAGCGAAAGGAGAAAGAAGGAAGTAAGAAGTAGAATAGAAAGGAGGAAATCAGGATGGTTGCACTAAATAATACGATTTTGGACGGGTTTTCTTAATGAAATGCTCAAGGATTTTTTTCAGGAGAGGAGAGGAGCGAGGGCGCGGGCTTGCAGGATTGTAGTTGGAAAGGATGAAGGCGGAGGAAGAGGAAGTGCGAGGAAGACGGGAGGCGCTACGTTGGCGGCGGACGGAAACGAGAGTCAATGATGTTCTTTGTTTATTTTTTTAATCTTTTTTAATTTCCCCAATGACGAGAGGTTAAGAACGAAAAAAACGAAAATGAGCGCGCGCGCGAGGGCGCGATGGCTGCCCGACTAGGACTCGAACCTAGACAAGCAGAGTCAGAATCTGCTGTGCTACCATTACACCATCGGGCAGTGGAAAAATCGCGAAAGCGCGCGGGGACGCGGACAGGACAGGGAAACCAAAGGCCGCCGCGAGCCAATGGAGCCGATGACGGGATTCGAACCTGCAACCGCCTGTTTACAAAACAGGTGCTCTACCGTTGAGCTACATCGGCCGGGGAAATTTTCGATTTTGGATACCCGGCGCGGGCTGAAACCTGGCATGAAAACCAAGCGTCACATGCGCGTTGAAGTGTGAAAGAACCTGGTGGCTCCCTGGGGACTCGAACCCCAAACCAATTGATTAAGAGTCAACTGCTCTACCGATTGAGCTAGGAAGCCGCTGAAAAACGGAGGCGAGACAAAAACAAAAAACGAAGACAAAAAACGAAGACGGAAACGCAGACGAAAAAAATGAAGGGGCGAATACCTCGCGATTGGCGGAGGGTGTCAAACTCTTTCGTGAAAAATTCCAGTTTGTGGTTTTTGAGATTTGAGATTTTTTTGGGATTTGAAATTTTCACGCGTGAGCATGAGCAACGCCAGCGAACCAAAACCGGAATCCGAACCCGCGCGCGCGCAGCCGCAAGCGCGCCACAACGCCGCCGTCTCCCGCTTCGAGATGGCGCTCCCCGGCGTCGCGGAGCTTGCGGTGCTGGAATACACGCTCGCGCCCGCGAACGCGCCCGGCACGCCCGGCGCGCGCGAAGGCGAAGGCGCCCGCGTGATTTTCACGCATACCTACGTGCCCGAGGCGATGCGTGGCAAGGGCGTGGCCGAAAAACTCGTGCGCGCCGGTCTCGCCGAGGCGCGCGCGCATGGCTGGCGCGTCGTGGCGGAATGCTCCTACGTGGCGAAATTCATCGGGCGCCACGTAGGCGAATACGGAGGGTTGCTCGCGCGGTGAGAGGTGAGACGCGGTGAGCGCGGTTGGTGGCAACGGGGCACGGGCTTTCCAGCCCGTGGTTTTTTGCGCGTTCATCCCGAAAATCGCGATTGGTCATGCGCAAATTGCGCGGCGCCGCCGGGAGCGCGGCCAGCCTTGGCCGCGAAAATCATGCGCATAATTCGATGCGTTCGTTTCGCGGCCAAGGCTGGCCGCGTTCCCGGCGAAAAGCCTCGCGCGCTCAAAAGCCCGTGCCCCGTTGCTCGTCAGTCCTCGATGCCGACTTTGGGCAGCGTGGCGTCAAGCTCGACGGTGCGCGGGTGGAGGCGCTTTTTCTTGTGCGCGCTCGCCCGCACGCGCAACAGGCGGTCGAGTTTTTGCGCCATCATGTCGATGGCTTTGTAGGCGTCGTCGCTTTCCATGGTGACGACCATGTCGGGGCCGCCGATTTCAATGTGCCCTTTGGCGATGAAATGCGGTTTGCCCGTGCGGCGTTTGTCGTATTCCAAATAAACGCGAATGCGGATGATGCGTTCCTGGTGCCTGAAAAGGCGTTCGCATTTGCTGGCGATTGAGGCCCTGAGCGCATCCGTCAGGTCCATGTGAATTCCCTGCGCGATAATTTTGTCGGCAGTCGATGAAGGGTCGGTTTGGTTGTCCATCGTGTGTGTTGAAGTAGTGGATAGGATACGTCCGCATGTGTGACCCATTTGGCGGGCGAGGGGAATCCTTATTTTGAAAAATCGGGGGGAATATTTTTGAACCAAGGGCTCGCTACGCTCGCAAATCCCAAATCCCGAAATCCCAAATCCCAAAAAAATCCCGAAATCCCAAATGACAAAATCCCAAAGCAAACCCATGCGCTTGCCCATCACCCATGATGCAAGCCGCCAGCCTGCTGACGAGACGAAGTCCCACCCGTTGTGATTTTGGGATTTGGGATTTGTGATTTTGGGATTTGGGATTTGCGCGAGGTTGCGGCGGGTTTCGCGCGCCTCAGCCTCGCGGTTTTAGCAAGCCTTCGCGCAACATCAGCTCGGCGTTTTGGATGGCGTTCATCGCGGCGCCTTTCCAGAGGTTGTCGCCGCTCACCCAGAAGGACAGGCCGTTGTCAAAGGCCGTGTCGACGCGGATGCGGCCCACGCCGCATTTCACCTTCTCGGCGAAATCGAGCGGGGTCGGGTATTTTTTGTTCGCGGGGTCGTCGACGAGTTCCGCGCCGGGGAACGCCGCGATTGCCGCGCGCGCTTTTTCCACGCTCACGGGGCGCTCAAATTCCGCGCTCACCGATATCGAGTGCGCGCGCACCACCGGCACGCGCACGGTCGTGGCCGACACTTTCAGGCCGGGCAGTCCCATGATTTTGCGGCTTTCCTGCGCCATTTTTGTTTCCTCGCCGGTGTAGCCGGTCGAGTCGAAGGTGTCGATGTGCGGGATGCAGTTGAACGCGATTTGATATGGGTAGACTTTTTTCACGAGCGGGCGTTTCGCGACGTAACTTTGAATCTGTTCCTCGAGTTCGCGCACGGCCTCGGCGCCGGTGCCGGACACGGATTGGTAGGTGGAGATGATGACGCGCTTCGCGCCAAACGCCTGGTGCAGCGGCCACAGGCCCATGAGCATCACGGCGGTCGAGCAATTCGGGTTGGCGATGATGCCTTTGTGCTCGCGCAATTTTTCCGGGTTGATTTCGGGGATGACCAGCGGCACGTCCGGCTGCATGCGCAGCGCGGAGCTTTTGTCGATGACGAGGCAGCCGGATTGCACGGCGTCGCCCGCGAGCGCGCGCGTGACGGGGCCGCCCGCCGCGAAAAACGCCACGTCGACGCCGGCGAACGCGCCGGGTTTCGCTTCCTCGACGGTGCAGGTCGCGCCGCCGCACGCGATGGTTTTGCCCGCCGAGCGGGCCGAGGCGTAGAGCCGCAGCTTGCCGAACGGGAATTTGCGCTCGTGCATGAGGCGCACGAGTTCTTGACCAACCGCGCCGGTCGCGCCGACGATGCCTACTGTAAGTGATGATTGCATTGGGACTGTGATGGAAAAATTTTGGAAAACATTAAACAAAACATGCGCGCGCCTTGGCATCAAGCCAACACAGCGGGTGATTTTCGTGAGCATCGCGGAGCAGAGTTTGCGGCTTTTTGATTGCGGCGGAGGCGAAGGCGGCGGAGGAGGCGGCGGCGCGTGCGGCGCGTGCGGCAAGCTCGTGCTCGCGCGCGACTACGCGATTTCCACGTCGAGGCGTCCGCCTTCGAATACCAAGGACTCGCTCGGCACGCCGCGCGGCTTGCACGAAGTCGCCGAGCGTTTCGGCGAGGGGCAGCCGGCGGGAATGGTTTTCAAATCACGGCAGGCGACCGGAGAGCTTTTCAGCGAAGTGGCGGGAGTGGCGGGAGTGGGGGGAGTGGCGGGAGTGGCGGGAGCATCCAGCTCCCGTCAAGGGGAGCAGGATGCTCCCCCCACCATGGCTTCGCTGATTACCACGCGCATCCTCTGGTTGCGCGGGCTGGAGCCGGGCGTGAATCTCGGCGGCGAGGTGGACAGCCACGGCCGCTACATATATATACATGGCACGAATCGCGAGGATTTGATTGGCACGCCGCAAAGCGCCGGTTGCGTCGTCATGCGCAACCTCGACATCATCGATTTGCACGACCGCGTGCGCGAAGGCGACATGGTTTTGATTGCGTGAAATTCGGCGCGCAAAGGCGCAGAGGCGCAAGGGCGCAGAGGCGCAGAGGCGCAAGGGCATTTCCTTCCGGCGAAAACACGAGGAGCATCGGGCGTCAGGGCATCAAATCATCACTTCATTCATGGCCTTCGACGTGAGCTCGGTGCCCAGGTCGCGCTCGCCGGCGCTGCCGCCGATGGTGACGATGTTTTTGCCGGCGAACTCCGGGCGGCGCGCCACTTGCAGGGAGGCCCAGATGTTCGCGCCGGTTGAGATGCCGCAGAAAATTCCCTCGAGCACGGCGAGTTGGCGCGTGGTTTCCATCGCGTCGTCATCGGTCACGGTGAGCACTTCGTTCACAATCGCGGAGTTGTAATTTTTCGGGGTGAAGCCGGCGCCGATTCCCTGGATTTTGTGCGGGCCGGGCGCGCCGCCGGAGAGCACCGGGCTGGCCGCCGGCTCAACGGCGAAGGCTTTCATGGCGGGGCGGCGCGACTTGATCGCCTCCGTCACGCCGGTGAGCGTGCCGCCGGTGCCGACGCCGGCGACGAAGGCGTCCACGTTGCCGTCGAGGGCGCTCCAGATTTCCGCGGCGGTGGTGCGGCGGTGGGTTTCGGGGTTGGCGGGGTTTTCGAATTGTTGGGGCATGAAGGCGCGCGCGCCGTGCTCGGCAATGAGTTCGGCGGCGCGGCGGATGGCGCCGGGCATGCCGTCGCCGGCCGTGGTCAGCACGATTTCGGCGCCGAGCATGCGCAGGAGCACGCGGCGTTCCAGCGACACGGTTTCGGGCATGGTGAGGATTAGTTTGTAGCCGCGTTGGGCGCACACGAAGGCGAGGGCGACGCCCATGTTGCCCGAGGTCGGCTCGATGATGACGGAGTCCTTGCCGATTTTTCCGGCGTGCTCCGCCGCTTCGAGCATGGCGCGCGCGACGCGGTCTTTCACGCTTGAGAGCGGGTTGAAAAACTCGGCTTTCAGGAAGAGGTTCGCCGGCAGTCCGCTCGCGATGCGGTTGAGTTTGATGAGCGGCGTGTTGCCAGTGGCGGCGGTGATGTTTTCGGAAATGGAGGAGGACATGGGTGGTTGGCGGAGTGCGGAGAGTAGAGAGTAGAGTGGAGCAGGGGAGGGTAGCACAGACATTCTTGTCTGTGCCATATTTTTGAAGGGTGAGGATTGGCACAGGCAAGAATGCCCGTGCTACCTTGGTGAGGGGTTTCTGGTGAGGGGTTTATTTCAGCTTGCGTTGGGAAACGCTTTAAACGTGGCGCCTGCTTCCGGGTAGAGCACGCGTCCCGCGTGCCGGATTGGGCGGCACGCGAGACGCGTGCGTTACCCGGAAGCAGGCGCGCTTTTTCAGAATTAGTAGCGGTAGTGCTCGGGCTTGTAGGGGCCGTCGACTGGCACGCCTAGATAGGCGGCTTGCTTGGGCGTTAATTTTGTGAGCTTCACGCCGATTTTTTCGAGGTGCAGGCGGGCCACTTCTTCGTCGAGGCGCTTCGGGAGGCGATACACGCCGACTTTGTAGGTGTCGCGATTCGCCCAGAGGTCGAGTTGCGCGAGGGTTTGGTTCGTGAAGCTGTTGGACATCACGAAGGACGGATGGCCGGTCGCACAGCCGAGGTTCACGAGGCGGCCTTCGGCGAGGAGGTAGATGGTGCGTCCGTTGGGGAAGGTGAATTGGTCGTATTGGGGTTTGATGGTGATGCGGCGGATGCCTTTTTCAGCGTAGAGGCGGCTGACTTGGATTTCGTTGTCGAAATGGCCGATGTTGCAGACGATGGCCTGGTCTTTCATCCGCTTCATGTGCTCTAGCGTGATGACGTCGCAGTTGCCGGTGGTGGTCACGTAGATGTCGGCGGCGCCGAGGGTGCTTTCAATGGTGTTCACTTCGAAGCCTTCCATCGCGGCTTGGAGGGCGTTGATGGGGTCGATTTCGGTGACGATGACGCGCGCGCCGAAGCCGCGCAGGGAGTGCGCGCTGCCTTTGCCGACGTCGCCGTAGCCGCAGACGCAGGCGACTTTGCCGGCGATCATCACGTCGGTGGCGCGTTTGAGGCCGTCGGCGAGGGATTCGCGGCAGCCGTAGAGGTTGTCGAATTTGGATTTCGTGACGGAGTCGTTGACGTTGATGGCGGGGACGCGGAGGGCGCCGCGTTCGAGCATTTGATAGAGGCGGTGGACGCCGGTGGTCGTTTCTTCGGAGACGCCGCGCCATTCTTTGGCGAGGGTTGCCCAGAAGGTTTTGTTGGTTTTGTGGACGCGCTTGAGGAGGTTTTTGATGACTTGCTCTTCGTGCGCGGCGGAGGGGGTGTTGACCCAATCGGAGCCTTCCTCGAGTTCGCAGCCTTTGTGGATGAGGAGGGTGACGTCGCCGCCGTCGTCGACGACTAGTTGCGGGCCTTTGCCGCCAGGGAAGCTGATGGCGCGGAGGGTGCAGTCCCAGTATTCTTCGAGGGTTTCGCCTTTCCATGCGAAGACGGGTGTGCCGGTTTTCGCGATGGCGGCGGCGGCGTGGTCTTGCGTCGAGAAGATGTTGCACGAGGCCCAGCGGACGTTCGCGCCGAGGGTTTTGAGCGTCTCGATGAGGACCGCTGTCTGGATGGTCATGTGCAGCGAGCCGGTGATGCGCACGCCGGCGAGCGGTTTTGTTTTCGAGCCGGCGTATTTTTTGCGGATGGCCATCAGGCCGGGCATTTCTTGCTCGGCGACGGCGATTTCTTTGCGGCCCCAGGACGCAAGCGTGATGTCGCGGACTTGGTAGGTGGCGGTGGTG
>Ga0123357_10009253_pt1 | contig 12412 bp, 9 predicted proteins | sample TergutEmb28metaG_FD_89873 | JGI IMG/M metagenome (GOLD analysis project Ga0123357, IMG submission 89873) | Embiratermes neotenicus P4 segment gut microbial communities from Petit-Saut dam, French Guiana - Emb289 P4 | ecosystem: Host-associated > Arthropoda: Insects > Digestive system > Gut ... | reverse complement strand
CCATCTATTTGTGATCACCGGTACTAAGAAAACTATGACGCGACAATGCGACCCTCGCACCAAACACTTGTACTAATTCTTGTAACGAAAGTAGCGGTAGATCGATCGGCATTGCAGCCAGCTTCTATTTTCACTTATGTAATGAAATCAACACCACAGATTTCATGCCACGTGTAAACGCAGTTATTGTGCGTTGGCTGTCTGTATAGCGTATCTAACATGAGATGTAATTTGCGACAATGGTTGCCATTTATGCTTAGGATCTTTTGTGATACGTGTAGATCGAATGTGCATTGAAGTTTTCCCAACGGTAACCTAAAGGTTTCTCGACGTCCCCAGTATGTCATTTCTAAGACGCGAAATATGTTTTTGCCAGTTTTTTATATACGTCAGTCATTTCCTTGAAAATTTTCACTCCACGAGCTCGAGTGGTTTATTTATCGTCATAATACGGAGAGCCAAATATGAATTTCTTATAACCGCCATGTTTTTGGTATATATTATGTGGGAAATGTTAACGAGATCAGCAATTTCATCTCGCACCAAAATATGAAATTTCACCCGTCCCCAAGAGGGCATAGTGTTTCACTTCCTTGTAACCACATTGTCTATTATGTACAAATTTCATCAACCTCTTGTGGATGAGGAAATATGGAATCGTTTATCTGCAACCTGTCCCGTCTCAAATACCCTGTAACCAGTTGCCCGATTTAATTATGCTTAGTATATGTCACTCCACTGGAAGCTTAAGATCCCACATAGCCATTTAGCCAAGATATTTCAGTAATACTTTCAATTCTAGTGGAATGAGATTCATACTATTCATAATTAAATAGGGCAATTAGTTGCAGGTTTTTTTTGGGGGGGGGGAAAGTTGCAGTTAAACGATGATTCTATAAGAAGTCACTGCAGCCTCAATAGGCTTTACTGCTAACATGTTGACAGGTAACAGCTTTGGGAGGCACTTCTAAAAGCATCACAATTCTAATATCAGAAGACCGTAAATTATTTTATTTTACGTTATACAAAAGAATGCATTAAAAATAATTCTAGCTCCATTAAAAGTAAGGTGGACCCTAACTCTTTTAAGTGCTGTGTTATGAAGACATTAGAGGACACAGTTATCTTTAAAAAACAAAAAGTAGACCTCCAAAGGATCACAATTTGTTTTCTGTGGAAAAGGGTGTCACAGAGCCGTCACTTAACTGGGATATTTCAATACTCTCTTAAAATCCACTGGCATGAGATTCATACTAAGCATAATTACATCAGGCAATTGGTTGCAGGTTTTTTGGGGAAGGGGGAGGTTGCAGAAAAATGATGATTCAATAAGAACATATTTCCTCATCCACAAGAGAGGCTGATGAAGTCCGTATAGCTCGTTCGAAATGTGATGGCACACGTGCAGAAACCAGATTTGGTCTTTCAGCAAAACGGACGAGTCCATTTAAATCGGCAGGGGTGTCAGTTCAGTCGACTGCTGGCAGCCGAGATGTGCGCATCAGCGGTAGTAATGCTGGATACACCATGTTCCGATACAGTGCAAGACTGCTGGCTACCCACTCCATTCGCATCTTTCCCCTTCACTTCCCCTCCCGGGCGTCACCATGTGCTATCAGATTCCGAACACACTATACATGACAATGTGGTTGCACAGAAGTGAAATGTTGCCAACTATAAATATGAAACAGTGTAGGTCAGAGCTTACTTTAATTATTTCTTTATTCAAAAATTTAAAGAAATAAAAGATGCATATTAATCTGATATATACAACAATGAAAGAACTGTTACTGTAAGATAAATTATGGCCAGTTGGTAGGAATCCCAAAACTGTGTTGGTCTCTCCATAATTTTTGTCAGCTGAAGTCTTAATGATTCACGTCTTCTGTAACGTGATGCCGTGTCACTGGGCTAGTAGTTCCCAAGCTTTTGAAGGTTCATAGTGCCTGCATCTGCAAAAGGAATCAGTCCAAGACAACACATCATCACCTCCCACAAAACTTGAAACCTCAGCAATACTCCTGCAAAAACTTCAAATCTCATGTGACTTTTTCATTCCCTTGGTCAGAAGAAGAACACCAGTTTTGGAACACCATCTTTATCAATTTTTTCCAAATGGCTTTTACAATTCTGTCAGTATCCTTGTCTGTCTTGTAATGTTCCATCTTCTGGCGAGTCACATTTTTCCGGTGGTCTCCTTTAGTGAAGCTTAGTGGTGGCCTGATATTTCATCTGATTTCTGGGGTTTATTTTGTTTAAAATCACATCATATGCTTCTGTCGTTAACAGATATATAAGTCAATGGCTATTGACAGTATTCAGGTTACAGAATCTTTTGCTTTCTGGAAAGTGAAACTCATGCTACAGTATACTGACTAGTTTCCTTTACAAAATTACATTTTCAAAAACATAGTAATCTATGCTCATTCTGCTCATTTACCATGCAATATTAAGTACATATATACATTTATTTTGCGGTGAAGTGTAGTGCATCCAAAAGGTTTACCCTCATTAGTGTTTTATGTTGAAGCACCTTCTGATCACATGTAGAAACAGTTCTACTTACAAGCTGCATGTCATTGAATTACATGATTATTCCTTGGTCAAGTGGTTGGGTAATGCTGGTGCTGTAGCATTGTCACAGACGACCACTTCTCAGTACAAAACTAATGCCTCTTTTTCTTGTGTTTATGCTTCTTATGCTTTGATGATTTCTTGTGTTTCTTATTGTGTTTGCTTTTGTGAGAGAATGTCTTTACTTTCTCGACCCATTCAGTATGCACTGAGCCCACTACACTGGGAAGTACCGTCTTCACTGCAGGCACTGATGTGTTCTTAGCAACTACTATGGGGACACTTGGTAGCTGTGGTCCATACATGTTATCTTCATTCTTTTGTAACTTCTTGTTCTGCACACATTCCACCTGATTTTCATTTGCTGGTGGTTTAATTTCACTGATATCAGATTTCTCTTTATTCTGAAGCACTTTATTAGAATTTTCCTTCCTTGTACTAAGAGCATCTAGGTCCAAGTTAGCAAATACTCCCCTAGGTGGTGACATGTTTCTTTTGGTGCTCCTTTCAGCAGATATAACTATTTTATCTGACAATGCAGTTTCTTTGTCTTCCACTTCTCTTCTGTCTTGAGGAACAATTTCTAGGACACCTTCAGTTTTCTTTGTTTCACTCAATGTCGTGTCTACTGCCATACTGCCACTGGTCAGATTTGCAGGATTATTTTCCTCACTGTCACTGTCTGAGTCCTCACTACTGCTTAGAAAGATGGCTTTATACAAATCTATTTTCGCTGGAGGATCTGGAAATTCAAGTAATGAGTCCTGAGATTTCTGTTCTGAACAGACTGTTTCATCTAGTCTGCTGGACTCTGATTCAGGTTCTTGCTTTGTAATAACTTCTGCAGAGTCTGATGGAGCCAGAATATCGCTTACAGGCTCATTACAAACTGGGCTGCTTGGAGGTTGCAGTGCTCTGTTGTAAGATGCTGCATCCAAAAAACTGAAGACAGAGAACTGGGACGTAGATTTCGGTGTGGCATCAGATGATTCACCACCACTGGAACAATAATACATTCAGATTTCACTTAAGGACTCAGTACTGTGTGACACTTGAGCTTCACTATGACTGTGAACACGGCTACCTTCTGGGATGTGACATCATGCAGTCTGTCGGAAATACGCCACTAGTTTGACGGAACATCTGTAACCTTCTACCAGACAAAACGTCACATCTCCGAAGACAGTATCCTTCAGAACACGTACTGTTTATTGTATTTAATAACATTAAAGCACTGCATACCAGATTATTTTCCCATGAAAAAAATTGAAGTTTTAAAAAATTACATTATCACTGTTGTCTTCATGGCAGTTGCACACTGAGAATGCAATGTTGCCAACATACAAAGGAAATTCTGTAAAACAGTGGCAGCAATTAAAAAATATCCCCATATAAGATTTGAGGTTTTCAGAGGCAATGATTGTGTTGTCATCTTCAGGGTTATAGGGTTATAGAGCTTTGCCTGTGGTCTATATGTGAGCCCACACGTTGATGGCCCTTTCCTTTCCAGGACCTGTGAAAATCCAGTATGTAATGAAACACCAGAATACACAGTGTCATAACCCAGAAGTAGACAAAACTGCAAAATGTTGCCATCCCTACTGGCTGAATAACAGGTCAAGAAATTTAACAATAAGAAACTTATGTAGCACACAGAGCGCAAATACTTACCGAGCATACAGTTCTGGAATATTGAACCTCTTGCACAGCAAACTGCATGGTCGCCACTCAGATTCAACTCTTGTGAGACATCCAAACATCTTCAGCTTTGCTGCAGCTTTCTGATCAGAGTCATTATCAACATCCTTCTTAACGGATGGCAGTGGACTAAATACATCTTCAGGTTGGGATGCTGACACAAATCGATCGCTCATGACGCCTGATAGGGGTTGATACAACCTCGCAGCTTGCTCAAATTCAACCCTTTCTCGCTCCTTTTCCCATTCAGTCATTGTCAGAGGCTGGATGTACGACAGCCGATCTGTAAAGCAGAACAAATTCCGCTCTGAGATTTGAGGAGTTAAATATGGTGTCAAAGAAGAACTTACGTGAATCTTATGTTTATTGGACCGTGCATCATCTTGATAGTTGAGTAAAGAGAGACCAACTTCATGTCACTTGCTTTATTATTTCTTTATTTAATGTTCAACATGTTTCGGATGTATTAACATCCGAAACATGTTGAGCATTAAATAAAGAAATAATAAAGCAAGTGACATCAAGTTGGTCTCTACGTCTTTTTTGGAATATGATGCTCAGTTGATGGGTATATAGCATATTACCCCAATCACGGATGCTTTGTTGTTAGAATGACAATTCATGATCCAATTTTTGTGGTCAAAGGCTGTGGAAGTTGTGAAATTTGTGGCAGAATAACAGTTTAGTGTGATAACTGTATGAGCCCGAGTATCAATTAAAACAGAATACATTTGTTGATATGCATCCTGGGCAGTCATCAATGGTTATGTGTGTTCAGGTTAAGAAGTAGGTCAATCAGCGTTATCAGGGACAAATGAAGGATCAGTCTTGATGAAACTGCATCTAAAGTTAGCATGCAGCATGGAATAAACAGGTGCAAGAATGGTTTAAGGTCCAACAAAAAATCTTATTCTAGCAGCACGAAGAATCTCACTGACAAATGGATCCAGATGTATTGAAATGCAATGCAAATGTGTAAGAAAAAAATGTCTTAACTGCTGTATGATTATGTTGTGAAAACCTACAAGAAAAACTGCCTTCAGTTTGTGATTTACTTATAAATGTAACAGTACTCTACCTTTTTGTCCTACTTTACATAGTGTAAGGTACTGTTCATAGCGCTTCTGCTTTTCTGGATGTGCAACAAATGGTTTGAAGTGACTGTAGCCTTTTTTGGATGCATCACATTTCTCTGTTTTTTCCAGTTCTGCAGCAGGTAATCTTTCACATTTTTCCTGTGTTGAGCTCCTTACATTGTCATTCTGAATGCCTGACTTTGTGGTAGTTTCACTTAGAATTTGTGCCCTGTCAGTAGCTGTAAGGTCATGTCGTTGCAGTCCCTTCTTTCTTGATGTATGTGATTGTTCTTCTTTGCTGAGTGAGAATTTTTCTGTGGGCACAGGCTCAAATCTTGACTTCCTTGTGACATGTACTGGTTTAAACCCTTGAGGCAGTACTGGCAGAGGGAAGTATTTCTTCCGTGTCGTTGCATTTGTGCCAAGAACAAACCCTATTAAAGTACCACCAGCATAATAATTTGCTAATGCCTCTGTAGTGGTTTGTTGCTTCTGCTTTGATGTTGTCGGTTCACTCTCAAGACTGAAATCATATTGTGACATGTCTTCACGGACATATATGTCCTCATCATCATCTTCAAACGCTCCAACGCCAAATGCCTGGAAAAGTAAGTTGTGATTAAATTAAGGGATGTTGTTCCTGTACTTAATAAAGTCCCACACCATGAAGGCATACATATAATGGTGTGGAGGTATAGCCCCATACATTCTTAATCTCAGCTATAGATGCAAGTTAAGTGGTCAGCTTCACAGCCCAGCTGTTTTACAACCAGGATGAGATTCACTACTAAGCAGTGTAGAGGCTGGGCAGATCTCAGGGCCCAAGTGGACATTTTGGACTCATGGAAAATCTCATGCTCCTTCTGGGAACTGTCTGGCCTGTAGTCAGATGTTGTGATTAAGTTAAATCTGAAATTATATGACAATGATTGGATACAACATTTAGGGCTATTTTTTTACTTTGTCCACCCTGTGTAGAATAACAACACTGCAGAGTACAATATTAGCTATAGCCTTCTGGGCCCCAACAGATCATGAATCTTCACAGTACCTATCTCAGAAAACAGACATACAGTCATTGCTGAAACACTGTGGCTTTTATATAACAAATTTAATTCCTGAACAAGTCTAAATCAACAGCCTAAATGTGTTTTGCCCTACCCTGTACAGTTTCTTGCCATGTCACAGGCACTGTTGTATGACTGAATGATTTATATTATGTGTATGTTAACTGAACAGCAACATAATTTTGGACTGCATTTGGTCCAGAATACAGTCAATGACAGGCACAGCAGGGATCCTTCTAGTTCCTTGGAGAGTGGGGAATTTCTTTATTATGCTGATGCCCCAGAAAGAAGTCCCATGGATTGTATTGATGACAATGCTCAAGGTTTACCGCACTGTACTTGCTCCTGTCTTCCCCTACAGCCCCTCTGATTATTGTCAGCCTGCACTAAGTGAGTTTTATCACATGGCTGTCACTGCCAACATTCACTTACACAGAATGGGTTGGTGAATACAGAGGCAAGTTTAAAAGATGGAGGAAGATGTGGAAGGGGTTGATCGTTGGGGCTTCATTTTGTGGCTTCAGTATTGCTGACTGTTAGCTTCTATGTAAGGACACTTCTTCACCGAGTTGGTGTTTTTACCACGGGTACGCTGTGTAAGGCCCCATAAGCATAAAAAGAGGTCACGGCATATTGACACTTGAAGACTACCATAACGATAGGACGCAGCAGGATCATCTAAAACATTCAAACTTCTAGATAAGCAATATGGTGTCATAACCTAAACAGCAAGTTTTCATTGTCAGGGCCACATGAACTTCAAATGTCACATATGAACCAGATATATTTGTGTGGATAACAAAACTACTGCTCACCTGCCCAGTAATTAACACCTTCTTCTTCTTCTCCTCCATTCTTAGTGGTGTTGGTGTAAGTAGGTTGAGGTTACTCGAAAGGACTGACCTCCTGTCCAGACCGCTATATCCTAATCCAAAACAGTTGTCCTTTGGTTTGCACAAGAAAGGCTGAAGATCACATGGAGCAAAAGACAGTTCTGGATCATTCTCATCATCTGTAGAACATGTGCTATCACTGCCATAGTGTTTCTCTCTGCCCACATCTTGTGGCAAAGTGCAACCATACACTTTAATTTCTGTTTTCTTATAATCCTCCATCATTTTTCTCTTCTCCATTTTTGTCACCCTTGGTCCAGTTCCTTGTCCAGGTTTCCATCCCATTTTTTTTAACAATTTCATTCCAATAGTTTCTCTGGAAATGAATGGATTAAAACTTTTCATAATACTGTAGGCATTTAGCCATTGAGTTGCTACATAAAGAAGCAAGAAGAGAACTGAACTGAACTAACTCACTGTTTACATAAACCCATAACACAGCATAGTCAATATATTTTTGTACAGTAAAACCAACTAGATGCACTAATTTCTCAAATTTATTCTTGGAATGAAACTCTACATGTTTTGGACAGTTCCTCTGTCCTCCATCAGGAGTTTTTCACTGTACATACAGCAATGGTATATGTCATACAGTTTTGCAGACAGCTTGCAAGCAGGATCAGGACGGAGCGTCCTGATCCTGCTTGCAAGCTGTATGACATATAACACTGCTGTGTGTACAGTGAAAAACTCCTGATGGTGGACAGAGGAACTGTCCGAAACATGCAGAGTTTCATTCCAAGAATAAATTTGAGAAATCAGTGCATCTAGTTGGTTTTACTGTACAAATTTATCATGATGCACGGTTACCTGAACGACAAATAGTCAACATTTTGATCAGGCTATGGGTTGGACAGTCTGGGGTTTGAGTTCTGTAATGAAATAACACTGCTTGCCAGCAAGTTATACCTGTGGGGATTGCCAAACTACAGTGATACACTGATGGTAGTTGCAAACACATGATTCAGTACCCTGGACTTACTTGACAGGCTGTAACAGGTCCCTTAAGACTGGTTCTCCAGGAATAGGGCCATCAGAAACGTTGTGTCTTCGAGCTCTCTTTTTGCTACCGTCATTAAAGTCACTTGTAGCACGAAGAACTTTAGGAGCTATTCCAAATTCATCCATATCCTTTGAAATAAAATTTCAGTAGCATGAGTTGTTGGTTAATGGGCTTGAAGTCAACTTAGCAATACTGACTGTCCACAATTCAACAGATGCTTCTTCACACACTATGTACACACCTGATGAGTTAATTTTGTTAACCTGTTCAGGATGGGTACAAGAATGCATGTGGGTGATCGTTAGATGTGGTCAGGAAATATCAGTTTTTTGCCAACTACAGAACTTAATATTTCTGCCATGTTGTAAACCATTTACGATTAAAAAACAACAGAAATGTAAAACACGTAATGCTGTACCAGCAGAGAATCACATTTATATTCTTAAGATATACACATGAATAATGGACTGGTATGGTGCTTGGCCAGCATGGTACAAAATCACAACATTGTGTTTGTGTGTGGAGAAAGTAGCATGCATGTATGCCACTTGGCACAACAATACATGCAAAGCTTTAACACAAATGGCAGTCAACCAGACAGGTTGCAGTTACAGTCATACCAGTATGGCATCAAGCACTGAGCAACACCTACAGTAAAATGTGAATATATGGCAACTGTCTTGAAGGAGATGACAGACACGTCAGTTCCCCATTACAGTAGCACTGATGGATTACTGACCAGTTATGGGGCTATTTCTTTACACACAGAAAAACCATGCATGATATTTTAAGTTCTCATTTCAGTGAATACTAAGGCTACTGTGTTCCTGGATGTGGCTCTCTGTAGTGTGATAGAAAGATGACAGATGGAAGAAGAAATCAAATGGTGTCCTTACTCAGCAAACCACAATCCTTTGCATGTTCTAAAGAATTTCCAACTCATGTTTCTGAAAATATAAGATTCTCAAGAGACAGACTTATCCTGACCACAAGTAAAATAATCATTACCATACTTCAAAAATGCTCATTTGTACTGTTACCTGAAGATTCAGTTCTTCTGGGATGTGACACAGTGTTGCTGGTTGTATAGTGGCATCACATTTAGAAGTGAATTATATTAATAACTGTCCAACGAGATCCAACAAAAAGCAGTCTTTTTATTATTCTGCAAGTTCACTCTGCATGTTTCGGGTGTCAACCACACCCATCATCAGGAGTACCTCCCTCCGTGGCCAAGCTAGGAGGTAGCTGCACAAAAAAAACCAGCAGCTGTAGTTACAGTTTTGTGTACTCCTGATGATGGGTGTGGTTGACACCCGAAACATGTAGAGTGAACTTGCAGAATAATAAATAGACTGCTTTGTGTTGCATCTCATTGGACAATTATTAATATAGATCAGCGATGCACGGAACCATAAACATAAAATTAGAAGCAAATCTTCAGCAACACTACTGTTTGAACCTCAAAGCTTGCATCATACTGTTACCTCATCATCCATGAAATCTTCTGGTTTTTGCTGTATTTCCTTTGCTTTATCAGAGCGAGAGGACCTGAATGTAGACGGTGTCCATCCTTCAAGTGATCCCACTGAATTGAAAAATCCAGCTGAAAATCCACCGGTGAAAGCTCCGTGAAATCTGCGTCTTCCATATTTATCTGTTGCAACTTGATCATTCAGTGAGGCTGGTTTCTTTCTTGGAAGTTCATCTTTATACAAAAGATGGCATGATATTATGATTAAATCACTGTGATGGTGAAGTACATGTAGATTTCTGTAGTGCTATAATGCAAGTTGGTGAGCAACCCAAGTTGTCTGGTAAATACAGGGACATTATATCATTTGACAACTCCTGTCACTACTTAACGACAATTTCGTGTGGTGGCACCACTGTTCCAATTTGCCGTGAGTCAGGGTCACATTTTACTTCGGCATATTGCAGCTCAAATTACATTTCCACTCACTATATTTAAAGAAGGTGCTGAAAATGTTTTCACAGACATATGTTACATCTAGCATACATGTTGGTCATTGCTTGTCAAAAGTTTTTTTTGACAGAAAGTGACTAGTGGCAAACAAGGGTGTAGCTGGAGGGGTTGCGGCCACCCCAGGTGGCACACTCTAAGGAGTAGCAAAAAGAATATTTTTAACAAAAAAATTGGATTTTTTGTGCTCAACAGATTTTAAATTATTAAGCGAAATAAAAATAAATTCACTAAATAATTGCGATTTTTTAAAGTTTATAATTTCTGTTAGGTTGGCCAATGTGATTACTCACCCTGGATGCCAAAAAAGCTAGCTACGTCACTGGTGACACTAGATAACATAACGCCTCTATGTAATAATGTAATTTTCCTGAGTGTTTTTTGTTTTCCAGCTGTTAAAGTAATGTGCCAGGATTGCAGTACAGTTACTGTATGCATTTCAAATCCTTACTGTTACTCTATTAGTTCACACTGCTACCAATATGTACGGTAGCCACAGCTGTTACAGCCATGTGCCAGTAGTATGGTACAGTTTTTGGATGTGATTTAAATCCTCATTCCCAATCTGTTTACAATAACACCTGTTATTAATTAATAACATCAGTCAACTTTACACCGTTAATATGAATGTTACTCCTTCTTAAAGTTGTGATGGTAAGAAGGAAAGCAACTATATTCTGGGTGATGAACATGTCACCTGTCTGTTTGTTTGTTTGTTTATTGCAAATAAAATACACCATTATAAAAAGTGTGCATGATACCAAATTTCAGTTTCAATTGTGTTCACTAAGATACATGCAAGTCATTCTTAGTTTTCTAAATTTGAAGTTTTTATAGTTTGTAAATTAATTTGGGTTTCAATTATAGTTAGGTAATTATGCCATTAACTCCACTCAATGTGCAGAATTTAGGTAAATTTCATCTGTCAGCAGATTCATGTTTCTGTATTGCATAACAATTTACTGTATAATGTGCTGTGTATTAAAATTATGGAACCTGTCCATGCCCATTTCTTTCTCTGTGGTTTATTTTGATGCTGTCAGCATTGGAGCTTGTAAGTTGTAGACGAAAGAATGATTGGTGGATGATGATTTGAAAAGTATCTGAATGGAAGATGAGGGCTAATTAAGATACTACACCAGCATGCGAATGGAAAGACTGAGGATAACTGACAGAAACCTCAGAACAGCCAATCTCCTGGCTGATATTTGAACCAGGCATCTCCCAAACTCATGTAGAATGTTATGTTGCCAAGCTGCATGGTGTAGTGTAGAAAATTGGAATAGAACATTGTTGGAAAATACCCGCAAGTAGTTCCATTACAGACAAAAAGAAACACTACATAGAATAAATCTCACATATATTACAGACAGTAGCACCCAAGTTGTGCAATTTATTTGTAGCCAGCCAGAACCACATAAAATTATCCACAACATTAAAATCAGTCATTTCTCAGTGATACCGATTCACCTACACAGTAGATGGTGGGAGTCAAAAGCAATTCTTTCAATATTGCTTTTAAAAGCTTACTGGTAGTGGAAAGATATTAATTCATAGATCCATCATCCACACAAGTCACGTTGAATTCATCAAGAAAAGAGCCAAATTGCAATGTACATTCAAATCAAATAAATAAGTTACAAATTACATAAAATTAGCAAGAACATGATAAATTATAAAGAAAAGATCACATACACACACAATAATAACACAAGTTAAATATGAATGTCCCCCCGAAGGTATCCCTACTTTGACATAGTGGTGGCGCTTGTGCGGTCTCATGATCCTGAGAGCTATGCTGGCGGTAGCATACGCTAATGGTAGGGCCTCCCATTCCAGACAGGTCAAAGGTGATAACCCAGACAAAAAGGGATACCTTGGTCCTCCAGATTGGGGGTTTGGCGTGGGGCTAACAACCCCACACAGTAAAAAACTTATTGTTATGAAAGTCAAGCAAAGCAAAAAACTGGATAGATTAAATGATGATGGATGGAAAAGGACTGTACAGGGTGTCCCAGGAGGAATGTGCCAGAGTTCGGGAGAGTGTTCCTTATGTTAAACTATACCGATATAACCCAAAACACCTATATCCAAAGTTGAACGGTTACGGAGATAAT
>Ga0123357_10009252_pt1 | contig 12412 bp, 9 predicted proteins | sample TergutEmb28metaG_FD_89873 | JGI IMG/M metagenome (GOLD analysis project Ga0123357, IMG submission 89873) | Embiratermes neotenicus P4 segment gut microbial communities from Petit-Saut dam, French Guiana - Emb289 P4 | ecosystem: Host-associated > Arthropoda: Insects > Digestive system > Gut ... | reverse complement strand
TATATATATATATAACGAAACGTCGGCCTAAATTATTGTCGGCGTACACTTCTCAGTGAAAGAAACGCTGTGTTCACACAATAGTACTACCTTTTCTTGTACTGTACAAATACGGGCGGTGGGCCGCAAAGTGCAAATGGTTAGCCTAAGTTAACATTTCCAAACCTCCCTGCAAATACCGTCTCCGCTAAAAATACCAATCGGCTGATGCTGCTTAGGGTAAAACATCTATTTTTATTCACAGAATCACATACAACATATAAAACACAATGACACGGAAAAATTCTGGACTTTTTACCGTTAAAAGCGGGTGGTACATACAGTCACCACCATTCTTAGACGGTTTAAGCATATCAAAGCATATGAAGGGACTGCATGCGAGATATAGTGCGTACCTAGTAGCACAGCGACACACCAATACTGTGATAAAGTCTGTTAGAAATACCACAACCATACACAATCACACAACTGTTGTGGCGCTAAAATGGATACATAAAACACCCACTGCCCTGCTTGGCAGGCGTTCATCAAATTCACCAAGCTCCTCACCAGGCGCGAAAGACGCTAATAAAAAGAAGAAAAGCGAAGTCACGAGGACTGGATGCGATGTTCACGACTCGCAAACTAATTCACAGCACTGAAACCATGTAGGGTCATTACTGTATGTGACACCTATTGGTTGCCACTTCCTGCTGGACATAAACCACCATCCAACCTCCCACACCTCCTAGTGAAGCTGACACACACACACACACACACACACAAATTAATGACCCTGCACATCCCGCTGTTCTACAAAGGTCGAGTTAAGCCATGCAAAGACAGTCACCAAGTCGAGATTCGAACCCGGGCCACCAAGGGCTATGATTCAAACCCGGTATTCTTGGCAGCACTTGTTTTCAGCTACTGCTCCAAGCATGTAAGTCCGCAGTCTCGTTAAGTACAACCGGTTACATGCTCTGCGTCAAAGAAATTATGCTGTATGCTGTACACTGTGGATGTGTTGTGTTGACGCTGCTTGAAGAGTTTACTGTATGCATAAAGCCGATATATAAAATGTGCGTAAAATCAGTGATAAACGATTTGACGTTGTCAGGGCAGTGCGTACGAGCGATGTGACAGTGGCAGACAGGTTCCTCGGGAGCCCTGATACCCAACCACCGGCACACCCACATAGCGTCCCACAAAACCGCCACCTAAATTGTCAATGATATCCCATTTTACTGCTCCATTTACCAGCCTCCAACATGCGTAGTCTGGCAGTTTAAAATGAAAACCCTAAACTATGTATTTCTAACGTGAAGTAGCAGAATATTCTAAAGTAAATTTTACTTTACTTTACTTTACTTGCCATCATTATGTCGTGAACTCGACCAATGTACTGCTGTCATTTAGTGTTCTTGCAAGTTTTTCAAGCACTTCAACAAAAACGCAATTTCGCTTGTGAACCAAAGTGACGTACAGCTAATAACACAAATATGTTGTGTGGCCAAATGACGTACTGCTTGCGTTCTGTAGCCACACAATATTTTCAATCTCTTCAATAAACAGTAACACGTTTTGAAACCACCTGCTCTGTTCATACACGGTGCTGCGAACAACACACTTCACTTTCGCAACATGGATTGTGATCCAAAGTGAAGTCGCGAGCTTCAAAATTCACCCAAAATCAATACCGCTTGTTTCAGTATACAGGAGCCTGTTATCTCTCATATCTTTCCGATGACTGATAATTCGAGCTTTACCATACAGCGTCTACCATAAACTGACAGCGTCTACCATACACTGACCTAGTCATAAGTTGCAAGAACGCAGCGAAAGCTATAATATCGCGAACACGCAGCAGTCACGAAATTCTTCACATCCTATCCTGAGCGAGATGCCAAGACTTAAAACTAAAATAAGACTTAAGGTTAACCTATAGGCCGGCTGAACTATCTTGAAACACTTCTCTGTCTACAGGCCACCACCTGTCGTGTCTAGCCATGTCTGCCAATGACTACAATGAATCCTACGACTTTTCGTCGTCTTTGTATACCGCTCATCCGAGTCCTAACTTCACTCCCATCGTGAGAAACCAATGAAGAGAAATGGGCCGCTTCATACTAACCGTCGATAAATACATGTCCTTCAGCAATGTGGAAAGCGTGTATCAGCGGGAAGCCAGCCAAGTGGCTTGCGCCAAGTATATGTACAGTAATGGTTATCAGGAGAAATGGTATGGTTTGTAGTAAGAGGCCTGGTATAAATGAAAACACAAATCCCGAGATGAAGACGATACGTTACGCTGCATCTGAACAACATGATGGTTGGTCGGTCACTGGAGTCAGTGGGGTAGAGGGGTGCCATGTGACACGCTGTGGCTGCAATTCCCTGCGCGGACGTATTGTCTAACGATCGCCTCAATGTTACGTATCACTCCACTGTGACGTCCACGACATACGCAACTCTATTTCACCATCCTGGAGCATCTCCTCGATGGTGAATGGGCGTGCATCCGACAAGAACAATGTACGGACAACAAGAAGCGGGAAAACCAGCCACAACGTGTCACGTGACAGCCCTTTCCCCCGGCTACCAATCCTGCACCCGTCCCTCATATCGAGCAGTGGTCGATCATCATAACGAATATAATTCTTGCGTTTTTCATTCACGATGATCCTTTTATTACGAACAACCCGGCGGCGCCTTTGGTCATTCCCAGAGGTACATGCCGGTTTACAGACACGCAGTTTGCAATACGATTATGCCTCAACGCGAAATGAACGGCGGTGACCCACTACGAAATTACGAATTACGGATCATACTATGTTCATATTCACCCTACCTTCATCAGCACTGTGACTGCGATCTCCTCCATCTCTGACAACTCACATTACTGAATACGACGAACCATTGGCGATACCTATGTACGTCAAATGCTTCAATAAATATACCAAACCCACTTACATCAGGGGCAGGAAAATACTGTAAAACCGACTGGAGAAAAATATATCTCCGAGCATCATTATATTAAACAAAACTCAACAGACGAAGTCCTCACGGCGCTGAAAGTTGTTCGGATACTTACCATTAATTATCCGTCCTCTACGAAAGCAAAGACCGCCGTGTTACGATATCTCACTGCTGAGGCCAATTCGGAGCAAAACGAATCAAGGCATACCCTAATATGCGATTTATTTCAGATTAATTTTAATACTACCTCCCATCTACGGCCACACACACACACACACACACACACACACACACACACATAAAGTCGTAACAGCCCTTAGTGGGCCAGGGCCTCATTATGGAGGCTTCACGATCAGACACACTACATTCGGTGCTACTCCCTGGAAAAGTTATCAGCCCGACGCAAAGACCTCTACCTGACAACACACAAAACTCACAAGACCGACATCAACTCCTCCGATGGGATTCGAACAGGCAATCTTAGCAAGCTAGTGGCCGCAGACCCACGACAGACAGCGCGGTCAATGGGACTGGCGATGAGTTTTTCACATGGATGGTTACTGTATCTCAACAAATGCGGCCACGAATTTTCGGGTTCAGTACAAAGGGGAATATATTTTGACAAGACGATGCTCACTTATGGAAAGTATCTTATTATCATCATCAAATCGAGTAAGAGCTGTAAATTATTTTGGCAAAATTATGTAAAAAAGATCTCCATCCTATCAATGACGTTATCTTTTGGTCGTGCCATGGCTCAAGCGGTTAGCAGCCGGCCTCTCACCGCCGAAGCTCTGGTCCGACCCCATGCCAGTCCATATGGTGGCACTCCGGCAGGTTTTTTGGAGTACATTTTTCCCCCGTATCATTATACCAATGCCTCATGACCATATACATTCACTATCGCCGATGCTAATCTCGGCAACTGACAGCCTCATTGAACAACGGAACGCACATTAGGAAGACGCCACATGACCGCTGTGTTATCGTGTTAATAATCTTGTCTTCCATAAATCAGTTTCAGGGCAAAGCAGCATCCGACGGGGTTTTCTACCCTTTTTTGCGGGGTCCCGAGTGAAATGTACAGAACTACTCTAAAATGTAACTTTAGGTGTACGCAGTTTACCTGCAACTTAATTTCACTACAACTTGGCACCAACTTGCAGGGTAAAAAAAATCAAAGCGAATTCTGAATCAAGTTGTTATGTATGTTGAAAATGGGGCTGGGAACTTGGCCAACATGTTTACCGAACTGGTAGTATTGGTTCCTCAGCTCAGTCTCAAAGACTACACTTGCATGTAATGTGCCAACTTAGACATACTCTCCCGAAGCAGCAGTGGTTTGTTCTGTAAATAACGCGGTCTGACGTCATGCGATAAAATTATTCAAACGTACTCCACGGAAAGGCTCATTCATATCAGTCTGCACCAGCTACGTTTACTTTTCAGTACTGTTTCATCAGCAAAATAAAACCACACTGCGAAAAAGTGACAGGATCTCCTGCTTGCTAATTCCCGCACACGATGAATACAATGTTATACAGTTTTAGCCTACAGAACAGCTCAGAGCACGGAAACGAATGATTTACTGGTGGTAAACTTGAAAGCAACTGAAACAAAACCCAACTAACGAAGCTGACTTCAAAAAAGAACCTCCTATGGACGCCATGGAAGGGAAGGTCACAGACTAATACATTATATTTAAGCGCGGCCCTACGCTGTTCTAAGCGCGACACTGACGAAGTTTCTCCCTTACCGCTTTTCTTCAATCACTCTGAAACCTAACACACCCGTAATTATTGTCAGTCTTCCTCCACCAATCACCGTTATTTGTGTCGCAGCACTCCGTAACGTTCCTGAAGCAGCAAAAAAAAATCAAATATACGAAGTACGCATAATAAGTTCCGGGAATAACTTTATCACGCGGCCTATCAAGTTACATTAAGCTTCATCGTGTCGAAATCACGCCTCTGTAATTTTTTTTTTAAAACATTACTACCGTGCCCTCCAGTTTAATCAAATACTACAATCAACAAGGTACACTTATACCAGTGGTTCCCAACCTTTTTCCACTTGCGTACCCCTTGGCAGCCTATTTCCAAAAATTGTACCCTTCACATTAGCTCCGCCACTCGTCATAACGTTCGATTAATTTCACAACTTCTGACTTGTATCTTGTCTTACACTGTTGACGTACGTGCCTTTACCCGCCATTATTCAATTATTTTTCGCGTACCCCTTGAGGTACGCGTACCCCATCTTATGTATCACTGACTTAAACAAAATTCTTTACATATTAACCGTAACTCTAAGATGACTGGATAAGGCTGAAACACGCTGGGGTGTTTAAACAAGTAATGAATTTGTATGAAGTGTACCTTGAGACCTTGGCTCTTCCTAGGATGTATCCCTGAGATTATCTGTCACTGTTCGATGACTGGGAGTGATGCAGCCGGACGGAACGTACTGCAGTTCGAGCGGTTACTACGCCTACTAATCACACGGCAGCCGCGGTAGCGCATTAACTAGCCCACGGGATGGAAATCCAATTCCTTTCAGGGGCAAGAGAATTTTTTACTCCAGTGTGTCCACACCGGCTCCAAGGAACCCGGCCTCCTATTCAACGGGTGTCGGAAATAAAGTTCCTGAGGCGTGAAGCTGACCACTCGCCTCCATCTAGTGCCTAAGTTGCGAACGAGTGGAGCTATACCTCCACTCCCCATACCCTCGGTGCGTAACTTTACCTTTGAACTTCAATACGTTCTATCGTAGGACAAAATGCGTAAAAACATATGTACGACCGCGTGAACTTCCAGAAAACAAGTACATCGCCCAGACGCTATAAGCTCGTGTTCAAGTCACGTCTTTAGCGGAAGAAAGGATGTTTGAAATTATCAAAAAACAAATAATTACTCGCATATAAATGCCTTATGACCTGAGAAAGGTGAATTACTTTTTCTTCCAAGAAGCTTCCATTTTATAGGGGAATAATTATGCTGTATTCCAGCTAGCTACCTGCTTATTTTGTGAAAAGTTTAAACAGCAGGCCTCGTATAAAGTAAAGTTCACCCTCGAACGGGCTACGAAGACCCAGAGGGGCAGCACATGTATAGCTTTACTCTTCCTTCAACCTCGGCGCTAGATGGGGGCGGGTGGTCAACGCCACGCACCGGCCGCTTTACCCCCGCGAAAGAGCCGGTACCCATTGTATAGGAGGCTGGGTGGGCCCCAGACCCGGTCTGGACTTGTGCGGAAAATCTTGTCTCCACCGGGATTCGATCCCCGGACCGTCCAGCCCCTAGCGAGTCGCTATACCGACTGCGCTATCCCGTCGCCGCAGGCCTCTTATACCTAGTTTAAAACGGAATGCAGTTCAATATTTACTTTTACTCATGAGCCAACTTGCCGGTATAAGCTGAAGTTCATCCCTTTTCCGCAGCCTCCGGGTTTTCGAGGCAAATACAATGACGTTCGATAACGCATGGGCATCGTTCAGCTAGCGCACAATTGCTAATTTGAACGTGCAAATGACATTCGTACATTCAGCGTTACGCGAAGGTTATATAAGCCTTATTCACATACAGTTCTCATAGCTTCGGCCCTCATTTGTTTCTTGCGTAAATAGTAGAGAGGGTCGTTTGAAATCAGACGCCTCTTTACCTCACCCAAACTGTCACATGGCGTCGCGGAGGACTCGCGTTCTCTATGCGATAAAGTTGGTGTGCTCGGAAAGATGATACAAGTGAGACCCCACATAATCAAGACCGCGTTTGGTCTGCAATCGTGCGATCTGGGCTAGATACTGGGGCGCCGGGGATACCGCTATTGCAAACTCAAAATCCCAACGCAATAACAAATTGAACGCAACGAAATTCTCGCATCATGCATGCAACTGACAACTGTTACATCCACACAATCCCGAAAATGTAGCTCGTCACAAGCACAAAAGAGGGACATGAAGACACCACATACTGTCTGTAAGACGCATTTTCTTCACCAGATTGTATAATACCTTAAAAAACGAAATGTGCACATAGTGCATTCCAATGAATCGTGACACATCGGTGATCATCGGTCAAAACAGGGCGTGGGAACTACCGCCTCCAGAAACTACCATGTCCAGGACAAGCAGTTTCTATGGGAAGCGATCTCCCCACAAGACACCATTACGTTTATTAGCCTTCTGAAAACGACAAGTAATCCATATCACGCACACTTCACCGCCTGTTTCGATTAGGAAGACAGTCGCTTACGCTGTATACAAAAAGAGTCGCAGTTTGCTGTGAGAATTAGACTGCGTGAATGCGCGGTGTGCACAAAACTCAAAGCTTCAATGTCAAGCCTGGCGGTACATGTAGATACAACTTGGCTTTAAACGGAAATGACACGCTTTTGCAGGACGCAAAATAACATGACGTACCTGCGAAAATGATGACTTAGCTGTGCCTCTGACAGCGATAGCAAGGTAATGCCTTGTCAAAAATTGCAAATACGACGACTGTGTCTACGAGGGTTTGTCTGAGAGCAAGTGGGTGTACTGCATCCACTAGAAACCTGCACAACAACCAACACACTACTAGCCCATTAGAAAACGTGCGACACCCTGCCACATCGATGTGTTGCCTCTGTTGAACCGACTTGGTTTGAAACAACTCATTTTCACAAGAGTGTGAGTGAGTGTGAGTGAGTGTGAGTGTGTGTGTGTACACACACACACACACACACACACACACAAGATGTTTTGGGCAATGTTATGGACAGCATAACAAAGTTTTGATTTTGTAGTCCCGGCAAAAATTTTACGTTTATACATAAATAATATATATATATATATATATATACACACACAAATACACTCATAACAGAGCATTACATGCAAATGTACATATATGTACGTTACCGCAACAGCCAGTGCCGACGAGGGGCGGGGGTGTGGGGGAAGCCAGTCAAATTGGCCGCAGCTCGAAAATGTTGCGTACTTTGTCTTTCTCGGTGGTAACATTATTCGACTGTACAAATTAGCCCTTTCAGACCAAGCCCAAGACACTGCAACCGTGTCTTTCCAATACAGTGTAAAGATCTTTAGCCGGCCGGCCCTTGCTGGGGGACGCCCAATCCTGCTGCACCCACCGTGTGCATGGTCTGGTTACGAGCCTGTCTTGACAGTGAACGTATTCAGAATCTATACTCAGGAAATTATTCAATCAAAGTCTGGATGTATGAAATACTTTGGAGGCCGAGCGGTTCTCCGATTTAGACCAGTGGGATCATGATTTACTCGTTTTGTACTTACCATGTCCCGCTACATGCTAAATGCAAAAATAACAATACATGAAGACAGAAGTGTACTGGTTTTATCCAAAACATTACCTTTAATAATCACAAAACGCCTTCGTTTTAGAGATGAAACACTACAGCTCCTCTGCCCAATTGTTATCTCCTGCAGTACACATCTCTACGTGCGAAAAACGCAATGTGCGGCACAGTCCAATTATCACTTAGTGACATTCCACCGGTATCTCCATTGACATCACATAAATAAATGTAACAATAAGTCTAATAACGAAATAAGCCCCTGTTTCTTTCAGCATAACAACGTACTGTAGTCTACGAGACACACACACATTTCCAATATACCCACTACGTAACTGAACACGGTCACACGGTCACTAAGACCATAACTTCAATCACTTGTCGCCACCTCGCACAAAGCAAACATGCAGAAGCGGTGATTACGTCATATTTGCTGGCGTGCGTTGAGTCATGAAGAAAGATGGTGCCAGTACAAACCGTCTCTCTTCTAGGACGTTACCTCAGACACCTGTAGCATAAGTTTTGGCCTCAGAATTTTTTGGTGAAACAACATGTAAAAACAAAGAAACAAACTCGCTTGCAGACGCGTTATGTTAAGCACCTATCAGATCCGCGATGTTGGACCATCTGGACAAACGTAAAGGCTACACGTAATTTTTTTTATGAAAGCCATCCCGATGTGTTTTTGGTAGGAAATATGAATAATTAAAGTTTCCGTCAAACACAACTAGTTTATTATGATTAGAGTGACAACGTGTTTCGACCCTATTGGGTCATCATCAGGCCTTCACTATGAACCAATTAACTATAAAGCTGCGTACATTCTTGGGATCCCAAACAATGTTTACACGGGTGATTGAAACAGATATCTGCGCAGCAATTCATAACTTAGGTTCGTAAGTTCTTATAATGACTGATGGAGCGAGCTTCAAAAGCCGTAAATTTGTTTGGGATCCCAATAATATACGCAGCTTTATAGTTAATTGGTTCCTAGTGAAGGCCTGATGATTACCCAATAGGGCCGAAACATGTTGCCATTCTAATCATAATAAACCAGTTGTGTTTGACGGAAACTTTTATTATTAATAGTTCCTACACGTAAAGCTGTCCTTGTGTACGCCATGAAGGCGTATGTGGCGTAAAGGTTTCGCACCACTCATTCTTAATCTCGGCACTAGACGCGGTCAGTCTCACGGCCCGGCCGCTTTACCCCTGATGAGTCACCGATGTCCATTAATCAGGTTGGGTAGGCCCCAAAGTCGGTGTGGACACTTCGGGGAAGCTTTGTGCCTGCCAGGAACCAAACCATGCTTCCTCGGCATTAATGCTTGGATGACTGACGTTAATTGAAATTAACTTACGTATAAGACATCACTTCGTACCCCACAGATAACAAAGTGCGTGTCCATTATAAACCCCACCTGGTTAATGCCATTGAGACAGCATTTATCTTGAGCACCGTATGAAGTTTACGAAAAGTAGTGTGTGGTAAAATGCAGACTTCTTGGTGTTACAGCACATGGCACATACAGCTACCATTACACTTCAAGTGCTCAGAATTCTGCTACAAATGTGACAACACATAAGAATACTTTAAGGCGACACGTAACAACTGTGGCGAAGACTCGGAGAATAATTCAAACTACTGGAGAGTCTAATTCGTCTAAAGTAAAAAAGTAGAGTTCACCCTATAACATGCCATGACGGCACGAGGGCGGAGGCGTTGTGTACAGTGGTACAGCTCAACACCGTCGTTAACTTCGGCGCTAGAGTGGAGTAGCTGGTCAACACCACGCCTCGGCCGGCTTAATGCCGAGAAGGAGGCCCGGTACCGATTGTACAGGAGACTTGGTGGGCCTCGTGGCTGGTCTGGGCAAGTGCGGAGTCTCGCCACCACTGGGATTCGATCCTCAAACCGTCCAGCTCGCAGCGAGTTCTTATATCGACCGAACTTCCCTGGCCGCAGTTCATCTACGTCGTACATAAAAACTGAGTTCCTGCCGCATGCAGCTTCCATAGAGTTTCCGTTAATAAAGATCTTCTGTGCCCAGTACTTGCATACCATTAGCATTCATGGTTTTAATTCGTCCCGCTTTTGTAAATTTTGGCCAGATTTCCCTCCCATGAAATAACAAGATAAGCAATGTGCGTGTAACGTAACAATGAGGCGCGTTCGTGCAACCATTGTTGCAGTGGAAAGGCAATAAGTATTACCTATTCTGAGTGTGCGTTTGTAGCCCTAGGCAACAGCACGCAATGCGCATGCGCCGTATTGTTATCTGTAGCCCGCCCCGCTCTAAATTTTTCCACATTACCTCATAAGCGGCACGATTTTCGGACAAAAGTTATGGAACACAAAATGTGGGGTTTTTTCCCCCTACAACGATTGTCTGAAACACTTCTCAGAAGAACTGAGCGAGATGACCAAAAATGAATATTGGTCTTCACGTAAAGTACCCGTTACTCCTGTCAGACTTTAATGAAACTTACATTTTTTCGACAGATTTTCGAAAAACGCTCAAATATCAAACTTCATGAAAATCCGTCCAGTGGGGGCCCGAGTTCTTCCATGCAGGCGGGGGGACGGACGGACAGACGCGACAAAGCTATAGTCGCTTTTCGCAACTGTGCGAACGCGCCTAAAAATAGACAAATGAAATCTGCATGCCACTTGTGTTGGGCCATGTGTGCGCCCCATTTCAACTTCTGAACCACTTCACCGATTGCGGCCAAAATGGCACGAACGTTACGCCACAGACGTCCGTCCCAAGCCGCAGTTTCTAAACCGTTAACAAGTAATAACAACGTGGGAGCAGGACGAACTCTAACATGGGCGATGAATGGTCTTATGATAATGTTAGATGTTGGCAACACACGTCGTTAACAATCACACATTTAGTACAACGTAATTACCATCACGACGGCTGAGCGGAAACTGCCGTTACATTTCAGTTTTATGGCGCTAACTAAGGAACACTGGAGTTAGGAAAGTGTATTACGGAACAGAGACACGTCATAAACATACCTACATATTAACTGCTATGTTTAAAAATGAACTACAAACATGGCGATTATATGAAATTCCTGCGGTTGTATCCAACAAAATTAATGTATACAGAATGTGTAACACGCAATAAAATACGGCCACCACAGTAATGGAACAACAGATGTGTTGTACAGAAAAGTAGGTGGAATTATGCTCAAAATCATTTGTGTCATTTTACGGCACAAAAAGGCATCAAATATGCATGTTCGTGGATATTCGCAATACAAAATTTCGACTAGAATACCTACAAATTCTGTTACTACTCTCAGAAATTCAAGGGAGTGGGGGATTAAGTGACTATAATTTCTCAGAGTAGTCATACTATTTGCACAAAAATTATTTCGGTAAATTTTTGCATTGTTTGCATACCTATTATCACACAGTATTTCACTCTTTAATATAAAACAAGACTCGATCCTACTACTAGGGTGCTGTTAAGTCCTTAGCCAGACCCTGGAAGGAAACAAGCTACAGCGACCAAACTTTCAACACTATACCAAGGCGTATAAATAACAGGAATATATTCCTGTTGTTTGTACGCCATAAATCTTGGTATAGTGTTTAAGTCTTGGTCCCTGTAGCTTGTTTCCTTTCAGGGTCGGGCTAAGGACTTATCAGCACCCCTGTACATCTACGCACTAGCACAGCAAGCTAATCCATGGGATAAATTGCCGTCCGCCCTATCTGCACACTATTATTGTAAAATCAACTGCGTTTTATGGCAGGGCTGGCCAACATCAAACATGAACAGAACATAACATGGCTACTTATTAGCACATATCATACGCCAAACGTGGGGAGGAGGGCCATTTCCCCCGCTTCCATTTTTCTACCCAATAATAGTTCTTTTTTATATTTTTGCATACTAAATTGAAGTGGGGCAAAAAAGCAAAATGGGGTGACCGTGGGGAAAGGGGTGTATGCATATTACGGACTAGTTCGAACCAATCTTCCCTGTCTTTCTAACATGACTACTCCGTAAATTTCCTAATATCCATGGTGGATTTTACCCCCCCCCCCCCCCCCCCACCCCCTCCGCACCTCTCACCTACCCACCCCCCCCCTACCTACATACAATTACATCCCAACACAACACCT